>Ga0123353_10001799_pt1 | contig 26357 bp, 18 predicted proteins | sample TergutLab28metaG_3_FD_92763 | JGI IMG/M metagenome (GOLD analysis project Ga0123353, IMG submission 92763) | Labiotermes labralis P3 segment gut microbial communities from Petit-Saut dam, French Guiana - Lab288 P3 | ecosystem: Host-associated > Arthropoda: Insects > Digestive system > Gut ...
AGAAACGCAGTACCTAAATACCGCCTTACTTCGTTCACAGTCAGCGAGATAGTCGCCGGCACAGATCATATCTAATTGACAATCGGCATGTCATAAACCTTGCACATAAAAGTTAGCATTTCTCTGCCATCTATGCCGTGCTAAATACAACCACTGAGCAATGCCGGCCACAAATAATAATGTCCAAGCCACACGTGGCGCCACTAGTTCTTGTTCCCAAAGGTTGAATTATACGGGTGCACAGGATTATTTCGGGTACTCTTCTGTGCCCGGTAAACCTCGGTGACTTTGGCTTCAAATCAGCGGACTCGTGCCCGTGGTCTACCGATAGTAATTTGTGACCTTATGTATTATGTGCGCTTTTGTATGTTCCAACGTACATTATGCTACGAAAAGAGGATAATCTTGTATGTATAGGCGTATTGTATATGTATCCATCAATTTTAGTTGGAGATAATGGCCAGAATTTTGGCATTATATTAATAGAATACGAACGCATACTACCTAGAATTGTATGTAGCATTTGAGCAGTAAATGTCAAGAGACAGTAAATCTATTTTCAATGATTAAGTAGAAGAATAAATTATTATGACGAACAATAGCACGTCAGGTGGCACCCTGCGTGCGAACTGGGAAATTTAAGGTGTGCCTCCTCTTGCAAGACTTGTGTTAGTGGCGAGCAACCTGCACCAACTGAGGGTGTGTGATACGCCGGAAAGAAGTCATATGTTAATGTGAAAATGCGTACTTTTACGTATCGTACCCAATAAATTCATGCGACAATTGGAAGGCTACTTCCAGCAGTTGCAGATTTTCCATATTTCTAGTGCGGGTAAAACTACAACCGTTAACGTGTCATGCGTGCCCTTAACTCTGCTTGATCACGAAAGGTCTAAATACGAAACATCGAGGCTCATGAACATTGGGACTATGTTGAAATCAATCAATTTTATCCGTAATGTAGCCGGTATCTCACACATACCAACCTTTACCTTGTGGAATTGTGGCTTCTAAATCGCTCACTACTACGGTGTTTGCAGCCATAATTTTGTATTTGCTGTTTGTCACCGATTTTATTCAACTTGTACAGCAAGTGCCTTATGAAAAAAAGCTCTTGAAGGGTTTGGGGACTTCAAAAGAGGTCAATTAAGAATGTAAAATATGCAATGACCTTGTACTGCTGGGCAAGGCAAAATGGTGCTACAGGGCTTGATTGAGAGACTGATTGAAATTGGAAGATTCCATGTTATGGAAATTAAAGTTGAAAAAACTAAGAATATTAGGACTTGAAGGAATCCATCCCCAAATACAGATTATGATAATCAAAACCAACTGGAGAATGTGAAATATTTAAGCTCTTTGGGTAGTGTTATAACAAATGAAGCAAGAGTTACATGTGAAGTTCAGTCCAGGATTGTCATGGCAAAAGCAGCATTCAACAAGAAAGCTTTTTTTCTCTAACAAACTGGACTTAAAGAAACCAGTGAAGTGCTACATTTGGAGCATTGGTTTGTATGGTGCTGAAACTTGGACACTTCAGACAGTAGAACTACCTGGAATGTTTGAAATGTGGCTGGTGCTGGAGATGGATGGAAAGTTCAGTTGGACTGATCATGTGAAAACCCAAAAGTATTAGAAACTGTCACAGAGGAGAGGAATATCCTACTTACAATACAAAGAAGGCTAAATGGATTGGTCACACGTTGCATACAAACTGCCTTCTAAAACAAGTTTTTGAAGGTAAGATAGAGGGAAGAAGTGGTGAGAAATCAAGGAAGAAGATGTAAGCAGCTTCTGCTTCACCTCAAGGAAACTATAGGACACTGGAAATCGAAAGAGGAAACATTAGATAACGCATGTCGAGAACTCACTTTGGCAGAGACTAGGGACCTTTTGTAAGACAGACTATTGAATGAATAAATGAATGTTTTGTCATTCAGAACTGGACAACTTTAAATGTCACAGTTGTAGAGGGCCGGAAGTCACATTTTAATGTATGGTAACATAGGCACTTTTCCAGCTTGACTGCTGCAATAACACAACACACTGCTTATAAATTCAAACAAGTATTATACATATTGCATGCTTGAAAATGAATCCATAATATTAATTCAGTGTATGTCCTGACTCCTCACCAATGTGAATACCAGCTGAAAATGAGTAAAGATACTAGTCTTCTACATTGGTGTACCACATCAGTTGGTAAATAGTTTCCAGGCTGACAATCAAACTTGCCCCTCCCAAATACACGTCTGCAGCATTACCACTATAGCAACTACCCGAGTTGTTTCATTTGCTTTCAGAAGAATGATGAGTATTAAGTTTCATTGCACCAAATCAACCGTACAACCAACTGATGGTAAACAAATCAGGCACGTAATGTTCTGAGATCTCATGCTGTGCAAGATTTGAGGTTTCCAGAGAGGTGTTGCTGATGACTCAAAGTCTTCTAGGACATGACAATATGTCCCTGGATTAATATTTTACCAGTATCTTTTAGAAACAGAGTGCCTTCTTCTTTATTAACCTTCTGCCCCACATTGCATCCCAGAAGACCTGAATCCTCAGCTTTGACTTTGTTCACCCCAAAATTCATGTCAGATAACCTTTAAAAAATATACCACATACAGCGATAAACAGATGTGCTGTAGGTCTACTGTGTGCTCTCAGATTTCTGGAATGTAATTTTGATGATGACATGAAGTTTTGATACACTGTATCAAACTGGCAGCTTGAACATATGAAGCTCTGATGAATAATGTATTTTGCTGGAAATAACAGAAGGAAACTGTAGACAGACTTTGTAAATCAAAAGAGATATACTTATAAATATTCCAGTATTCACACATTAAAATGGAACTAGCCTGAAAGTTAAGACTTCCAAAAAAGTGAATATGAAAGTAAAACTGGCATTAAAATTTGTGTTAAGAGCCCATGTGTAATTTCCGAACAAGTTTCTAAAATGAAGAGCATCAGTAAATAAAATGATATTAACATGACAGAAGTAATTTCTGTACACTAGAACAATATGCTTGTTTGCTTATATCCATATAGACAGTCAGTCCATTATTTGATTAGGTTTCTGTCCTGTGTGTGACTGTAAATGACGGATCAAGTTAAATTTCTGGAAGAAACCTTTACTACACTGAGAACACTTGTATGATTTCACACCTGTGTGTATTAGTGTGTGTTTCTTCAACACACCACATGATGTAAATCCTTTGGAGCATATTTTGCATATGTATGACTTCTCACCACTGTGTGATGCAATATGAGTCTTCAAATAATCTAGACGGATAAAGCCAACATCACAAATTTTACAAACGTATGGTTTCTCTCCAGTGTGTGTTAACGCGTGTCTCTCCAGGGCAGTGCGATGACTGAATCTTTTACTGCATACAATACACATAAGTGGCTTTTCCCCTGTGTGTATTAACGCATGTCTTCTCAGCGTACTCCGATTAATGAAACTCTTATAGCATTCATTACATTCATACGGTTTATTTCCAAAGTGAATCAAGGAATGTGCCTTCAGTCGATCCAGCCTAGAAAATCGTTTACTACACTCTAGGCAATTATATGCCTTCACCTCACTGTGTATAATCGAATGTCGCTTCAAATGGTCCACACTTTTGAATCTTCTCATGCACAATTCACACATGTGTGGCTTCTCCCCTGTGTGAGCCAGTGTATGCCTCTTCAGTTTGCTGGGTGTAATGAATCCCTTTCCACACTCATCACAAATGTGTGCAAAACGTTTTCTGGCATATGTTCGCTGGTCCATGTAAGTTCCACATATTATTTGAGAGTCACCACATGCTGGCTGTTGGTTACAGAAACCATTATCACACCTGTAAAATGACAATGCCCAGGTAACTGGTCATATACGATGCATTGAAAAACATAGAGAGTCTTATACCCTGATTATATAGTGAACACAGTTAATTTTTAAAACACTTAACAGTACAAATGTTCATTTATGCAGCACTGCAGGGAAATGGGATATGTCAATAGATCATTTTGCAAAGAAAATAACAATGACTTTCAAAAAGCAGTTCTTATGTACACTATGATGAGAATATAAAATATAAGAAATAAAACATGCAGACAATTGCAAAGAACAAAATGTACAGCACCCCATATACTGTCTTTCAGAGAAAGAAACACGTTAACTACTGCTCAGAAAATTGCAGTAATCACTACACAAACTGTCAATTGCAATGGACTCTACACATAAATATGCAGGAAGAGTAAACTTGCCACTATGCAAGGTGATGCATAAATGAATTTTTACTGTATTACCTACATTGACATGCTTAGAAGACAAGAAGAAAAACTAATGACACATTTCAGAAACAAGTGATAAATCCCACTTTACTATTAGGCTCACGGACAAACTTCAGGTTCGGATGTTATTACATAATCCTGTATTACTGCATACATGAAGTGTCTACACACACAACTATCATGTGTATACTAAAAACAATATCTTCATTTATCACAGTCACCAACATCTTTCTCTTTAAGTATTCAATTTGAATTTTAAATTACAACTACAAAATCAAAGAACTTCAATACATTAATGAGGTAAAATCATCACTTGATAATATTCTCACACAAACATCAACTGTTTATGTACATATGCATTATGGCATGGAGATAAGTAGATAAATTTTATTATGGCTTTATTTTAAGCTACAAACAGAAGCCATATGACTGTTCTTACAAATCCACTATAAAAAGGTTTTAATTACACTCTTCCAATTCATACTCAGGTATATACATGTAAAGTGAGAAAATGTGTACATACAGTAATAATGGGAGTGTTAAATGTAAATTATAGTTCAGATATTTACTCTCTTTTTGGTTCACTGCGACACTTCAGGTTCTCCCTGTGGTGACTACAATGAGCCATCTGCTGCTTCCATCATCTGTGCGGTCGTCTGTCCCCATGGAAGCAGCAGATGCCTCTGCAAAATGTTGGTACATATTTACCAGACCACACAGAAGTAATCAACTGTTCATGTAGTTTCTTATCTGACTGATTGGACTAGGTAATTAACTGACCGAATGACTAAATCCATGGAGCAGAGTCCTTGAGTAACAAACAGTACATCATCTAGTAAAAAAATTCCCTGCGTTTTACCAAACCAAATGGTCTGATAGCATGTTCCCAAGAGCCTGCCACTTGTCCCTATCCTCAGCCAGATTAACCCAGTCCAAGCCTTACCATCCTATTTCATTAAGATGCATTTTACTGTTATCCTACCATCTATACTTCGGTCTTCCAAATGGTCTCTTTCCTTCAGGTTGCCCCACCAAACTACCACATACATTTCACTTCTCCCTGATATATGCCACATGTCCTTCCCACCATGTGTGACACAGCGGTATATTAACATATTCTTTTCACACTTTTATGTACTATTGGCTACACCTCATTTTATGTAATGAAAACCTTAAATAATTTCATTTTATATTTTGAATTTTAAAGTATGTCTAGAACATGACTGGTGAAGTCAAAATGTGTTGCCATGTGAAAGAAAACAGCCATAGGAAATCAGTTACTGTTGTGTGTAAAGGTTGTAAACATGACACAAAATTAACCATAATATGCAGTGGTACTGTACTCACAAAGACACAGGGAGCAGCCAGCACAACCCACTACGTTACTGCAACACACAACTCATAAATGTTAATGACAGCCACCCAAACTTTCTCATTACAGCAGAGAAAGAAGCAGAGAATCAACTAAGGGCTGCAAGAAAACCGTAACTGTTTAAGGGAGATGGGGTTCCAAAAAATGTTCTCACAGTGGTGTTGCTGGAAGGTCAGTTCTGTGATGTGAAGCTGTGTCAGTGGGTGAATAATACCCAGTGTCTGCAAGGATTGTGGTGCCTTCCTTCCTATACCATGAACCTTCAAACTTTCAGGAAACACACCCACTGACACAGCATCACATGCTTGAACAAATGAATCTTCAGAAAGAGATCCCTTCCAAAGCCTGTCCTGGGTTCTGTGGCAGAAGGAACATTAAAATTTAAATAAAAAAAAATATACTCATAAAAAGGCATTCCTTACACAACAGTATCTACACTGTGCAGATGTATTCCATCTTCATCAACGGATATTTCCTCCTTCACCTCAAAATTATTTATTCTGTTACTAACAGAATCCTCCACATAATTTGGGAGAAGTCTCTGGTCATGGTCACCATCTTCTTCCTGAATATGCAAACATACAACAACAAACCATATTAAAAATAATGACAACAGCCCTATGGAATTCAAAGTTGAATTTTGGGTGCTCCAACCCATCTGTGGAACCAGGACAGCTCTCTCAGTATAGTGACTAGGCTGTGGGCTGGACGACTCAGAGCTATACCTTCACTCTCCCTACTTGTCTGCATGGCATGTACAGGGGCAACTATACCTTTGCCTTTACTAAGTTATCTAGCTTAAAAATCCATTTACAGTAACTTATAAATTTTGTGGGTTTCTTCATTATGACACCATGCAATCTGGTAGAGAGGTACAGATATTTTGTAAGAACATACTGCCTCCATCAATGGCTACTAGAAAACAGGTATGACAATTCACACAAGCAAAATGTGAACCTTTACCACAATGAACTGTAACATCCAAAACACATTATATTGGAAAATGAAAGTCAACATCAGAGTAGAATTCATACATAATATAAGTGAAATGCAGCAAACACTGATTGAGAACATACAGCAGTGTCTCTACATTCTTGAAGCTTGATGTTCATGAATTTGACTTTCCATGACAATCCATTTTAATTTCAATGTTTCAACATTGTGTGAAGAGTTCTGATGAATCAGGATGAGGCCATGTGGCCCAAGAGTCAGCATTCCCCAGTGTCCTGCTATTGCACTAACCGCGAGCATCAGGACTCTACCGTATATGCTTAAGCATACATAAACATTACCAGACACACATAACAACAGCACACCGTATTTTCATGTGTATTATACACCTGTCAGTTTTATGATGCAGTGCAGTCAGTATTCCATATAATACACAGAGTGCCTTGTTTGAAATGTGTATTGTACATTCACCAGTTACATGTATTCAACAAGGACAAATTCATATGGAAGAGGAAACAGTTTTATGATATCTTACAGTTCAGTTAGTTTTGTATTGGAATTTGGTTCTATAACTGAATATTAAATGAGGTAGATTGCAAACTACCCTAAAAATTAATCATGATCCTGCTTCATACACGAAACAGCAAACACATGCTTAAAATTAATGATTTGTAGACTACGGAGAGTCAGTCATGTGGCACATTCCACATTACAATCGCCCCCAATAATAACATAACTAAGTCTCCATAACCTTCCACCTGATTGTACCTTGCAGTTTAAGCTAAAACATGTAACCATGTTTATCCTTCATCTTATGTCCACAGCACCACTCTACTTTACTCTTACACTGCTTTCTAGTCTGAGGTGAAAACAGAATGCTAAAAACAGATAATGTGGACCTAAAGTAAATGAATTAACAAAGGAATGTAGAAGAATGCATATCAGTAAGGTTCATGTTTTGTGACTTTTATTTAGATTAATCAGGAAAACAAAATCATGAACTTGATTGTAAGTCAGCATTATGGGACAATGTCTGATACCAACATTTACTGAGTTGAACTGAGAAGTAAGGTACTGTTGAGTACAGACAATCCACATGGATATTCTGAGACACACACAAAAAGTTGCAAAACTCGAGTGAAAAATGGTGTCAAATGTGTTAAGTACAGCAATAACATTTGTACTATTACAGACTGAATATCGCTACGCAGAATGTGGAAGGCATCCAAAATTAAGTACGTTTGTAACAGAGTTTTCATTATCACACACGTATATCAGGGAGGAACCACGTGATTGATTCATTCATTCAGTAGTCTTTCGACAGGTCCACAACCTCATACAGCAAGTTCTCCACACAGTGCAATCTAGTGCTTCCTCTTGTAATTTCTAATATCCTCTATCTTCCTTAATGCCATTAATCAGCTGCTTATGTTTCCTTCCCATCACTTCTATCCGTCCTTCTATCTTTCCTTTAATAACGTGTTTTAGAAGGCAGTTCCTACACAAGATGTGACCAAGGCAGTTAGCATTCACTCTTTTTAGCTTTTGTAGGATATTCCTCACCTTCTTGATTCTTTGTGGACATACCATTGGAGGGGTCACAGGTGATACAAATCTAAATTTTACCTCGCTTCTTCAAACAATTTTTTTATAATTATAGTTTTGTAGCTAAACAATTAACAACCAAAACAGCAATCTTATACTAGGTACTGATTGAATTTTTGAAGCTTTGATGTTTATGTATTTCTTTAACTGTTCCTTAATTATACCGTCATTAAACTCAGAACACACAGCCCTGTATGTCTAGATAACTGAAGGATGAAATGAATAGGGTGTTGCAGAAGTGTTTTATTGAACAATGCTATCATCTGCTACGATTATACAGCATCCATGGTTCACAAATGATTGAATGAATGTGGCTCACTAATACAAAGAAACGGACATGGCAACATTAAAGTACCCAAAGAAAAAGATGTAGAAGTGAGCGATCTTGGCCTAACCTTGACTATTCCAGCATTTGCCTGGAGGACCTCCAAAGAAACCCTCAATCGTTATGGCTCTTGTCCCTGCCGACATTCGAACCGGGAGACTTCCGAACACTTGCACTAATTTATTCGATTCGTTCATTCAAAGTTACTACGAAGTGTTAAATTCCCCCAGTGCACGCAATCACATCTGATCCTAAGTCTTTGAATGTACCATATCAACACACAGTATGAAGGGATATTGTATTCTCTTACCGCATAAACTGTAAGAAAAAATTGTTTACACTCCCTACCTTTACTTCACGCAGGTCTATATTCAATGCTAACGGGTCCACTTCATTATCAGAATCTGGCTCTTGCTTAATTAGAGGGAACAGTGTCGCGTCCATTTTCTTTCGTTAGTAACATCAATTCGTTATTAAGAATGAATGCTTCAATTATAAATCATGGACAAACACATACTGACACGGATCGAACTTACTACTGCAACTATAACTGACATCTCTGTCGGACGTCAAACAAAATATTACACATACTATGCAGTTCAGCCTTCTTGATAACACAGATCAAACAAAAATCTAGTACGAGGGAACAAGCATACTAACAACCTTGCTGTGCACAGGGTTATACCGTGCCAGAGCACGGAAGTTCGTGATACGTAGGTAAATGGGTATTTGTAAAGAGGATTGTTTAGTGAAAAGAATTCCCAATGTTCCTTAGCGCCTATCAGATCAATATAATACAAGGAGGTTTCTGCGAAACTGTATGCATGACAACCACCCACGGGGACCGTGCGTTTTGGTACAAATAGGCCTAGAATTTGTATTGTGTGAGAGGCGGAAAACCTAAAGGTTTGCCGCGAAAATGCACGGAGTTTACCCAAATTGTCACCAGCGAAAAGAAACGCTAGTCAAGAGCCGGCGTCGGTTCCCAAGTTAAACCATTCGTGCTTACGAAACGCATCTGGAATGACATAATCACAGATCGTGCAAAATTTTGCCACACAAATTTTACCGTGGAGTGAGGTTATGCGAAAGGGTTTTGGAAGGTCATGGCTTTAACCCTTGACTTGTTCATACTAAGGAGAAGGCTGCGTTCTGAAAATTAGGCCTTTGGAAAAACTGATAGGTGAAATGTCTGGTGATATAACCCAGATCTATGAATGCGATTGTGGAGGGGATTTTTCGATTGATGACGTCCGTCGGGGGGGGGGGGCATACACCATCTTTAATAATACCAAGGAATTTGTTGTACAACATGCAAGAATACGTTGGGTTAGCCAGTTAATGGGTGTGATACTCATCGTTCAGTCTACTGGTGCACCCTGATATCAGTGGCTTCGACTGACCTGCTGGCCGTTGGTCACCTTAAGTTGGACCTGTAGGTGACTACACAAATAGCTCTTGTTTGGCACAAGTGCCTTCACAGTTGCAAAACGAAGGGGTACCCTCCATCAGCTAATGTTAAATGGAAGGTTTTGGTCACTGCCCTAATATGGCTGGCAAAAAGTGAAACCGCCAAATATTCTTAAATTCGCGTATCACTAACATACCAAAGCACGTCAATCACAATGTGAAGATTTTGGGATTGTACGTACCACAGCAGCTTTCTGATGTGGATGTGGGCAGCAGGCTTCCAAACAGGACATGGAAGTCCACTGTAGGATGGTCCAGTTGCTGTTAAAGAGGTACACACTCTCTAATCTTGCACTAATGTCTATAATTAAATTCATGGTATTACTGCAAGGTCAAGTACCACTTTTACACATAAAACAAACACTATTATATATCAGCAACAAAACAAATAGGATTTTATTGATTTTTATACTAAGTCTGTGACATGTGTAATATACTTTCAATGCAATAAAATACATGCACTTTTAATATCACAACTATATACAAAACCCTTTTTTATTATATAACTCACGTGTGACAGGTTGATTCTTATATAACAGTATAATGTTAGTAGATTAAGTCATATGAAAGAGATCTCTTCAAGGTATTTGACTGTCACTGTTTTTATTCATTCATGTCTGAACATGACCCTTAAAGACTGAAAAATCTAGCATTTACAAAGGCAGATATTGATTGTATAAGAAAAGACAGTTGTGTTGACTTAAATTGTCTTTATTATTCAGTTTATGACATAGCACAGGATGTATTCTCTGAAGTATGGACATCCTTCCTACATCACCACACAGTGTCACAAACTACAAGCCCATATCTCGACTATTTATTTAGCTTTTAATAAAATAAGTTTACTAATTTCTGTAACAAAACATTTTTCCATATCTACATAACCTTCCGAGTCCCATGAATTTTCATGTGTCGTGCAACATTTGCCTTTTGGGAGAATGTTTTCTTACATATAATACAAGGATATGGCTTATCGCCAGTATGAACTCTAGCATGCGTTTTTAATGAACTTTGCATAGTAAAAGCCTTATTACAAATTGTGCACATGTACCGTTTCTCACCTGAATGAACAACTAAATGCCTAGTAAGATCACCTCTGTCACTGAATGCTTTCTCACATGTTGCACACTGATAAGGTTTTTCTCCTGTATGTGTTCTACAATGCCTCTCCAAATCGTGACGTGTAATGAATTTCTTTTTACAAACATGGCATTCATAAGGGCGAGGACGTTCTTCTGTGTGTAGCTTTGTATGCTGACTGAGGCAGTTTCTTTCACTGAATGCAACTTTACAGACGGAACATCGATAAATCCTACGTTCCGCATGGGTGCTCATATGACGCTCAAGAATATGTCGAGTACTAAATGATTTCTTGCACACAAGGCATTCATGACCTTCCCCTTTATGTAATTTGAAGTGCATGGAGAGGCCATATTTATATTTGAAGGATTTTCTACACACAGGACAATGATGTGGTCTGTCATTACTATGCACTCCAGTATGTCTTTGCAAATCAGCCTTGCGTACAAAACATTGCTTGCAGTGAAAGCAATGGTATGGTTTTACTCCACTGTGCACTCTCATATGTTTCTGCATGCTTATCTGCAATGTAAACGTTTTACAGCATACTGGACATATATAGGTTTTGGTGAAGTTTATGGTTTAACTATGATTATACAACTTATTTACACCAAGTGATCTATTTAAGAGCATCTGGTTGCATTTCAAAGTAACTCTGTTATATGTGCTTGATGTCAATGTTATCATGCATAAATTTATACATTAATGGGAATGGTATTTCTTTTGCCAATGTAAAGAATAATCTACCACAGATGCACTTAAACTGATCTGAAACATGCAAAAGAAAAATGAAAACACACAGCATATTGTAATTACTGTATTTTCTCAACCACAGGATACACCAAGATTTTAAAGTGTAACTTCAGATGTTCTATTCACCTGCAGACCATAAGATGCAGGATACTTTTATATGGTGTCTATGCATCCACACCCACGCCCACACACAGATACACACAGCGGGAATTTTTCTCTATGCTGTGTGCTGCAGTTGGTTTAAGTTGTATATGAATTAAAAAACAGGGGAAAAGGTAAGAAGGCATAAAGTTGTTCCTGTGCATGCCATGTAGGCATATGGGTAGTAGATACACAGCTCCAGTCATTTTTTATCTCAGCCCTAGATGGAGGTAAGTAAATAAAAAACAGTCCCCTATGTTGAAACAACCATTCGTTTGTGCATACATACCATTCTCAAAAGTTCCTGAATTCACTGCTTAACCAAGAATGGCAAGTAGTATAGCAGCGGTAACATCAGCTGTTGTCTGGTGTGGAAACTCTTTCACAGCAGCACATATTTACCAATGTTTCAAGGATTGTACTACCACCATCTTCAGGTTCAAGCAGTCCAAGAAGAGTGGACGTGGGAATGATCATGCTTGAAGATGAAGGCAGTATGATCCTTTGAAATATATGAAACTACTTACTCCATGGTGTAGCATCACGTCCCAGAATACTTCAGCCTTCAGCAACATAGCTGTCAGAATCTCAAATCTCACAGCTAACACTGTCATACTAGTTTTGTTTTGAATTTATCATGCCAAAAAAAAAAAACCCTATATGACACAAACTTTGAATCAAACATTTTCAAAATTTACAGCAGTCAGTATGGTGGCTATACTATGGGCCAGATGACCAAGCAATCACTCTTCAATTCCCAGCAGGGGTATGATATTTTCCTCCTCTCCATAGCATGCAGACTGGATCTGAAACCCACCCAACCTCCTATTTAATGGATAATTGAGGCTCTTTTCTGGCAGTAAATGGCCAAGGCATGAAGCTGACCACCCAGCTCTCAGCTCCATCTAGTGCTGGAGTAAACAATGCAGCTATACCTTCACACACCTCTATGCACCTTCCTGGAGTGCACAAGAACAACCTTCCCATAACTCAATAAGGCATGTAATATAGGACAGGAAAAGGTATCTCAGAAAGGTAACGGTTATATTCTACACCTCAATATAATGCAGTTTTTGCAAAGTGCAAAGAAAATATCTTATTGCTATATGTCATGCAATATCTATACTGTTGATGACCTCTGTTAAAAAAAATTTGACTCCATCCAACACAGCTCATTACATCCTCAGCAGTTTCATGTCTCTAATTAACAGACATCAAGGGCAAAGAGGATGCAAATTTGCAAACGTATTTAGAAAATGCAGGAATATTATCTACCCTGACAACTGCCATTAGAGAGATAGAATAATGACTCTGTATACAACATAACTGCAAGCCCATAATATCGCATTACTTACTGAGGGCTTCAATGTGTCATCCTTCTCCCCTTTTGCTATGGTGTGCTAGAAAAAAAACTGTTATCAGTTGCACATATCTTAGACTATAATTTTGTTGAAATAAAGAAACACAGAATAAATTAACCCTCCATAAAGCCGAAAAAGCTTGTTAGGAACAATTCTGGGGGCTGAAATATTTTCCTCATTCTTCAGCAAGGCTAAAAGACAAAAATTGGAGTTGGTGTGGATATCAATTTTTAGGCGTGTTATTTAACAACACTATCAATTGCTGAGACTACATAGCAATAGTGGTGGATGACTTAATACAGAGCACTGACCAAATTATACCATCAGGGAAAACTGGAAGTACCCAGAGAAAAAAACTGGGCCAGTGCCACTTTGTCCACCACAAAGCCCACATGTACTTTCCATGGCGAACACACCTGATAACATCATTCAGATATCCAGCACCCAGAAATGGATAAACCTGAATTACAGTACAAATTATTAAAAAAAATGAGTACTGTAATTTCTTGGCTGAGATCATTTCACCCAGCAGGGTTTTGACTATACACTGTTGAAAATAATTAAATATTTGAGGAAAAAGATTTTCCCAAATGCCAAAAAATTTAAATACATGTGGATAAATGTACAGTTATTCAACCAGTGAAGAAGCTGGCAACATAAGCTACCCAACCAAGCACTGTGTAAATGTACAATGTCTGCATTCATGTAATCATATTTTTCCCATAAGAAGTTTGTAAAACAGTTTCGCCCCCCACTCTCCACCTTGGACATGGGACCACTGAAGTACATTATATTAAAATTGTAAATTCCTTATACTCTGTAAATGGATTTATAATGCTTAAATATAATTCACAGTCTTACACTTGTTGCATACACCATGGGCCCAAAGTAATTTAACACTCAGTGTCACTCTAGCATCAAGTGAGTTTTGTGGCAGCCTAGGTAATGAATTTAGTGTTACAATGGAATACTTTATGTCAAACACCTACCATTGATTACTGTCTTGTACTAGTTGTGTACACTGTATTTTTATGACTTATTCCACATCACTGCCACTTTGACTAATTTCTGGGTCCATGGAATGAATGAAAATGAATTAGTCAATGAACAAATGAATAAACAAAGGAATGTATTCACATAGCTACATACATATGTGCAATTCTTATTTCCTAGCAGTAAAAATAAACACATTCAAAACATAGCAGTAAAAACCGAAACCTACCCGAGACTCATCATCCTAGGAAGTGACTGCAGATAAACTAAAAACACGCGTGCAGTGAAAATGCAAATTAAATGGTCGGATGCTGAAGATGAGGCCCAGGAACTAAAAACAAAAAAAGAATGAAATAAGCAACACTAATTTAAAAACATGCAACATAAAATTCAACATAAATTACCGTCTTCTGCATTGTGACACTGCACATCTTATCAGTGGACACCAAGGTCTTGGCAGAACATACTGCCCCTATCTTCAGGGATGAATGAGAATAATGAAAGTGGAAGCACCATTTTCCCCTGCAATGTAGGCATCCACCAATATGACCTAAAGGGTCACAACCCAGAAGAGGCATTAAAACTTCAGGTCTAACACACAATAAACTTAAAACATATTGTTCATGGATGTAAGAAACATTAGAGGGGAAACCAGGCAATAACTCTCCAGCACAAGTGATGGTTAGCTTTGGAATTTTTACACTGTGTAGTGGTCTCTGTTTTGCCATTTCAGGGGAATGTACTGCCCTGGTCTAGAGGATGCTAAAGTGAAGAGCTGAGAAAAATATGTCAGTTAAGGTTTCATACTACCTGGCAAATCACAGCTAGAGAATGGGGGAAAGTGGATGGGGCTTTTCCCAAACAAATGGAAGTTGAGAATTCTGAACTCTTTTCAGGGCCTCAACCAGTCAGAGGTAAAATAATGTGGCCCGTAAAGATGCTTGGGTAAAGTGATTCCATAACAAATATTAAGGAGGACACTAACTCCGCATCCACGTATTACAACAGTATTACCACACTTCATATGGCCTATATCCTTCTGCCTCATTAAAACACAAAATTTGCATTTCAGAGATTGAATGTCTCCATACTTGTTCAAACAAGAACGACACACGAACGCTGACTCTTTTAGGCCTGTTGGACATTGCTCATCTCAAGAATTCAGTCTTCTGGTATGACACAGTGTCACTGGGTTAGTGTTTCCCAACATTTCAAAGGATCACAGTGCACAGGTACACAAATCCCAGGTGACTAAATTTTGTATGGTAGTGCCATTCGGTCAGTTTTGAAATTAATCCTACAATGTTCAGGGCTATGAGATGCATGCCCTTCAATTATTTAGATTCCCATTAAGCATTAATTACTTACTTGGATGCTTGAACTCCTCTGTTTGACTTCTTTTGGCATGAACAAAGATATATATTCACAGGAGCTATTAAGTTTCCTGTTGGTGTCATGTTCATCATTATGAGACATGTGCTGAGACCATACAATTTCACGCTCGTCATGAGCAACACGTTCTGCAAGTACGCTGCAACAAACAAAATAAACAGAACAGCTCAAACAAGTACAGTACTTTCTTTACAGTCATGAATGTTTAAGTTCAATGTTTTGACCTTTAGTGATGATCCACTTTAATATCAGTGTCTCAGCGTCTTGTGACAGGTTCCAACAACTCAGAATAAGACAACATGGCTGGTGAGTCAGCCTTCCCCATGCTCCTGCTACTTCACAGTTCACTCTCAGTTGAGTCACGCTCTATCATGAATTAAGTGACAATGATCACTTATTGTGCTTTATGGTACAAGACTCGCCTTCAGTCTCTAATGTATTTTATGCTTCCAGAAAGTGTTTGTATTTTGCTGAAAACAAATTTTCTTTGTTCTCATTCTTTCTGATGTTATTTCATATTTCTGTTACTGGCATTTCATAAGCTCTTGGAATCAAACAGGCATTTTACATTCAAAGCAGATTCCAGTGTTCATGATTCCTAAATTTTTTAAGGTTTTATCAGTCACATTTAATAATGAACACCAAGATTCTCTGCATGTTGCAAACAAAACATACCACTATAATGCAGTTCTGATTATGTCACAGTTCACTCCGTTCTTCCCACGTTTACATGTTCAGAGTGTTTGACGGGTGACTTGTAACATTAATTCTGCTTGTATTAATTGCAAAATACATTTTACTCACCCCACTTTATCTGCATGTTCCAGCTGCACACAACACTCATCAGTCACAAATCCATCAATTATTTCTTCCTTTACAGCCACAAATTCAAAATTCTTCCCATCATTCTACATGCAAATAAAATTATTTAAAAAAGAATATAAAATCTACACTTTCATGTGCATACTTATTCTAAATTTGACTATGTTGTATTCATACTTTCACTTCAGTATCCAGTTCCTTCTAAAGCATACCTATCAGATAAGCTGTACAGCCAAAAAAAAAAAAAAATTAAATTCTTGTGCCACATTACTTATGATGGGCACAAAGCAATATAGAACAGGGTAAGCCTGAATATTGCCCTCTTGGAATAACCAGCTAGCTAACTAACTAATGAACTAACTAAAGACTAACCATCCAACCAACCAACTAACTAAGTCCATAGAGGACAGCCATTCTTAGAAGCTAACAGCTTTTGTGCTAGTCAAGGAATTCCTGTCATTTTATAGAACCTGAAGTTTCATTATCACATAGATAACAGCCCACCAACTGTCTCTGTCCTGAGCCCGATGAATCCAGTCCATGCCACTCCAACCTATTTTATTAAGATCCAGTTAAATGTTATCTTCTTGTTCATAAAGGCCTAAGTGCAATGGGACCAAGAAGGCTCAAACCCACTACTCATTCAACCGTTCATACAACCTCCTGCCCACACTTTATCTTCCAAGTTGTCTCTTTCCTTCATGGCTCATCATCAAAACCCTGTATGTATTTCTCTTTTACTCCATACATGTCACATGCCCCACCCAGCTCATCCTCCTTCATTTTTTCACCTAAATAACATTTGTTGAGCAGTACAAATCATAAAGATCCTCATTATGCCATTTTCTTCTAACAATCAAACGTCCTTCTCTTCACCCTGTTCTACAACACCAGCCTATGTTGTTCCTTCAATGTCAAGGCCAAGTTTCATACCCATACAAAATAACAGGCAAAATTATAATTCTCTACAGTTTAATCTTCATAATCTTATGCTCTGAATAAGTGAGAAGATATGTTATAGGTGAGAATGGGAGGATGCTGTACAGAATTATGCTAGATGGCAAGATTCCCAGTTGAACAGCCAGAAGCTATGCTCAGACCAAGTGATAAGAAACCATAAGTCAGTCATTTAAATTTGTGTTGACATGCCATGTGTTAGATACACACCAAGGTAAATTCACAGAAAAGAGGTCAGAGCAGAGTTAAGGTTCCTGCAGCAGTGCAGCTGTCGATTAAAGCCTTCTACCAAGTTATGCTGTTATGTTCCTCGTATTTTAAAAGATCATAGCATCTTCACCTTAGAGGTCAAGCAGTACAAGTAGAAATAACCCCCAAAGCACAATGTTTTATCCCCAAAACTTGAATATTGAGTAGATAACAGAGTTTAGAAACCTCAGAATTGTGCACATGGTACCAATAAATTATTAAAAAATTGGGTCATGGAATGGTGTAAGTAGAGAGTAATTGAACCAGTTTTCTTCAAGGCCAAAATTAAATTTGAACAGTATGTACAGCAGACATGCTCCCTGCTTTTCAAGCAGGTAAAAGATGGAGAATTGTGGAATGTATTCTTTCAACATCATACTAATTCTGCTCATAACACAAAGCATGAACAGACGCTTGGTACGATTTTTGGAGACAGACCAACAGTCACTTGTGTCCATCACACTCCTCCAGTCTCAACCTGCGTAACTTTTATTGACAGGGAAACTTTGAAGCATTTTATGTATCCAACCCTCAACAACTAAACAACTAACCAAAAACATGTGGATGGATGTTTACTGTTTTACCCAAGAATATCAACAATGCATGCATGTAAACTTTTACAGACAGCATTCCTTCCACCTGATACAATCTGCAATAACTTTTATTTTTTATCACATTTCAAATGAGCCTTGCTGCTTCCACTAGCAGTAATAGCGGGTAAAGCAACATGGTCCAAGTCCCTGCAACCACATGTAGCACAGTCTGTGTCCACAGACACATCTGAGCACCTCACCGACTTGCATAAAGCTCTATAAAATCTTCCACATACATAGTATAATATATAAATCAGAACATACAACATCACAGGTATCTTTGGTTATATCACAGAGAAACTCTTCCGTCATATCTGCCCCAACTGTCACTTCAACACCATTCTGGGTTTTTTCTAAAACATATGACATTTTTCAACCGCGCAGATGAGAGGTACACATCGATATTTATTCTTCACATGTACTGAAACAGAAACACATCAAGTGTTATAATGACCATTCCAGAAATAAAATTCAAATCTACCACCACTTACAACTCCCATCAGTCGATGGTCTTACAGTGTGCATGATGATGATATTTTAATACTCACTGGTGATCTCCAATAAACTGCCAAACACAAGTGAGTAAAACAGAGACAAATTCAGCAAACACTTATGGGTTGTTATTTAAACAAAAGCTTAGCCTGTCAGAACACAGTGACATACAGAGACGACACAGTTCATTTCTGTCAATCACAAACATTTTATTCTTGTGCAAAGTCAAACAATGTAGTTTTTTGCTGAGTACATAAGAAAAAAGAAATATTATGACAAAATGTGTACTAATTTTGTTAACGTTGTTCAAATTAATAGGTACCAATCACATGATAAGCCAAAGTGGTTGAGGGTTAATGAAACCAGGTCACTCACAGACAGGAAGAGATGTCAAAGCATGTAATGACATCATAAACTCTCCAAGGAGACTGAAATCTACAAAAAGCCTTCTTCAAAGGCCCAAATAAACTGACATCTTTAATTATCCACTTTTAGACCCACAAGAATTTCAAGTTTTGTCTATTCACCATATTTAGTGCACCACCTTCAACCAGCAGACACAGCACCAAAGCTCAACATTCATAACTGATTTTTCAGGAATATTCATAATGTAACATTTCATCCTCAACAGACAAGGATGAATGTATTTCAGTTGGAATATAACCCCACAAAACACTCACAACCGTGATACTGAAAAACTTAAGTTATACATGAGATTTTATTGTGACCACAAACCTGGTGTGCTGTAAATGTTCGGAGAATCAAACCATGCCACATTTTTTTAATACAAAGTTATTTAACAATGACATGTAGTGCAATTCTGGATTCCAGAATTCGACAAAGATGAAAAGATTTACATGAAGTTCAGAATATCAGCACGCACAAAAGGAAATTAAATTTGGGCATTGTATTGTTTCGTATTTACTGATAATTCAAAAATCCATTGCTGGTAATACAACCATTGGATACAGAACTTGTCAAAAACATATATTGTTCTAAAGATTACATACAGAACAAGTTACAGGTTTAAATCAACATCGACATTACTTAGAGCCACATACATATTATGCCTGTATGTCTTCAAAGCAGACATACTTGTCAATCTAAAACCTATATATATATATATATATAACCTTATATAGAACCAAGCATTGGTCAGTCTCCAGTAAGATAAAATCAACTGAGTGTAAAACCTTGATTAAAATATCTGTTTTTTAAGCACTTCTTTGGATAAACATGTCAACAATACAACATATATAACAATTCTGATAATGAAAAGGATAAAACTGATATGAAAATAACTTTAAATAGATGTATATGTTTTTAAATGTCAATTAGACAGTGTATCTTATCACTAAATTAAATGATATATAGAACTAAACATAATATGCTGTGATTAAATCCAATTTTAATTGTGACCCGAAATATTCAACTAAAGTACAAAATGAATGCAGTTGTAAGAAATTATTAAGGGCTCTTTTAAAATTGCTTAACATTATATGATAGAATCTTTATTTGAGAGGGAAGCCTGTCAAACATCTTGATACCAAAATAATGTGGTCCTTGCTTATAAATCATTAAATGTGATTTTAATTAGAAAATACTGGAGTTATTCCCAGTTTTGATATTATGTAGTTGAGAATTATCCATAAATAAACTTTTGTTGTTAACTACAAACAGGGCTAGAGAAAATATGTACTGAGATGTTAAAGGTAAAATTTTAAAAAGTTATCTCCAAGAGTCTCTTGTTCTGGCTCCCATTATAATTCTATTAATTCCTTTTTGTAATCTAAAAATACCGTCACTGTGTAGGAATTTCCCCAAAATATTACCCCACAAGTCATAATACAGTGAAAGTAGGCACAATAGGTAATCTTTTAGGGTATCCTGTGACAGAAGCAGTTTAACCACTCTAACTACATAACAGACAGTGTAATTTGGGTGTAATCACATCCATATGGCTTTTTCAGGACAATGTGTTATTGATTATTATCCCTAGAAACATAACAGAAGTGGTGTTTACTATTTTATTGTTATAATTAATATTCATTATATTACAAAGCTATGTTTAATTACAAATTGCATTAAATAAGTTTTACCAAAATTTAAAGCAAGCAAATTAGAAGAAAACCATTCATATTTTTAAAAACCATATTAATAACTTATCAGTGAAATTGGGGATTTTAACTATTTCACTTGCATCATCCACAAATAGTATTGTTTTAGGATTATCACTTAAATTTGTATTAATTGTAACAAGAGGTAAGTCCGTCCCCAAACAGTAAATAACTAGCAGAAGTCTATGCCAACCATGTACCCAAGGCCTGAATGTGTGGATTTTTATCACTAGGAAAACCGAATAAAAAAGTTTTCAGAAATAAACCAAATACCCTGAAGGCCTTAAAAGATTCAAATCCAAAATATTATTCTATATATCACGGACGTGGAATTCAATATGTTTGTGATATGCAACAGCGGTGGTGCCAACCATTTTAAAGAGCTGATGTAGAATGAGCTAAATAACGTGGCTTTAAAAGATTGCAATATTCTGACGTGGACATAACCTTCAACTACATCGTGTTGCAGCGGTCGATTTTATCGAACAGAAACTCGACATCGGTTGGCACCTCGCTTTATCAACAGCTGATAATCCAGACGAAATTAAACGAATTAACGTCTCTAGTACTGGCGAACGATTACTAATACTTAATCAACAAACTCAGTCTGCAATTATAACAAGTAGACCACGACACAGCATAACGTCTGCCCAGGTGACATGAGATTTGTAGCGCACTTAACGCACAACCACAAACCATATATGACCAAGTATCTTTTCATCACCTTTCATTATGAATTCCCAACACATCATCATACGTCAGTTACTTCTAGTCACGATATGTGTGATAATTGAAGTCTCACGCTATAATCATGCCCAGAATTCGAAATCCCACGACAATAAAGACCACACAAATCTTATGATTTATTTGTAATTTCGTAGGGGGCTACATAATCAGAAATTAACTGTTGGTGCACACCTTCACAACACGGTTACATACCTGCTTCTTCCTCCAAAACAAGGCACGAGCCGTCTGCGATCAAAGATTAATACTACCACGTTCCTCGTCCTGGCATTCTCGGCGCCTGTAGATGGAAGCAACAACGCATTACTCTGCGAAGGTGTACGTTTAGTCTGGAATATGCCATTAAGGTTCACAGGCCGAGTAGCGGTATAGCTCTACTCCTTCTTTAACCCGTGTACCGCCGGTAGCCACTGTTCAGGTGACTCGATGGAGACCCAACCGCTGGTCTGAACAAGTGCTGAATATCTCGCCTGGATCGCTCAGCCCGTAGCGAGTCACTTTACCGACGCTATCCCGGTCCACCTGCGACGGCACATGAATTGCAAATACGTGTAGGTCGTAAAGTTTAATGTTAATACCACACATTTATGATCTCATACTACATCGATATGCCATGCTACAATCCAAACAAATTCACCAACTTAACACAAAGTAATGAGGAACTAAAACCCCATCACTAGTCTGACCTGGCACTATAGAAGCTTTATTCATTTAATCCATGCCGGTTGGAGATTCCCAGAGACGTGTTGCTGAAAATTCAGCTTGAATAGTATGCTGTGTTGACAGGTAAAAGGTACCTCCATTTCAAGGCACTGCAGAGCTACAATCCCATACGAGTACATGATAGAGAAGTGGATTATTGCATTCAGTAACAGAAGAATTAATAAAGTGAACATCATGAGTCAGTAAGCAATTCTTTCATGTTAATAATGTCACCTGCTTGTAACAAATAAAATTGGCCAGTCATAAGCAATATTTGTTTCATTGTAACAAGAGCTCCTTTTTCCAAAAAACTACTGCAGAATTTGTATTTTATTTCTGCTGTCCCATGTGTTGGGTGACCAGCAAAAGGCAGATTGTATGATGGTCTTGCGTATTTAAAGCAGGTTGAAAATTCCATCCTTTATTCTTGAAAGTTATGCATGACGTTTGTCATTTAGTTCTTGGGACATAATAAAAGAGCTGTGATCAAACTGTCATATAGGGTATGGAAGTATCTAATACCAGCAGCTACATCTACTCCATTTCCACATCACTGATAGTACAAATGCCAGAACTTCATGATCAGCATCCACTAATGCCAATGCTTCAATTAAACATATTTTGCAGATTAGTACATGCTGCAAAACACATCTCAAGTTTCACACACCTCTTGTTTCATGCCGTTTGCTTCCTTAGTGTGCAGCCTCACACAATTGAATTCTACAAGTACTGTATCAATTGAATGAAGAACAACACTCTCCACAAACTACCTAACTGGGTCCAACTATAAATGAAACCATATTTAGCTGTGTATGTAGATATGTATGCTTGGCCTAGGTTCTCATATACTTACTGGTTACTTGAAATTCCATTGGCATACAATTGTTTTTAAATTGTATAATTACACTCATTTTCACATGGATGCATACTCTCTGGAACTCTGGTTCAGAATTAAATGTGACAGTATCCTGCTAATGGAGACAGTCACTTAGTTTCTTGATTGCAGTTTGGCCATACCAGCTCTCAATATTAGTCACATTACTGTTTCTTCTGCTTCTAACTTTTTCACTGAAGCATCTTCTTGCAAGAATACAGGCACTGCTATTTTTACAACCAATAATATACAGCATGTAGCTGTTACAGACACAAGGCAGTACTGCAATATCTCTACCTCTTTACCCATTTATTACAAAAGGATATGAGGGTGCTGACATTAGAGGAAGGATACGATTCCTTAAGAAGCAACCAACAAAAGGAAGAGGAACAGGTATGTTCACATGAGGATGGAGTGTAAATCACAAGAAAAGTGACCAGACAGTCACTTCCTATTACAAGAAAGTTTTATTACATCACAATCACAAGCTAAAAAACCTTAAAAATAAGTACCATTCGGACTTAAGATGAGAGACAGCAGAGAATCAATGTCTGTAATTAAAACCGACCGACAGAACTGTCACGAATAACAGAATCCATTTTTAATGTGAAAATGTCTATCTGGATCTAGTAACTTATGTGGAAATAACAGTAACAAAAATACAACAATAATCTCAGGGAGCATAAAACTTTGTTTTTAAAAACAAAGAAACACTTCTCAGAAATAAATACATTAAATGATTGAAGGAGAGTCTCACCCCACATTAATGAGAGACAGAGATAGTGATCTGCAAAATATCAGGTGAATGGACTGAGGCTGACTCACCACCCAGATGGTCTCATCCTGATTCAATGGAACCCTCCACTAAAGAAACAATGATTTTATAAGGGAGTTACCATAAAGACCAAAATCCTGAACATCAAAACTTTGTATTTCCCACTGTTCAACTTTAGTCCGAGGAGCAATGTTCTGATACGGGTAAAATAAAGATGTCCTTGTCCATGCAATGAAGGCATACACGGGGAGTAAAGGTACAGCTCCATGCATTCTTGACCTCAGTACTAGATGGAGGCCACTTACGCTCTAGGAGTGAACCTCGTACCCATCAAATAGGAGGCTGGTTGGACCCCAGAGCTGGCCTGGGCATTTTGGAGAAGAGAAAGATCTCTTGCTCCTGCCAGGATTCAAACCCCTTATCATCCAGCCTGCAGCCTAGTTATTATACTGAACATGCTATCCTGGTTCCCATTTCAAAGACAGGACCAGCCAGTTCTACTTAATGAAAAGACGCCTTTTATTTCAATAAATGGGGTTTACCTTACTGCCAAGAATATTCTTCACTCAGCAATAACTTAATCAGGTACTGTGATCAGAAGTGGTACACTCTACATGATATCTCAACCAGTGATCATGTCTTGGGTTTCTTCTTGCGTGGGAGCTTCACTGGGCGTAGGTAAGGGTTGTCTATGGTGTCTGTTTCCCCACCCTTTCCTTCATCTGTATTCTCCTTTCCTTCCTCTAAGTTCTCCTCCTCTTCTCCATCTGCATCACTACGAACCTTCCTACTGGGACCTGGACCGCCACGAGTTGGACAGGATGGTATGGAGAACTCATCCTCAAACTCAAACACCTGGTCAGATGGCAGCAGTGCCTTCAGATAAGGAGGCATGTGTGGTTTACAAGCCACCACTGCCAACCACAAAATACACATCAATTAAAAAAAATACACCATAAAATTATAACACTTTAACTCTTCTAGCATCTAAACCAAGATACCTCATACTTACTATTACATGCACTATTAGGTCAATGTATTCAGTTTTGTGTACCAATGAAATGTACTGTTATATACATATGATTATTAATGATGCAGCTCTGACATGGTTCAGTACAAGTGTACCATCTTCAGGAAGCATGATATGCTGGGTTTAAAACCAATTACACATGATAAGCTATTATTTATGTGGTTCCACAGTCTGCAGTAGGCTCCATTGTTGATGTAAATTATGCATGAAAGGTACAAATTGTACAGTGTTTTAATATCTTATGGTTAAGATATCAGCATATATGATTTATACATCATATTAATTACACATATTTGTCAAAGTCATTTATGAGAATATTATGAGAGATGCAAGACAATAAGTACTTCATAAATTCTGAAAATACATTACATGGGAATATTGTATCTTCTGAGAGGAACAGCGAATGTGTCTCACTAGTCTTTGCCACAAATCTTGTCAACGCTCGTTCAGTATCTCGTTTCTGGGAAGCAGATTTCTCTCTGATGGCCTCATACTCTGTCACTGGTTGCTTGTGTGTCTATTAAAAAAAATGAAAACTCTATAAACACATTAGAACCACAACCTGATACAGAATCTTCACTAAGTAGGCCACGATTATTTGGTTGTTCAAAAAGGCCTTGCCTTTGTAACAAACAAGGGTGCATCCCTGTAACCATAACAAAGCAATCACTCTCAAACTTTTCAGCCAGTTTATATCATGATGCTGTACTACCTCCCATGACCAATTTTCCTCCATCCTGGATAGCTGTTGCTGGGACAGTGTAGTCTGTATAGCAACTCACTACAGGATGGACGATCTGGGGCCAAAATGCCGATGGGCATGAGATTTACTGCACCCATCCAAACCAGACCTGGGGCACACCCAGCCTCCTGTACAATGGGTACCAAGATCTCTTTCCCCAGGGCAAAGCAGCATGGACCACCCACCCCTATATAGCTCCAAGGTTAAAGAAACAGTACAGCTATACTCCTACTCCCCTCTGAGCCTTCATGGCCTATTCTAGGGTCAAATTTACCTTTTAATATTTCAGGCTCATAAATATAAATGGTATTGGTGAAGACTCAAGATTCCTGAGACATGATGCTGTATGTTTGGCAAGTACAACCCAACATTTTCAACAATCATAGTACCTTCAACGTCTTTCATTTATTGCCAAACTGAGCACAAGCAGCTCCACCACATAGAAAAGTCTGCATCCTCTGAGACACCCTGTGACAGATGTGGTGCTCACAACAGCAATGAAAGAAACAAATTATATACATTCTGTACTC
>Ga0123353_10001801_pt1 | contig 26347 bp, 22 predicted proteins | sample TergutLab28metaG_3_FD_92763 | JGI IMG/M metagenome (GOLD analysis project Ga0123353, IMG submission 92763) | Labiotermes labralis P3 segment gut microbial communities from Petit-Saut dam, French Guiana - Lab288 P3 | ecosystem: Host-associated > Arthropoda: Insects > Digestive system > Gut ...
AACGCCGTCTCGCGGACACTGTAGTCGGTGGCGTAGGGGAGGTCAGTCCAAGTGTGGGTCCACGGGCCTGTCAGCGTGACGGTTTCACCCGGCACGTCCACGCCGCCCTTGGTCAGCTGGAAGGTGACGGATGCGCCGCTCGGGACGCTGGGCGACCAGGATTTATTGACCGTGAGGGAGCAGGTTTTTTCGGTGTTCGTCACATTGAGCACGAAATTGCCCGAGCCCGCCGGGCTTTCGGTGACTGAGCCTATGACGGAATTATAGGTGCTTGGTGCGAACGCCGTCTCGCGGACACTGTAGTCGGTGGCGTAGGGGAGGTCAGTCCAAGTGTGGGTCCACGGGCCTGTCAGCGTGACGGTTTCACCCGGCACGTCCACGCCGCCCTTCGTCAGCTGGAAGGTGACGGATGCGCCGCTCGGGACGCTGGGCGACCAGGATTTGTTGACCGTGAGAGAAACAGGAAATTCCAATTCCACTTCCGCATCAGCGACCTCACGGGGAGTCACTATAAAATGTCCAACGGTTTGCACATTGGTGGCGGTAGCAGGTTTATAGATGTTAAAATTCTGAGATGCTCGTGTATCGCGTCCGAACACTTCAATTTCTATGGAACGCAATCCCACCGCAGCGGCGGCAGGGACGGTGATGGTGATGGTTCCGTTGCCGGAACCAGCGAGGGGAGAGATCGTACCGCCCAAAGCTCTGATGGCGGCAACACTCGCGTCGCTCACATAATAGCCCCTGTTGCAGTTGGTCAGGGCTACGTTCACCGTTCCTTCGTAATATTCCCCTCCGATATCTTCTACCAAATGCATGTTTCCGGGGGTCAATGTGACCTTGTGCTGCAAAAGCTCCTGCCGCCCTGCTTTTTCGTATAACCCGAAAGCCCATTCAAATAGATATTCATTTTGCTCGGCTGTTCTTGGAGTGACAAGATTGACATCTCGGGGGCGGAGCAACCTGGTATTTGGAACTATATCGTCAAGATCATCATAAAGGTTACCGGGTGTGTAATATGTCCCGGGCGAACGGCCCACTATACTACGCACCCACCAACGCAATGCGGCGGCCGTCGCATATCGCGCCGGCCCGGTGGCACCGGCATAATTCACCGCAGGTACCGGCACGTTGTTTTCGTCCATGTTGGGATAGCCGTTTTGCAAAATCACAATTATACCGGTTATGAGTTCGGTGATGGTTTCTTCATCTAGATTGTAGGGAGCCGATCCATAAAAAACATACGGATCAATAGGTGCATAGTTCCGGGGGATATTGGGATAGGGCGGCGCGTTTCTGTGCTCTAAACAAAATACAATCTGCGATGTGATCCCGGGACCATAGTATATCACGTGCATGGCGGCTTGATAGGGTTCATTTGATGCGGTGCCGAATATGAAAAAGGTATCGTTTCCGTCCGGTCTCATCTCATAATTCATTTCAAGATTGCGCTCTGCGATGTTTACGATGGAATAACCCGTTGCGGAGTTTCCCGAGATAGAACCGCTATAACGCGTAACAGTGCTTTGATCTACAGTCCAAGTATAGTCGGAATCAAGATTGCTCCAAGTAAAGCTCCAAGTGCTGGCATTTACTGTCGTAACCGTAGGAGTTGAACCCGCACCCGTATAAAGCACACCATCTCGGAACAGGGCGAGACTATTATTCCGCCAGTTCGTTTGTGTCGGTCTATCCGCGGGAGGGTTTGCCAAGGTGCCCGTAACATATACATACCCGTCAATCCAAAGCACCGTCCCACTGACGGTGATGGTTGCCGCCTCCGCCCGTTTGTTCACAGGGAACCCGAACAGGCCAAAAACTAAGGCCAATACCAAAAAGCCCGCTGCGATTTGTTTCAACTTTTGCATAGCTCTCCTCCGCTCTCTCGCCAAGCGTTTCTGCAATAGGGAACACAATACCCAGAATAATTGTAAATTATATATGAATTATTATGAAAATGCAAGGGGTTTCGTTAAGAAAATATACCAAAAATGCGCCGTGATTTGTTGTAGGGGCGCGATATTAAGCGGCTCCGCAGGAGACGCGGCACCCATCCCGGAGTATATGGAAAAAGCTTTAGGGCGCGATATATCGCGCCCCTACCACTGCAACACGATGCGGTACAGACCCGAATCCGAACGGGACGCTTATTTCCCCGTTACAATCGCCACGCTGGCCGAGCAGCCGAAGCGCTGCGCGCCTGCGGCCAGAAGGTCGCGGATGGTTTGGGCGGTTTTGATGCCACCGTCGATTTTGATGCCGATGCGGGCGCCGATTTGGGCGCGGACAAAGCGGACGTCCTCGGGGTCGGCCTTCTTCCCTGTGAGGGCGTTGCTGATTTTCAGGAAGGGGGCGCGGGCGCGCTCGATGGCATCGAGCACGCGCTTTTTTTCGTCCTCGGAATAGAGACCCTGTTCATAGATGGCCTTGCAGACCGCGCGGCCATTCGCCGTGGCCAGCATCTCGCAGAGTTCGCGGTGGACGGCATCCCATTGCCCGCTCTTGGCGGCGACCATATTGAGCGCGAGGTCGAGCTCCTTTGCGCCGTTTTGGATGCACCAGCGTATTTCGGCCAATTTGCTTTGCAGACTCGCCGCGCCGTGGGGGAAGCCCACGGGGGCGGAGACCAATACACGGCTGCCGGACAGGCGCTGCGCCGCAGGGTTGACGAAATAGGGCGTGACGCAGACGTTGGCGAAGCCATAGCGCAGGGCGTCGTCACAGCCTGCGAGGATGGTGCCCTGCTTGGTGTCGGGGTTGAGCAGGGAGTGCTCGATGTATGGAGCCAGGTCCGCGAAGGGAGCGGCGGTGGGGTTTAGGGTGGGTTGCATGTTTGAATCCGTCCTTTTATGGGTTTTGAAGTGTGGCTTTTTCCTCTTTGCGCAGGATTTCTTCTTTCAGCGCAATATAGACAAGAACGATGAGCAGGGCTGTAGTTATTGCGCCAATAAGGAATCCTGCTCGGTAGCGGATCTCAGACAAGGGCCGAAAAACACTCTCGTAACATATTCTGCATCCGCTATCCTCTACAAATCCTATAAGAGCAAATATTCCTGTACACCACAGCAAAAGATTGCGAATGCCGGTTAGCAAAGATATTTTGCGATGAATTCCCCGCTTTGCAAAGACTATAAAAACGATCATGGCAATGAACGATGCCCAAAACAGTATTCGCGATAGAATGTTGATAATATGATCAAAGCCATGAACAAAATCCCATGATGCCAAAACAAGCAGTGATAAAAACAGTCCTGCTCCTTGCACAATATTCATCCACCGACAAACACTGCGAAATAAGGTTTTTGTTTTCCTTGATTCGCGCATTGCGCTTTCTCCTGCTTTTTCAATATCTGCGGTTCATGCGGGCGGATGCTATCCGCCCCTACAGGTTGCCGGTATTCGACGGGGCGCAACGTCTCCTGCGGAGCCGTTTGCAATCGCCCCCTACGAGTTGATTGGGTGCGCGCGGGCGAGACATGTCTCGCCCCTACGGGTTGCCGGTATTCGGCGAGCGCGATAAGTCGTGCCCCTACGGTTTCAATGCATTCAACACATCCTCCGGGGTGATGGGCATTTTCGTGAAGCGGACGCCTATGGCGTTGAAGACGGCGTTGGCGATGGCGGGGGCGCCGGGCACCATGAGGGGTTCGCCTGCGCCGCGCGCGCCGTAGGGACCGGTCGGTTCGGCGTATTCAACGAATTTGGGGATCAGTTCGGGCATATCGTCCGCCGTGGGGATTTTGTAATCCACAAAACTGGGGTTTAGAACCTTGCCATCCTTTAATTTCAGCTCCTCGAAGAGCGCGGTGCCGAGGGCCTGCACCATGGCCCCCTCGCTCTGCGCACAGAAGAGCGCGGGGTTGATGACCTTGCCCGCGTCGAAGCAGGAGCACATTTTCAGTACTTTGATGTGGCCCGTCTCCGTGTCGACCTCGACCTCGACGCCGTTTGCGCCCATGGTCCAGAACGCGGCGGGGTGGTGTGTAGCGACGCCCGTTTTTTTATCGGTGTTGATGTTGTTTTCCAGCGTGAAGGTGCCTACGCCGATGGCGGGGCCGCCATAGCCCGAGCCGTCGTCAAAGGTGATACCGAGCGCCAGATCCTTCATTGGGATGCGGCGTTCGGGATAAATTTTGTGGACGATATAGCCGTCGCACAATTCCAAATCGCGCTTGACCGCGCCCATTTTGATTTGCGCGAGGTCCAGGAGCTTGTCGCGCAGATTCTCCGCCGCCAATTTGCAGGCGTTGCCCGCACAATAGGTCGTGCGGCTGGCGACGGTCTGCCACTCATAGGGCGTGTGATCGGTGTCGCCCGAGACGAAGGCGATCATATGCGGGGGTACGGAGAGCACCTCCGCCGCGATCTGCGGCAGCACGGTGGCCGCGCCCTGCCCCAGCTCCTGCCCGCTGCTCATCAAGAAGAAAGTGCCGTCCTCGTTCATGCGCAATATGGCCGAACTGCCCGCGTTGGTCGGCATACTGGGCGATTTCCAGCCGCCCGCGATGCCCTTGGCGCGTATCTTGGTGGGCGAAACCTGCACACTCGGCACATCGTATTCGATATCGCGGATGACCTGTTCCAGGCATTCCGCATAGCCCGCGACGTCCATCTTTTCGCCCATGCCCGTGTGCCCGCCGGGGCACAGGGCGTTGATACGGCGGATTTCGACCTCAGATAACCCCATTTCGTGCGCGATCTGGTCTATGTTCTGCTCGATCGCAAAGTGGATTTCGCACATGCCGAAGCCGCGGTAGGGGCCGCCGACGGGGTGGTTTGTGTAGACGCAATAGGAATCCGTCCAGACATTTTCGATATCATAGGGCCCCGCGCTGCCCCAACCGCCCGCCTTGGTGATGTTGACGCCATACTCGGTGTACGCGCCGCCATCCCAGATAAACTCGTTGTGCACGCCGAGGATTTTGCCATCGGCGCGCATGGCGGTCGTGATCGTGGCGTGCATGCCCTGCCGCACATAGGCGTTGATGAATTCATCCTCGCGGGAATAGACCAGTTTGACGGGTCGGCCCTGGCACTGGCGCGCCAATGGGATGACGATGCCCTCGAGGGTCGTGCCCGCCTTGGCGCCGAAGCCGCCGCCCACGGCCTGCGAGATGACGCGTATCTTATGCAGGGGCAGACCAAACGCAACGGACAGCGCCTGGCGCACCGCATAGGGCGACTGGCAGCTGGCCCAGACCGTCAGCTTGCCGTCGGGGTCGTAGCGGGCGATGCAGCCGTGCGGCTCCATCGGCACATGCTGGACATGGGGAATATAATATTTGTGCGTGAACACGCGGTCGGCTTGGAAGGACGCGACCTCGAAATCGCCCTTGCGCAGTACATAGTGGTGCGAGATGTTCGTGCCGGGCTTGGGATAGAAGATGGGCGCGACCTTGTAGCTCCCCAGTTCGGGGTGGATAACAGGCGCGTCCGCTTTCATGCCTTCCACCGCGTTGGTGACGGCGGGCAGGACTTCGTATTCCACGCGTATGGCGGCGCAGGCGGCCTGCGCGATCTCCGGTGTCTCGGCGGCGACGGCGGCGACGGCTTCGCCCCGGTATTTCGCCGTGTCCCCCGCCTTGGCCATAAAATAGCGATCCTCCAGATACAGGCCCGCGCGGTTGGGATATTCCTCGCCCGTGATGACCGCGCGCACGCCGGGCATGGCCCAGGCGGCTGCCGTGTCGACGGAGAGTATCTTTGCGTGCGCGTGGGGACTGCGCACGCATTGCGCGTAGAGCATGCGCGGCAGGCGTATATCGTCCACATATTCCGCGCTGCCCGTCACCTTGTTCACGGCGTCGGAGCGGGTGTAGGATTTGCCGATGTGTTTGAGTTGATCCATGGGTGTTCCCTCCTTGTTAGGGGTTAGGCAATAGGCAGTAGGCAACCGGTTCAATGCAACAATGTTCAGCGCGCAATGTTCAATGATGGTGAAAATGCTGCGCATTTCTTTTGATTTAACGTAAGGCAGAATCATTGCGCGTTGTGCGCTGTGCATTGAACATTGCCATAAATTTGGTGCAGAAAGCTACTGCCCATTGTCTCTCGCTGCATCCTCGATGGCTTCGATTATTCGGACATACCCCGTACACCGACAAAGGTTGCCGGAAATGGCGCGGATGATTTCTTCGCGCGCGGGGTGCGGGTTTTCGCGCAGGAGCGCTGTCGCGGACATCAGGAAACCGGGCGTGCAGAAGCCGCATTGCAGGGCGGCGTGGGATACGAAGGCTTCCTGCAAGGGGGTCAGGCGCCCGTCTTTGGCGAGACCTTCGACGGTCTCGATGCTCATGCCGTCCATTTCGGGAGCCAGCACGATGCAGGCGTTGACGGGCCTGCCGTCCGCGATCACCGTGCAGGCGCCGCATTCGCCCGCGCCGCAACCCTCCTTCGTGCCCATGAAGTTCAGTTCGTCCCGCAACACACGCAACATGGTATAGTTCGCGGGTACATAGAGTTCCTGTTCCTCGCCGTTGAGGGTAAAGCGGATTTGGTATTTCATGCTTCACTACCTCCGTTCATAAGATTGGTTAAGGAGCGGCGGGTGATCAACTCCACCATATCCAGCCTGTACTCCAAGCTGGCGCGGATATCGCTGATGGGCTTGACCTCCGCACGCGCGCTTATCGCGGCCTGCTCTATGCGCGCCGCCGTGAGGGGTTTGCCGTTTAACAGGGCCTCCGTTTCGCGCAGGCGCAGGGGCGTCGGGGCCACCGCGCCGAAGGACAGGCGGTAGCTATCCCCTGCCTGCAATACCGTGGCGCAGACCGTGGAGAGGTCCACCTCCGAGCGCCGCGAGATTTTGGTGAATTCGCCCTTGCAATTTTGGTGCGGGACGCGTATGCCCGTGACGATTTCGTCTGCGGCTAAGCTTGTGCGGCGCACAAAGGTGATGAACTCACAGATTGGGATTTCGCGGGCGTTTGTGACCACCACGGCATCCAGCGCATAGAGCGGCGTGCCTGTGTCGCAGAGCGGGGACGCATTGACGATGTTCCCCACGCAGGTGGCGCGGTTGCGCAACTGTTTGCTGCCCACGCGAGACGCGGCGTCGGCCAGGAAGGGGTAGGCGCGCAGAACCTCGGGGTGTTCCGCCAATTCGCGCATGGTCGTCTTTGCGCCTATCCATAGATTGTGTTCGTCCCAAACGACGCCCGTCAGCTCGGCGATGCCCTTGATATCGATGACGGCCTCGGGCGCGATCAGGTGCTCGCGGAGCTGGATCACCACGTCGGAGCCGCCCGCCAACAGGACGGCGGATTGGCCGTATCGGGCGCGCAGGGATAGGGCTTCGGATAGGGTGGTGGGTTTATGGTACAAGAAATTTTTCACAGAATCCCCCCTTTGTAGGGGCGCAATATATTGCGCCCTCCCGAAGTTTATTATACGTTGCTGAATCCGTCAAACGCCACAATACGCGCAATGCAGCTCTCGCCGTCAACGAGTTTCCACGGGAAGCAGCCGATCACGACGCGCCTGTTGGACAGCTCGTCGATCTGCCCGCCCAGGCATTCGGCGTGGATGGCTTCATAGGGTTTGCAGAAGAGTTCGATGTGCATGGCCTGATAGTGTTCCGGCCAGGGGTAAATCTCGTTCAGGGTCTTGCCATAGCGCTCCCGCATCACCTTGTCGCACTGGACGGCTTCCATGGGCTCCCAGTCGCGGATCTTCGTGTTCATCGGATGGTCGGCGCTGCCGCAGTCCACGCCTATCCACGCAATCTTTTTATCGCGCACCCACTGCACGAATTCGAGGGAGGGGCCGGGATGACGCAGCATATAGCGGCGCTCGTCCGCCGTGGGGGAGTCCCAGCCGTACTTGTGATAGCCCGTGTTGATGATCAGGATATCGCCCTCTTTCACCTCGACGCGCTCCTCGATATGGGCGGGGGTATAGATGCCCCAGTCGCGGCACTCGGGGGAGTCGCTGAGGTCGACCACGACGCCCGGGCGGCAGAGCTTGGTCAGTTCCAGCGCGGCGACGTCGCGCCCGGCGGTGTCAAAGTGCAGGGGGCCGTCGAGGTGGGTACCCACATGGTTGCTGTGGGTCATCAGCTGGCCGTTCGCGCCGTTGGGGGTGAGACGCTTGAAGAATTTCATTTGCAGCGGCTCATAGGTCGGCCAGGGGGGGGTGTTGATCCCGATGGGGATGCTGAGGTCGTAGATTTTGATGTCGGACCAGTTGCTCATTTTTTGTTCCTCCGGTTTTATTGTATTCGGGGAGGGCAAATGTTTATTTGCCCGTACGGGTTGCTGGTGTTCGGGCGGACGATCAATGGCCGTCCCTACGGTTGTGCGGGTTCGGTTCCGTAGGGGCGCGATATATCGCGCCCCTACGGCTGCCCGGTATTCGGGCGGGGTAGGCGTTTGCGTACAAACGCTTGCGATTCGCAATCGCCCCCTACGGGTTGCCATGCCATCCATGGGGTTCGTGGTATCCCGGGAGGGGCAAATATTTATTTGCTCCTACGGGTGGAACCCCGCCGCGCAGGCGGCGAGGGCTTGGGTGAAACATTCCATTGGCGGGCGGACTATGCCCGCGCCTACCTGGCCTACGCCATAGTCTTTGTGGGCGATGCCCGTGTTGATAACAGGGCGTATGCCCGTTTCGATCACTTTCAGGAGGTCTATGCCGACCGGGTTACCGCGGAAATCGAGGGCGGGAATGCGGAAGGCCTGCCCTTCGCCTACCGTGATTTCATACATGGAGCGGGTATAGTTCAGCGCGTCCGCGACCTGACCACCTACGAACTGGACGATGGCGGGGGCGGCGGCCATGCAGAAGCCGCCTATGCCCGCGGTCTCGGTGATGCTGGAATCGCCCAGGTCACGCGCGGCGTCCGCTTCGGAGTAGCCGGGAAAATAGAGACCCTGCACATGCTCCGCCGTCGCCGCGAACCAGGCGTTCTTGCCGAGACCCGCGACGCGTATGCCGAAGTCCGTGCCGTTGCGGCACATGGTGGCCAGCACCGTGCAATAGGGGATGTCGAAGATGGGGTCCATGGTCGCCTTGCAGGCGGGCATGCTGATGTTGAGGAAAGTATGGTCGTTGTTGTTCAGGAAGTTGAGGGCGTCGACCTTATCCTGCTCCGGCAGGGGCAGTGCGCAGATGGCGGGCGCCAGCTCGCGGAAGAGGAGGGAGGTGCCCGCCTTATTGCGGTTGTGCGCCTCGTCGCCCATTTGTAAAAGTTGGGCGATCATGGTTTTGAGGTCAATCTCTCCCTTTTGCGCAAGAGCCGCTTGCAGGACGGGATAGAGGACGGCGCGCATCCAGCGCAGGCGCGTGAACACCTCCTCGTCGCAGGCGCCGAAGCGCAGAACCTTGCCCAATCCCTCATTCAGGGTGCAATAGGCGCGGTTGCCGAACGTTTTGTTTTCCACGATCCAGACGGGCATGCTGGCCGTCACGACGCCCGCCATGGGGCCGACCGCGTCGTGCATATGACAGGGGGCGAAGCTGATTTGTCCCGATGCGGCGAGTGTTTCCGCCGCTTGCAGGTCGGCTGCCAGTCCCTCCAAGATCAAACCACCCATCACCGCGCCGCGCATCGGGCCGCACATACGCGCCCAAGTGACGGGCGGACCGGCGTGGAGTATGGTGGTCTTGGTCATACCGGGGATCACGTCCCCCGCGATACCCAAGCCCACGAGAGCGGGCTGCGCGGAGAGGATACGACGATAGGCTTCTTGATTCGCTTCCTGTATCTTTGCCGACAGCGCGGGGCTTTGGAGTTTGCGCAAATTCTTGGCCGCCGCCTGATCGCCGCCCGCGACGGGCTTCCAGTCCACGTGCAGGGCGGGTACGCGCTGACTCGATAAATCGTGATAAAAGGCCTCAATGCCGAAATTGACGACATGCAGTTCACTTTGAAACAGTCCGTTTAATTCCATTGCCGATACCTCCTATCCTATCTTTTCTGTGATCAATAACGCCAGCCGCGCGGCCTGCGCGTTGCTCGGCATCACGATGGCGCCCGCGCTTTCCAGCGTCTTCTGCGTGCGCGTAAGGCTCTGCGGGTCGCCCTCCGTGCCGCAGACCGCGCAGATGCAGGCGAGGTGACGCCCCGCTGCACTTGCCGTAGCCTTTGCCGCCGCGATGGCTTCGGCCAGATCCGCCGCCGGATCGGGATGGGAACCGTAGCCTATGACGCAATCGCAGAGCAGCACGGCGCAAGCGGGATCGTTCGCTTCCCTGCGCACGCGCTCGGCGCGCAGGGAGGGGTCTATCATCGGGTGGGGACGCCCGACCGTAAACTCATCGTCCCCGAAATCCAAGAAGGTATGCTCTCGGCTCTCGCCCCCCTTGGCGTCGGCCAATTTATCCGCCGCTTGGAGGGGGATATTGCTGTAGATATGGCCGAGGGAGGGCAGCAATAGTTTCATGCTCTCATCGCAGAGCGTGCCGCCCGTATAAAAGCCGCGCACATAGCGCTGGCCCTGCGCCATCTGCGCCGCTTCCCGCGCCGCCAATGCGTTTGCGGCGTCTTCGCCCATGGCAAAGCCCGTGAAGTCGGCGGGTGTTTCCCCGCACAACAGGGCGACGGCCTTATGCGCCGCGTCTTCCAAGGATATGGCTGCCGTGAGGCCCAGTGCTTCCGCGTCGGCTCTGTCGCCGCCCAAAAAACAGACGACGCAGGGCTTGCCTATGTCTTTCGCCTGTGCGAGTATCTGCGCGGCGATCTCCTTCGCAGGAGGTTTGCTGACCAACAGGATGACGCGGGTGGCCTCGTCCTCCGCCATAGCGGCCAGGGCCTGTTTCATCATAATGCCGCCTATCTCCTTCTTCAGATCGCGGCCGCCCGTACCCAAGAGCTGGGAGACGCCCTCGCCCAATTGGTCGATGAGGGAGCTGACTTCCTGCGCGCCCGTGCCGGACGCGGCGCAGACGCCGATCGCCCCCGCGCGGACGACGTTGGCAAAGGCCAGCGGCACATGGTTGACGATGGCCGTGCCGCAGTCGGGACCCATCACCATTAAACCCTTGGCAGCGGCGTTCTCTTTGAGGGTGCGCTCCTCCTCCACGGTCACGTTATCCGAAAAGAGCATCACGTGGATATTGCGGTCTATACAACTCTGCGCCAGATCCGCGGCGTGCGCGCCCGGCACGGAAATGACCGCCATATTCAGCTTGGCGTCCAAGCTGATGGCCTTATCCAGCGTGGGCGGGAAATAGAGCGCCGCCTTGCTCTCGTTTTTCTTATTTAATAAAACTTCGGCTTCCGCGATGGCGGCTGTGGCTTGCGCTTCCGTCTCCGCCTGTACGGAAACAAAAAAATCATTCGCGCCGATGCCCGTAAGCTCCTCTGTAAAGAGACCGACATTGTGCGCGATTTCGAGATTCAACTCCGTACCCATGCCGACCAGGGCCTCGCTGACGCCGGGCAGTTTTTTCAGCTCGCGGCTCAGGATCATCAGGCTTACGGAGTCAAAATAGCTGTTCTTCTTGATTTGGTGTTTAATCAATCTCAATCCCTCCCAAATGATGGCGTATCGACAGATAGAGCCCCGACAGCATATCCGTACCCGAACTGGCGCCCAGCGCGGCGACGCGGGCCGCGTGCATGGTCAGGCTTTGATAGGGGGCATCCGAAAACAGAGCCAGCAGCAGCGCGAACACGGGCTCCGCCATCAGGCCCTCGCCGCTCTGCAGCAAAAATGCCGCGGACAGATCGTTCGTATGCTTGGCGGCCTCGCCCGCCATCGCGCGGGTCAGGGGCAGCACGCGCTCCCGCCTGCGCCCCAACGCCTTGGACAGCACGGCATAGGCGGACATATAGCCGCAGAGGAAATCGTCCGACGCGGGCGTCAGGCCCATGCCGCAACCGCTCATCGCGCCCGCCGTCTCCGCCGCCGCGCGGAGATCCTGCTCGTCCACGGCGGCACGGAGTTCCTCTATCCGCGGGCGGAGCAGGGTGGTATAGGGATTATCCGCCGCGCCCGCTATAACCAGCGGGGTCATATCCTCGGACTGGGCGTGTTCGGTCAGGACGCGCAAGAGATAGCGCATGCGCAGGGGCAGGTCCACCGGCACGATGGAATGCAGTATGGCGTCCACGGACAGGTCGACCGCCTGCGCGCCGCTCAGGCGCAACACCCAGTCGGAAGCGGGGAATTCTATACAGTTATCCAATATGCGCAGTTCCTCGCCCGCCTTGCAGGGCAGTTCGGTAAAGGGCATCAGGGGACCCGTTTCGCAGGAAAAGGGGCGCAGCCCCCCCTCCCCCTGCAGGACGGAAAAGATGCCGAAGCGCGCCTCTATGTTCAGCGCGCGCGGGAACACGGAATGTACCCGCGCCCGCCCCGGATAGAGCTGCAAGTAGGCCAGGAGCCTGGTGCAGATTTTTCGCGCTTGCGCTTCTCGCATGGGTTAGCCTTTCTTTCATGTATTCTGACAGGGCGCAATATATTGCGCCCCTACATTATTAAAGCCTTGTAAACACAAACCCGTACTTAGACTCCGGGACAGTCTCCTTGTACTTAATCACCTTGTCGCGGACTTTGGCGGTGGTGGCGTATAACTCCATGCCGCTTTCTATGCCTTCGTCGAAGCCGATTTGGCCCGTGGCGCGCACGCCGTTCGGGAATTCGACGATGCCGAAGTTCAGCCAGGGCATTTCAAAGCCCTCGGGCAGATTGTAGGCCCGCGTCCAGGTGAGGAGTTTGCATTTGCCGCCCAAGGGAGCCTTCTCAAATTCGCGCCCGTCGCAGTCCGGGTTCTGGCAGACGATATAGCGCGGGTGATGGACCTTGCCGCACTTTGTGCAGGTGTATTGATACATTTCCATGTTTTCCCTCCCTATTCCGCTTTTAAGACCGTGGCGGTGACATTGTTGCCGAAGCCGCCAAAGTTGATGGACAGGCCGACCTTCGCGTTCGGAACCTGCCGCTCGCCCGCTTCACCGCGCAATTGGCGCACCAATTCCGCGACTTGTGAGACGCCCGTCGCACCCAAGGGATGGCCCTTGGCCTTCAGACCGCCGCTCGTGTTGATCGGCATGTCGCCCGTCAGCGCGGTCCTGCCCTCGCGCGCGGCGAGGTGGCCCGTACCCACCGGGAACAAGCCGGTCTCTTCCGACTCGGCGATTTCGAGGATCTGGAACGCGTCGTGCAGCTCGGCGACGTCGACGTCCTCCGCCGTGATGCCCGCCATCTTATAGGCCTTTTGGGCGGAGAGCCGCACGGCCAGCAGATCGGTCGGGATGGCGCGGTTGGCGACGACATGCGTGTCCGTCGCGCTGCCCACGCCCGCGATGCGGATAAAGGGCTTGTGTCCGAAGCCGAATTCGTCCTGCTTATCCTTGGCGACAAGCAGCAGAGCCGCCGCACCGTCGGAGACGGGACACATATCAAACTGGCGCAGGGGATCGGCGACCAGCGGGTTCGTGGCGGCGATATAGGCCGGGTTTGTGATGCGCTCCAAGCTCACGGGGCGCTGGATATGCGCACAGGGGTTCTTGCAGGCGTTGGCGTGATTTTTGACGGATACGATGGACAAATCCTTGCTGTCCATGCCATAGGTATCCATGCGCAGGCGCGTGAACAGGCCGGCGAACGCGGGCAGGGTCAGCCCGTAGGGGTATTCCGCTTCGGGGTGGAGCATGGTGGCGACAAAATCCGTCCCCTCCCAGCCCGTCACCTCGCGCATGGCCTCGCCGCCGATGACGAGCACGCAGTCCGCGACGCCCGACGCGATGGCCATATAGCCCAATTTGATCGCCGAGCCGCCGCTGGCCGGGCCGTTCTCGACCGTCTCCGCCATGGCGGGGCGTATATTCAATGTATCCACGATGGCGCTCGCCGTACCCGAGACGCGCTGCACCATGCCCGCGCCCATCGTGCCGACGAAGACCTGATCGATGTGATTGCATCGGCCCGTCTTCGCGCCCGCGTCATCCATCGCTTCCAAGGCGGCTTCACAGCACATATCGATGAACGGCACGACCGTTTTCCCGAATTTCGTATGCCCGACGCCTACGATTCCTACTTCTCTCATGACAGGCTCCTTATACGCTTATTTTCGCCGGGGCGCGCAGGACTTGGTTGGCTTCGACGACGTCCTCAAATGCGGGGCGTATGCCGACGTTCTTGTTGGCCTTATGCTTCTCCCACAGAGCGCGGGTCAGCACATAGGTCGGCACGCCGCCCAATTCGTGCGGGCTGTTCGGGCGGGATTCCAATTCATATTCGATCATCCAGCGGCGGAAGCCGTTGGGGCTTTCGGCGACGATAAACACCTCGTCCTGATTCATGAAGTCAAAGTGATATTCCATCTTGGCGGCAAAGAGCTGCGCGCCCACGCGCACGCCGCGTTTCAAGGTCAGGGTATGATAGCTCATGCCGACCCGCTCATTCACAAGGCGACCGTTGACGATGCCCGCTATTTCGCCGTCTATCGCGCCGACGAAGCAATATTCATCCTGCACGCGATAGCGCAGCATGCCCAGCACTTCGGTATAGATGCGCGCCGCGACGATATCATAATAGTCCTTGGGCTGTTTCATCAGCGGTTCGATGGTGTCCAGAATCAGGCAGAGCTCCTCGCGTGTGGCCTCGCGTACCAGGAGGTCTTCACCCGTAATGAGGGGGATGACCTTGGGCGTATAGGGCTTCATGCCTATCGTCGGGGGGCGTAGTTTGGCTTCCATTTCGTCTACGATCACATCGTATTTTTCCAACATCGTGTTTTCCTCCTGCCTTGCAGACACATATTATGGGACTTTCCCATTAAATCATAGGATAGCGCATTTCGCGATTTTTGTAAAGGTTTCGTTTCGTTTTGTTACAGTATGCTTACAAATAAAGAAAATCCGAACCGGGGTTCGGATTTAGTTAATAGTGAAGAGTGAAGAGTTGTGGTAGAAATTCCGCCCCTGCGGATGAATTCACGTCGTCAAAAGCCCGCTCCCCCGCTCTAACCGCGAAATCTCCGCTTCGCCCCTGTCGGCGAGTTCCCGGAACTGGCTGATGGTCTCCTTCATCTTCGGCAGGGCCTGCTGTTTGTAGTTGCTGATTTCCTCCAGCGCGGACAGGACATCGGAGAAGGATTCTTTCAGCACGTCGACGGATATTCCAGACTCCAGGGACTGCTTCTGCACCGCCGTCCCCTGCTCCTTGAGCATTTTGGACGTAGAACTGATCAGGTTGTTGGTCGTCTCGTTCAGGAGCTGTATCTTTTTGAGGACGATCTTTTGGTTATACAGCGCGCTGGCCACCATGATGGCGGTGCGGAGTGCCGAGACCGTGACCGTCTTGGCCCTGTCCACGCCGCGTATCAGCTCCCGATTGTTCCGCTGAATCACCTCCATTGCAATAATGCCCTGGTGGTTCACGACCACCATCTGGTTCATATCCATCACCCGCTGGCGCAGGGGGAAGAGCACCTCTTCCTGCACGAAACGGAATTTGTCCGCGTCCACGCCCTGCAACTCCGCTTCCTCCAACTTTTCGGAGATGCAGGCGTCCATCAGGGTACCCATTTCGATCTCCTTCGTGATCTTCTTCGTCAGTTCGCGCAGTTGCTGCTCCTCGAGGGCGAGGGTCGTATTGTCGTTCTTCAGCGTGGCCTTGCCCTTATCGAGAGAGGTGATGATATTCGCAATGACATCCTCCGATTTTTGGTACTTATCGAAATAGGCGCGGATCGGGTTGAAGAGTTTGCCCAAGGCCCCTGTTTTCGTGAAGTCAATCAGACTGGGGTCAAGGTTTTTGATCTCGCGGTTCAGGTCGAGCAGGCTCTTGGAGACCTGGCCGCCCTCTTCCCCACTCTTGCTCAGATTGCCGACGGACACTTTGAGCAGGCTGTTCTTTTGGGAGGATTTTTGCATCGTGTCAAAGCCGAACTGCTCGATGGAGCTCACGAGCATCTTCTTCTGCTCCATCGCGCCGAGGTCGCAGTTTATGACGGCCATCGCGTTGCTCTCCGCCTGCGCCTTGAGCTGCAAATACTCCTCCGAATGGACCTTGGTTTCGGCAATCACTTCCTCGGCGACCTTCTTCGTGTCCGCTACGTTCATGGAAAAGTTCATGGGTATACTCCTTCTTGTTTGATTTACATCTCTGCGTTGAACAGGTTCTGAATCTTATACACGACGTCGTCTATATCCGCATTGATGCTTGCGGCCTCGTTGATCGAGGAGATCTGCGCCAGCACGGAGATATTCGCGTTGTAGCCGATGGTGTAAATCGGGATTTGCAGGCCCGTGATCATCGAGCGGCAGTCGTTCAGGCTGCAGCCCTGGTTCGTCTCGCCGTCGGTCAGCACAAAGAGCATCAGTTTCGCGTTGGGGCTGCCGGCTTTCGCTTCCATCAAGAGTTTGGACGCGACCACGATCGCGTCGAACATGGCCGTGCTGCCGACCGCCTGCATATTCTTCACCGCGCCCGTAAACAAGGAGCGCTGGTTCAGGTCGAACTTGCCGATAGGCAGGGCGATATTCACGTCCGTAGAGAAGGTGACCAATCCCACCGAGCAATCGTTGTTGATATATTTCGAGCCGGAGAGCAGGGACTCTTTCAGCTTGTTGAGGGGCGCGCCGTCCATACTGCCCGAGACGTCCGCGACGAAGACCGCGATGATCTCGCGCCCGCCGCTCTTCTTCTCCTTCCAGAGCTTTTGGGCCTGGGGCAGCCGCTCGCCGTTGATCTCGGAAAGCTCGATGGCATACTCGTTGTGTCCGTTGAACCCGTAGTCGGACGCGGCCTTCTGCGCGGCGTCCGTCTTGCAGAAGGCGATAAACTCACGCAGTATCTCCTGCTTCATCGGCGTCAGACTGCCGAGCTCATAGACGGGGCTGTCGTGCCGCACGCCGAAGGGGGTGAAGATATAGTCGTTTTTCAGGTCGGGCGAGTTCATCAGCTGCTGGTATTCAAAGACGAAGCCGTCTAACATGCCCGACTTCGCGGAGTCCTTCATTTGCAGCGTGGAATAGGCGACATAGGGGATATTGCTCTGAAATTTGATGAACTCCGCCGTCGCCGTATCACTCAGCGGATTGGACGCGTCAAAGGTATAGAGCGTCGAGATCAGATAGTTTGCGCCCGTCGAGCTGGCGAAGGGATTCGTATAGCCCATCTGCAGCTCGTTGTTGCCCACCGCTTCGGTGATCGTCTTGACGCTGATGGAGCCGTACTTGTCTGTCAGCTCCTTATGCTTTGCCTTGGACAGCACGATGCCCGCCACATTGCCCGTCAGCCGCTTTTCCACGAGGTTGACGCGCACGCCCATGGATTTCAGCGCGTCCCCCCAGAGCTCGTTGGACGGGGAGAAGGCATCGGGGACATACTTGCCCGAGACGATATAATCGACGCCCAGGCCCGAGGCGATGCCGCGGATGCGGATCGAGACCGGCTTGCCGTCTATCTCTATCCCCGCCTTGTTGAACTGGTTGGCCATATCCACGAGCCAGCGGTCGGTATCCGCGCCGCTGCTGCTGATTGTCGCCTTTTCGGTGGAGGAAAAGATCTCCACAAAGTCGTTCGTCGTGTTGTTCACCTGCGGCGGATATTTCGAGATGTCCGGGAGGGATTCCGCTATATTCACTTCCTCCAAATCCACCATATCCTTGATGGGCGCGAGGGTGTTGACCCGTATCTTCTTATACAGGCGCTCCATCACGGCGATGGCGTCTTCCTCACTGACGTCGCTTGGCGTCCTGCCCACGTTGCTGGTCATGCGGATCACCAAGAATACGCCGCCGAATACCAATGCCGCGATGACCAGGAAGATGAGAACGGTCTTTCCCGATTTCTGCATTGCGTTGTCCTCCTTTGCTTTATCTATACCACTTCGCGTCCCGGATGAGCGTATCTATTTCCACCATGGCGTCCATATCCTCGATCTCCGCGACGCTCAGATCGTTGAGCTTGGATATCTCCAAAATCAGCTTATCGAGCTTCAATAATATCTCCTCGTTGTTCCCGGCGGCCTTCTCCACAAAGGCCTTGTATTCGTTGTAGATATTGCGCCGGGTCTCCAACAGCTTTTCGGAATGGCTGTGCGCGCTCTCGAGCATCTGCTCATATTCTTCCTCGTCAAACGCGTTGATTCTGTTGAGCAGGCTACGGATGTTCAGGATCATGATGCGTTCCATCTGCTCGACCGCCGTGCTGAACTTCTCGAAGCTCAGCTCGGTCTCGCTGAAGCGCTCCAGCAGCATCTCCCGAATCGTGCGCTTTTTCTTCTTCATCCTGTCGATCTGGGCGAGCACGGACTTCAGATGCGCCGCATAGGTCTGCGCATTGTTGTTCAGATAGTGCTCGACCGCCGCCGCGCAGTTCTCCAAGGAGAGTATCTCCTTATCCTTCAGCATCGGCGGCTGGGGGGGCGCCTTGGCCGTCAGGATTTTGATATTGCCGTAAAAGAAAACGAGACCGCTCATGGCGATGACCATAACGCCAAAGGCCGTCGCGAACGCGCCCGAGCCGATTTTAAGCTTGAAAAACGCGTTGGAAAACACCAGTATGTTGGTCAGCATAATGGCACCGTTCAAGACGGCAAGTTTGATGATCCTGTCCTTTTTCATTTTTCCTCAAATTTCACGCATTTTATGATGTATTATACTCGTTCTGCGTCCTTTGCGCAACTGTATAATCGATATGCGAATGCAACGAGCCACGCATAGAAGGTCAGCAGCGCGCAGCGCTGGATCAGGCCCGCGTATGAATGCAGCGCGCTGTCCAAGGGCTGTGCGATTTTCATAAGCACGACGACGATCACCTGCAAGACGGCAGCGGCCAGCGTCCAGGTCTTCAGCGGCTTCCAGCGCGGGTCAGTGCGGAAGCGCAGCCAAAAGACGAAACAGCAGACGGGCGAGAGCGCGAAGACCAGTGCGCCGAAGATGCCGTGCAATATGCCGTGCACGGTCTGCTGGTTGAACATCGCGGCGGGATCCGTGACGAAGATGCCGGACACGAAATAGCAGGCGGCGATGGTGAGCAGCAGCGCGGGGCCGGCGCGCGAGACCCTCCCGCTCGGAAAGGCCTTGGAGACGCCATAGGCAAAGACTCCCAAGCAGAGCCCCATCAACAGAAAGCTCACGATCTGAATCCAGCCCGTGGATCCGAGGGAGAGCTCGCTGACATAGTTGCGCCAGGGGTCGTAACCCGCGCGCAGAAGGCCGTGGACGGTGAAGCTCAGGGTGAACAGTATGGTGCCGAGCAGGGCGATTAGGGCGGTGCGTTTTTTGGTCATATAGTTTACTCCCATTCCAAATGATCTTGTTCCCGTTTTTTCGCGTGGTCGCCGAGGGTCTTTGCGGAATACTCCAGGGCTTTGCAGATGAGGTGCACCATGGGGCTATTATCGCCGTTGCGGTCAAAGATGCGAAAGGCCTGCCGATACTCCGATTTGTGCTCAATGGCCGCAGGAAGCAGCTTTGCGTTCATCAGCATTTGGCAGAGTATGATTCTGCCCACGCGGCCGTTGCCGTCGCCGAAGGGGTGGATGCGCTCAAAGCGCAAATGCAGCGCCGCGATGCGCGGGATGGCAGCGTCCCCGCGCGCGGCTTCGATAAATTCCCGCATCAGCTGCGGCACGCGCTCGCTCTTGGGCGGATAATACACCGCTTCGATCGGCGTGCCGATATACAGCTCGTGACTGCGGTACGCGCCGCCCGACTGCAACACCGCGGCTTGCACAGCGCGAATCCAATCCTCGGTGATCGCCTGCCCCTCCGGGCGCATCAGCCCGATCGCCTTATACAGATTCTTCGCTTCGGTATATTCGCTATAGCTATGCCCGCTCTGCACTTCGTCATAATCGATGGCAGCGATGGTCTCATCCAGCGTGAGGGTGTTCCCCTCCAAACTGCCGCTCGACCAACAGAACCTGCGTTGGAAGCCATCATAAAAGGCTTGCCACAGAATGGGGTCGCCGCCAAACACGCGCGCGGCTTCCACTTGCCGAAGCGCGGCGTCGATATGGGTTTGTATGTCCCGGATGATTGCCATTTGCGTCACTTCCTTTCTTGTAGTGTATCAAATATTCCTTGTTTTTTCAATCATGTTGAACCGATTCTTCCTATATGTAATCAAGCCCTCCCGCTGCATCCGCGCCAGCTCGTGCGACAGCGCGCTGCGCTCCACGCAGAGGTAATCGGCCAGCTCCGCACGGTTGAAGGGGATGGTGAAGCCGTTGTGTTGTTTAGGGCGGAAGGGCTCTAAATAGCGCAGGACGCGCGCGCGTATCGATTTCAGGCTGAGGATTTCCATGTGGCTTTGCAGGCGCAGGTTTTTGTTCGCGATGGTGCGGAGCATGTTTTCGATGAACGTTGTGTGGAAGGCGCAGGCGCTTTGGCAGCTGTGCAGTATGCGCCGGCCGCGCAACAATAGAATAATAGCATCGCTGTTGGCGATCACCGTGACGGGGCTTTCCATCACTTTGGCATAGCAGAGGGCTTCCGCGAAGAGCTCACCGGGGCCGAGCACCGCTTCTATCGAGCGGTTGCCGTAATAATCATCCCGTACGATATGCAGCTGCCCCGCCAGCACGATGCCGATGGACTGCGGCGCATCGCCCGCACGCAGGAGGACTTGGTTTTTGGGTGCGGGTTTAATCTCCGCGCCGAGACAATGCAGCATGGCCGCTAAATCGGCGTCACCTATGCCTTTGAACAGCTCGGTTCTTTGTAATATATCAAAATATCTTTCCATACTTCCCTTTTTCGTGGTTTTAACCACGGATTGGATATCGGAAGTATAGTATAATGGCCGCAGAAAAACAAGAGGAGGAACCCCTTTATGCGCAGACAGATTATCAAAATCGACAGAGAAAAGTGCGACGGCTGCGGGCTTTGCGTGAGCGCCTGCCACGAGGGCGCGATCGGCATGGTGGACGGCAAGGCCGAATTGTTGCGCGACGATTACTGCGATGGCTTGGGCAACTGCCTGCCCGTCTGCCCGACCGGCGCCATCGCCTTCGAGGAGCGCGAAGCGTTGGCCTATGACGAAGCGGCGGTGCAGGCGAATATGGCACAGCCCGAAACCCTGCCCTGCGGCTGTCCCGGCACCACCGCGCGGGCGATACACAGGGACGAGCCCGTTACGGCAGCACCTGCGGCGGTCTCGCAACTGCGGCAGTGGCCCGTGCAGATTAAGCTCGTCCCGATCCGCGCGCCCTATTTTGAGAACGCGCGCCTGCTGGTGGCCGCCGACTGCGCCGCCTACGCCCACGGGAATTTCCACAACGACTATATGAAGAACCGGGTCACGCTGATCGGCTGCCCCAAGCTCGACGCTGGCGACTACGGCGAAAAACTGACCGCCATCCTGCAAGCGAACAATATCCAATCGGTCACCGTCGCGCGCATGGAGGTTCCCTGCTGTGGCGGGATTGAGATGGCCGTGCGAACGGCGCTGCAAAACTGCGGGAAGCTGATCCCCTGGCAGGTGGTGGTGATCTCTACGGAGGGGGAAGTCAACGCGCAGTGATCAACGCGCAATGTTCAATTATGGTCTTGCAGTGCTGTCAAATGAAAACCCGCCGGAGCGGGTTTTTGTTGTGGGTGCTTTGATGGATCATTGGTTTTGCGGGGAATAATAATAGTACCCCGTGTCCCACAAGTCGGGATTGAACCCGGTGATTTGGGTTTTGTCGGTGAAGCGGTTGTAGCGGACATTCAAATACGTATATGGTGCCATGGGACAAAGTGCAAGGGACGTCAGCTTATTGTTGGCGCAAATAAGAAGACTCAAAGATGTAAGATCGTAAAGATCCAACTCGGTCAGTTGGTTGCCATTGCAGTGAAGACTACGCAACACAGTCACTGTAGATCCCGATATGTTCAATTCGGTCAGTTGATTGTTAGAGCAGTAAAGGTATTGCAACGCCACAGGGTCGGAAAGATTCAATTCGGTCAGTTGATTGTTGCCACATAAAAGCTCCTGCAAAGACGTAAGTCCAGAAATATCCAATTCTGTCAATTGATTGCTGTTGCAGGATAAGGTCTGCAAAGACGTAAGACCGGAAAGATCCAACTTGGTCAGAACATTATTGTCACAGTAAATGGTCTGCAAAGACGTAAAGCCGGAAAGATCCAACTCGGTCAGTTTGCTTTGAGAGCATTCCAACCACTCAAGCGCCGTAAGCCCGGAAAGTTTCAGCTCAGTCAATTGGCTGTTCCGATAACAATTAAGGGACCGTAAAGACGTAAGACCGGAAAGGTCGAGCTCGGTCAGTTGATTGCTGTGGCAGGATACGCCCTGTAAAGACGTCAGACCGGAAAGATTCAACTCGGTCAGTTGATTGCCACAGCAATCCAACCACTCCAGTGCCACAAGACCAGAAAGATTCAACTCGGTCAGTGTATTTCCATGGCAAGTAAGTGTCTGCAAAGATGTAAGACCCGATAGATCCAGTTCGGTCATTTGACTGTACGTGAACCAAAGGTATTGCAAAGACGTTAGACCGGAGAGATTCAATCCTGTCACATCGTTCCAACCGCTGCTTTGGAGCCACTGTAGAGCAGTAAGCCCGGAAAGATCCACTGCCCCGGACAGGGAACTTACCATTAACTTCACGACACGAAAATCTGTCGGATCCCCTGCCCATGTGCTGCCTCTGCCTACCCACGCTCCATACTCAGCAAGCCACTCCTGTGGCACATAGCTACCGTCGGCAGGTTCGGCCTTGGGCCAATTCAAGCTGTTGTTGTCGATCATCGTATTGATTATAGCGATATCCCCCGGATTAAGCAACGTTACTCTTTTGTTGCTTGCGTCACCGGACCAGCTCGTATACCAATCCATCCATTTTCCTGATGGCCATCTCGTCCACTCCTCCGGCACGTAGCTGCCGTCGGCGGGGTCAGCCTTGGGCAGATCCAAGCCGTTGTTGTCGATGATGGCATGGATTACCGCAATGTCGCCGATGTTGTAAAGACCGGCTTCTCTTTGCGGGGTGTAATAGTATGGCCCCGTATCCCACAAATCGGAATTGAAGCCTGTGGGTTGGGTTTTGTCTGTGAAGAGGTTATGGCGGATGTCCACGGAACGATATGATGCTGTCGGACTGAGCGCAATGGCGGTTAGCTGGTTGTAACTGCAATTAATCCCTTCCAATGCAGGAAGCCCGGATACATCAAGCTCGGTCAGTTGGTTGTAGCTGCAGTTAATCGATCCCAATGCAGGAAGCCCGGATACATCAAGCTCGGTCAGTTGGTTGCTGTTGCAGCGAAGCATTTGCAAAGACGGAAGCCCCGAAAGATCTAACTCAGTTAGTTCATTGAAATCACAGTAAAGATGTCTCAAAGACGGAAGCCCCGAAAAGCTTAGCTCGGTCAATTTGTTGTCTGAGCAGTAAATATCTTGAAGCGCTATTAATCCCGAAACATCCAGTTTGGGCAGCCGGTTGTTCGCGCAGGACAAAGTCTCCAGTGAAGTAAGTTCGGAAACATTCAAGTCGGTCAGTTGGTTGTAGCCGCACTGCAATGATTTCAGTGCTGTAAGCCCGGAAAGGTTCAGTCCAGTCAATTTATTGTAGGAGCAGTTAAATTCAGACATCGCAGTCAGCCCGGAAGCGTCGAGGATTCCGTGCAAATCCGGACGCATCCCATATCCATCAGGCCCTAAAACAGTGTCAAGGCGAAGTCCCACTATCCTTAGATTGCTTGTGTCACCACCATCTTCATCAGACCAATAAATATTTCTACCGGAAGGCCACACATACTTCCACGCCTCCGGTATATAACTGCCGTCAGCGGGCTCGGCCTTGGGCCAATCGAGACCGTTGTTGTCGATGATGGCGTTGATTACGGCGACGTCGCCGGGGTTATAGAGTGGCAGTTCCGGCGCCCATTCGGGGATGACCGTGAGCCCCGCCAAGTGGCGCAAGACGAGGGCGGCGTCTGCGGCACTGACATCGCCTGTGCCGGTGACATCCGCCGCAGCCAGCTGCGCGCCTTCCAGCGTGATAATGCCCGCCAGATGGCGCAGGATGGTGGCGGCGTCGCTGGCGTCCAATTTGCCATCGCCGTTTGCGTCGCCCGGCTTTAGGGGCGCTTCCGCCGCGAGACCGGGGACTGCGGGGATGATGGCGCAGAGCAGGGCCAGCGCGAGCAATAGGGCCAAAAGTTTACGTTTCATGTTCTCTCCTCCGTATAAACCATTTTATCTGATATGCGGAACCGTGACAATATTCGTCTTCAATAGACATAATACCCCCCCCCGTTTTTCAAGTGTTTTCATAAAATTAACATATGGGAATGTATGGGAATGCACGTCAAATGGATATAGCGCGGGACGATTGCAATCGCCCCCTGCGAGCGTGTATAATGCATTTATGCATAAAATCCTCATCGTGGAAGACGACAATAGCATCGCGAAGAACCTGTCCCTGCTGCTTGGCGGCGAGGGCTATGCTTCCGTTTGCGCGGGCGGGCAGCGGGCTGCCATTGCGGCGCTCGAGGGGGAGCGCTTTGATTTGGTGCTGCTGGACCTTTCCCTGCCCGACGGGAGCGGCTATGCCGTCTGCACGGCGGCGAAGCGGGCGGGGGTGCCCGTCATCTTCCTGACCGCCGCCGATGATGAGATCAGCGTGGTGACGGGCCTGGATATGGGCGCGGACGATTATATCGTCAAGCCCTTTCGCCCGCGGGAGCTGCTTTCGCGCATTAAGAGCGTGTTGCGGCGCGGCGGGCGGGCGGAGGCCCTGTTTGAAATCGGAAATCTGCAGATCGATACCGTGCGCGGCACCGTGCACAAAAACGGGGCGGAGGTTTTTCTGTCGGCCCTGGAATACCGCCTTCTATTGGTCTTTGTCAACCACAGCGACGCGGTGCTCTCGCGGGAGCGGCTGCTCGGCGAGATTTGGGATATGGCGGGCGAATTCGTGAACGACAACACCCTGACCGTCTATATCAAGCGCCTGCGGGAGAAGATTGAGGATGACGCGCAGGAGCCGGTCTTGATTCAGACGGTGCGGGGGATGGGGTATCGGTTAACCGTAGGGGCGGATACCATCCGCCCGCGTCGTGATGATTATGGGACTGTTTAGAAACAGTGAAATAAAGCGGTTCGCGTTGTTTTTGGCGGCGTTTTGCTCGCTTTGTATTGTTGTGGGGTTTTTGATTGGCATTTATACCGGGTTGCCGGTGCTGTTTGTTTGTATTGTGCTTTGTTCGGGGTTTTGGGTTTTTACGCGGCGGCGTTATCGCGCGCTGGCTGTGCTGAGTGAGTCGATTGACGCGATTTTACATGGGAATGATCATTTGGGCTTGGACGGGATCGGCGAGGGGGAACTGTCCCTGTTGCAGAGCGAGATTCAGAAGATGACCTTGCGTTTGCGGGAACAGGCGGAGGGTTTGCGGAGGGACAAGGCCTTTCTGGCCGACGCGCTGGCCGATCTGGCGCATCAACTGCGCACGCCCATGACCTCCATACGCATGCTGGCCGCCTTTCTCGCGAAGCCTGACTTGGACGCGGAAAAGCGCTTGGAATTCTCGCGCGAGTTGGAGGGACTGTTGCGCCGCATCGACTGGCTCTTGACCACGCTGCTGAAAATCTCCAAAATCGACGCGGGTACCGCCGTGTTTGCGCGGAACCCTGTATGTGTCCGCGACCTGCTGCAGACGGCCGCCGAGCCGCTGCTGATACCCATGGAACTGCGCGGGATAGAGTTTGCCCTGCATTGCGCGGCGGATATTTCCATCCACTGTGACCGCAACTGGACGGCGGAAGCGCTGGGCAATATCCTGAAAAACTGCGTGGAGCACAGTCCCGCGGGCGGCAGCATCCGGGTGGACTGCGCGCAGAACGCCATTTTTACCGAAATTATCATACAGGACAGCGGCACGGGCTTTGACTCCGCGGATTTGCCGCATATTTTCGAGCGGTTTTACCAAGGCCGACACAGCAAGGACGGCAATTTCGGCGTGGGGCTCGCGCTCTGCCGCATGGTGCTCACGGCGCAGGGCGCGACCGTGAAGGCGGAGAACCGGGTTGAGGGCGGGGCGCGGTTTGTGGTGCGGGTGTATGGGGGCAGGGGGCAGTAGGGGTCTCTGTACCGTTACAACCGTGACATCCGTTACAACTGTTACGCTTTGTAATGTTCAACGCTCAACGCGCAATGTTCAATGTTGGTGGAAACGCCAAGGCGTTTCTCTATTGATTGTATAGTATCCTTTTTATCAAAGAGATGCCGCAGGCATCTCTACCTTCATTGTGCATTGTGCGTTGCTGCATTGCCGCATTGATCCGTCACAGTTGTAACGGTTGTCACGGTTATTTTGATATATAGTCAACCAAGTTGAAAGCAAGCAGACAGAGTCTCGTCAAATCCATCACAGCGCCGCAGCATGTCTTTCATTTTGTGCTTGAGCCACGCCCAAAAGTTCTCAATCGGATTTAGGTCA
>Ga0123353_10001802_pt1 | contig 26346 bp, 23 predicted proteins | sample TergutLab28metaG_3_FD_92763 | JGI IMG/M metagenome (GOLD analysis project Ga0123353, IMG submission 92763) | Labiotermes labralis P3 segment gut microbial communities from Petit-Saut dam, French Guiana - Lab288 P3 | ecosystem: Host-associated > Arthropoda: Insects > Digestive system > Gut ...
CACCTGTTTTCGCGAACACTAACATGGAAGTGACTGCCTTACCCGCGTCCGTCTATTCGATGCTCGATACGGACGACGATGTCATATTGGATGTCGGAGGTGACGACGCGGGCGCTACGGTACTGGGAAGGTTCTCATCTGAAATCGCGGAAAGGGATTATGAGATGCTGTACGTGACCAACATGTACCGCCCCATGACCGCCCGCCCGGAGGATTCGGTGAATATGCTGAGAGACATCGAGAACGCATGCGGACTGAAGGCGACGGCGATCGTGAACAACTCTCATCTCAAGGAGTTGACCGTGGCCTCGGTGATAACGGATTCTCTGGAGTACGCAAAAGAGGTCGCAAACCTTGCGCAAATACCTTTACTGTTCACTACGGTGCCTCGGTCACACGTCGACGGAGGCTTGCCCGAGAACGAATATTTTTATCCGGCGGATGTTTACGTCCGGTCTATCTGGGAGAATGAGGAACGAACATGTTGAAAGTGAAGATCAACGAGAGCCGATGCAAAGGGTGCGAGATGTGTGTCATCTCATGCCCCAAAAAGATCGTGGAATTGAATAAGGCAAAGATAAACGGCATGGGGTACCACCCGGTGCACATCACCGACATGGACAAATGCACCGAATGCGCATTCTGCGCGATCATGTGCCCCGATGTCGTCATAACGTTGGAGGGCTGAGCATGCCCGAAAAAGTTCTGATGAAAGGTAACGAAGCTGCGGCAGAGGCCGCGATATTGGCAGGTTGCAGACACTTCTTCGGATATCCGATAACGCCGCAGACGGAGATCGCGGCGCACATGTCAAACCGTCTGCCCAAGATAGGCGGACTGTATCTGCAGGCGGAATCCGAGATAGGAGCGATAAACATGGTCCTCGGAGCATCGGCCGCCGGCGTGAGGTCGATGACGTCATCCAGTTCTCCGGGAATAAGTCTGAAGGCCGAGAGCCTTTCATATCTCGCCGGTTCGGATCTCCCCGCGGTCATGGTGAACATCCAGCGTGCCGGCCCCGGTCTCGGCGGAATACAGCCGTCGCAAGCCGATTACTGGCAGTCCACGAGGGCAGCCGGACACGGTGATTACAGGATGCTCGTGTTCGCACCGTCCACGGTGCAGGAGATGGTCGATCTGGTAGTGGATGCGTTTTATCTCAGCGACAAGTACAGAATGCCCGCCATGATATTGTCCGACGGTCTGCTCGGACAAATGATGGAACCCGTCGTATTCGATGAAAGCAAAGTGAAGAAAGCTCCGGAGAAGCCGTGGGCCACATGCGGACACGGAGACAAAAGGAAGCACAACATAATCACTTCGCTGTTCATCGATCCTTACGACCTGGACGCGGTTGTAAAAGCCAGGTTCGAGAGATACGAGCACATAAAAGCGAATGAACAGCGTTACGAAGAATACTGCACGGATGATGCGGACGTGATCGTGGTATCATACGGAGCATCCGCACGTATAGTCCGCAGTGCGGTGGATTCCGCCAGGAAAGAAGGCATAAAGGCCGGAATGATAAGGCCGATATCGGTATGGCCGTTCCCGGACAAACCGATACTGTCAAAAGCGGACAAAGCAAAAGCATTCCTGTGTGTGGAGATGTCAATGGGTCAGATGGTTGATGATGTGCGCCTCGCGGTGAACGGAAAGAAGGACGTGAAGTTCTTCGGACGCACCGGAGGGGTGGTACCCACGCCCGCCGAGATCCTTGAAGAGATCAGAAAGATCAACGGAGGTGCATGAGATGGAGTTCAAAAAACCGAAAGCATTGACGGATGCGCCTTTCCACTACTGTCCGGGTTGCAGTCACGGTATTGTTCACAGACTGATCGCGGAAGTGATTGATGAGATGGGAATCGAAGGAAAGACCGTGGGCGTGGCCCCGGTCGGATGCGCGGTGTTCGCATACAATTACTTCAGTTGCGACATGGTGCAGTCGCCGCACGGCAGAGCGCAGGCGGTTGCAACAGGAATAAAACGTGCGAATCCGGAGAACATGGTGTTCACATATCAGGGCGACGGAGATCTCGCCGCAATAGGAACGGCGGAAACGATCCACGCTGCGGCGCGCGGTGAGAATATGACGGTAATATTCATCAACAACGCGATCTACGGGATGACGGGAGGACAGATGGCCCCGACGACGCTCATCGGACAGGTGACGCAAACCTCGCCTTACGGACGTGACCCCGAGACCGCCGGTTATCCGATTAAAGTTTGCGAGTTACTGTCAACACTTGACGGCGTTGCGTTCGCGCAACGTGTTTCCGTCGATACGATAAAGAATGTCAAAGAGGCAAAGAAGGCAATAAAGAAAGCGTTCGAATATCAGGCGGAAGGGAAAGGATACACGATAGTGGAGATACTTTGCGTATGCCCGACGAACTGGGGCCTTTCAATGAAAGATTCTCTGAAATGGCTCAAGAACACTCTTATGCCCAACTATCCGGTCGGCGTCATAAAGGATGTCGGTGCAAAATGCACGAAAACCAAAGAGGTGAAAAAATGAGCACAAACCTTCTGTTGGCGGGGTTCGGAGGACAAGGCATATTGTTCACCGGAAAAGTAGCGGCGTATGCGGGCATGCTTGACGGCAAGGAAGTCTCATGGCTCCCGTCTTACGGGCCGGAAATGAGAGGCGGAACGGCAAACTGCGGCGTATGCGTAAGTGAAATACCGATCGGATCGCCGCTGGTGACCGCTCCGGACGTACTCGTTGCGATGAATCTTCCTTCGTTGGAAAAATTCGAGAAAACAGTCGTTCCGAACGGGCTTATAATCCTCGACAGTTCAATCGTTAAAGATGAAGTGAAAAGGAAAGACGTCAGAGTGGTATACCTTCAGGCAACAAGGCTCGCATCCGATAACGGTTTAATGGGATTGGCAAGCATGGTCATGATCGGCCGTCTTTACAAGGAGACCCGTTTCTGCACGGAAGAATCATTATTCGAAGGAATAAAAAGAAGTGTTCCGGTCAGGAAAAAAGATCTTCTGGAGAAGAACATAGAGGCGGCCAAGATCGGAATAAAAAGCGGGGAATAAATTCCCTCATTTTTCCTTTTTTTCTATTTTTATCGACAACAATATTCTGTGAACCATTATTCACTCAGTATCTCAAGGTCGGGATTCGCCGCAGGTCTGAATGAAGAGGCGAAAAAGATGACAGGCTCACGCTTGTCAAACCGAGCGACTCAACTTATGAGTATCGGCAACTTTCACGCCATTCGGAGTGAAACGTCGTAAAAAAAGTAAAGGAAAGGGGCCGGAACCCCATTTTCGGTTTATTCAGATCTGCCTTTGATCAGCACATCTATGACTCCCGGGTCTATCAGCGTCGTGGTGTCCCCGAGTTCATCCTTCTTGCTTCCTCCCGCTATCTTTCTCAGGAGGCGGCGCATGATCTTCCCGCTTCGCGTTTTAGGCAATCCGTGTGCGATCTGTATGGTCTTCGGCGTTGCGATCGGACCGACGATGTTACGCACCTGGTTTATCAGTTGCTTCTTCAGATCTTCCGATTCTTCGAAGCCGTCCTTCAGCGTGACGAAGGTGTATATCGCTTCTCCTTTGATCTCATCCGGTATCGGAACAACGGCCGCCTCGGCAACCGCCGGGTGCGCTATGAGCGCCGCTTCCACTTCCGCCGCTCCGATCCTGTGGCCCGCAACGCTTATCACGTCATCAACGCGACCGAGCAACCAATAATCGCCGTCCGCGTCCATCCTCGCGCCGTCGCCCGTCAGATAGTGACCGGGGAAAGCGGTCCAATACGTTTCCACGTATTTTTCGTGGTCGTTCCATATAGTTCTCGCAAGTGACGGGAATGGTTTCTTGATGTACAGGTTACCGCTCTCGCCGGCCGCACACGGAGTCTTGTCTTCTTTGTATATCGCCGGCTCTATTCCGGGTTGCGGTTTCATGGCAGATGCCGGTTTCAGATCGAACGCACCGGTCATCGGAGATATCAGGATACTTCCCGTTTCCGTTTGCCACCACGTGTCCGCGATCGGGCATCTTCCTCCGCCGATGGTCTTGTGGTACCATTTCCACACATCCGCATCGATCGGTTCGCCGACGCTTCCCAGCATTTTGATCGTTGAAAGGTCGTGCTTCGTTATCCACTCGTCACCCGTCTTCCTGATCATCCTTATTGCGGTCGGCGCGGTGTAGAATATGTCCACTTTCCATTTTTCGGCAACCTGCCAGAATCTGTCGTTCTCCGGATAGTTGGGAACGCCCTCGAACATGAGCGTCGTTGCTCCGAGGGAAAGCGGACCGTACAGTATGTACGTGTGCCCCGTAATCCAACCTATATCGGCGGTACACCAGTAAACCTGCCCCGGAGCGTAGTTGAACACATTTCTGAATGAAGTGTATGCACCGACGAGATATCCTCCGCAGGTGTGCATCAATCCTTTCGGCTTTCCGGTCGTTCCGGAAGTGTACAGAAGGAACAACGGATCTTCTGCGTCCATGACCTCGGCTTCGCATCTGATCGGAGCTTTTGCCATCTCTTCGTGCCACCATACGTCCCTTTCTTCTTCCATCACTATATCGGATCCCGTGCGTTTGACGACGATGACGGATGTCACGCTCGTATCCTTTTCCAAAATCTCGTTGACCTTCCCTTTCATGTCGATCTTCTTGCCGCCGCGGTAACTTCCGTCGGACGTAACCACAACTTTCGGAGTACAATCGACAACACGATTGTAAACGGCATCCGAACTGAATCCCGCGAACACAACGCTGTGAACCGCGCCGATCCTGGCGCATGCGAGCAACGTGATGGGCAATTCCGGTATCATGGGCAGATAAACGGCAACACGGTCTCCTTTCTTCACGCCTCTGCTTTTCAGGACGTTGGAGAATTTCTCAACTTCGTGTAAAAGCTGCCCGTATGTGTAAACTCTCACGTCTTCGTCTTCTTCTCCCTGGAATATGATGGCGGCGGTGTTCTTCAGACCGTTCTTGACATGCCTGTCGATACAGTTGTACGTAATGTTCATCTTGCCGCCTTTGAACCATGTGAATTTGTTCTCTTTCTTGTCCCACGTGAAGGCTTCCTTCCAATCCTTCGAGAACCAATCGATATTCTCGGTCTGTTTCACCCAGTAAGCTACCGGGTCTTTTACGGACTCCTCGTATATCCGATAGTATTCTTCTTCACTCTTGATAAACGCATTTCTGCGGTACTCATCTGACGGCGGATACTGCCCCTTTGAATTCTCTGGCGTCATTTATTTTACCCCATTCGTTAAAGGAACACCCGATGGCTGTTCCGAACAAAAGAGAGAATGGTTCCCGGTATATTAAGCATATGTTTTTAACGGACATTTTTTTCGAAATTCGTAGTTATATTTATCTTTTTTTTCATTATTCGTAGAAACATGAGCGTTATTCAGCTAAATATATCATATGTAAACGCTCTCTCGGAACGGAAAGTTCGCGGAACGCCGTCAGAAGAACCAGAATCTGCATCCTTCGGCGGCGGATATCTTTGCAACGGCCTCCAAACGGTCGACCGCGCCGCCGTACCTTCTGACCGCAAGTTTACCTTCCTTCTCCAAGGCATCGCGCAGTATGCCGATCTCTTTCGAAAGTTTCAGCGCATCATCTTCGGTGTACGCACGATTCGATCGTACTCCGTCGGGTATTGATGCGGTAACCGCACATCCGTATTTTTCGGCGATCGCGGGAAGCGCACCGTTATCCGGTCCGAAGGACCCGACGCATCCTTTCCCTTTATCCCATGAAAGTTCGCATTTTGCGCACATGTCGCCCATTTCATCGAACGACAGCATATCCCATTCGGTCTGTCTGTTCTCGGGAGGAGAATTCACGATCAGGTTTTTCATGACATCGCCGCTTACTTTCGACATGTCCACCCAACCGGTGTAGTTTCTGTACATCTTGTTCCCGAGCGCGGCACGGTCCGAAGGATCCTTCACGTGATCGAGATATATTTCGCACGCGTTCTCGTTCACTTTATTCCTTTTCACGAAACCTCCCCAATCCGGGAACATTTTTTTAACATCCTCCGTTGCCATGAAAAGTTCATATTCCGCCGCATCTCCATATTTTGCCGCATCTTTGACCAGGATCATGAGAACATTTTCCTTCAAGGATTTACACAATGCGTTCTTACACTCCGTTTCACATATCGCCATACTTATGCCCATTGATATCACCTGTTGCCGGAGACCCTTCTCACTTTTCTTTTCGACATTGTATCTTTCTTCTTTTCCAACGCTTTGAGGTATTTTTCCCGGCTTCCGCCGAATTCGGCGAACGCCAGGAACATCATTGCGAGACAGATTATCATCATCACGAATACAATATAACTTATATCGACTCCCAGTGTCATCGATGATATGCCGTCTGCCGCGCCTCCCATGTCAACGGTGAACACACCGCCGTTGGACGCTATCCATATCCATGCTCCGAGATACAGAGTGAACAGAATTCTGAACGGTATCTTCGCGTAACTGCCTGCGCGGTAGAACCCGACGGGTATCGAGAGCAGAATCAGAGGGATGGCATATTTCATTAAGTTCGACACGGTGTCCCACATACCGCCCTCCATGGCTCCCGCATTGCCGACGGCAATCTGCTCAAGGCCGCCGGATATGTACAAAGCAATCGTATACGGTATCACGACAAACACTCCGATGATGATAAAGAACGATATCATTGCACCGAGGAGCGTCCCGTTCTTCAATGAGAAATCCGTCATTATGTCGCCGAACAGCGTCACGGAGACCACCTCTCGTGCAGCATGTTAAGCAAATTTACCATCAGATCCGTCTGCTCCTTCGTCAATTTAACGATGCCGATGTCATCGTAATCAACGTTAACGCCTCCGTCTCCGCTCCGCGCATGATCAATGGATTCTATCAAAGGATCGTCCGTTGATTCCATCCGCACCGCGACGATGTATTCTTCACCCGACGAAATCACTTCCAGTTCAAACGCTGCGTTACCGATCATGCCGGAGACGTTCATCGCGTTCGCAGGCAACGATTCAAATAACGTACCGATCATGCCGCCCCCGGGAACCGTGAATGTCGCTTCCATTTTATTATCGCCGAATTCTTTGTGATATATCTCCGCGGGGAATTCGGTATCATCAACGATCGGTGTGCCGATGCTCGCGGCAACGGATATCATTCCGCCGAGCGTTGAAGCATGAATGTTAACGATCACAACGGAATCATGATCATCCAAAGAGGCGAGCATCATCATCATGACAGTCGTTAACGGTATTTTCATATCGAACGTGTATGTGCCGCTCGACTTCTTCGGTATTGTCACAATCTCACTTTCATAGACGATGAACGTGCTTCCGCCGGAAGCCATCCGTACATCGGCCCGGAATCCGGTTATGTCAAAATTGAGGTCCGCGTCAATGTTCACGCTCATGCGCATCGTGAATGTATGTGTCCCTTCATCGTATTCCGTGCCGTCCGAGTCATCGACCTCAATATTGAGACCTCCCGTTGCCACCGGTATAACGGTGAGCACAAGCAATGCGATCAATGCGACCTGCATCGCGGCCACCACTGCTTTGGGGACAGCGGACAGAAGACTCATGGTGTTTCGGAAGATTGTGCGTTATATATTACACTTACCGAATGCGCATTCACAACTCTTATCGGATAGGAATTGAGAAATGTATCAAAACAATGATTAAGACGTGATCGCGGGCAATCAATATCAAAGCAAATAAAATGCAAAGTTTGAATACTGATACGTTAATCGCATAATGATGGCAGACATAATGATCCGCAAGAGGAAGCGTCTGAGGTCAAAAGAGGTCAAAGCGTATCATGAAGAGATCGAGAGAGCGTTGGGAATAATACCGTTTACGACGGACGATGCGGTCGATCTCGCCGAAAGCAGCGAATTCAATGTGATCTTCGTGAACGGTGAAATCCTTGCGATGGTATACGACGGCAAGACATTCCTGACCGTTCGCGGTCTTCTGAAACACAGGCCGCAGAAAAAGTTCGTGACCGTGGACATGGGTGCCGTTCCGTACGTGACGAACGGTGCGGACATAATGGCTCCGGGAATCGTTGATGCGGATGCGGACATACAAACGGGTGACATGGTATGGATACGCGACGTAAAGAACCTGGTTCCGCTTGCAGTCGGAGTTTCATTGACCTCCGGAGAAGATCTGAAAAAAGGCGGAAAGGGCAAAGTGATCATGACAATACACAACGTCGGAGACAAATTATGGAAATCGGACGAGCGGTGAACAGATGGGCCTGATAAAGAAAAAGAGCACGGGGTCCGTCGTAGAACCGAAAGGGTTCATCGATCTGACGGAAATGCCGCTCATCGTTCCCGTCGAAACGGATGCGAGAGTGAAGATAATCGAAGTCCGAACGTTCGATGATCTGTCGCTGCCCGCCGAACTTGCATACAAAGGTAACATCCTTTTCATACGTTGCACACTTCCCGAGGAGAACAGAAAGAGTGCAATGGAGACCATAGCCGCGGAATTGAAAAGAATAGCAAAAGACTGCGGCGGCGATATGGTGATAATCGGAGACAACTCGGTCCTTCTGACAACGAACGGCGTGAAGATAGACAACATGATATCGAAAAGGAAGAAAAAGGCATGACCTCGGAAAAAGTGATACACGATCCGTTGCACGGAAGCATTGCGGTCAGCGGTATTTTTCATAAGATATTATCGAGACATGAAATGCGGAGACTGCATAACGTCAAACAGCTGGGAATGGCCAACACGGTGTTCCCGGGAGCAAACCATACAAGATTGGAGCACAGCCTCGGAACGTATCATCTCGCCGGCAGAATGGGAAAAGCGATAAGCCTCAGCGATGATGATCTGAGGCACATATGCATGGCCGCAATGCTTCACGACGTCTGTCATTTGCCGTTCTCGCACAATCTTTCCGAATTGTTCGAAAATCGTACGGGAATCGATCACATGGAATTGGCGAGATCTCTGATCAAAGGAACGATATCAACATATTCGGAACGCGATGAAGATCTTCTCGGAGGCACCGGCACGATAGCGGAATTGCTTGAGGATGACGGGATATCATCAGATCTGGTGTGCGACCTGATAGCCAATCCGAGATCCGCCGTGGGTAATCTGGATTCATTCATGCAGGACGGCGCAAAACGATCGTTTTTCCCGTCCAGAGATTATTTACATCAGATAATCCACGGGCCGGTGGATGCGGACCAGATGGATTATCTGTTGCGCGATTCGCATTACACGGGCGTGGCGCACGGTTCCATTGATACGGAAAGATTGCTGACGCAGATGAAAGTTCATAACAACACGATCGTGCTGGAAAGAGGAGGAGTGGTCGCGGCGGAAGGATTGATGGTGTCGCGCTCGCTGATGTACACTTCCGTCTACCTTAACAAAACGGTCCGCATAGCGGAGATGATGCTCTCGAAAGCGGTTGAGCTGTCGGACACGGACATGGGAACGCTGCATCTGATGGACGACCCGGAGCTGAGATATGAGCTGATAAAACAGGGAAGCAAATCATCGGAGATAATGCGCTCACTCATGCACCGAAAGCTTTACAAAAAAGCGTTTTCCGCATATTCGATCGATTTGGACGAAGATCAGATACACAAGATCGTCAAATATTCGAAATATAAGGACAAGAAAAGACTGGAAGGTGAGATATCGGAAGAAGCGGGCGTTGACTATTCCGAAGTTAACGTCGACATACCGTCGAGATCATCGCTCTTGTCAAACATAAAGATAGGAAAAACGGACGTTTCGATATTCTACGACGGCAGAGTGAAACCGATAACCCGCATCTCGCCGGTGGCAAAAGCGTTGCAGAGCCGAGACACGTTCGACTGGGCGATCACCGTCTCATCGCCGGAAATGCATAAAGAACGCGTTCGTAAAGCGGCGGAGTCGATACTCAGCCTTTGACAACTCCCAGTGGCCTGAGCTTTGCAACCTTTCCCGTCAGTCCTGCGTTACAGACGACCGAAACAACCTGATCCACGTCCTTATATGCTTCGGGAGCTTCGTCAAGCACGGCCTGATCCGTCCCGCTTTTCAGATATATGTTCCGTTCTTTCATTGATTTCCGGAGATCGTCAACGTTCAGACGGTTGAATGCAGCCTTTCTTGACATCTTCCGTCCGGCACCGTGGCACGAAGATCCGAAACTTTCCGCCATTGCACCGGGAAGTCCGACAAGCACATACGTACCTGCGGACATATCTCCCGGAACTATTACGGGTTGCCCGACGTTCCGGTATTTCAGCGGAACGTCCGCATGTCCGGCGGGGAATGCGCGCGTCGCTCCTTTTCTGTGCACAAGAACATCAATATTCTTTCCGTCGACATTGTGCGTTTCCTTTTTCGCTATATTGTGCGCTACGTCGTAGACAACATCCATTTCCATGTTCTCGGCACTGTTCTTCATTACCGATTCGAAAGATTCGCGTATCCAATGCGTTATCATCTGCCGGTTGGCCCATGCATAGTTGGCGCCGCATGACATCGCTTTGTAATACGAATCTCCTTCCGCGGATGACAAAGGAGCACAAGCCAGCTGCCGGTCGGGAAGTTCGATCTTGTTATTCCTTATGTATCGTTCCATCACCTGCAGGTGATCCGTTGCTATTTGATGACCGCATCCGCGTGACCCGCAGTGCACCGTTATTGTTATTTGACCTTCGTCAAGGCCGAATGTTTTCGCAATGTTCTCATCGCAGACCTTTTCGACCACATCGATCTCAATGAAATGATTCCCGGAGCCGAGCGAACCAACCTGCCCGAATCCTCTCTTCGTTGCTTTATCGCTTACAAATTTCGGATCGGCATCAGCCATACGGCCTCCTTCTTCGGTTACGTCCAAATCCGATTCCCATCCGTAGCCGTTCTCAACGGCCCATTCCGAACCGCTGACCAATATTTCTTCAATCGATTTGGCGTTAATTTTCTCAATACCTTTGGATCCGAGTCCCGATGGTATGTTCTTGTAAAGTTCATCGGTCAGTTCGTTTATCCTTCCCGTTATATCATCGGCGTACAAATTGGTTTTAACGAGTCGGACGCCGCAATTGATGTCAAAACCTATTCCTCCGGGAGAGATGCATCCGTCATCGGCATCAACGGCGGCAACGCCTCCTATCGGAAAGCCGTAGCCCCAATGCACATCGGGCATGGCAAGCGAGCTTCCCGTGATCCCCGGAATACAGGCAACGTTCGCCGCCTGTTGCGGAGCATTATCTTCCATGATATGAGGGATCATTGATTCATCGGCAAAGATCACGGCGTTCGTCCTCATTCCTTTTACGTGGCCTTTCGGGATCTCCCATCGGTTCTCGTCTAATTTGTTAAGGGATCCTTTCCATGTCATGTTCTCATCAAATAACGGTAATGATGCAACGGATATAATAAAACAGAAGTTATGATGATACACGGTGGGGCCGGGACCGAGATTTGAACCCGAGTCAAGGGATCCACAGTCCCCTAGGATAACCAAGCTACCCCATCCCGGCCATGTGTGCCCGCTCCATCGCATAGGTATAGATAAAAGTTTTCCATGGTTTTACTTTGAAAATCCATGAAATTTTACGTCGATCACATTGTTTTCGAACGAAACGGTTATTAGTGACATCGATTGTGAGAGTATCATGAAGAAAAGAGATTTGATATCGGTCCTTGACATGAAGGACGATATGCCGGAACTGATCGACCTCGCCGTCAAGCTCAAAGCCGAACGCGGTCGGCACGGCGCACCGCTCGCAGGCAAAACGTTGGCAATGATATTCGAGAAACCGAGCACACGAACGAGAATATCATTCGGAGTTGCGATAAGCGAACTCGGCGGTAATCCGATGTACATATCATCATCGGAGATGCAGATGGGCCGCGGCGAGACGGTCGAAGATACGGCGAAGGTGATAAGCCGTCTGGTTCACGGGATAATGTATCGTGCGCTCGACTACAAGATAATGGACGAGGTCGGCCTTCATGCAACGGTTCCGGTCATAAGCGGTCTTGACAACCTCGAGCATCCGTGTCAGGCATTGGCGGACATGGTCACGATCAAAGAAAAGAAAGGAAAGCTCAAAGGCCTCAAATTCGTGTTCCTCGGCGACGGGAACAATGTATGCAACTCGCTGATGTACGCATGCGCAATTCTCGGAATCGACATGGTGGTCGCATGTCCGGCGGTACGTATGCCCAATGCGGAGATAATGCTGAAGGCATCGCGCATAGCGGACGAAAACGGATGCACGATCTCGGCGAACGTCGAACCGCTGGAAGCATGCAGAGATGCGGATGTTCTTTACACGGACACATGGATATCGATGGGCGACACGATACCGCGTGAAGACGCTTTACGCATATTCCGGAAGTATCAGTTAAACGCCGAATTACTGGCGGTTGCGAAGAAGGACTGCATCGTGATGCATTGTCTCCCCGCGCACCGCGGCGAAGAGATCACGGCGGAAGTGATAGACGGGCCGCAGAGCGTTGTGTTCGATCAGGCGGAGAACCGTCTGCACGCGCAGAAAGCGGCATTGTACAAATTGCTCAAGTGATCTGCGAAGCGATTATGTCCTCGATAATATGAAGGAAATCATATTCCTTACCCGCGGGTATCGTTGCGCCCGCAGCCACATTATGCCCTCCGCCGTAGCCGCCGACGTGTTCCGCGGCCGTTTTCACGGCAACGGAAAGGTCCAAGCCCTTCGTTACAAGATCTTTATCGGCTCTCGCCGATACCTTAACGCCGTCATCGGCGTTCGCGAATGCTATCATCGGTTTATCGTTCCTGATGCCGTCCAGGCCCAGAACCATGCCGGCGGCTATGCCCACGATGGTATCCCGTATGTCGTCGCGCGCATGGAAATATTGGATCCATTCGCGTTCACGGACAAGATTGTTCTGTCTGATGAGTGTCATCGCGATGGATAATTGCTTTTTATGTTCGCTTCTGTTCCTCGCGGAATCACCCAGAGCATCTTTATCGCCGAGACATATCCTCATACCGACGTGAGCATCATCGTAACGACCGCATGAATTGAGAAGAGTAGCGAATTCCTTTGCATCTCTGAGTTCCGATCGTCTTTTCGATTTCGGAAGTGTGCACACTTCACCGATCAGTCTCTCCGCGGATGAACCGGACCTTTCAAGAATTCCGATCAAAGATATTTTGATCTCATCTTTTTCGCCGTCATCGAGATCGTTCCACGCTCTCCATATTCCTTTCTCCTTAAGGCCGATATTCAAATCGTTGAAGAATTTCGAACACTCGATACCGTCGGAGGTCAATCCCGGAATCACCGGATCGTTGCAGTATTGTATGAATTGCGTCAGCGGCCTCGTTTCGCGTCCGAACAACCTCAGATCGTTCGTAACCTCGATATCGCCGTTCTCAACGGCATCGTATAATATTTTACGGTTGTATCCGATGAATTTCGAATCGGCCTGATCCTGGACATCTCCGGTGGCACCTATTATCGCCAAATATGCCAGGTCCTTATTGTTCGGATCGATCTGTTTGGATATCGCGTATGCCGCGCCGGCGCCGCTTATCTCTCTCGATCCGTCCATCCCGCAACAATGAGGGTTCACATGTATCAGATCGGAAAAATCAAAAAGTGATGTTTGACCCGCCATCCATTTCGGATCGGGAACATGATGATCCGCAACAACAACATTGCGTCTGTTAACGGATGACAGATATCCGCTTCCGAGATCGACCATCCAAACGAGCGATGCATCGCTTTTGTTCACGGAATCCATTGACGCATCGTCCAATTTTTTCACGAAGAGCACATCATGTCGTTTACCGAGGCGCTCAAGCGTCCTCGATGCTATCGCCGCCGCGGATATACCGTCGGCATCTATGTGCGCAACCACCAGGACATCATCCGCATCTCTTATCGCGACCGCTGCTTCGGAAGCGTTCTTTTCGAATATTGCATGTCCGATGTCATCGTTCGCCATTCGCATCCCGTACCGTGACGGAGCATGCATCGTTCGGTAAAAAAGGTTCTCATTTCGACATTGTGTCAGGCACCGTACGTTCAGAGTTCACGAATCATTTTTGACATACGGCGCGATCGGCACAATCCGACACTCAGTGAAGTGCCCGTATATGCAACATCGGAGAACGGATAGGTGCGTAAAAGGTTCCGCGACCGTTATATCATTCGCGCCGCATACGGTCATGTGGACTCCATAGAAATCATTCCCGGCGTGAGAGTGTCTAATGACAGATGTCTGATCCTGGATGACGGACCGACGGCAATCATAGGCGATCTGCATCTCGGATACGAGAGAGCACTCGAAGGCGAAGGAATATACTTACCGAGGGTGAACACCAATTCCATGCGCGATTCGCTCAATCGGATCATATGCACGTACGAACCGAAACGGATCGTTCTTCTCGGTGACATAAAACACGATTTCACAAGAGCTCCTTATGAATGCAAAATGGAAGTCACAAAAATAATAAACATGTTGTCGGCCGCCGCCGAAGTGATAATAGTGAAAGGAAACCATGATAATTTCCTTCAAAACATAATATCGGACACGGGCGTGAAAGTTCTGGATTTCAAGGACATCGCCGGTTTCAGACTGGAACACGGACATATTGACTCTGGAAAAAGACCGGTGATCATAGGTCACGAGCACCCTTCCGTCAGAATATCGGGAGCATTGAGCGGAAGCGTGAAGATACAATGCTTCCTGCATTCGGAGGAAGCGGGTGTGTTGGTAATACCTCCTTTCAGTCCGTTTTCGTCCGGAAGCGATCTTTCATCCGAAGAATTCATGTCGGCGGCATGTAAAAATGCGGACATGGACAATGCAAAGGTTTATGGAGTGTCGGAGATAGGAATGATCAAATTGGGGACTTTAGGTGAGATAAGAGCGGCAAAATACGATGTTCCTTAACGGAGTGTATAAAAAGCTTCCGCCGCATTCTTTTGCTTTATACGATTCGCCGAAGTCAAAAAAGTGATTGTTAAATACTTTGACCGTTTGATGCTGGACATCCGTACGGCAGTTCCGGATGACGGATGAATCGGAGTATATGTTGCGTTGGATAAATCATCCATCCATAAAAGCATTTATTTACGCTCTATCGATACGACTGTATAACATCTAGGTGTCAATTTTAGATGGAGGAATCATGATGAGCGCAGAAATGGACGCACTTATAGACATAGTTGTCAACGGTAAAATCAAAGAGGCAAAGGATGCGGCGCAGAAGTGCCTGGATGCAGGCGTGGAACCGCAGATAATAATTTTCGAGGGGCTTTCAAAGGCAATGGCAATAGTCGGTGAGAAATATGCGGCGAAGCAGTACTTCCTGCCGCAGGTTCTCTTGTCGGCAAACACACTCTACCAGGGTCTCAATCTTGTATTACCGCTCCTGAAAGGAAAAGGCGGAGCGAAGGGGACGGTCGTTCTCGCAGTGGTTGAGGGGGATGTGCACGACATCGGAAAGAACATTGTGAAAGCCATGCTCACCGGTCTCGGCCTTAACGTCATAGACATGGGCAAAGATGTGCCGATAAAGGACATAATCGCAAAAGCGAAATCCGAGAAAGCACAGATCATCGCAGAGTCAACACTCATGACCCCGACGCTCGAGGGAATGAAAGAGACCGTGAAGATCCTTAAGGAAGAGGGCATGACGGCCAAAACGAAGCTCATGATCGGCGGTGGTGCAACTTCTCAGGAGTTCGCAACGCAGATCGGTGCGGACGGATGGTCATACGATGCCGTCGAGGCGACGAAGGTCGCCCAGAAGTTCCTGTAAGCACAAAAGCGAAAAAGCATTCGTGTATACAATAAAACCCTTTACACCAACCTTTATTTTTATCCGTGTGTTTCGGAGGGCATTGCATCCGTATGACCGTTAATCAAATATACCACGGGTTACGATGTTTCTCAGAGGAAAGAATGATGCCGCGCACAGTTCTTGTCATATGTATATCGTGTTTGATACAACGGTGCCGTTGCGGAATCACCGCGTTCTTGATGACCGGGAAGGTTACCGAATGAGAAAAAGCAAAGCAGCATCGGCGTTCGTTGCCGTGATTTTTTTGGCGGCATCGACGGCAGTCCTCCTGCCCGACGGGAACGGAGAAGAGGGAGAAAGGAATCTTGCCGATTCGGCTCAGTTTGCTCCCGTAATTGACATAACCGGTGTACCCGCCGCGATGACGGCGGGCATCCCGCTGACACTTTTGGGCACGGCGGTACCGAACAACGCAACGAACCAAACGATATTATGGAGCATCAAAGATGCCGGCACCACGGGTGCATCAATATCCGGAAACAAATTGAACGCCGTCGGAGCGGGAACGGTAACGGTCACCGCATCAATAGAGGAGGCATATCAATTTACCATGGTCTCGGCCGGAGATGCGCACACCGCGGCGATCAGATCGGACGGTTCTCTCTGGGCGTGGGGGAAAAATTGGGAAGGTCAGCTCGGCGACGGAACAATCGCGGACAGGAACATTCCGGTCCGAATAGGGACAGAGTATGATTGGAGATATGTATCGGCCGGATTCGGGCACACAATGGCCATCAATGCCGACGGCGAACTGTGGGTATGGGGATCCAACTGGAAAGGTCAGCTCGGCGACGGTACCCATGAACAGAGAACATCACCGGTCCCGATAGGAGAAGGTGTTTGGAGATCGGTATCATCCGGAGGCTGGCACACAATGGCCATCAATACAGACGGCGAACTGTGGGCATGGGGAGACAACCAAGACGGTCAACTGGGAATCGGTCACAATGAGGACAGAAACACTCCGCAACGAGTAGGAACCGCGAATGACTGGATATCGGTGTCAGCCGGAGATTTGCACACAGTGGCCATCAATGCAAACGGTGAACTGTGGGCATGGGGAGACAACTGGAACGGTCAGCTCGGTGACGGTACCAACACGGGCAGACACTCCCCGGTCCTGATAGGAGATGATTGGATATCGGCATCAGCCGGAGGATATCACACCGCGGCAATAAATGTCAACGGCGAACTGTGGACATGGGGCGGCAACACTTTCGGCCAGCTCGGACTCGGCGATTCCGGAGGAGACACGGAAAGGAATATTCCGACCAAAGTGGAATCAGATGAAGATTGGAGTCATGTATCGGCAGGCCACCGTTACACGGCGGCAATCAAAGATAACGACTCATTATGGACATGGGGTTCCAACTTCGACGGTCAGCTCGGTGACGGTACGGATGAACAGAGAACATTACCCGTTCTGACAGAAACGGACATCTGGAGATCGGTATCAACGGGATACAGTCACACGGCGGCAATCAACACCAAAGGTGAACTCTGGGGATGGGGATCGAACGTCTACGGTCAACTCGGTCTGACCGATGCATACAAGACCGCGCTGACGAACATGGGAGAGACAACGGACTCCCCGTACTTTGTAGTTTATGAAAAGGATTTCATAATCACGGTGACGGCACCCGTGTTCACTGTTACGTACAATCTCAACGGCGGAACGGGAATAGTGCCGACGACATATCCCAAACCTGAAGGAGAGGTCTTCGCGGTTGCGCTGACGACGAACATCACATCTCCTTCGGACAAGTTCTTCATGAACTGGAACACCCTCGCCGACAACACCGGAACAACATTCGACGCAGGCGCAACGGTGACGATGCCCTCGAATGCGATCACATTGTATGCGATATGGGGTGATGTAACTCACACCGCAGTAACGGAATCCAATGAATGGGTCACGAAATCGTCTGAAGGTTTCACGATGACCGTCAGCGACTTTGTGCCCGAAGACCTGAGTGAGGTGAGAGTGAACGGCGTTACGGTCGATTCGTCAAACTATACGGTCACGAGCGGCAGCACGGTCGTAACACTGTCACATGAGTATCTGGAAACACTGGGTACGGGAACACACAACATCGACCTGATCTTCAACGGCGGCGTTGCGTCAACATCATTGGCAATATCCGCAGCAACGGATGATGACGATGACAACGGGTTACCGTTAACGCTCATCATGATTGCCGTGTTATCGGCAATGACAGTTGCGGGCCTCATACTGATGCGCAACAAGTGAACGAATGAACACGGGCAGAAATGCCCCTCTTTTCAATTTTTTTTCAAACGATATCAATCATCCGAAACCATACGGCCGAACACTTTCGGACGATTGAAAGTTATACGGTATACTGTTTAAATAACTTATACGGTATATCGGCACACATGGTGCAAAGGTCTGAGTTTGATGCATGGGTGATCGAGTGGATCGCCGACGAGAAGGCAAAAGGAAGAAAATGTTTCGATGTGAAAAAGTCCGGTAACTCGTATTACGTGTATTATCAGACCACGAGGTACAACTCCGAACTCAAAAAACGGGAGAAGGTAAGCGGCTATTTGGGAAAGTTGGTTCAAGGAATGGGTCTCGCGGAACCGGACAGACCGGAAGAATCGATGAAGGATGAGATATCCGTTGCAAGATACGGTCTCGGGATAGATACGGGAGGAACATTCACGGATGCGGTGATTGTCGATCTTGATGATAACTCCGTCATCGCCAAAAGAAAGTCGCCGACGACGCACCGCGATCTTTCGAAAGGATTGCATGCATCGGTTGATTCGGTCTTCGAAGCATGCGAGATAAAGCCGGAGGACATTTCGCTCGTCGGAATATCCACGACGCTGGCAACCAATTCGATATTGGAAGGAGCCGGAGGCGAAGTCGGACTCATCCTGATAGGTTGGGATCCGATGGAACCGGTGAGTTTCGGCGAGAAGCACCAGGTATTCATCAAAGGCGGATTCGACAGCAGAGGCCGCCCGACAGAACAGCTTGATGAAAAAGAAGTTCGCAAAGCGGTCAAAAGCGTAAGCAGAGGAGTGAACGCGATAGCGATATCCGGTCTCTTTTCAACAATGAACACATCTCAGGAGGAAAGGGTAAAAGAGATTGCCGCGGAAATGACAAACCTGCCTACGGTTGCGGGTCACGAACTGTCGGCGACGCTCGGTATAGACATAAGAACGGAAACAACGGTTCTCAACGCAAGACTGATACCCGTCGTGAGTAAATTCTTCGACGATGTAAAGAAAACATTCGTCTCCAAAGGGATAACGGCACCGATCATGGCGTACAAAGGAGACGGTTCCGTCATGGATCTGAATCAGGCAAAGATGTATCCGGTGGAAACCATTCTCTCGGGACCCGCCGCAAGTTCGGTGGGAGGAACCGCACTATCGGGAATTGAGAACTGCACGATCATCGACATCGGAGGAACATCCACCGACATAGCGGTAATGGACGAAGGATTCCCGATGATACAGGAAGAAGGCGCAAACGTCGGTAAATGGAGAACGCGCGTCAAAGCGGTGGACATGTATACCGTTGCGCTGGGAGGAGACTCAAGAATTACGCTTTACAATTCGAAATTCACGATAGGCCCGGACAGAGTCACTCCGTTGGCATCGCTCGCGGAGAGGTATCCGGAAATCGTTGAGAGAATAATGTTCAACGACCTCATCGATCTTTACGTGGCATGCGACAAAGCGGACACGTCCGCAATGACGGAAAAGGAAAAGAGAGTGTACGAAGGAATGAAAGGAAAAGGGCCGATGGCATCGCTTGAGATACGGGATTCGACAAGCGGTCTGTGGGACGTGTCCGATGAACTGGCATCACTTACCCGGAAAGGTATTCTGGAAGCGTCATCCGTTACGCCGACCGATGTGATGGTATATTTGAAAAAATTTGAACTCGGCGACCCGAAGGGCGCGGAAGCGGGAGTACACGCAATATCGGAAAAGCTCGGTATGACCACAAAACAAGCGGCCATGATAATGTTCGAAGAAATCAGGATGAAAATATCGGAAGCGCTGATGACCAAAATGCTGGATGATGAGATGCGCGACTGGAACGATGAAGGGTCATCGAAATTATTAAGAAAATCATTCTCACTGAAAAGAGATAAGATCTTTGACATTTCGCCCAAACTCAAATGTCCGATAATCGGAGTCGGAGCGCCGGCGGAGGCACTGATGTCCGATATCGGAAAAAGATTCGGGACGGAAGTCATATTCCCGGAGAATTTCGATGTATGCAACGCGGTCGGAGCGGTTACCAGTAAAATATCCGAATCGTTGACGGCAACAGTTGCACCCACGTTGGATTACAGATTTTCGGCATCCGTTCCGTTCATGGGCGTTGTTTATTATGACAGATTCGAGTCCGCGGTATCGGCCGCCGCCAGAAGTCTGACCACGTATCTGACGGAAAAGGTGAAACGATCGGGAGCGGTGAACATAAAAGCGGTGAGCAGACAGAAAGCTCATTTCTCCACGGAAGGAGCGTACGGCCATTGGGACGAGGAAGTATTGGCAAGGAGCATAAATTTTGCTGAGGTAACCGTAAGAGTGACCGGAGACCCGAGGACGCTGTGATACGGTTATACGCACGGATGGGGCATCCGTCGCACATCCGGGTGAAAGAATGCGGTCAATATTAAATAAGTTGATTCCATCTGCCATTTCAGGAGATAGAATTCATGTCAATGACTCCAAGAGAAAGAGTACTCGCAGCGATGAGGAGAGAGAAGGTCGACAGGACTCCGGTAGCAGTTTTCACACAGAGCGCAACCATCGGTCAGATGGAAGCACTCAATGTCTTCTGGCCGGAAGCACACTCGAACCCGAAGGCAATGGCAAAGCTTGGTGCAGGCCAGGCGGATGTCCTCGGATTTGAGGCAGTCAGAGCACCCTTCTGCCTTACGGCGGAAGCGGACAGACTGGGTTGCATGGTCGACCCGGGAAAACAGGACAGGACGCCGATGCTGAAATCGCATCCGTTCAAATTCGACCCGATGATGGGCGAATACGACGAACCGAACCTCATGGGTCCGGAAGAGTTCCTGAAATCCGGAAGGCCGGCGGCAGTTCTTGAAGGTATCAAACTTCTGAAAGAATCACACGGTAAAGACTACGTGGTAGTGGCAGGCAACACGGGACCGTTCACGCTTGCGGGTCACCTCGTAAGCACCGAGAACCTCGTTTTCGGAATAATGATGGCTCCGGAAGAGGTCACGAAATGGATCAAAGCGGTCAACCCGCTGTGCAAAGCGTACACGCAGGCACTTTCGGATGCCGGTGCGGACGTCATCCAGATGTCGGAACCCTCGGCGTCGACCGATCTGTTGTCACCGGACATGTTCGATGACTACGCGGGATGCTACCTGAAAGAGTCTCTCGCAAGCGTCAAAGATGCATTCTCGGTCCTCCACATATGCGGTAACACAACGCCGCTCCTTGATCACATGGTCGGAACGGGTGTGTCCGGTCTCTCGATTGAAGAGAAAGTGGACCCGAAAGAAGGTGTCAAGATAATCAACAAGAGAGCTTTCGTCGTAGGTAACGTCGGTGTCGTCAACCCGTTGCTCCAGGGAACCCCGGAGGACTGTTACAAGCACGGAAAGATCGTCAAGGAAGCGGGATTCGATGTCGTTTCACCGGGATGCGGTCTCTCTGCGCTCATATCGAACGAGAACCTCAAAGCGCTCGTCAAAGCTGTCAAAGACAACTAAACGCGCACTCAACAAACCTCTTACTTCATATTTCTTATCTTCAGTTTCTGAAAGTGTTATATCGTCAAAGAATGTTTTGCCACTCATATGGCATCATACGGAGTCGCATTGGATCTCGGGACCAGCGGGTTCAGGTCTCATCTCACAGACCTGGACAAAGATGGAAAGATATTATCCACGGCGGTGACGGTAAGGCATCCTTTACCGGGCGCGAACATAATGGATCATCTGCATTTTTGGATGACATCCGGCTCGGAAAAGGGACATAAGATAATAATGAAGACGATCGATGATGTGATACGTCTCCACGGTCATGATAACGTCAAAAACATAAAAAAAATATCAATTTGCGGCAATCCGATTCAATTATCACTTTTTGAGAACATTGAAGTTCGTGATCTTGCATTCGCGGGAGAGAACAGACTGAAAAGCCTCGGTGTCGTGAGGCCGAAAAGAAACGCTCACACAAGAAAGGCCGGAGACATAGGAATGCTGTCCGTGGACCCGGAAGCGGAAATTCTGATACCTCCGGCGATAAGGCATGAGATAGGCGCGGATGCATTGGCAATGATAATGAGATCCGGCATGCTCGACAAGAAAGAAGTCTGTATGGTCACCGATTACGGCACGAACGCGGAAATGGGATTGTATCATGACGGCGAACTGTATTCCGGATCCGCGGCCGCAGGCCCGGCGATGGAAGGTCAATCAATAAAATACGGTGTTCTCGCGTCCCCGGGGGCAATATCGGATGTGAATATTTCGGATGACGGTCATCTGTGGGATAATATGGTCCTTAACGATACGCTCGTACCGGTAACGGCGGCGAAAGTGGATCCGGCGACAGGCAAAGAGATAAGGATATTGGATTACAAAGCAAAAGGGATAACGGGAACGGGAGTAGTATCATCAATGGCGATGGGACTCAAGTCCGGTGTGATAAACTTGCCGTACATCGACACTTCCGATAAAAAGGTACATCTGATGGACGGCGTATGGTTCTCCGAAAAGGATGTTCAGGAAGCGGGAAAGGCGATGGGTGCCATAAGGGCCGGACACAGAACGCTTGTCCGCGAAGTAGGCATCGATGATGAAGAAATAAAAGTGATGTACATGGCAGGTGCATCCGGAACGTATGTTGATCCGATCAAAGCGCAGATATGCGGCATGATACCGAGGCGTCTTGATGAAGTGTATCAATTGGGAAACACGTCGCTCATGATGGCGTTGGATCTTTTGAGGGATGACAAAATGTTAGATCGTATGCAGGATGTTGCCAATTCAATATCTTCAAATCACATAATGTTTGCCGGCAACCCGATATTCGAGGACATGTACATTCTTGAATTGGCATACTGGACCGAAGGAATGCCGATGGAGATGTACAACGAAATGATCCAAATGAGCGGCATACCGGCGTTGCCGGAGATCAAAGTTCCGTCAAAGGTCATAAGAGTAGTGAAATCAGACATACCGGACATAGGAAAAGGCTACTATTCTCTGGAAAACGTGGGAATGAAGATGTACGGAAACTTTGACGGCTGTACAGGATGCAGGAAATGCGAAAAAGGCTGTCCCGAAAAAGCACTCACGGTAAACGAGGCAAAAGAGATATGCGTACGTTCCGATCTTTGTCTGGGGACGGCATGCAAAGCGTGCGAAATGAATTGCCCGGAAAAGGTGTTCAGGTTCACGGGATTGAAGGTCGATCTCTGAGAGATTCAATTCATGTGATCAATTATCGCGGCCGATGATCCTGAGAACATCACCTCCCGTCTTCCGTTGCAGAAGCCGCAGAAGTTCGGTTTTATCGATATGCGGATGTTGAAAAATGGACGGCAGATCGGCAGGAGAGAAAATAAACAAGGCATTCTTCAGTTCGTTTGAGAACGGTAAAGCTTTTTCGCGGTGAACCCGACAGGCAAAGGGTTGCATGATACACAAAATATATCTGAAGCTTTGCGGTTATCATACACATGAGCGCGATCCTCGAAAAGAATGCAGGGATATCAAAAAAATTTAAAGAGATACTTATGCTGAGACACGAACCCGTGGCGGTAAAGCTCGTAAAGGAAGGCGATGAATTCCCGACCGGATATCCGAAACCCGAAAATCAGATGAGCTACTGTCAGGCGGTGATGCGGGCGAGACACGGAAACGCATTCATGATGCCGCTGAGTGCGCATGTATGCAACGTGGGAGCATCATCTCTGGGAATGATGCCCCGTCCGGAGAAGGTGGCATCGGGGGAGTTTCATTTCACGATGAGAATACATGAGACCGTAAATGCAACAAAGAAGATGATAGACGAAGGCGCATCCGTACCGTTCAAAACGAAGGGGACGGTTGTTTGTTCGCTGAAAGATGCGAACTTTGAACCCGATGTTGTTATTTTCACGGACATGCCGGAACGCATCTATTGGTTTGCGCCGCTGTATACATCGAAGAAAGGAGGTCGCATCCAATACACGACCGCACCGTTCCAGGCCGCGTGCGTCGATGCGACGGCCGTGCCTTTGATGACCGGCGGACCGAACATATCGCTCGGATGTATGGGGTGCAGGAAAAGGACGGATCTGAAAACGGATGAGGTGATCCTCGGAATTCCCGGGAAAGAGATATACGAAATGGAGAAGACGCTTGAGAAGTATGCGATTGACGTTATGCCGAAAGCAAACAGAACGCAGTAAATTTCAAAATTCATAAAAAAACATCCGTTTCCCGACCCGTGCTTCCGCTTTGTTTTATATTAAGTGAGCGCATACTCAGCCGGGGAATGCGACATGGCCGAGGAGATCGATTCGAAAGATCTGGACATCCTTAAGATGTTGAGAAAGGATTCAAGGACATCGATGGGGAAGATAGGCGATGTGCTCGGTATATCGAAGGCCACTGTCAGCAGAAGGATCGCCAAGCTTGAGGAAGACAAAGTGATAACGAATCATTCGCTGGAGATCGATCCGTCAAAACTCGACATTCTGAAATCGTTTCTCAGTTTACAGGTAGTGGGATCGTCGGTGTCCAATGTTATAGACGATCTCAGAAGATACGAAGAAATCAGGTACATATACAAGGCATTCGGAGATCATCATTTGGTGTGCGAGGTTTACACGAAAAGTGTTGACGACCTTTACGAGATGATACAATCCCGGATACTGAAGAATCTGAGCATAAAGAATGTTGAAGTCGACATACTGGTTGAACGTCTGGTGATCGATGAGAACGCCGACCTTAAACTGTATTCGGAAAATTCATTGAGGTGATATCATACAACTGCAACGCTGTCCGAAGGTTTCCGCGGATACGGGCATCAGAACGATGATGCCTTCGGAAACACTGAAAAGAATAATACCGCTCATGCCCGCGGCGGGTCTTGAACCGCTTGAAGACATAACACCGACGGACAACATCGGAATTCCGGTGTTTTCCGTAGCGAGGCCGAAGACCGCACACGGTAAAACGAAATTCTACAACGGCAAAGGTCCGACGCCGGAACAGGCGAAAGCATCGGCGATCATGGAAGCGATAGAGAGATACAGTGCCGAACTCCGCGAAACGGATGAATTGGTCTACGGGACCGTTGATGAAGCAACGGAGGTCGGCCTCACATTGGATCCCGCGGAGATGATACTTCCGCCGCGCACCGCGAATTATTACAAAAATGATGTGATAGCATGGTGCCGCGCGTACGAATTGTTCAGAGGCGAGGAGATTTGGGTACCGGCCTGTGCGGTATACCATCCGTATAACGCGGACGGAGATCTTCAGCTGTTCAGATTCCACACCAACGGAATTGCCGCAGGAAACACAATGGAAGAGGCGATACTGCACGGGATGTTGGAACTTATTGAAAGGGATGCATGGTCGATATGCGAATACCGTGAGAAGGCGAATGCCGACGTGATATTGGACGAAGGATCGTTATGCTCGGAACTGATGAAGAAGTTCAGCGACAGCGGCGTTGAAATCTATCTTAAAGATCTGACAAACGATACGGGCATCCCGACGATAGGGGCGGCGGCTGACGATATCTCGACGAAAGATCCGGAATTACTGAATATCGGCGTGGGAACGCATCTCAACCCGGAGATAGCGGCGATCCGTGCGCTGACGGAGGTTGCGCAGTCGAGGACCACACACAAACACGGTTCGAAGATTAATGCAAAATTGCAGAAAAGAAGTCAGGAACTCGGTTACGAGGGAGTCAAACAGGCAAACAGGGTCTGGTACTCAAAATCAAGTAAAACGGTTCGTTTATCTGATATGGAAAGGCTTGATACGCAATATGTTCTCGATGATATCGAGGTTGTTTTGGAACGTTTGATGCAATGCAATTTCGATAAAGTGATCGTTGCGGATATAACAAGACCCGAGGTCGGAATACCGTCGGTAAGGATGATAATCCCCGGTATGGAAGTCTCAACAATGGACCCGGAACGCGAGGGACCGAGGCTTTTCGGCACGTGGAACAAAGGATAACGATAACGGTGTTTTTTGGCGTTGGACGCTTCATTTATATAACACAAATGCACCGTTGGATGCATCCTTTGCGCTTTTTTCCAAAACACACATCATTATTAAATGCAAATAGGCAATTACGGGGAATGCAAGGGATTTGGGACGGGTCAGCCCGTTCCGAGATAGATTATAAGGACGGAGGTATCAAATGCCAAAATACAAGGACGTAATTGACCTGTATGACGACCGCGGCAAACGTATCGCAAAAGACGTTCCGCTGGAAGCCATCAGTC
>Ga0123353_10001803_pt1 | contig 26334 bp, 23 predicted proteins | sample TergutLab28metaG_3_FD_92763 | JGI IMG/M metagenome (GOLD analysis project Ga0123353, IMG submission 92763) | Labiotermes labralis P3 segment gut microbial communities from Petit-Saut dam, French Guiana - Lab288 P3 | ecosystem: Host-associated > Arthropoda: Insects > Digestive system > Gut ...
CTCGAAGGCCTTCACCATGATCTCCGGCACGTGGTTGCGCACCGCGCCGGAGCTGAGCTCCACGCCGTTGAGCACGATGTCGTACTGCCAGGCCAGGATGTCCAGGGGGTCCTGGGTGCACAGGGCCTCCATGCCCCCCTGCGGCATGGAGAACGGGTTGTGGCTGAAGCCCAGCTTCTTGGTCTGCTCGTCGATCTCGAACATCGGCATGTCGGTGATGAAGCAGAACTCGAAGCGGGTCCTGTCGATGAGGCCGAGGCGGCTGCCAAGCTCCGTGCGGATCATCCCGGCCAGCTTGTCGCACAGCCCCGGCCTGTCGCTGATGAAAAAGACTGTATCAGTATTTTTCATACCCATGGCTTCAAGCAATTGCGCCTGCTTCTCTTCGCTCAGGAACTTTACGATGGGGCCCTTGAGTTCCCCGTCTTCCGTCACGGAGATGTACCCCAGGCCCTTCATGCCGATGCTTTCGGCGAACTTGAGCATATTCTCAAAGAAAGACTTCGGCTGCCCGGCGCAGCCGGGTACATTGATGCCCCGCACCGGCCTGCCCCGGAAGGGCTTGAACTCCACGTCGGCGAAAAACCCCGAGAGGTCCTCGATCAGCAGGGGGTTGCGCAGGTCCGGCTTGTCGGTGCCGTAGCGCAGCATGGACTCGCGGTAGGGGATGCGCCGGAACGGCGGCTTTGAAATATAGGTGATCTCTTCGGATGCGAATCTTGTGAAGACGTCGGAGAGCACCGTCTCGGCGACCTCCATCACGTCGTCCTGGGTGGCGAAGGCCATCTCGAAATCCAGCTGATAGAACTCCCCCGGCGAGCGGTCGTTGCGGGAGTCCTCGTCGCGGAAGCAGGGGGCGATCTGGTAGTAGCGGTCCACCCCGGAAAGCATGAGCATCTGCTTGAACTGCTGCGGGGCCTGCGGCAGGGCGTAGAACTTCCCCTTCCACTTGCGCGAGGGCACCAGGTAGTCCCGCGCCCCCTCCGGCGACGATGCCGTCAGGATGGGCGTGTGGACCTCCAGGAAGCCCAGCTTCTCCATGTCCTCCCGCAGGGCTTTGAGGAACTCGGCCCGGAAGCGCAGCATGCTCTGCATGCGCGGCCCGCGCAGGTCCAGGTAGCGGTACTTCAGCCGGGCCTCCTCGCGCACGGCGTCGGAGGCCCCCACCTCGAAGGGCAGGAAGGCCGGCGCGGCGCTCAGGGCCGTGAGGCTGTCCACGCGCAGCTCCACCGTGCCCGTGGCGAGCTTGGGGTTGTAGGTCTCCGCGTCGCGCGCCACGACGGCGCCCTCGGCGCACACGACGGTCTCCCGCGTCACGCCCCTGAGCAGGGCCTCGTCGTGCAACACCAGCTGCGTGACGCCGTAGTGGTCCCGCAGGTCCACGAAGATCACGCCGCCGTGGTTGCGGAACGTCGCCACCCAGCCGGATAGCTTGGCCCGTTGGCCGATATGTTCCTCCCGCAGCTCGCCGCAGGTGTGGGTGCGATATTGGTCGTTCATGATATCATCCTCGCTGCATAAATATTGTCCCGGCGTGCCAAAGGCGCGCCCTACAGGGATTGCGCCAAAGGCGCTTCAGGTTCATAGAAACAATCCTCTTTCCATCGCGCGGGATTGTTTGCTATGTATTGCCTGATTTTTCGGTAGGCGGCCACGCTGTATATGATCCTATCATAAAACCGATCCTGCCAAAGCGGGAACCCCGCTTTTTTCGATACAACGCCTTTCCACTGCTGCATGATTCTTTGGACGGAAGGATTGTGCCGTTCGCTGAGCAACATGACAACCAGATGTACATGGTTTGGCATAACGACAAAAGAGTCCAGAATAATAGATGGATAGATGTTTTCCAACTTGGACAGTTCCCCTGCGGCAAATGCCCCGATTTCCGTTAGCGCCATCGCACCGTCGTGAATTTGCCCCAAAAGGCAATGGCGTTCCTTTGTGCAGACCGTCAGGAAATAAGCGCCGTTGAAGCTGTAATTTTTCTTCTCTATCCGATTTGGCTTCCGGTCAGGCGGCTCGCTTGAAACCTTTGCCATGCTTTATACCCCCATCCCAGGTTTGTGTCCGGCGTGAGAACATTGCCCGGCGCTGCGAAGCAACGCCCTACAGGGATACGGCCCGAGGCCGGGGATTTTTTCATCCACCCTGTGCGATTATCTAAAGGGCCTTTGGCCCATTCCCTGTAGGGCGCGCCTTTGGCACGCCGAACACAAAAATCATAAAACCAAACCAAATCTCAGGTTCCCGCCAGTTCTTTCACAAGCCCCGCAATTTCGTCCACAGCGCCCTCCAGCGCGATGTCCCGCTGCATCGACTTATCCCTCGTCTTCAACTCAACCATGCCCCTGGCGAGCGTCCTGGGGCTCAGGATCACGCGCACCGGCACGCCCAGCAGGTCCGCGTCGCTGAACATCACCCCGGCGCTGACCTTTCGGTCGTCCAGGAGCACCTCGACGCCCCGGGCCTGCAATGCCTCGTAGAGGTTATTCGCCGCCGCGGCGACCTCCTCGTTCTCGCTGCGCATCACGCAGATGTGCACCTGCCACGGCGCGATGGACATCGGCCAGATGGGCCCGTAGTCGTCGTGGTGCGCCTCGCATACGCAGGCGATCAGCCGCCCCACGCCGATGCCGTAGCAGCCCATGATGGGGACCTGCGCCTTGCCGTTCTGGTCGAGGTAGGTCATCCCCATGGCCTCGGTGTACCGCGTGCCCAGCTGGAAGATGTGCCCCACCTCCACGCCGCGCCTGAGTTGGATCGCGGGCCTGCCGCACTGGGGGCAGATCCCGCCCCCGGGGATTTTCGCGATTTCGCTGTATTCTATCCCGGGCGCGTCGCGGTCCGGGGTGAAGCCCTTGTAGTGGCAGTCCTCCTCGCAGGCCCCGGTGACGAGGCCGTGCGCGCCCTGCAGCGAGCGGTCGTACACGACGACAGCGCCCTTGGGCAGCGCGAGCCCCACCGGCCCGATGAACCCGCAGGGGAAGGCCTCGCCCGCATCGGCGGCGGGGTGTAGCTCCTCGCCCAGCAGGTTGCCCAGCTTCGTCTCGTTGACCTCCAGGTCGCCCCGGAGGAAGATCACCACGTATTCGTCGGTCGCGTTTTTCTGGTAGAGCACGGCCTTGCAGGTCTGCGCGGCCGTAATGCCACAGAACCCGGCCAGGTCTTCAATCGTCTTGATCCCCGGCGTTGCAATCTTCTCAAGGGGCATGTCCTCGCGCTGCTCGTTTTCCACGATGCACTCGGCCGCCTCCATGTTGGAGCGGTAGCCGCAGGCCCCGCAGATGGCCAGGCTGTCCTCGCCGATGTCCGCCAGCAGCATGAACTCGTCGGCGATCTTGCCGCCCATCATGCCGCTGTCGGCCTTCACGCTCACCACCTGGTCCCCGATGCCGCAGCGCCGGAAGATGTTCACGTAGGCCTGATGGCATCTTTCGTAGTATTCCGCCAGGTCCTCAAAGGAGGTGTGGAAGGAGTACCCGTCCTTCATGGTGAATTCACGCACGCGGATCAGGCCCCCTCGCGCGCGGGGCTCGTCGCGGAATTTCGTCTGGATCTGGTAGACCATGAAGGGGTAGTTCTGGTAGCTCTGGGCGGCGTCGCGGCACAGGTGCACCACGGCCTCCTCGTGGGTCATGCCCAGCACCATGTCGCTGCCCCAGCGGTCCTTCATGCGCATCAATTCGCTGCCCACGGCGTCCCAGCGGCCCGACTCCTTCCAGAGGCTCGCGGGCATGGCCACGGGCAGCATGATCTCCTGCCCGCCGATGGCGTCCATCTCCTCGCGCAGGATCTGCTCGATCTTCTGCGCCACGCGCCTGCCCGGCGGGTAGAGGCTGAAGATACCGCTGCCCACGTTTTTGATGTACCCGCCGCGCGTCAGGAGGATGTGGCTGGCAATCTGGCAATCCGAGGGAGTCTCCTTGAACCGGAAGCCCAGCAGCTCGCCCAGCTTCATTGTCATACCCCTTTCAAAAAAGTTCTTAATATTATATCACAAACGAAAGGGGTTTGCAAGCGGTGAGAGGGGCTGTATGAATATTTTTTTCTTGCGCCGGTTGCCTATGTATGATAAGTGGGAGGAGTTCAACGCGCTCCTTCTCAACAGGATGGACGCGCTCACGTGGTACTTGGCCCTTCTGGAACAGGAAGATGCCGCTGCTTTGCCTGGTGGCGTACAGCGGCTCGTTCTGCCTGTTTGTCCAGGTGTATTTACACGCGCAGACGCTCACTGCGTTGCTCCTGTGCGGCGGCCATCTGCGCCGCCACCGTCAGCCACGTGGTCCTGGTGAAGAAGAAGATGGTATAATTACTCCTCCCCGCGCATCCTCTTCACAGCCCGCACGCCGCCCACGGCCAGCGCCGCCGCCGCGCAGCCCAGCGCCACGCCGCGCGCCACCTGGAACGCCTTTGCCGCCTTCGCCGCCGCGCTGTAGCATTTCAGCGCGTGCGCGATACTCCTCTCCTGCATCGAAATCCCCCCTATTATCAATTGTCAAGTGTCAATTCCACCCCGTGCGCGATGGCCGGGATGCTCTCCCCCTGCAGCGGGGAGATCGCCGACAGCAGCGCGCCCGTGCCGATGAACAGCACCCGTTTCAGCGCGCCCGCCCGCAGAGCCGGTAAAATCTCGCCGCACAGCACCGCCGCAGAGCACCCCACGCCGGAGCCGCCCGCGCCCGCGTCCTGCTGCGCGGTGTCGTAGAGCAGCGTGCCGCAGTCCCTGTGCACCGGTTCGAGCTCCAGCCCGGCCTCGGAGCGCGCCAGCTCCAGCAGCAGCGCCGAGCCAATCTCCCCCAGGTCCCCCGTGAGGATCCTGTCGAAATCGCCCGGCTTCGTACCCGTGTCCTGCAAAAAGCGCTTCAGGGTGTCCCAGGCGGCGGGGGCCATGGCGGCGCCCATCTCGTTGGCGTTTTTCACGCCCAGGTCCGTCACCCTGCCGAAGATCACCCGCGAGACCCGCGGCCCCGTGCCGGTCCCCAGGATCGCCGCGCCGGCGGCCGTGGCGGTCCGCTGGGCCGTGGGGGGCGCCTGCCCGCCGAACTCCAGGGGGAAGCGGAACTGCTTCTCCGCCGCGCAGAAGTGCGAGCTCGCGCACGCGCTCACCCGGCCGAAGGCGCCGCTCTCCACCATGAGCGCCCCCATAGCGAGGGCCTGCGCAAAGCTACCGCACGCGCTGAACAGCCCGGCCAGGGGGATCCCCAGCTCCCGCAGGGCGAAGTTCGTGGCAGAGCACTGATTGAGCAAATCCCCGCCCAGGTGGAGGTCCATTCCCTCCGGCGGGCAGCCCGCACGCTCCAGGGCGTGGCGCATGGCCGCCTGCTGCAGCCGGGTCTCGCTCATCTCCCAGCACTTCTCGCCCAGCCGGGCCTCCGTGAAAATTTCCGCGAAGATGTGGCCCAGGGGGCCCTCTTTCTCCGTCTGGCCGCCCACCGCGGCCTGCCCCAGAATGCCCACGCGGCTGGTCAGTTCCGCCGTGCCGCGGCCAATCCGAATTGCCATGTTTACGTCCTCCCGAAGAAGTAGTAGATGACCCCGTAAATCGTGGCCACCGCGCTGCCGTAGGCCAGCACGGGCCCCGCCAGCTTGAACAGGTTGGCCCCCACGCCCAGGATCAGCCCCTCGCAGCGGGTCTCCATCGCGGGCGCGACGATGGCGTTGGCAAAGCCCGTGATGGGCACCCCGGTGCCCGCGCCGGCGTGTTTGGCCAGCTTGTCGAACACCCCGAAGGCCGTGGCCAGCGCGGTGAGGAAAATCAGTGCGCAGGGCACCATGATCTTCACCTGCTCCTCGTTGAAGCCCAGCTTGCCGAACCACAGCTGCAGCCCCTGCCCCAGCGCGCAGATGGCCCCGCCCACGAGGAACGCGAGCAGGAAATTTTTCGCGTGCGGGCTGCCCGGCGAGGCCCGGTGCACCATTTTTTCGTATTGCGAATTGTCTGTCTTCACAAAAAATCACTCCCCGGGCTAGTTTGCCCGGGGAGTGGAAGGTTATACGGGTGTTTTTTGGGGAACGCGTTTACCGGGGGGCTGAAGTCCCCCCTTGGACCCCCTCTGTATCATTCAGGCACTGCTATGTCGGTTAACCCTCCTGCTCTCGTTCAATCCCCCAGGCTCCTCCCCGTGGGAGGAGCTCCCGCCTCGGGCGGGTGAGGAAGGTATCGCGGAGCGACGTCTCCAATTCCCCTCCTGGGAGGGGTGGCGCGCAGCGCCGGGGTGGTTGTGCGCAGCGCCAGGGTGGTTGTGCGGAGCACGGGGGGTGTAATAGTGCTCGTCACCTGATCTGCAGCCGCGGCTCGTCGAGCACGTACACCGTCACGCCCCTGGCGCCCCACTGGTAGCACATCGCCTCGTTGGGCATATAGAGGTCCACCATGCAGCCGTTGGTCTTCACAAAGCCGCCGGTGTCCGCCGCGATGGCGTAGCCGTAGACGTACTTGCCGTCGTTGGAGACGACCCAAAGCTTCGTGCCGTAGGGGAACTGGTTGGGGTCCACGGCGATGTGGCCCGGCATGGGCTTCAGGCCGCTGGCCGTGTAAGCGTCGCCGGTATAGGCCTTCGCCACGCCCGTGACGGAGCTCAGGTAGTGCGTGGGCCTGCCGTCCACGATGACCAGGCCCTCGGGCGGGGTCAGGAGGGAGATGGGCGCCGTCCCCGCGGCGAGCTTCTGCACCCGCGTGCCCACCGTCTTGATCTCCTTCACCGGCTGCTTGAGGACGGTCTCCTGCAGCAGCACGGAGTCCACCCGGCCGCCGTTGATATATTTGTCCGAGAACACGCTCTCCTTCTCGCCCTTTTCGCCCTTCTGCTCCACTTTTTCCATCCCGAGGTCCATCTTGTCGGACCTCTTGACCTGCTTTTCGTAGTCGATGGCCAGGGTCACGCGCCGCTCGCGCCACTCCACGCGGCTGACGTGGATGGTCATGCCGGGGGCCAGCTCCGCCGCGGGCTCGGGCGTCACGAAGTCCTCTCCCTCCAGGGTGAGCCCGCACAACTCCAGGGCCTGGGCCACGGTGCCCTGCGTGAGGGTGAGGCTGTACTCCTTGCCGTAGTCGCGCACCGCCACGTCGAACGCGCGGCTCACCACCACCTCCATGCCGTCCACAAGGCGGTCGCTGGGGTCGTGGCTGAGCTTGTCCCGCTCGCCCAGGGTGACGCCCTGCTCCTCCAGGAAGCGGCCCACCCAGCCCGCGCCTGTCACCTGCCGCGGGCCGTCCTCGTCCACGAGCCACAGCCGCTTGACGCGGTAGATGCGGATCACGCAGTCGCCCTCGGCGGTGAAGTTCGTCAGGTCCAGGTAGTCGTCGTTGTCCAGCGCGATGCGGGCCGTGTGCAAGATATCGTCAACATCCGATTTTGTCGTCGTCAGGGTGGTCTGCGTGTCGTCGTCGAGGATGAGCACCGTGCGCGAGTTCACCGCGTAGACGGTGATGCTGGCCGAGAAAGCCAGCACGGCTGCCAGCGCCAGCGCGGCGACGGTGATCTGTTTTCGGTGTGGCTTGGATCTCTTTTTGAAACGTAGCGTCTTCATACCCGATAGGTCACCTCCGGATCGGTCAAAACAGAGCACGAGAGTCAAAAAGCCAACTTCTCTATTATATTGCCCAGATTTTACTTTGTCAAGTTTTTACGAAGCCCCGTTTTGTGCATATTGAATGACAATAGTGCGCACTTTATTCTGATTTAGAAATAAAGCCTGCGGAAAATGTCGTTTTCCGGTCATTTTCAGCGCGTTCTTTGTAGGATACGTAGAAAAGCCGCAGTTTGCTGGACAAGCGCGTCCTTTTGGTTGAAATTGGGACGCCAATATGTTAAAATACGAAAGGAATGAGGTGATACCCCTGAAGGGAATTCAGCTGTACTGCGACGGCGCCTGCTCCGGCAACCCGGGCCCGGGGGGCTGGGGCGCGCTGCTGCGCTTCGGCGCGCACGAGCGCGAGCTCTCCGGCGGCGCGGCGCAGACCACCAACAACCGCATGGAGCTCACCGCCCTGCTGGAGGGCCTGCGCGCTCTGAAGGAGCCGTGTCACGTGACGGTGACCACGGACTCGTCGTACGTGGCCAACGGCCTGAACAAGGGCTGGGCGAAGGACTGGCAGCGCCGCGGCTGGGTCAAAAGCGACAGGAAGCCCGCCCTCAACGCGGACCTGTGGGCCGCCCTGCTGGAGGAAACCGCCCGCCACGAGGTGAGCGTGTGCTGGGTGCGCGGCCACAGCGGCCACCCCGAAAATGAGCGCTGCGACCGCCTGGCCGTGGCCGAGGCGCAGAAATTTAAGGAATAAATTTTGTCCATACCCCACAGATTTTTACATATCACATCGTTGGCGTGCAAAATTCGTGTGATTTTGCGCGCCAACGTGTTGACTTCCCACCACGCGCTTGCTAAGATAATTTTACAGAAGTACAGCGCGGAAGGGATGTCTCAGTCATGGCTGAAAAAGAGATGGAAGTCATCATGCACAGCGCGCACAATATGCACACGGTATATTTCCTGGACTGCGGCGGCCGCCTGGTCGGCGAGCCCGTGCGCGTGCCCCACGGCGGGACCGCGCAGCCTCCCGCCTTCATCCCCGGGGGTTCGCAGGAATTCCTCGGCTGGAGCCGCCCCACCTCCTGCGTGACGGAGAATACCTACTGCGTGGCCCTCACCCGCGCCCTGCCGCAGGAGGACCCCGCGCAGGCCGGCGGCTGCCGCGTGCTCGTGCTGGAGCTGCGCGGGCAGAAGCGCGCCTCCCTGTTCCCGCTGGGCAACTGGGCCAGGGGCGAGACCCTCACCCGGGACGACCTGGCCTGCCTGCACCTGCGCCGCATGGAGAAGCTGCGGCCCTTCCGCTGCACCGTGGCGGGCGACACCCTGCTCGCCGTCACCGACTTCGGCGTGCGCGCCTTTGACACCGCCATGCGCCCCCTGGAGGGCCTGCTCGAGCTCATGGCCCCCAAGGCCGTGGAGGCAGTCATGCCGCGGCGCGAATCGGCGCTGCCGGTGATGCATGAAGCCCTGCTGGCAAAGGAGGCGTAGCCTTGCTGACCTACCGCGTGGAATTTTTCGACGCCGACGGCGCCTTTTTGGGCGAGCGCCGCGTGCCGCCGGGCCAGAACGCCCTGCCCCTTGCCCCGCAGCCGCGCCCCCCCAGAGGCTGGCGTTTCGACCGCTGGGAGCCGCAGGTGTCCTACATCTACTCCAACGTGCGCGCCGTGGCGGTCTACACCCCCAAGGAGTACCTCGTCACCTTTTTGAGCGAGACCGGCGCGGTGCTCAAACGGGAGTACGTCCCCCACGGGCACGACGCCGTCCCGCCCCGCTATACCCCCGGCGGCAGCCCGGTGCGCTGGTCCGGCCGCATACAGAACATCCAGCGCCCGCAGGCCTTCAGCGCCGTGATCGAGGAACATCTGGCGTGATGTATTGAATATTGATCGAGGAGACTTTTTGGCCGCACAAAGAATAATGAGCTCGACATACATAAAATTATCGTTGCATCTTCATAAAAACTGTGCTATAATTCCAGGTGGACCACCCCGGCGCTACGCGCCACCCCTCCGCCGGAGGGGAATTATCTGAACAAAGGGGAAAGAAACCTATGAAGAAGCACCTGCAAAAACTGGCCGCCGCCCTGCTGTGCGCCGCGCTGCTGGCGGGCCTCGGCGCCGTGGGCGCGGCCGCGGAGGGCCCCCAGCGGCCCGACGACATGACCTACCTGCTCTACGACGTCGCCGACGTCGCGGCCAAGGCCCTGCTCAAGGGCATCACGCTGCTCATCCCGCCCTTCGGCACCCCCTGCAAAATGCCGGAGAGCACGAATTTCTTCCCGGGCGAGCCATTTGCTGCGGAGCCCGGCGACGCCTGGCAGCTGGGCTACGCCAAGGCCTCGCTGATCGAGGATCTCGACCCGGAGTTCGTCAAGACGCTCTTCGTCACCGGTTCGCTGGATATCATCGGCAAGCGCACGGTCACGGATGTCCTCGACGACCCCATGGCCCACGTGACGGCCCTGGGCGACGGCACGCGCACCGCGGTGTTCGTCTCGCTGAGCGCCTTCGGCATCACCTCCTACGACGTGGGCAACATCCGCGCGGCCCTGAAGGAATTCGCGGCGCAGAAGGGCATCGTCAGCATCAACGTCTCGGCCCTGCACCAGCACAGCACCATCGATACCCTGGGCATGAACGGCAACGTCCTGGCCGGCTTGTTCCTCAACAGCTTCGCGCTGCTCACCGGCTGGTACCCGCCCTTCAGCGGCAAAAACCGGGAGTACATGAAGCACGTGACCGAGGTCGTCAAGGACACGGTGGAGAAGGCCGTGGGCGCCATGGAGCCCGGCGCGCTGTACTACGGCAAGGCGGACGTCGAGGAGTACATCAACCCGAAGCGCGCGCCCTACGACTGCTTCGACAAATACTTCCACCGCCTGCGCTTCGTGCCCAGCGCCGCGGGCAAGCCCGAGACCTGGCTGTGCAACGCGGCCATCCACACCACGGGCCTGGGCACCTCCAAAACCGAGGTCTCGGCCGACTTCCCCTACTGGATCGGGGAGCACCTGGCGGAGCACACCGCCAACGGCGTCAAGGGCGTGAATTTCCAGTTCATCCAGGGCGCGCAGCTCGCCATGGGCATCCGTTTCGACGAGCCCATGCCCGAAGGCACCACCGGCTGGAAGCGCATGGAGCGCTACGGCCAGCTGCTGGCGGATAAGCTCAAGGGCATCACCGTGGAGAAACCGCTGCCCGCGCTGCTCAACATCGCCCACAGGGAGTACACGGTGGTGGCGGACAACCCCCTGCACCTGCTGTTCTTCCGCCTGGGCATCATCGATTCCACCGGGCGCAAGCTGGACCCCGCCGGCCTCCTCCTGGAGCTCAAGACCGAGGTCGGCTACATGGAGCTGGGCGGCAAGGTGGCCGTGGCCCTCGTCCCCGGCGAGATGGAGCCCGCCCTGGCCTTCGACACCACGGGCGTCGGCCTGCCCGCCGACCAGGCCTACCGCCGCACGGAGTTCAAGTTCACGCCCATGTGCAACATGCTCGACAGCAGCATCGAGGACTTCATGGTCTTCGGCCTGACCAACGACCAGGTGGGCTACATGCCCCTGCCCAACGACATCGCGCACTTCGTGGCCTTCGGCAACGAGGAGGTCAACACCTCCAGCACGAAAATCGCCCCGGCGACCCTCGCGGCGTTCCAGGCGCTGGTGGACAGCGTGCGGTAGGCATGAAGATGCGCCGCTCCGCGATGCTCCCTCACCCGCTGCGGCGGGAGCTCCCTCACGAGGGAGCCAAGGGTTTGTTGCCGCTGATCTACATTTGCCACGAGAATCCCCCGGCTCCCTCGTGAGGGAGCTCCGCCCGCAGGCGGTGAGGGAGTACCGCGGAGCGGTTTGACGCTTTGCGCTAAAAGCCTTGATAGATAAGGCTGGCTCAGCAGTCCAGCCGCGAATTGCGCGTTTTTGCTTGACAAACGCTCCCGGGATGGATATCATGGAACCATCCCGGGAGCAAATTTTTTTGAGAGAAGGCGCAAACCATGGAGGAGAAGATCGCGTTCGGCGCGTTCATCCAGAAGAAGCGGCGCGAGGGCGGGCTCACCCAGCGGGAGCTGGCCGAGCGCCTGTACGTGACGGAGTCGGCGGTGTCCAAGTGGGAGCGCGGGGTGTCCTACCCCGACATCACGCTGGTGCCCGCGCTGTGCGGGGCCCTGGGCGTCAGCGAGCGCGAGCTCATCACCGCCGGTGAGGACTTCGCCCAGAGACGCGTGGAAAGAGAGGCCCGCACGCTGCGGCGGATGCAAAAGGGCACCCTGCTTGCGCTCAACGTGGGCTACGGCGTCGCGCTGCTCACGTGCCTGATCGTCACGCTGGCGGGCCCCATGCGCTGGGGGACGCTTGCGGTCGTCTGCGCGTCGCTGCTCACGGGCGCCTCGCTGACGGCGCTGCCGCTGCTGCTGCCGCAGGGAAAACGCGCCTGGGGCACACTGGGCGGGTTCTATGCCGCGCTGAACCTGCTGCTGGCCGTGTGCGCGTGGTACACCCACGGGCGGTGGCTCCCCGTGGCGGCCCTGTCCGTGCTGCTGGGGCTTTCGCTGGCCTTCCTGCCGTTCCTGTTGCGGGCCATCCCCCTGCCGGGGCAAGTCGCGCACCACAAGACGCTGCTGTATTTTTGCGCGAACAGCCTGCTGCTGTTCCCCGTGCTGGCCGCGGCCTGCCATCTCGGCGGGGCCATGGGCTCGTTCTTCCCCGTGGCCGTGCCCATCGCGCTGATCGGCCTCGCCCTGCCCTGGGGGATCATGCTCCTCATCCGCTACGCGCCGCTGCGGGGGCTGGCCAAGGCGGCCCTGTGCTGCGCCTGGGTGGGGCTGATCAACCCGCTCATCAACCCGGCCATCAATGCGATCACCGAGCACGTGCCCTTCGCGCTCTCCCTGCCGAATTTCCATATTTGGGCGACCCCGGACATCCTGAACGCCAACATCGACTTCATCACCACGCTGGCGATATTGGCCGTCGCGGCGGGGCTGGGGATCGCGGCGATGCACCGAAAAAATTCCGGCAAAACCAGCTGAAAAAAATTTATTTTGCGGAAATTCATCAAAACCCCCGTTTTGGCGCAGAAAAGTGCGCCAAAACGGGGGTTTTTGCGGGGATAGTGAAGGGACATTTTCCGCACCTTGAAAACTCAATACCGGTTGTCGAATATCCTCGTGGTCTTCTTCTCGCTGCGGGGCAGGTCGCCGAGCCTGACGGCCTTGCAGACAGGCGTGATGCCGATGCGCTCCTTGAACAGGGCCTCCACGATCCGCTCCAGGCCGGGGTAGGCCTCCGGCGGCATGGCGGTCTCGAAGAACAGGGTCATGATGTCCCTGCCGGCCAGGTGGTCGATCATCACCTGGTATTCGCTGCTGATGCCCTCGATGCCGGAGAGCAGCTCGTCCACGCGGCTGGGGTAGAGGATCACCCCGCGCACCTTGATCATGTCGTCGCTGCGCCCGATGATGGTGGCGATGCGCGGGAAGGCGCTGCCGCAGGGGCACGCGCCGGAGACCTCGCGGGTGAGGTCGTGGGTGCGGTAACGGATGAGCGGCGCGCCCTGCTTGCGCAGCGTGGTGATGACCAGCTCGCCGGTGGCGTCCTCCGGCAGGGCCTCGCCGGTCCTGGGGTCCACGACCTCGAAGTAGAAGTAGTCCGTCCACAGGTGCATGTGGGACTCCCCCGGGCAGTTGATACCGATGCCCGGGCCGTAGATCTCCGTCAGGCCGTAGATGTCGTAGAGCTCCACCCCCAGCTCCGCGGCGATGCGCGCGCGCATCCTGTCGCCCCAGCGCTCCGAGCCGATGATCCCCTTGCGCAGGGCGATCTGGTCCCCGATGCCCCGCCGGGCGATCTCCTCGGCCAGCAACAGGGCGTAGGAGCTGGTGGCGGTGAGCACCGTGGACTGCAGGTCCACCAGCATTTTGATCTGTTTTTCGGTGTTGCCCGGGCCCATGGGGATGGCCATGGCCCCCAGCAGCTCCGCGCCCAGCTGGAAGCCGATGCCCGCCGTCCACAGGCCGTAGCCCGGGGTGATGTGCACGCGGTCGGCCCTGGTGACGCCCGCCGTCTCGTAGCAGCGCTTGAACATCACGGCCCAGTCGTGCACGTCCTGCGCGGTGTAGGGGATGATCACGGGCGCACCGGTGGTGCCGGAGGAGCTGTGGATGCGCACCACGTCCTCCTGCGGCACGGCGCACAGCCCCAAGGGGTAGGCGTCGCGCAGGTCCTCCTTGCCGGTGAAGGGCAGGCGGCGGAAGTCCTCTTCCGTCTGGATGTCCCCGGGCTCGATGCCTTCGAAATGCGCGGCGTAGAAGGGGCTCTTCTTCGCGGCGGCGATATTTTGGCGGATGAGGGCGAGAAGTTCGGGGGTTAGGTTCATGAGGGGCCTCCTATGATGATGTAAGTGTATCTGCAGGTTCGTTATTTGCTCATTTGCAGGGTGACGGCTGCTGATTCCCCCTTCGGGACGATCACATGGCCCTGCCAGACGGCATGCGGGGAGCCCGGCGCGGTGTTCGGGTCGTTCAGGTTGTAGTGTTCATAGCCCTCGCCCGCGAGGACATAGTAACCCTCCGGGAAGGTGCGTCGCCCGTCAAGCGCTTCATAGGCCATCGCCTGCGCCTTCGCGCTGTCGAAGTCTTTGATGTACAGTACGGTGGGCTCTGTGATGGTGATGGTTTCGCCCAGGGAAATCTCGGCCTCGGGCAGGCGCTTGACTATGGAGGCGGAAATACTCCAATCCTGCCACCACACGAAGCGCAGGAACATGGGCTCGTTCGCGTTCAGCCGCGCGTATTGGACGCTGTTGTCGGGGGCATACGACGAAAAGTCGATATTTTTCAGCATCGAGCCGATGTCGTTTTCCCCCAGCCAGGCCTCAAGCTCGTCCGCGTCAGTTGGGCGGTTGGCGAAATCGGGGATGCGAATGCCCGGCAATAGGCTTCGCCCGCTGAACAGCGCGCCGCCGCCGGAATAATCCACGGTAAACGTGCGGTGCTCGCTTTCCAGCCGCAGCAGGTAGGTGCCGCTCTCCTGCGCCAAAAGCCGGATGATGCCTCTGTCCCTCCCCTGCATGGCCAGGGTGCCGGCCTCAGATGGCGTCACCGTGATGTTGGGCGGGCTGTGCTCGGCGATGTATTCGTCGCCGGTTTGGACACAGACCTCCACCATGCAATGGGCAAGGCGGGCGCGGATGGCCTGGCTATCGCCATGGATGTCGTAGTGGGGGTCGCCATCTTCAAAGTAAGCCGTATCCAGGCAATACAATGGGATGTGATTGACGCCGGGCTCCAGCTGGGGCATGCGATCTATGCCGCCGATGTCGTGGAAGAACATGCCCTTCTCGTGCGTGCCCCTGAAGAAGCGGCCGTGCGACTGCGACTGGTAGGCGTCCACGATTTCGCTGCTGCCGTCCTCGTAGGTGAGCCTGACCTTGATGCCATCGATTTTTGGGCTTTCCACCAGCTCGAAGAACACGATGGGCTCCTGGCTGACCAGCTCGGCGGAGACGACGGGGTTCACCCTATGGTGGCAGCCGAAGGGATGGACCTCCAGCTCCGCGAGGACATACAGGCCAAATATCGCGAAGGGGAAAAGAACCACGCATGCGACCAGGGCAATCAAGGCAATGAGCAGGCCTTTTTGCCAGCGTTTCAGTTTTCTGCGCTGCTTCATAGCATTTCAACTCCCATATATAACGCCTTCAAGTTGAGCTCCACGAACTGGGCTTTCCCGAAGGCGCGCAGGGTCTCCGCCAGGCCATCCACACCGAAGGGGAAGGCGCCCAGCCGCGCCGCCATGCCCAGCAGGGCCACGTTGAGGCTCTTCGCGCCGCATTGGGCGATGACCGACGCGCGCTGCTCGCTGCCGCAGCAGACGAACAGGCCGCCCTCACGTAAGTAATGCCTGCTGCGCTCGCCCTCGGCGGGCTCCAGGGCGATGAGGACGTCGGCACTGCCGGGGGGGATCATGGGCGAGGCGATCTCGGTCTCGCTCATGCGCACGTGGCTGACCACGCTGCCGCCGCGCTGCGCCATGCCGATGGTCTCGCTGCCGCGGACGTTCAGCCCGATGCGCAGGGCCGTGGTCCCAAGCACGCGCGCGGCGAAGATGCTCCCCTGGCCGCCCACGCCGGCGATCAAGATACTGGTCATGATGCAGCACCTCCTCCTTCAATCGCCCCGAATGGGCAGACCTGCGCGCACAGGCCGCAGCCGGTGCAAAGGGTCGGGTCAATAGAAATTCGATCGGGGTCCCCGCGAAGCCCGCAGGCTTCGTGGGGTGTTAATGCCGGACAGCCGAGCTTTTTCACACACAGTTTGCAATTGGTGCATTTTTCGGTGATCACGCAGGATGGGCCCTTCTTCACCAGGTTGATGCAGGGGCCCTCGAAGAAGATCACGCGCACGCCAGATTGATTCGCCGCTTCTTGTACAACATTTTTGCAGGCTGGAAGATCGAAGGCGTTGACGCGCTCGATGAAATCCACGCCCATGGCTTTGATCACTTCAAAGGCGTTGACGGCCCGGGCCGGCTTGCCCATCAGGGTGCGGGGCATGCCGGGGTGGGGCTGGCCGCCGGTCATCGCCGTCGTTGCGTTGTCGAGGACGCAGACGACGACGTCGTGGCGGTTGTAGACCGCGTTGACGATGCCCGGCAGGCCCGTGTGGAAGAGCGTGGAGTCCCCCACGAAGGCGAAGCGTGCGGGCTCGGGCTCGGCCAGGCCCAGGCCCTGCGCCTGTGTGATCCCCGCGCCCATGCACAGGCAGGTGTCCACCATGTCCAGGGGCGGGGCGTTGCCCAGGGTGTAGCAGCCGATGTCGCCCGAGAAGGACGCCGGGCGGCCTTTCATGGCCTCCTTCACGGCGAAGAAGCTGGCCCGGTGGGGGCAGCCCGCGCAGAGGACAGGGGCCCTTGGCGGGGGCAATGCACAATTCACAATTGACAATGCACAATGATTTTCCGTGCCGAGGAAGCGGCTGACCGCCTCGCCGATGATCGACACGCTCAGCTCGCCCGCGCGGGGGAGGTCGCCGGTGCGCTTGCCGCGTATGGCGACGTTCAGATGGTGCTTGCCGCACATGCGCGTCAGCTCGTCCTCGATGACGGGGTCCAGCTCCTCACAGACCAGGACCTCCTCCAGGCCGTCGAGGAATTGCAGGAGCAGGGGCTCGGGGAGGGGATAGGTGGCGAGCTTGAGCGTTTTGCATGGAAGGGAGCCGAGCTCGCTCAAATACTGCCAGCTCACCCCGCCGGCGGCGATGCCGCGCCTGCCCTCTCCCAAAAGCAGGTTGCCGGAGGTGGCCGGGATTTCCATGGAAAGCTTGTCCATGGTATCCTCTATTTGCAAATGGTTCAAATAGGCAAGGCGGGGAAATATTACCCACCGGCCGTTTTCCTTCGCGAAAGCGGGAGAACTGTCAACAGTCAACTGCTCACTGTCGACTGAGATGGAGGCGTAGCTGTGGCAGACCCGCGTGGTCGGGCGCAGGAGCACGGGGCGGCCGATGCGCTCGGAGAGGGCAAAGGCGTCGCTCACCATGTGGTAGGCCTCCTCGGGGGTGGAGGGGTCGAAGCAGGGGAGCTTGGCGAAGCGGGCAAAGTGGCGGGTGTCCTGCTCGGTCTGGGAGGAGACGGGGCCGGGGTCGTCGGCCACGACGACCACCATACCCGCCTTGACGCCCACGTAGTTGAGGCTCATGAGTGGGTCGCTGGCGACGTTGAGGCCCACCTGCTTCATGGTGACAAGGCTGCGCGCGCCGGCGATGGCCGCCCCCGCGGCCACCTCCAACGCGGATTTTTCGTTGACGGACCACTCGGCATAGACGCCCGTGGGCCGCTCCCTCGCAAGGGTCTCGAGGATCTCCGACGAGGGCGTGCCGGGGTAGCCGGTGGCGACCCGCACGCCCGCGCGCACCGCGCCCAGGGCGATGGCCTCGTTGCCCATGCATAGACGCATCAAATGGATCAACTCCTTTGTGCACCATTATACCACCCTGCGTTGAAATTGACAAGCAAAAAAACAGAGGCGCACGATTGCGCGCCTCTGCCGTCCTGTTGGACATCCCATACATTAGGGTCCTCGCTCTTACCCTTCTTGTACCCCCGAGAGGTAGTCGGTGAAGCCCACCTTGAATACCCCGTTGGAGGATACTTTATACAACACAACGACTGCTGCGTCCTGCTCGAGGATGCAGTAGCAAGCGCTGTCCCGATAAAGCATGCCAATCTTGGTCGTCATCTTGCTGTCGGCATAGATGACAAGCTCCCGTCCGGATGTGTTTACGAATCTTTTCATTTTTTACCTCCTGTTTTGTCTCTCTTTTAGGATGTGAAATTTGGCGCGCTGATGCGATAGCGCACTGCTTCGGCATTATTGTATCACATTATTCCAAAAAAATCAAGTCTTTTTTTAAAATATTTCAAAATTATTTTCAACTAATATGGAATATGTAGGAATTTTATGATTCTTTTTTGGAAAATGCAGGATTTCGACCAGTCAAATATAGGAATATCGGTCAAAATGTGGAAAATGAGAAGGTTCGGGCGGTTTTGAGACGATTTTCTGGAAAAGAATAATAATATGCGGAGACGCGTCGAAATACGTCTCCGCAGGCTGTGATCGCTTCGTTTGGGGAGGCTCTACCAGATGGCCTTGCCGTCCTTCCAGATGAGAACGCCGTGCCGCTCCAGGGCGGCCAGGACCTCCCCCTCCGGGGCGTCCTTCAGGTCGATCGGGGAGGGGGACTCCAGATAGTACACCGCGCTCAGGGCCCCGCCGTATTCCCAGAAGGGGTTCCAGTATTCCGGCTCGTACTCGGGGCCGTAGGCGACGTCGTGCTTCTGACCCCCCCGGCCGATATACAGCCCCGTGCCCACGCCCATACGGACCTCCTCCGGGCCCTCCAGGCCGGTGTCGAGGACCTTGCGCGCCCAGCTCTGGGTGAACTGCAGGATGGCGGCGTCGCGCTCCTCGCCGTCGATGGCCACGCGGCGGAACAGGCAGGACGCGCGCACGTAGCGCTCCGGGCGGAAGAAGAGGGATATGCGCTCGTAGGGGCCCTCCTCCTCCCCCCACAGGCCCCAGCCGGAGAGCATGCGCTCGGTTGACCGGGCGTCCCAGTCGGTCCAGGGGATGACGCGCTCCTTCTCGAAGGCAGTATAGAGGGACACGCCGCTGGCGATGAACACCCCCAGGGCGCAGAACACGGCCGTGACGGCCAGGGCCGTCTTGCGCACGAGCTGGTCCCTGGCCTGCTTCAGGCGGGAGGGGGAGGGGAGAAATGAATTGACGGGCGGGGGGAGCGGTTCGCTCATGCCTTCAAGGATGTCGCGGCATTCGCCGCAGGCGGCCACATGCTCCTCAACAAGCGCGCGGCTGGCCGGGGAACAGGCCCCGTCGTGGTACAGGGGCAGCAGGTCGCGGATGATCTCACAGTTGGTCATGCGTTCCTCGCCGCCTTCTTCGCACGCTTGTTTTTACGGGCACGCCGGATGAACCACACCAGGAGGAAGGTGGGCAGGGCCAGCATCACCAGGTAGGGGATGGCGCCGATGAACCACAGGGCAAACCCGCGCAGGCCCTGCCCGATGTCCCGCAGGCTGCCCAGGAAGCCGGAGCTGGCCAGGGCGCTGAACCTCTGCGTGGCCTTGGTGATGCGCTCGACCTCCCGCACGTCGATGCGCACGGTGCTGTAGTTCACCTGGTTCTGCAGGCTCTGCAGCTTCTGCGAATAGGCCTGCAGCTCGGCGCGCACGTTGGACAGGCGGTCCTGCACGCGGATGATGTCCTCCACGGTCTTGGCCTTCTCCAGGATGGCCAGCAGGGCGGTCTCCTCGTTCTTGAGGGCCTCCTTCTTGCTGCCGGTCTCGATCATCTCGTCGGTGACGTCGTTGGTGTTGACGCTGCGGCTGATCACCGTGCCGTTCTGCTCCAGGGTCTCCAGGAAGGCGTCGAGCTTCTGGCTGGGCACGCGGGCCACCACGCTGGCGCGGCGGTCGCTGTCGTAGTTCCACTCGTCGAAGGAGTTGGTGTAGCCGCCCATGGACTTCAGCTCCGCCTTGAGCGCGGCGCTGAAGGCGTCGTATGTCTTGGTCTGGATGGCGATGTCCGCCGTGGCGATGACGAAGCGGCCGTCCTGCTCGCCGCCGGCGGCGGTGTAGCCGATGGCGGTGGCGAGCCCCATTTCGTTCATCGCGTTCTGGTAGGCCACGCCGTCGTAGTCGGCGTTGTCGTACTTGGCGGGCGCGCCCCACAGAGCGGCCTCGGTGGCCTCCTCGCGGTAGGAGTCGTAAGACAGGTAGCCGCCGCCGGGGGCAGCTGCCTTTTGTTGCATAGCACAGCCGGCCAGCAGGCCCACAAGCAGGAGGGCGGCCAGGGATGCGCAGGCCAGGAGGGTGGTAAGCTTTCTTTTCTTCATGGGGTATCATCCTTTCATGTGGTGTTTTGTGATTGTTTTTAGGAACCCCCCTGTCGCTACGCGACATCCCCCCTAAAGGGGGATTTTGACAGATCGCCAGTTTATCTTATGATGCCGCACGCAACCGATGCTTCGTCAGAATCCCCCTGTAGGGGGGATGTCGCGTAGCGACAGGGGGGTTGGTATACGCGTCATTCCTCCATCATTTCTCTTAATTTTAGTTTGCCGCGGTGGAACGTGACGCGCGCCCAGCTCTCCGTCTTGCCGTGGAGCTCCGCGATCTGCGCGAAGGGGAGCCCGCCCAGGGCCCGCAGGCTCACGACCTCCCGGTAGGGCTCCTCCAGGCGGCCCAGCGCCCGGGTGAGCTCCATGGCGGCCTCGCGGTCCCCGTCGCCGGTGAAGGGCTCATAGGGGAGCTCGTCCAGGTCACGGGCGTGCTTGCGCTGATAGGTGTACCAGGTGTTCTTCGCGATCTGGCACAGCCAGACCTCCAGCCTGCATTCCCCGCGGAAGCTGCCGATGTGCTTCATGGCCTTCAGGAAGGTGTCCTGCGCCAGGTCCTCGGCCAGGGCGCGGTTGTGGCACAGGGAGTAGCTGTAGCGGCAGATGAACGGGAAGTACTCGCGGTAGACCGCCTCGAAGTCGGACACGCCCTCACCTCGGTTCCATCATAGGGTAAGACTCATGGGACGGGGGAAATGTTACAGGGGGAATGGTTAAATTTTTGTGAATAGCAATTCTTTTTTGTATAATATCATTTTCGCCTCTCCCGCCCCGTTTGTCAAGCAAAATCTTGCGGGAAATTGGGCCAGGCCTCCCGCAGGGTGCGCAGGACCATGGCGTCGGGGCGGACATAGCCGTCGTAGTAGGCGAAGTTGGCGGCCTCCATGCGGTGGATGCCGGGCACGTTGTTCAGCAGGGATGCGAGCTGGGCCGCGCACTCCTCCGGGGTGGCGTAGAGGATGAAGTTCCTGCCGCGGCTGAACCCGCCCGGGAGCGCGAAGCGCAGCGGGTCGGTGACGATGGCCCGGCCGGCGGCGCAGTACTCCGCCATCTTCCAGCCGACGGAGTGGTGCAGGCCCTCGGTGGAGACGCAGACATAGTTCTCCTTCAGGCGGCGCAGGAAGGCGGCCTTGCTGGTCTCGGCCGCGGGGAGCACGAGGCCGGGGGCGGCCCGCTGCGCGTAGAGGGAGTTCTCCAGCCCGCCGAGGAAGCGCTCGCCCAGGGCCTCGCGGCAGGCGCGGATGCAGCCGATGCGCAGGGCGTTGATGTGCTCGAACTCGGCGAGGGTCTGTTCGGCGAGGGCCTCGGCCTCCGCCGCGCTGAGGAAGGGGTGCAGCTTTTGCAGGGTGGCGGCGCGGATGCTGTCCGGGTTCCACAGGCGGGTGAGGAACAGCCCCCTGTAGTCCGGGTAGCTGTTGTGGGACATGTACTCCTCCGGGGTGTAGCGGCAGGGGGGCGCGCGGTGGGCGTCCATGAAGTTGCCCGGGCAGGTGACGTAGTAGTTCAGGCCCAGCGGGCGCAGCTTGCGGCGATTTTTCATCCCCGCGTGGAATGCGCGGTCGTAGCTGCGCTTGAAGTAGAAGGTCACGCGCTCCAGCTGGCGGTCGAATTCCTCCTTGCGCAGGATCGCCTCGTAGCCGTCGGCCAGATCGTAGGCCAGCACGGCGCCGCCGAGCCGGGCCTCGAGCATGACGCCGTGCTCGTAGAGGCCGTCGCGCCGGAAGGCCGCCAGCCCTTCGTATTCCAGGCGCAGCAGGCCCCTCTGCTCCAGCAGGGTGAAGCCCGCCGCCACCTGCGAGAGGTGCGGCGCAATCCCCCCCAGGCGGATGCGGCACAGGGGCTTCTGCATGGAAATCCCTCCCTATAAATCCTGAGTTTATGGGAGTCCCGCTGCTGCTGCAGGGTAAAATCTCCCGTGTGTGCGGATTTTCCGCAGATTGTGCGCAAAATCAACGAAAAAACGCTTGCGTCGGGCGGCCTATGGTGCTATGATAGGCGGGCAGGATTCCTGCGGATGTGAAAAGCGACGGCATAATATAAGCGCTGGACCTAACGCCCGCTACACGGGCGTAGAGTCCGAGGGTACGCTTAGGGGGAGAGGCCAGGCTGGAAGCACCCCCGGGGCTTGTATGTAGAGGCGCATGACATGCGCCTCTACATGTTTTTGCTTTTAAAATATTCCCGGTTGTGTTGGACTGCCTGGGACTGCGGGCGCAGCTTGGCGGCCTCCTCGTTGTGGGCGACGGCCTCCCGCGTGCGGCCCAGGCGGTCCAGGCACACGCACATCTGCAGGTGCGGCAGGTAGCCGTAGCAGTCCTCCAGCAGGAACGCGCCGGAGGCCTCCTTCTTCGGGCACAGCAGGGCGAAGCCGTACCACTGGACGGCCTTCTCGTACTCCTGGCGGGCGAAGTAGTGGTAGCCCAGCTCGCAGCACAGCTCCGCCCGGGGGGTGTCGTAGGTGAAGGAGCGCAGCAGGGCGCCCAGGGCCTGCTCCGGCTGCTGGAGGGCGCCCCGGCACTGTGCCAGCACGCGGCAGGCCTCGATGTTGTTCTCCACCCAGCCGCGGCCCTCGCTGAGGAAGCGCTCGAACCCGGCGGCGGCCTCGGCGTAGCGGGCGTTGTAGTAGAGCTCGCGGGCGTAATAGAACTGCTCGCGGGGGGAGAGGGCCTCGCCGCGCTGGAGCAGGCGCTCGAAGAGGCGCAGGTTGCGCTGGGGGTCGGTCTGGGCCTTGCGGCGGTGGGTGACGGCGACAGGGGCGTGGACGATCTTGCCGAAGGGGGTGATGACCTCGTGGATGGCGCCCTCCCAGCGCGCGGCCGGGCAGTTGCGCAGCACGCGCTCGCGGTAGTAGCTGAAGGTGGGCTTGCCCTGCTCGTCGAAGGCGATGTTGTATTTCATCATGACGGTGTCCACGGAGGCGTCCAGTGCCTCCTTGAGGGACCGGAAGGCCGCCGCGTCCTCGGGCAGGATGACGTCGTCGGCGTCCAGCCACATAAGGTAGCCGCAGGTGCCTTTCGAAAAGGCGAAATTCCGCGCCGCGCCGAAGTTGTCGACCCAGGCGAAGTCGTACACCTTGTCGGTGAACTGCCGGGCGATGTCCTTGGTGCTGTCCTCGCTCCCGGTGTCGACAATGACGATCTCGTCCACCAGGGATTTTACGCTGGCGAGGCAGCGGGCCAGGACCTCCTCCTCGTTTTTGACGATCATGCACAGGCTGATGGTTGACATAGGCCCCCCGTGTATACACATGAGATGGTAATGTATATGCGGGGGAATATTTTCAAACCCCCTTGCGCCCGATTTATTTTTATAGTATAATCTTAATGGAATATATTGATTAAAAGGCGGAACGTTATGGAAGAGATCAAAACCGTTCGGATCGGCTGCGCAGGCATGGGCGGGCGCGGCAGGGGGCAGATGCGCGAGATGCTCAGCGTGCCGGGCGTGGTTGTGCCCGCGGTGTGCGACGTCTATGAGGACAGGGCGCAGGAGGCCGCAGGGCGCGTGGAGGAGATGACCGGCACGCGGCCCGCCGTGTACCTGGACCACAGGGAGATGCTGGCGAAGGAGGGCCTCGATGCGGTGCTGTGCTGCTCCACGTGGATCACCCACGGGCGCATCGCCGTGGACGCCATGCGCGCGGGCTGCGACGTGGCCATCGAGGTGGGCGGCGCGGCCAGCACGGAGGAGTGCTGGCAGATGGTGCGCGCCAGCGAGGAGACGGGCAAGTTCTGCATGCTGCTGGAGAACTGCTGCTACGACCGCAAGGAGATGGCCCTGTTCCGCATGGAGCGGGAGGGCGTGTTCGGCGAGGTCGTGCACTGCGAGGGCGGCTACCGCCACGATTTGCGCGACGAGATCGGCTACGGCAAGGAGAACCGCCACGGGCGGCTGAAGAACTTCATCGGACGCAACGGGGAGCTCTACCCCACGCACCAGCTGGGGCCCATCGCGAAGCTGCTGCGCATCAACCGGGGGAATAGATTTCTCACCGTGAACAGCGTGGCCTCGAAAGCCCGGGGATTGCATGAATTCCTCCTGCGGGAGAAGGGGCCGGAGTACTACCTGGCCAACCAGGTGTTCAACGAGGGCGATATCGTGACAACCCTCATCAAATGCGCCAACGGGGAGACCATACGCCTGACCCACGACTGCACGCTGCCCCGGCCCTACAGCCGGGACTACTGCGTCCAGGGTACGAAGGCCATCTTCCAGGAGGCGCCGCTCGGGGACGCGATCCACATCGACGGCGTCTCGCCCCACAGCAGCTGGACGGGCGACTGGGAGCCCTTCGGCAACTATATTGAGAAATACGAGCACCCGCTGTGGAAGCTCTACCAGGACGAGGGCGTGCACTTCGGCGGGCACGGCGGGATGGACTACCTGGTGCTCTCCGCCTTTGTGGAGGCCGTACAGAACGGGACGCCGCCGCCCATCGATGTATACGACACCGCCGCGTGGATGAGCATCACCGCCCTGAGCGAGCAGAGCGCGGCCATGGGCGGCGCGCCCGTGCCGGTGCCGGACTTCACCAACGGGATGTGGATCGACCGGGAGGCGTACCGGCGGGGGATGTGGTGCCTGGAAGAGGTGTGCTGGGAGGCGTTTTGAAACATGGAACACGTAATGTCAGGGGCAATCCCTTCAAAAGATCTATTCATGATGTGCCCGGCATTGAACCCTTCCGCTTGCCGTGAATTGCCGCAGGGCTTTCATTTCAGAATGTGCCGTCCCGATGAGTTGGAGACATGGAAGGCAATGCTTCTGGATTTTCCGCATACCCCCGAAATACACGACGAATATATGCAAGTCATGACGGATTACTTCAATGATGTGTATGCGGAAAAATCAGACCTGTTTTTTCAGAAATGCCTGCTGGTATGTGATGAAAACGACACGCCTGTCGGCCGGGGCTTTATCTGGAAAGCATATGATAAGATTAACACGATACATTGGTACAAGGTGTTGAAAGAATATGAAAACAGGGGGATCGGCAGGGCTATACTTACAGCCATAATGAAAGACCTGGCAGATGAAGAGTATCCGGTTTTTCTTCATACCCATCCGTCCAGTTTTCGCGCCATTAAACTCTATTCGGATTTTGGTTTCCGCCTGATTTCGAATCCGGTAGTCGGCTATAGAAATAACGATTTGGAAGAGTGCTTGCCCATTCTAGAAAAATTTATGCCGAAAAGTGATTTTGACAAGCTAAAGATTGTCGCAGCCCCGCAATATTTTTTGGAGGCCGCAGCATCTTCCGAGATAGAAGAATTTTGATCGAAACAGGAGGCACACCATGCTATTCGAACCCTTCCTCTCCTTCGACAATGCCGTGTTCCAGTGGATCGGCAATGCGCTCAGCCCCGGCGCGGGCGGCGCGCTGGACTGGTTTTGGGGCTTCATCACCATGCTGGGCAACGGCGGGTGGTTCTGGATCGCCCTGGCGGTGCTGTTCCTCCTCCCCAACAGGACGCGCAGGATCGGCGTCATCATGGCCTTCGCGCTGATTTTGGAGCTGCTCATCGTCAACGTCACGCTGAAGCCCGCCTTCGCGCGGCCGCGGCCCTACGACCTGGAGATCGAGTGGTGGGCGCAGGCCTACCGGGCGGTGTTCCCGGGCGGGGCGCTGCCGGCGCACCTGCCGCGCGACATGTCCTTCCCCTCCGGGCACACGGCGGTGTCCTTCGCGGGCGGCCTGGCTTGGGTGTTCGGCTCGCGGCGCAAGTGGGTGGGCCGGGCGCGCTGGGTGTCGTATATCGGCGTCGTCACGGCGGCGCTCATCAGCTTTTCGCGGCTGTATCTGGGCGTGCACTACGCCACGGACGTCATCGGCGGCGTGCTGGCAGGGGCCCTGTGCGCGGTGCTGGCTGTGCTCATTTTCAAGCTGATCGAGCGGGGCTTTGAGAAGATCAACGGCCCGTGGTCGCGGTTCAATGAGGTGCACCTGCCGAAGGCGTTCTGGTGATAAAATTCGGGCTTGCCGCATATGCCTAGCTGTAGGGGTGGCATTCTTGCCACCCGAATACAAGAAAAGGGGCACCACCATGCTGAAAAATATTCCTCCGATCCTCTCCCCGGAGCTGCTCAAGACCCTCGGCGAGATGGGGCACGGCGACGAGATCGTGCTGGGCGACGCGAATTTCCCCTCGGCTTCGCTGGCGAAACGCCTCGTGCGGGCCGACGGCCACGGCATCCCGGAGCTGCTGGACGCGATTTTGCTGTTCTTCCCCCTCGACGGCTTCGTGGAGTGCCCGGTGGCGCTGATGGACACCGGCGACCCCGCCATCCGCCCGCCGATCTGGCAGGAGTACAGCAAGTGCATCCTGCGCCGGGAGGGCGACCGCCACGTGGAGCTGGTGGAGCGCTTCGCGTTCTACGACAGGGCGC
>Ga0123353_10001805_pt1 | contig 26319 bp, 11 predicted proteins | sample TergutLab28metaG_3_FD_92763 | JGI IMG/M metagenome (GOLD analysis project Ga0123353, IMG submission 92763) | Labiotermes labralis P3 segment gut microbial communities from Petit-Saut dam, French Guiana - Lab288 P3 | ecosystem: Host-associated > Arthropoda: Insects > Digestive system > Gut ...
ATTATCAATATAATACAATACTTTTTTCGTATATGTTAAAACAAAAATCTGTATTTTATGTAAATTTTTTTGTTGTTTTATGGCTGTTTTACTCTGGTTGCGCCACATTGTACCCAAAAAACTACAATAAAAATAAAGAAATAGTTTTTATCGTGATTCTTTCTTTGTGTTTCTTTGTGCTTACTTAGTGTTCTTGGTGGTTAAAAACTGTTTCAAAGAAAAATATTACACAGAGCTGCGCTAACGCTTGCACGGGGTTAGAAGGCGGAAAAGTGTTTAAGTTTGTGAGATAGAAAGAATAATTTTGCCTTTGAATTATTGAGACCTTAGCAAGGGTCATTTAACATACCAAACAAGCGCAAATATATTAATTTTGCGCTAATTCTCCTCTAATTATCTTTTTTTCAGGTGTATATCATCTATTTTTGCGCCGTCAAAATTTAATTTATTCACTCAAATTCTTTTAGCTATGAAAAAATTTTTTTTATTATTCAGTGCAACCATCCTTCTTATTTTGATGGGATATGCGCAAGAAGTTCAATCATTCGGTTCACGAGCTCAATTCGGAACTTATCTCTATTCTTTTCAAACTATTGATGGGGGCTACATTTCAGTAGGTTCCGACGGCAACTATTTTTATACAGCTACGTGGCTCGGCAGCAATATTACGCGTCACAATATGGATGGGGCGGATCCACTCACATTTACAATACCCGGGGTAAGCGCTCTGAGGGATATAACTTACGATGGCACCTATTTTTATGCTGTAAATGCAACTATGCAGATTTTTAAAATAGATTTTGCCAACCAAGTATTGATTGCTACGATTTCGGCTACGTGTCCGGATATTGCAGAATTGCGGCATATTGCGTATGATCCTACTTTGAATGGAGGGAATGGCGGTTTTTGGGTTGGCTCGGGAGAGGCATTGCGCACAGTTAACATGAGCGGGATGCAGTTAGCAGCCCATTTTTCCACTTCAGAATTTTGGATGACAGGATCGGTATATGACCCTTACTCCGATCCTGCAAATCCCTGTTTATGGATCATGACACAATTTACTACAGGTCATGCCATTGTTCGGCATTTCAATATTAACACGCAAGCCTTAACATCTTACAGCTACAGTGTTGGAAATGACCATCCCGAATGTATGGGCAATCCGGGTGGCGGTATGACTTCATATATAGACAAGAATAAAAAGTTTCGGGTTGCAGCAGATGTTCAAACAAGTCCTAACAGAATTATGATTTATGGGCTTGCCGATTTGATGAATCCGGCAGCGCCCGCGCCTGTTACTAATCTTACTGCTAATCCGGGAGCAAGCGGTGCTCTAAATGCAACGATAAGCTGGACTAATCCCAATCAAACATATTCAGGACAACCCCTTATCGAATTAACGGCGGTGAAAATCTATGAAGATAATACGCTCATTCACACTGTTTCAAATCCTCCAATAGGCGGACAGAGCAGCTATATAGCTACGGTGAGCGCTCCGGGGTATTACACCTTTACTGTAGTGCCGGAAAATTCTCACGGCATAGGTACGTTAACAAGCGTTACGACTACTTGGATTGGGCATGATGTACCCGCAGCGCCAACCAATCCGACTTTTGTTATTGACAATATTGAAGAAAATGAATCATGGACCGTAACCGTATCGTGGAATGCGCCTACCGCAGGCTTGCACGGAGGGTACTTTACTCCTCCAAATCTTGTGTATGATGTGTATCGTATGCCGGAAAATAATTTGGTATCGGAATCTCAAGCAAGTACTACATTTACAGAAATAATCACTGCACCCGGAACCTATTATTATAGCATAAAAGCCAAAAATCATATTGGAGACGGCGGATCGTGTGCTACATCCTCACAGGATCTCTGCTGGTCTATATATACGTTTCCTTGGGAAGAAAAATTTCTAACCTCTTTATTTCCACCTGTTTGTTGGAAAAGATATACTCTTCAAGGTACGGTAAACTGGCAAAATACTATGACAACCTATTTCTCTTCGCCTTTTGCCGCACAGGTTTGGAGTTATGAACAGGGAGCTCGGGAAACATGGCTCATTACTCCGGAAATATTCGTACCTGAAACTGGAAATATTGTTCTTGACTTTCAATCAAAAGTAAATTTCGATCTTTATTATGGGAGCAGCGAAGTATGGGTATCAACCGAAAGTAATGATCCGGCCTCCGGAACTTTTGTAATGCTTAAACAATTAGTAAGCGGCGTTGATTTCAACTCAACGGCAGACTGGCGACAAATTGTTGTTCCATTGGAGACCTATCTGGGAACAAATATTTATATTGGATTTCGCTATTTTAACAATAATTACAATGATCATCATGCGTGGTTTATTGATGATATTACCATTAAAGATAAGCCTGCAGTGGATGCTAAAGCTAAAAAACTTTACGGATCGCTTACACCCATGGTGAATGAACCATTTCTGTTCAAAGCAGTTATTGAAAATGCGGGAAGTATCCCTTTGACTAATTATACGGTGAAACTGATAGACGAAAATGACAACGTTTTAGCTGTAAGTAATACTACCTTACCTGTAATTGCCCCAACAGAAACCGCAATAATTCCTATATACTGGACTCCCACATCAGATGGCGAATTAACATTGCATGCATTAGTAGAAGCTACCGGAGATGCAAACCCGTTGGATAATACCTCTCCCCCTTTGGAGGTGCTTGTAAATCCTTACAATGAGATTTTTACAGGTAAAGCAGGCAATGGAACCGATTTTCAGATGACTGTACCGTTTGCTTTTATGATGGTATATAGTTTTGCCCAAACACTTTTTTATGACCATGACATCATCGGCAGAGCAGGTACCATTACGAAAGTGCAATATTTCAGTAATTTCAGCATGCCGCTTACCAGAGATGTCAAAATATGGATGGCAAACACCACACAAAATGCTTTTGAAGATTGGATGCCTGAATCGGAATTTACATTAGTATTTGAAGGAGAGGTACTGTTTCCGGCAGGGATGCAAACCGTAACCATAACTTTGGATGAACCGTTTGTATATACAGGAAATAATTTGGCAATCATGTCAAGACCTATAGGACCCGGTATGCCAAGTATGGGGCTGAAGTCTTTTTATGTAACAACTACTCCTGATTTTCCGGCAAGAAGTAACTTCTTTATGAGTAATTTCTTTGATTTTGAGTGGGGAATGGGCGGCTCGTTGCTAAATTATCATCCAAATATCGTTTTTACTATAGCTGCTCAAGCGATGGGGTCTGTATCAGGAACGGTTACAAGCGACGGGACAACTCCGGTGGAAGGAGCGATGGTGGAAATTGTGGGAGTGGGTACACAACGCATTACAGATGCAAACGGATTCTACAGTTACGATCATCTGATACCGGGAGATTATCAATTCAAAGCAAGTAAACAAGGTTATAATGATGCCATTAGCGGGAGCATAACCGTTACGGCAAATGAAAATAGTGTTGTTGATTTAACGATTACACCCTATAATACTTTCACTCTTAGTGGTAAAGTTACAGGCAATGATGCCCCTGCAGGTCTTGCCAATGTGGAAATAACAGTTTCGGGGTATCAAACGTACACTGCTACTACAAATGCCTCAGGCGATTACCAAATTTCGGATATTTACGGAGGTCATACCTATAATATTAAAGCGGTATTGCAAGGTTATCAACAATATAATTCAACAGTTGAAATAAGTAATGCAAATGCAGTTCATGACATTATGCTTCATGAAACGGCAGATCCTGTGGTTTTTGTCAAAGCAGAAAAAGTAGCTGATAATGTAGTTGTTACATGGAATGAACCCGGCAGCGGTTCGCCCAAAATATATAGATATGACAGCGGAGCAAGTGCAGGGCAGCTTGGATGGCCAGATGGTACTCGTATTAGTATCATTGGCGCTGCGCATAAAGATGCCAAAGCGGAACTTCGAAGCCTCTCTTGGTACTCAACCTACGATTATATACAACCGGCGTATGATTTGTGGATTCTTGGATTAAACGACGAAGGAAAACCGGATAGAAGTAAAGTGTTGTTACTTGCAAAGGATATCCCAAATACACCTACTGTTTGGTGTAAATATGTGTTTCCGATGCCCGTATCGGTGCTTGACGGATTTTTTATGGGAGTAAGTCCCTCGCAAGGAGGATTCACAAGTATTGGAACAGATATTCCGAATGAAAATTATCCTTTCACACTGAATACAAACTTATTTAGTTATGATTATGATGAAGAGTGGACATGCTTCTCGGCAGATGGGTTCTTTGTTAATGCCATGATTCGGGCTGAAGGCGTTTCTTTTGGAAAAAATGTGCAGTTTGGATATTCCGATGAGAAACCCGAACATACCCCCCCGCTCTCCACCTACTCTGTTTACAGAATGTTAGACAGCGAACAGGGCAACGAGGCTGCATGGACACAACTCGCAACAAATCTATCGGGAACCACTTATACAGATGCTGCATGGACGAGCTTGGACCCTGAAATTTATCGCTATGCGATAAAAGCAGAATATACGGGCGGCGTATTGTCTGCAGCCAGAATCAGCAATGCCGTGTCGAAAGATATGGAATTTCCTTTTACGGTAAATTTAACTGCAAATTCGGGTGATCCCGTTGTTGGAGCATTGGTTACTTTAACAAATTTAGACGGTAATCCTGCGCATGTTTATAAAAAAACTGCAAATTCAGGTACCATTCCCTTCCCATTGGTTTGGAAAGGATCTTACAAAATCTCAATCAAACTATCAGGCTACCATCCTTATTCGGCATCAAATATTGAGATTACCCAAAATGGATTGTCGCACAATGCAGAATTGGAAGAGATTATGGTTAAACCCTTCCGGTTAATCATTGAGGAGACCGGAAATGATGGCGAAAGACTATTTTCATGGAATAATTCACAATCAACTACTTATATTTGGGACGACGGAACAGGAGAAGATGGATATGCCATCAATGCAGGTTGGGATTTCTTGTTGGGTAATAAATTTGACGTGGGCGAAGAGGGTTATATTAATAGTATTGATATTTTCGGAATGCACAATCCACTTATAGACATCTTTGGTAATAGAACTGTAACTGTTGATATTTACGATGAACAGCAAAATTTTGTTGGAAAAAGCGACCCTTTCTATCTTGCGAGCGATGACTGGAGCAATATTCCGGTAGATGCGCTTTCCTATTCAGGTGTCTTCTATGCCATGGTGCACTGGTACACCAATGGAAGCGAGCCTACCAACTTTTTGGGAATAGACAGCAACGGACCCAATGCAGATAAAAACTATGATATGCTTTTCGATGGTATGAACTGGGAGGTAGCCCATATTGGATTTCAGGATATTCCATTTGTCTTTATGATTCGGGTGAATGCAGAATCAACAGGTTTAGTGAAATCTGTTACTTACGGTCATAACGTTACAGGTATAACCGGTCACACCCTTCAATCCTTCTCCTCTTCTCCGCTTCAACTATCTTCCTCTTCAACACTTCCTCTCCTTTGCCGCATAGAGAACCCCGTACCTGTAAATGCAGAGTCTAAATATGTGGTACAACATCCTAAATCGGGCGCGGCTAAATCCAAACTTGGGTATCATGTTTATTTAGATAGTGAAGAAAAAGCAAACAATATCTCAGAAACCGAATTTTTATTTACAAGTTTAGCAAAAGGAAATTACACAGCCGGTGTGAAGTCTGTTTATACCTCAGGAGTATCTGAAATGGTAACGATTGATTTTGAAGTGAAAGAGTGTAACATTATAGATCATGGCAACAATTTGGAGAACGTGGTTCTTTTCCCCAATCCGTTCACAAATGAAATAAACATTAGTTATCCGGAACTTGTAAAAAACATTCAAATAACGGATATTATCGGGCAACAAATAAAGGAAGTCACTTTCAATGGCAAAACAATACAGTGCGGCTCTCTTAGCAGCGGGGTATATTTTGTTGAACTTGAAAGTTTCTCAGGAGAGCGAAAAATCTATAAATTGGTTAAAAAAGGTTAATCCCGGAGTACCAAAGATTTTTTTAATCATCTAATCATAGAATCCTCCCCAACCACTCCATCGCTTCTGCTACGCTCTTAACATTTTTTATGATAAGTTGTGGCTTGCCGTTTACTGCTCTCATCTCTACTTGCGGGTGATGTTTTTGCAAAAAATCTAAAATGCTCAAAAAGAGTTCCGACTGAAAAAAGGGGGCGTTCATGTTTCCGGTAAAATAACCGGTAAAGTTTCCGTTTTTTAGCATAATTTTTTCAAAATGAAAACGCACAGCTACTAAACGCAAAGGGATAATTTTTAAAAGTTCTTTTGTTACAACAGGTAAAGGTCCAAACACATCTACCATCTTCTTTTCAAATTTTTCTAACTCTTCATCTGTTTTAATGCTGTCTAACTCTTTGTATAAACTCATCCGCTCGCTCACGTTGGTCACATAGTCGGAAGGGATTTGCAAACCGAGGTCGGTTTCTATCACACATTCACGCTTTATAAGTGCTTCATTGTCTGCCATCTGTTCTCCAAATTCGGTCTCTTTCAGTTCAATCATTGCTTCGTTGAGGATTTTTTGGTACATCTCGAATCCAATTTCATTGATAAAGCCGCTCTGCTCAGCGCCGAGTATATCGCCGGCGCCGCGGATATCCAAATCGCGCATGGCAATTTGAAACCCGCTGCCGATGTCGGAAAAATCTTCAATCGCTTTGAGGCGTTTTCGTGCGTTTTCGTTCAAAATCTCTTTCGATGGTACCAGCATGTAACAAAATGCTTTCTGGTTGTTTCGTCCCACACGCCCACGCAACTGGTGCAACACATTCAACGCAAAGTTTTGCGCATCGTTGATAATCATAGTGTTCGCATTCGGAATATCCAATCCTGATTCAATAATGGTAGTGGCAACCAATACATCGTATTGGTCGTTAATAAAATTTAACATAACCCGTTCCAATTCTTCACCCTCCATTTGTCCGTGCCCGATGCCGATTCTTGCATCCGGAACCAAACGTTGCACCATGTCGGCTATCTCTTTGATATTTTGAACTTTGTTGTGTACTACAAATACCTGTCCGCCACGTTTCATCTCATAGTCAATGGCGTTTCGGATCAACTCCTCGTTAAAGGTTTGAATCTCTGTTTGAATGGGATAGCGGTTGGGTGGGGGAGTGGCAATTACAGAGATGTCGCGCACGCCCATCAGCGAAAATTGCAAGGTGCGCGGAATCGGCGTGGCACTCATCGCAAGGGTATCCACTGTACTGCGAACCTCGCGCAACTTCTCCTTTGCCGCAACTCCAAATTTTTGCTCCTCATCTATTATCATCAACCCTAAATTCTTAAAAACAACATCTTTACTTAATATCCGGTGGGTGCCGATAAGAATATCTATCACCCCTTTCTCTAATTTATTTTTAATATCCTTAATTTGCGCTGCCGACTTAAAGCGATTCAAATATTCTACCGTGCAGGGCATATTTTTTAATCTTTCCGAAAAAGTATTAAAATGTTGAAGCGCTAACACAGTGGTGGGCACTAATACTGCTGCCTGTTTGCTGTCGCACACTGCCTTAAAAGCAGCCCGAATGGCGATTTCGGTTTTTCCAAATCCCACATCTCCGCAAATAAGCCTGTCCATCGGTTTTTCCGATTCCATATCCCGTTTCACTTCGTGGGTGGTTTTCAACTGGTCGGGGGTATCTTCATAAACAAAAGAGGCTTCTAATTCTGTTTGCAGATAACTGTCGGGCGAGAAACAGAACCCTTTATTGGTTTTTCTCGATGCATAGAGTTTTACCAAATTGATAACCAACTCTTTTACACGAGATTTGGTACGTTCTTTCGTTCTTTCCCACACGCCGGAACCCAACCGGTGAATGGTGGGCGGCGCTCCATCTTTACCTACATATTTAGATATTTTATGCAATGAATGGATGCTGATATAGAGTGTGTCTTCATCTTTATACACCAATTTTATCACCTCCTGTTCGCGCCCGTTCATATCCATTTTGGCTAACCCCTGATACACCCCAATGCCATGATCCACATGCACCACATAATCCCCAACCTGCAAATCGTACAACTCCTTCAACGTAAATGCCTCACTGCGTTTATACTTATCCCTAATAATAAAACGATGATATTTGTCGAAAAACTGATGATCGGTATAAACGCAAACCATGTTTGCTTCATCTCTAAACCCTTCGTGAATTACAAAATTTTGAGATTCAAAAAGTTGATCCGCAGAATAGGAGGTCTTTTTTAGATAGTTGTATTTTTCTAACAGATCGCGCATAATTACGCGCATCCGCTCATGCTGGTTAAGGTTTTCGGAAAGAAACACCGTTTGATATCCGCGCTCTAAATTATCCACCCATTCTTCTAACAACATTTCTGAATTTTTGTTAAAATGATGCTGAGGTTTTATGTTAAAATTGTGAAAATAATCATGTTGCAAAAAATTAGAATCTATTTCAATTACCTGAAAGTTGTTCATGAAATCGGTTAAACGCAAAGGAATTTCAAATTTCATTTTTTCGCACGTTGCGTCTATTCTGCCTTGTATTTCGGGAATATTTTTGAGCCACAAGGTAGCATCTCTATGTAGAAAATCGAAAAAAGGAACGGTTGATTCGGTTTCAGAACTTGAAAGCGCCGGCATAATATGCAGATTATCCAATTCTTGCAGCGAACGTTGCGTGCCGGGATCAAAACTCCGGATCGATTCTACCGTTTCATCGTTTAGTTCTATACGATACGGATTTTCCTCTGAAAAAGAGAATAGATCGAAAATACTGCCACGCCACGCAAACTGCCCGGGCTCAAATACAAAATCCTCCTGTTGATACTTATATTCATACAGAAATTCTAAGAAAATATCAACGGGAAGCAGTTCGTTTTTGGCAACTGAAAACGAATTTTCCTGCACATATTCTTTCGATACAATTCTTTCGCAAAGCGCATCGGGATAAGTAACAATAATAAGCCCTTTTGTATTGTGAATCAGTTTGTCAATACACTCTGCCCGCATTTTCAAATAGGTAGAATCTATCTCTTGCCAATTTGTTACTTTGTTGTACGAAGCAGGAAAATAGAGTATCCTTTTTTCGTGGAGCGGTTTCTCTTTATCTTGCAGTAAAATCTCCAGATCGTTGAAAAAGAAAAGCGCTTCCTCTTTTCCTGAAAGTATAAACAATTGAACCTTTTCTTCGGCTTTAAGATTATGCGCTGCCAACACTGCCAAAGAGGAACCGGAGAGATTTTTTAACCCGATTGCTTTATAAGAATTACAGATATGGGTAAGATTTACAGATTTAATACACTTCAATTGCTGTCATTTTTTATTTGCGGCGCGAAAATAGAGATTTTTTTTTCAAAATTTTCCACGTTTTTCGTAAAAAACACCCTGTTTTTTTTAAAAAATAACAATTAACAAACGATTGTGTATTTTTTTTTATGAAATAGTGATTAATATATATAAAAAAAGATATTTTTGCCAGCGTATTTTATGTATAATAATAAATCTATTAATATTAATCAAAATAAATCATTATGAAAAAAATTAAACTTTTTTTGACAGCATGTATTACCATGCTATTTTTTATGCAAGCAGTGCAAGTGAATGCACAGACCATCTCTCCAGATGCCTTTAGTATTGGCCTTCGTGGGTGGTTAGAAACAAACTGGGGCTTGTCGATGGACCCTCCTATTGTACATCAAGACTTGATTGATGCAATTGAAGACAATGGTAAAACGCTTAATGTAAGCGGCCTATCATTAACTTCTGATCCTCCGGGCAATGGACTTAAAGGGTTAGAGTATTTCATTGGATTGGAAGAACTCTATTGCAGCGGTTGCGGTTTAACCACGATTCCTCCGTTCCCGCATACGCTGCTTACCATTGATTGCAGTATTAATAACTTAACGTCTCTTCCAGATTTACCGGGAGGACTTACTTATCTTGATTGCAGCGCCAATAGTATAACTGGAACATTCAATACATTATCGGGAGTGCTTACTTATCTCAATTGCAGCAACAATCAGATAACAGGAACATTCCCCGGAATGTCCGGAACTTTAAAAACTCTTGATTGCACTAATAATAAGTTGGAAGGTTTTAATGGTTTGGGCGCTTTAGAATATCTCCGTTGCGGCAACAATGAGATACAGGTGTTGCCCACTTTTCCTGGAGAATTGCTGCACTTAGAATGCAACAATAACTTTTTGCAAGAATTACCCACATTTCCGGGAGGTTTGCTCCATCTTAATTGCAGCAACAACTCATTGTCGGAGTTACCCACATTTCCAAATTTGCTATTTCTCAATTGCAGCAACAATCAGTTGCTAAATCTTCCCACATACTTCCCCAACAGTTTGGTATATATTGATTGCAGCAGCAATCTTCTTACAGAATTACCATGGTTATATAGATTAGAAGATTTGGAAGTATTTATATGCAGCGAAAACAAACTCACCTCACTTCCTGTGTTACCGGGGTACTCTGGAGTTCCCTACCCAGGCAAATTGGAAACACTTGATATTAGCAATAACTTGTTAGGTTCTCTAAATAGTGGCGAGCTCCTGATTGGCAACATAAACGAATATGGTGTTTGGGAGGATGGTGGACTGCCCGAATCATTGAAATATCTGTATTGTACACTAAATAATTTAAATGATGTTGATATATTACATTTACATCTTGCAGATTTTGAATTTGAACCGCAGAAATTAGCGATGACCGCACAAAATATTACAGTAACAGCTACCGTACCGACTACAAATGTTTTGGTTGTTGATGGAACCACCGGAGCTGACGATGTGCACGGTTTAAATGCAAAAATAGAGATTGTAGGAAATCCGGGATTGACAGGAGTTTCTCATGCTAATCCTGTAATTGGAAATATTTCATTCACTTTTGCTGATGGCAAGACAACAGCAACACTTCCTATCTTTTCGTATATGGTAGGCGATGTATTTGAATTAGCCACATTGACCGCTGCCACACAGGGCGTTTATCCCTATACAGTAACATTGTACGAAGGAACCGATAAAGTTGCAGAATCCAGCGCTACGCTCACAGTAATGCCGGAATTAGTTGTTACATACAATAATGGTACAGAAGTAACTATAAATGATGGCGAAACGATTACGTTGTGCTTAAATGATGAAATTTACTTGTATTTTTATGGCGAGGGACCACATGCAGTTGATTATACGGTAAATGGTGCTGATCCTGCTTCAATTGGCTTACCACTTATATCGGGAAGTTTTGCAATTCCTCCAGCTCATGTATCAATTTCTGCAGGTGCAGAAGGTACATTCTTGTTCGAACTTGTTAGTTACACCGCGGATGGCTTTGCCGGATTATCTATCAATAGTTTTACCGCAATCGTTAACCCAATACCAACCTTAACTGTATCCTACAATGGAACAGAAGTAAATAATAATGACGTTATTTATATGTGTCAAGACGATCAAATTAGGTTAACTTTTACAGGATCTACTCCACTATCTCTTGATTACACGGTAAATGGCGCTGATCCTGCTTTAATTGGATTACCAACATTAACATCTATTTGGCCTGTATCTCCTAATTTTGTAAGCATTCCGGCAGGTGCCCCAGGCTTATACGAATTTGTCTTGGTAAGTTTTACAGATAATAATGGCTGTCCTGGAGAAAGTATCACGAAATTTACTGCAAATGTATTACCTTCATTGCCCATGACTGCACAACCTATTACTGTGGCAGACGGCATAGAAGCTACAGGTGCTCTTGTAATAGATGGAACAACAGGTACAACAACTCATAATTTACGCGCCGTGATAGAGATTGTTGGAAATCCGGGATTAATAGGCGTTAACCACGCGTGGTTTGGCGCTATTCCTTTTACTTTTGCTGCCGGCACAACAACCGCAACGATTGATGATTTCTCCTATATGTCGGGCGATGAGTTTATATTAGCCACACTCACTGCGGCTAACGTTGGTAATTATCCATACACAGTAAAGTTGTATGATAAAACTACTAATGTAAAAGTTGGCGAAGCCAGTTCTACAATAACAGTAATATCCGCTTTACCGATGGCTGCAAACCCTATTATTGTGGCAGAAGGTATTGAAGGTAATGATATTCTTGTTATAGATGGAACAACCGGTACAGAAACCCATGGTTTGCGCGCAGTGATAGAGATTAAAGGTGATCCTGGTTTAACAGACGTTACCCACGATCCGCTTGGCACTATTCCTTTTACTGTTGCTGGTAGTGATGCAACCGCAACGATTGATCCGTTCTCCTATATGACAGGCGTTGACTTTGTATTAGCAACAGCAACGGCTGCTAATCAGGGCTATTACGACTATACAGTAAGTTTGTATAATAGCGATAATGTAAAAGTTGGCCAAGCTGCTTCTACTTTATTTGTAATACCTGCCTTGCCGATGACCGCACAACCTATAGCTGTGTTAGAAGGCATTGCAACTACCGGTATTCTTGTTGTAAACGGAACAAGCGGATCTCCTATTGACGATATGCGCGTGGTGATAGAGATTGCTGGTGATCCCGATTTAACAGGTGTTACCCATTCAGTCCTTTCTATATCTCCTTTCACATACAACTCTGTAACGAATAAAACTACTGCAACAATTGATCCGTTCACCTATATGGGAGGAGTTGATTTTATTTTAGAAACCCTGACTGCCGCTAATGCCGGCACTTATACATATAAAGTATTTTTATACAATGAAGATAATGTAAAAGTTGGTGAATCCGGTTCTACTTTTGATGTAATACCACCCCTACCGATGACCGCACAACCTATTACGGTAACTGTGGGTATTGAAGCTACGAATCTTCTTGTAATAAATGGAACAACCGGCACAGACGATGTTCATAATCTGATTGCAGTAATAGAGATTGATGGTAATCCGGGCTTAAGTGGCGTTACCCACGATCATCTTGGCGCTATTACTTTTACTTATGTTGCCGGCAAGACCACCGCAACGATAGACCCGTTCTCTTATATGAAAGGTGAATCTTTTATTTTAGAAACACTAACTGCTGCCAATACCGGTATTTTCCCCTATACAGTATCTTTATACAATGGTACTCTTAAGATTGGCGAATCCAGCTCTACGCTGACTGTACAACCAAGATTAGTTGTAACACACAAAGATGCAACTACTGTCATTGGCGACGGCGCTACCGTTACGGTTTGCTTAGGCGATCAAATTCGGTTATATTTTTATGGCACAGGTCCACATGCCCTTAACTATACTGTAAATGGCGATGATCCTACTTCAATTGGATTACCTCTTATACCGGGAAGTTGGGCTGTAGCGCCAAACTATGTAGGAATTCCAGCAGGCGCTGAAGGTACTTTCGTATTTGAATTAGTAAGTTATACCGGCAATGGAATACCCGGCATAAGCATTAGTAGTTTTACAGCTATAGTAAATCCTGTACCAACCTTAAAAGTATCCTATAAAGGAGTTGAAATCCTAGATGGAGAAACGGTAACTATGTGCCAAGACGACGAAATTTGGTTGGATTTTGAAGGTGCTATTCCACTTTCACTTCTTTACACAGTAAATGGCCTTGACCCTTCTACAATTGGTTTGCCAAATTTATCAACAGTTTGGGTTCAACCTCCTCACAATGTAAGAATACCCGCAGGAGCTGCAGGTACATTTGTGTTTGATCTTGTAAATTTCATTGACAATATTGGATGTCCTGGTCAAAGTATTTCTCAATTTACAGCTGAAGTATTGCCACATCCAAGTTTAAGTATTACTAATTACTTACCTCTTCCTGGTGATGAAGTAGGCTGCGAAGATGATTTCGATTTTGGTCTTAAAACCTTAGCAGGTTGTGAACTTGGCACCCAAGTATTAGTTAAGATTGAAGTAGATCCTGTTGATGCAATAGATGCATTCGCACTTCAATATTGGCAAGAGGTTTACGATCCCACCGGCAATCCTACCGGCGATGGAGTATTGGCATTCGAACCTGATGGAACAGCTATTTATGACCCTGCTGCAGCAGTTTTTGGTGGTTTCCAACTCAGAGACACTGCATCTTACTTCCGTATTATTAATACTAATGATACAGAATTTGATGTAGCATTTACCGCAAAACTTACACTCTATAAACCGGCTGATGGTACTGAATTATATACTTTTGATTTACCTGAATTAACAATCAAAGCACGCGTACCTACTTTAGAGATTACCAATTATTTACCTCTTCCGGGCGATACTGTTTTCTGCGATGCTAATTTTGATTTTGGTGTTAAAATAAATCCGGCTTGCGAACTTGGCACCCTTGCTTATGTAGAGATTGAATTAGATGATCCGGATGCAGCAGCTGCATTCGAAATTTGGTACTGGCAAGAAGTTTACTTGGATGGCGCTCCGTTAGGTCCGCTTGTATTTGACCCTACTACCGGAATTACACTTTATGATCCTATTGCAATAGCAGCTCAAGATGGTTTCTTTTTAAGAGATACCGCCTCTTACTTCCGCATTGTTAATACAAATAATACCATTACAGATGTTTCTTTTACCGCAACACTTAAACTTATTAAAGAGTCTGATGGCTCAGAACTCAATAGACTTGTACTTCCTGAAATAACAGTAATAGCTCGCACACCATATTTAGCGATTACCGATTATTTACCTATCCCTGGTAGTGAGATTATTTGTATGGATGATTTTGATTTCGGTATTAAAACATATCCTAATTGCGAACTTGGCAAGATCGCTTATGTAAAAATTCAATTAAATGATCCGGCTGCTGCTGATGCTTTTGATCTTATGTATTGGCAGGAAGTTTACTTGGATGGCGCTCCGTTAGGTCCGCTCGCATTTGACGCTACAGGGATGGCGCTATATGATCCCGATGCAATTGCAGATCAAGGTGGTTTCCAATTAAGAGATACGGCATCTTATTTCCGCATTATTAATAAGAATAACACGAGTGCAGATATTTCTTTTATAGCTACCCTTTCGCTTTATACACTTGGTCAAAATATTCCATTCTACAGTTTAGTTCTTCCGGAGATAACGCTAAAATCTATTACCCCGGCAACTCTCTCTCTAACACCCGGCTTCGACTTCTTAGACCAAACTTTTGAAGTAGGTTGTGTGAGTGCAGACGGCGATTATGACTTTGGTGTTAAAATTGATCCGGGCTGCTTTGAAGGCTTTTTAGCGTATGTGGAGATTGAATTAAACGATCCCGCTGTGGCTGATGCTTTCGAGATTATGTATTGGCAGGAGGTTTACTTAGATGGCGCTCCGTTAGGTCCGCTCGTATTTGACCCCATTACCGGAATTTCACTTTATGATCCTCTTGCAATAGCAGCTCAAGATGGTTTCTATTTAAGAGATACATCATCGTTCTTCAGAATAATTAATAAGAATGAAACAATATCTGATATTACCTTTACGGCAACCCTTAGACTTATTAAAGAGACTGACGCAAGTGTGTTCCATACATTTGTGCTACCTGCAATAACGCTTAAAGCCCGCGTACCAAGTTTAGCGATTACCGACTATATGCCTATTCCGGGCAATATGGTAAATTGTGTAGATGATTTCGACTTTGGTATTAAAATCAACCCGGTCTGCTACGCAGGTCAAATTGCATTTGTTGAAGTTGAATTGGATGATCCTTCTAAAGCCGATGTGATCACCATTCATTACTGGCAGGAAGTTTACAACCCAACAGGAGCTTGGGATGGTACGCTTGTTTTTGATCCCACAACAGGAATTGCCCTCTACGATGTTGCAGCTATTGCCTATCAAGGCGGATTCCAATTAAGAGATACCTCTTCTTTCTTCCGCATTGTGAATACCAACAGCACCAATGCAGATATTACCGTTGATGTAACCCTTAGACTCTACTTGTATGATGGCACGGTACTGTTAGATACCTATACTTTACCTACTATTACGGTTATAGAGCTTCCAACAGTAGTATTAATCTCTGATCCTTCAACCTTAAATCAACAACTTCGCGTGAATCATAATCCTATAAAAGATATTGTTTTTGCTACTACAGGACTTTCAGGAATAAACTGGAATCCGACTTTCGCCGGCACCGGACTTTCAATTAACTTTGTTAACACCGGTGGTGGTGTTGCTGGTGGCACACTTACAATTTCAGGTACTCCAAACACAGTTGGCGTGTTCAATTATGTGATTACATTTTATGGTCGTTGTGGCGTTAATTTTACCACTGAAATAACATTTGATGTTTTTTTAACCTGTCCCGAGCCCGCTGTAACCAACGCTGTAACCGGTAATACATATAATATAGTATATGCCGGCGGACGTTGCTGGTACAAACAAAACGCATACGACCTGTTAGACCAAGATGGTAATGAGATATTCCCTGTTCCGCAACCCTACAATCACGCTGCTTATCCTGATGTAACTAACAATGCAGCAATCTTTGGATTGCTCTATACTTATGAAGCCGCCACCACAACACCAATTTGTCCTCCCGGTTGGAGAATACCTACTACAGAGGAATGGGAATCTTTACGTATCTATAATAATGGTGAATTATTGAATCCTGAATATTGGTTAAAACCCAACAATTTTACAAACCTCATTAATGGAGATCAAGAATTTGATATTCGCGGCGCTGGTTTCTACAACAGCACGCTCCAACGTTATGAAAAATTGTATGGCTATACTGCATTTTGGTCATCCGAGGCTCCTGCTCCTGCACATGACCCTCTCACTGGCATAGGCGCTGTATTTACCAGCTTCTGCCTTGTAGTGGAAATGCAGGAGATTAAACTCGATCATGCGATCAGCGTGAGATGTATTATGGAAGAATAGCTTTACAGTGGTTAATTTTGATAATAAGAGCCGAAAGGAAACTTCCGGCTCTTTTTTCTTTTAATACATAGTACCTTACTATTTCAAAATTGCAATATGGTAATTTTTCTTGCCTCGCTGAATTAGAATATATTTTTCGTTAAGTACCGAAGATTGACTAACATTGTAAGAATCAGATATTTTCTCTTTATTGATGGAGATACCGTTCTCTTTTAATGTTCTACGTGCTTCTCCTTTTGAAGGGAAAATTTGCGTAATATCTGTAAGAAAATCTACGATCCCAATACCTTGTTCAATAATGGTTTTATCAATAATTGCTTTTGGAACGCCTTCAAAAACAGCTAAGAAAGTTTTTTCGGGAAGTGCAGCCAAAGACTCGGCAGTTCCTTTTCCAAATAAGATTTCGGAAGCGCTCACAGCAGCTTCATATTCTGTTACGGAATGTACTTGGCAAGTAAGATCCTTTGCTAATGCTTTTTGTAAACTTCTCAAATGCGGCTCAGCATCGTGAACAATCTCTATTGCCTTTATCTCTTTTTCGCTTAGCAGCGTAAAAATGCGGATATATTTTTTAGAATCCTCGTCGGAGCAATTGAGCCAAAATTGGTAAAATTGGTAGGGAGATGTTTTCTCCGGATCAAGCCAAATATTTCCTTTTTCGGTTTTACCAAATTTTCCTCCATCGGCTTTAGTAATGAGAGGGCAAGTGAGGGCGAACGCCTCTCCGCCGGTTTTCCTTCTAATCAGTTCGGTACCGGTAGTAATGTTGCCCCATTGGTCGCTGCCGCCCATTTGCAACTTACATCCATAGTTTTGATACAGAAATAAAAAATCGTACCCCTGCACCAACTGATAAGTAAATTCTGTAAACGACATCCCTTCGCCTTCGCCGGATAATCTTTTTTTAACAGAATCTTTCGACATCATGTAGTTTACAGTAAGATGTTTGCCCACATCGCGGGTAAAATCAAGAAAGGAAAATTTCGACATCCAGTCGTAGTTATTCACTAACAAAGCTGCATTGGGAGTGTGCGCTTCAAAGTTTAAAAATTTTGTAAGCTGTTTTTTAATTCCTTCCTGATTTTTTCTCAAAGTATCTGCATCCAATAAGTTTCTTTCTTGTGATTTTCCGGATGGGTCTCCAATCATTCCGGTGGCACCACCCAGCAAAGCAATAGGTTTATGCCCGCAAAGTTGGAGATGTTTCAACATCATTACGCTCACTAAATGTCCAATATGCAATGAGTCGGCAGTAGGATCAATCCCGACGTATGCCAAAGTCATCTCTTTTTGTAATTGTTCTTCGGTTCCGGGCATCGCATCATGCAACATACCCCGCCATTTTAATTCTTCAACAAAGTTCATCGTCTTCTATTTTTTAATCGTGCTTTTTCTGCTTCTATTTTTTCATAATCTTCCAAAAATCTGGGTATCAAATCTTTTGGAATGTTTCTATTTAAAATAATATTTTTATCCTGATTGATAATAAAAAATTGCGGATTGGTTACCACGTTGTACGCTTCTTTCCAGTCAACGTTTCCTATTGTGCCGCCCACATTAATCCACGTATATCCGTTGTCAATAATATATTTCTTCCATTTTGCAATATCATCTGTTCTATTCACCGCATAGATATCAAAATTAAGTTTTCCAATATTTTCTAATGAATCATACACAGCCTTCATCTCTTTAGATTCTTTTAGGCAATGGCTGCACGTATGGTCGTAAAACCACAAAATTCTATATTTCTTTGGCATATTATAGGAAGAAAAAGTTTTTTTAAAATCCTGAGAGGTATCTGCTAAAATCAACTCTACACTTCTTTTTCCAATCAATAACGGCTCTAAATCTTCAACTCTCATTTTATATTTCTTAATCAAATCTTCGTCCATCCAAATGCATTTTCCTGCCATTTGGTTGTTTTTTGCTAAATGCACAAAGATCGCATCATGCCCTATCATTTTACTCGATTCAAACTCTTTAGATAAATATTCTATTAAATAGCGATACATTAAACTATCGGAAAAGGTTTTCTCTAACATCATATCCATATACTTATTTATAGTATCCACTTCTTGATGCCATAACACCGATTTGAAATAATTTGTCAGTTTACGGTCGTAGGAAGGTAAAAACAGAAATCTCCGGTCAGCCAAATCGAAATTATCCCAATAATGGGTTCTATAATAAACAACTCTAAAGGAAGAGTCAATAGAGCCGTCTTCATAAACAGGGGGGTCAGGAATTTTAATTTCCCGAAACGACTTTTGTAATTTTGAGAATAAGAACGTGGGATTTGCCTCAATAAGGTCGGTAATAAACTGCTCCATCTCAACATCTATATTCACCATCTTTTCCTTACAATACTCAGCGCTGTCTTTCATCTCCTTTTCAGCAAATTCTTTTCTCTTTATATCCCATTCACTCATCATTTTTTTAGCTTCTACCGTTTTTTGTTGAAAACGTAACATCTCTACATTTTCGGGCGAACCTACTACTGAGTAATTATTTAAATTTCCGGCAGTGTCAAGATTATAAGTAAACTTCTGACTTCCATCCATAATAAAATCTAACATTCTTATTTTGTTACCGGACACCAAAGAGTACAATCCTTCATCATATCTCCCTTCACCTTCAAAAACAAAAACACCTTTCCCTTTATTGAATGCAGAGTCTCTCAACATAAATTTATCTTTAAAATGTATTACCAATAACATTTTATCTTCCATACAATTTTTTATATTAAAAGTTATTTTGCGATCGGACTCTTTTTGTTTGTTTTTCTGTCCAACAAGCGTTAATGGGAGCAGTAAAAAAGCAGAAAGCAGAAGAATACAAGTAAAAATTGGTTTTTTCATGATAATTTAAAGATTTAGCAATAAAGATTATATATCTTGAGAGTGTTAAAAAAGCAACGGTGCAAAAATATAACTTTTTGAGCCAAATTCTTTTTTCGGTTAAGTTTTTTTGACTTTGTGCTGGTTTAGTTATTTTTATACTTTTGCCAACTTTTAAAAAAAAGAGAGAACGATAAAATTATTTTCTAAGTTCTAAAATTTAAATCTTAAAATATAAAAAATATCTATGAAAAAAACCTTATTTATTATGACAATTGCAGCTGCAATGATTGTGGGATGTTGTAAAAAAGAATCCCAAAACCCCTTCTTTCAAACTTGGAACACCCCTTATGGTATTCCTCCTTTTGAACAGATTAAGTATGAACATTATCTTCCGGCTTTTGAGGAAGGTATGAACCAACAAAAAGCAGAAATAGATGCTATTTGTAACGCTCAGGAAGAACCCACTTTTGAAAACACCTGCGAAGCATTGGAATACAGCGGGGATCTTCTTTATAAGGTCTCTATGGTGTTCTATAACCTTGAAGGCGCGTGCAATAGCCCTGAAATGGAAGAGATTGCAGAAGCAGTTGCTCCATTGCTTTCTAAACATTCAGACGATATTAGTTTGAATAAAGATCTTTTTGAGCGCATTAAAACACTTTACGATAAAAGAGATGAGTTGAACTTAGACCCTGTAGAAATGAGATTGTTGGAAGAACAATATAAGGGATTTGTTCGTGGTGGCGCTCTTATTCCCGAAGAACAACAATCCAGATTCAGAGAGATTAACGAAAAATTGGCCTTGCTTTCTCTTAGATTTGCCAACAATGTTTTAAAGGCTTCTAATGGCTACAAATTAGTGGTAGAAGATAAAACACGTTTGGAAGGGATGCCCGAAAACGCCTTAGCCGCTGCGCTTGATTTAGGCAACAGAGAGGAAGCTACCAAAGGGAAACACGTGTTCACCATTCAACTCCCAAGTTATGAGCCTCTGTTACAATACTGTAAAGACAGAGAGCTGCGTAAAGAGATGTGGACTGCCTACGCCACACGTTGCACATCTGACTCCTTGAGCAATATTGAAGTGATTGAAGAGACTGTGAATTTGCGTCTCGAACGAGCTAAAATGTTCGGTTTCAATACACACGCCGATTTTGTGTTAGATAATACGATGGCTAAAACTCCCGAAGCGGTAAACAATTTGTTGATGCAAGTGTGGAGACCTGCCATTAAAAAAGCAAAAGAGGAAGCCGCGGAATATCAAAAAATGATTGATGCTGAAGGTGGTAATTTTAAATTGGAGCCTTGCGACTGGAGATATTATACTGAAAAACTTCGCAAAGAAAAATATGATATTAATGAAGAGGAAGTGGGAGCTTATTTTTCTCTACAAAATGTAAAAGAGGGAGTTTTTATGGTAAGCGAAAAACTGTTTGGTATCACTTTTCACCTTAATCCGAATCTTCCTATGTATCACGATGATAATGAAGTGTTTGAAGTTAAAAGAGACGGCGATGTGATCGCTATTTTGTATATGGATTATTTTCCGAGAGAGAGCAAGGGGAGTGGCGCATGGATGACCAATTTCCGCGAACAATGGTACGACAAAGCCGGAAACAACATTATACCCATAGTATCCTTAGTGATGAACAATGCCAAACCCACAACAGACGCTCCAGCACTCTTGTCGTTCGATCAGGTAGAAACCTTCTTCCACGAATTTGGACACGGTTTGCATGGTATGTTAACCAACTGCAAGTACCGTTCACTGTCAGGTACAAATGTTTCGCGCGACTTTGTTGAGCTTCCCTCGCAAATTATGGAAAATTGGGCTTCTGAACCTCAAATACTTAAAATGTATGCCAAGCATTATAAAACAGGAGAGCCTATCACCGATGAATTGATTGCTAAATTGGAAGCAAGTTCTACCTACGGACAAGGCTTTATAAATGCCGAACTCTTGGCTTCATCTTTTTTAGATATGGATTATTACACGCTTACCGCTCCAACCAAAATCCATGCCGTTGAATTTGAAAAACAGTCAATGAAAAGAATAGGTTTAATTCCTGAAATCATTGCAAGACACCAAAGCCCCTATTTCAAACATATTTTCACCACAGGATACGATGCCGGCTATTATTCTTACACTTGGGCTGCTGTGTTAGATGCCGATGCTTTTGAAGCCTTTAAAGAAGCCGGCGATCTTTTCGACCAAAAAACTGCTGACCTTTTCCGTACTTACGTATTAGAAAAAGGAAACACCCTAGATCCAATGGATCTGTATGTTGCTTTTAGAGGTAAGAAACCGGTAATACAGCCATTGTTGAGGAATAGAGGACTGCTTTAATCATTCAATAAATCAGGTCTTCTCAACTTTGTTCTTTCCAATTGTTGTTCAAAGCGCCAGTCGGAGATTTTTCTTTCGTGCCCGGAAAGTAGAATATCCGGAACTGTAAGTCCATTATAGCCTGCAGGTCGTGTATAAACAGGGGGGGATAACAGTCCGTTTTGGTAAGAATCTGTAAGTGCAGACGATTCATCATTGAGCACACCCGGAATAATTCTTGCAATCGCATCAACAACAGCCATTGCAGCAATCTCTCCTCCCGAAAGCACATAATCGCCCATGCTGATCTCCTCCGTAATAAACAATTCTCTCACGCGCTCATCTACTCCTTTGTAATGTCCGCATAATATCATAATATTTTGACACAAAGATAATTGATTAGCTTTCGATTGGTTAAAAGTTTTACCATCAGGCGCCATAAAAATTATCGCATCGTATTTACGCTCCGATTTTAACTGCTCTATACAACGAGCAATAGGCTCAATCATCATTACCATGCCCGCTCCACCTCCAAAAGGGTAATCATCAACCCGTTTGTGCTTGTCTAAAGAATAATCACGAATATTATAAGTATTCAGTTCAATAAGTTCACGATCTACTGCTTTTTTTATAATAGATTCAGAGAAAACCCCTTCAAACATTTGCGGAAATAAAGTTAAAATATCAATTCGTAATTTCATATCAATAGGTTTTTAAAAACTGCCGGACAGGGGTAATCTTTCAAATCTTCAATGAGAACAGAAACCCAGTTCCTCTTCAATTCAGGGAAATAATCATTTACAACATAAAACCGAATGGTGAGGTGCTGATGAGTAAGTTTATGTTTTACTTCTTTCAAAAATTTAGGTTCACAATTACCTAAGTAACTAGTAAAGAGTTCTGTTTCTGTAATATTTTCACAGGGAGTAGAAGTTTCAATTACAGGAAATTGAAACAATCCTTGCCAAATATCATTTTCCACACGTTTCTCAATGATGGTTTGAAAATTATTAATAAAAATAAAGTAATGCAAATAGCGATTTTTAATTACTAATCTTACAGACTTTAATGGGAGTAAAAATATTTTGTTTTGGGTATAAGCCACACATTGATAAACGAAAGGGCAATTATTGCAGTTTGGATTTTGCGGAGTACATTGAATTGCACCAAACTCCATAAGTGCCTGATTAAAGGTACCCGGATTCTCTTTATCCATTAATTCTTCGCAAAAAAGTGTGATTTTTCGTACTGTTTTTTGTTGTGCAATATCATCATAAATACCAAATATTCTTGTTGTTACCCTTAATACGTTTCCATCAACAGCGGGGTAGGGGAGATGAAAAGCAATGGAGGCGATCGCTGCTGCCGTATATTTTCCTATACCGCATAGATTTATAATTTCTTGGTAATTATTAGGAAAGATTCCATTATGATTTTTTAAAATTCTTTGAGCTGCGTTACGCATATTTCGTGCTCGAGCATAGTAGCCTAATCCTTGCCACACCTGCAACACCTCTTGCAAAGAAGCTTCAGCCAGCGACTTAACATCCGGAAAACGATCAATAAATTTTAGATAATACTCTAATCCTTGATTAACTCGGGTTTGTTGCAAAATAATCTCAGAAACCCATATTTTATAAGGATCTGTCTCTCCTCGCCAAGGCAATGTGCGTTGATTTTCTTCAAACCAATCAATTAAAATACTTGAAAAACAGGGAATAGATATCAATCGTTAGTTTTGAATAATCTGAAAAAGTTCGTCTAATTTGGGTGTCAGGATAATTTCGGTACGACGATTTTTTGCACGTGCTTCTTTAGTATCATCGGCATCAATAGGAACGAACTGACTTCTTCCGGAAGCAGTGAGGCGTTGGGGATTGATATCCTTATTTTTTAAGATCTCTTTAACAACTGATGTAGAGCGCATTACACTCAAATCCCAATTATCCTTTACGTTTCCACTTCCATTGTATGGAACATTGTCGGTATGTCCTTCAATAACCACATTAATACCTTTGTCTCCGGCGAGTACTATACCCAACTCCGTTAATGCCTCAATCCCCCTTCTGTCAATATTCCAACTTCCTGAAGCAAAGAGTAATTCATTGTCCAATGAGACATAAACTTTTCCTTCTTTTTCATGAACGAGCAAACCTTTATCTTCAAAACCTTTCAAAGCGTCTGCTACTTTATTTTTAAGCGCTTTTACTTCAGCATCTTTTTGGTCTAAAATAGATTGCAATTCGTTTAATCGTGATTCTTTTTCAGCTAAGAGGGCATTTTTGCTAACACTTTGGTCTGTAAAACTTTTCAAGAGTTCATCATAATCTGATTTTGTTTTATCTAAATTGCGTTCAACGATACGAATTCTTCTTCCCATAGCTGTTGTATCTTCTTTCAGTTGGTTTATAAGTGTTTTAAGAACAGCCACTTCATAAGTCAAATTAGAATTAGTATTTTCACATTCTTTTTTTTCAGAGATTGTATATTCTAAAAATTCGTTACATTTTTGATACATTGCAGCCAATTCTTTATATTTTGGTTTTTTTTGTTTAGGCGGGTTTGCGTATGCAAAGATTACAATTATAAAAAACAATAAAAAAATAGCATTTCTTTTCATAATATTTTAAAAAAATGGTTAAACATTAAATCTAATATGCAAAATATCACCGTCTTGTACTTGATATGTTTTTCCTTCAACGGCTAATTTTCCTGCTTCTTTACACTTCAATTCAGATCCGAGCGCCACGAGGTCATTATATTTAATAACTTCGGCGCGAATAAATCCACGTTCAAGGTCGCTATGAATAGCCCCGGCGGCTTGAGGAGCAAACATTCCTTTTTTAATGGTCCAAGCGCGGTTTTCTTTTCCACCCACAGTAAAAAAGGAGATGAGATTCAGTAATTTATAAGCAGAGCGAATCACTTTTCTCATTCCGGCTTCACTCAATCCCACATCTTGCAGAAATAGCATACGCTCTTCTTCATCTTCTAATTCTGCTATTTCGGATTCAATTTTTCCGGCAATAACCAGCATTTCTGCATTTTTATCTTTCAGATATTCTTTCACTTGCTCTACATATCTATTTCCAGCAACGGCATCATCGTCATTTACGTTACACACAAACAGCTGTGGTTTTTCGGTTAGCAAAAGGAGGTCGGCTACTACAGAATGTTCTTCTGGAGTAACTTCCAAAGTACTCACATTTTGGAAATTTTCGATATGATTTTTATATTTCAGGAGTGTTTCGTACTCATATTTTGCACTTTTTTCGCCCACTTTTGCAGCTTTTTCCATTTTAATCAGTTTTCGTTCAATTTGTTCTAAATCTTTCACTTGCAATTCAAAATCAATAATTTCGATATCTCGTACAGGGTCAATAGAGCCCTCTACGTGAGGCAAGTTAGGGTTGTCAAAACATCTCAAAACGTGAATAAGTGCATCGCACAGGCGCACATCTGCCAAGAAAGTATTTCCAATACCCTCGCCATGAGAAGCGCCTTTTGCCAATCCAGGAATATCTACAATATCCATCGTGGCATAAACCATCCGCTCTGCTTTGATAAAAGTGTTGATATGTTCCAACCTTGTGTCAGGCACATTGCAAACCCCGATATTCGATTTATTAGTACTATAAGCAAAATCTGTAATAGCAGCTTTTGTATTTGAAATGCAATTAAATAGTGTTGTTTTCCCACTATTCGTCAGTCCGATAATTCCACATTTCAATGCCATAAAAATTTAAGATTTAAGATTTCAAATTAATATCTTCAACTTTTACAATTTCTGGGCAAAGTTCAATAATAGTGGCTTCGACCATATTTTTGAGTGTTATTTTGGCGTGAGGGCAACTTCCGCATGCGCCGCGTAACTGAACGCGTACAATATTTTCGGGGGTTAATTCCACGAATTGAATATCGCCTCCATCTTGTTGTAAATAAGGGCGAATTTGCTCAATAATTGAGGATACTTTTTCTACTAATGTTTGTTCCATCTTTATATTAATTTAAGGTCGCAAAGAAACAAAAAAAACTGAACCGTTATAATTGTTTTCATAGGTAAAATTTTTTTCCAGCATTAGAAAAAAAGCCTCTCAGTGTCCGACTGACACATCCCCAAGAAAATAACTGATCAGTTATATAAGAGTTTTAGCCTTTATATTTATTGGGTAAGAAAAAGTTTGAGGTGCTATAATTTTTCACCCCTTGACAAACGCCTTTTGGAAGTGTATATTTGCGATTCAATTCTCCCCCGCTGGCGGGGGAATTGGCAAAACAATCTCCCCCGCTGGCGGGGG
>Ga0123353_10001807_pt1 | contig 26298 bp, 10 predicted proteins | sample TergutLab28metaG_3_FD_92763 | JGI IMG/M metagenome (GOLD analysis project Ga0123353, IMG submission 92763) | Labiotermes labralis P3 segment gut microbial communities from Petit-Saut dam, French Guiana - Lab288 P3 | ecosystem: Host-associated > Arthropoda: Insects > Digestive system > Gut ...
CCCGAAAGCTCGAAACATGTAGAGAGTGAATGACGACTACCCATGAAAATAAAGGATAGTCCACAAGTGACATCGTGTTGGTTATTTTTAAACAATTACAATGATGCACGGAACAATGAATGTGAGGAAATCATTAATTTTTAATCAGTTTCACCCCGCCACACTGCGCGACAAGTTTCCGTGGCTGATGCAGCTAAAGAATCTGAAGTATTTGATGATAAACGTTGTGCGATACAAACACGAGTCTACATTGTTGGTCCTCAAGACGTGTATAAATAGCAGTCAGTAGATATCGATAAATCGATGGGATATTATATCGGGAAAATGTCAGATACCGATAGGGATTCAGCGTTTCTGTATATAACAATTTATTCAAGGCACAAAAACGTTCTTTATTTCTAAAGTGCCGAGGAACTGAAACTCGTCCATTTCTGCACATTTCGTAAGAACTTTTAATTGGCTACTTGGAATACAAAAATATACAAGAAGACCGTGACTAGCAGTTGTGTAAATCAAGGATAGTACACAGAAACTCGCAACGTGTACAAATGAATTACACTATACTTCGTAAAGTGCAGACATGTACGTTCTGTCTAAAATTGTTTTTGCATTATAAATTAGTAATTTAAAGAAAGGAAGCACACAGTGTTCACGAATATATTTGATTAGGTACTACGAATGTCTCTAATATCGACACGAAAGTCCATACCGACTGACATGTTTGTTTCCACTCATAACCCTAGCGAAATTGTTCTGAAATGTTCTTCCAACGCTACATACATACGTACATACATGCATGCATACATACATACATACACACAAACACACACGTACATGCATTCATATACATACATAGTACATGCCTACATATATTCACACATTCGAACATACACACACACATACACAGGTCGTACATTCTTACAGACCATACACACAATGCACATACACAATATATGCATACATATATTCATACATTCGTAAATACATACACTACGTGCATACATACATACATACATACACCCACACATACATACACACACACACACGCATAAACAAGCAGGCACTAAAGATGCATACACAGAATACAGTTAATGTTTACTGTCACACATCCTACTACTCTTACATGTGTACCGAATTTGGTCAAGCACTACGTGTATGGAGACAGCACAATGACAAGAGATTGGCCACGACGATCCCCAGAATTCGAGTGGCTAACATACAGAGACTGAACACGCCGAAGAAGCTAATCGTTTTTAAGCTGATATGATGATGATGATGATGATGATTACGATTTATGATCATGATGTTGCATAATGATGACAATAACAATGATGATGGTAGTGATAATGATGAATCTACACTTTGACGGAATAAAACTAAATCTTTTAAATGTCTATTGTACCTATAATCCCACATCTGCACTAGGTGATCTGTAACTTGGTTGAACAGTGTAGCTACATTGGTTAAAACATGTTCCACTAGCTGGTTCGTTATTTATCTCGAATTACCACAACACCATTCATATATCTGGACCTTCCTTGACATGTTTAAACTAAAACTTTAATTAATACATCCGCAGTAAATCGACAAAGCCCTTGATAATTCGTACCCAACCTCACAAATCCCTCTTAAGCTTATGCAATAGGAAGATATTCCGCAGTAAAGCTTGTGAATTAAAGAACTTAAGTCTAATATGTCTGCTGTTTAATAGCTCTGAAATCCGACGTGGCAAGCTTTTTCAAGCAGCAAAGCGTTGTTTGTTGCAGAAAGTCCATGTATTTTCTATGATATATATGACAGTGCACTGACCTTCCATGTTGTGGTCCAACGATGCCGAAGTCGTAGGCGGAGCTTGCAGTTATGTCCGAGTCAGGAATCGCCCCGGACTCAAGTCCCAGCGGTGCACCGCTGTTCACTGTAAACACGCCCATAAAAAGCACCAGTCAGAAGTGTTTGGTCCGGTATCGAGGTTTTGTGCAGCCTATTATGTGAAGGTCCAGAACTCCTTCCCTTTATGGACTAATGACGTGAAACATAATAGGGCACGAATGCGTGATATATTTATAGTTCTTGTGGGAAACTTCACTCAAATGTTTGAAAATTCTGGGCGAAAATCCAAGTAACAAATTATAGACTCTGCATGTTTCGGAAATGACAGTAAACGATCAATGTTACAACCATGAAGGGCTTAAAAGCGGATTGGACTCTAGGAAAATTTTGTACTTTTTCATTCTGAAACTTTGGTGTCTCCTGCTCAATGCTACAGACATATTACATTTTTGTTTAAAAACCATGAAAAGCACCAATACTTTCAGAATCATAAATAAAGAATCTACCACTATCTTACTAACAAAATGTGACTTTATAAAATATTAATATTGCCTTTATACGATCTTAAAATTCAAAATCACTTCATTATTGTAATTTAGATGTAGGATACTTTACAACCACGGTACGTAATATATAGCATATGGACACATCATCACATTAAAGATACCATACGAACATATCACTGCAATCTTTATATTTCTACCATATCTTTTTGTATATGTTCTTGTTTTGACATGTCTGATGATAACCTAAGTACACGCCGAAACATGTAGCATAAATGTGAGGGTAATTTAATTGATTTCTCACCATCGTGACATACCCATACCAATCCTGTAAAGCACTACCACCATACTTTCGGATGAAAACCTAATGATGGCCACATTAGGCCGAAACATGTAGTTTACTTCATCCTTTATTAAACATTTTTTAGATATTGTTGTGTTATTGACTGATACCCACACCTATTGTTTATATACACACAACGTGGATGGCTCATTTTAGAATTAAGACAGAATGAAATCGAATTCGAACAGTACAGTCCATATCCTGGCAATGTACTATCAGCATTTCGGTGGCGCGAGGGATAAGAGGGGTTGTGATTACGAAGCGAACTGAACAGCGCCATTTTACGGCGTCATTCCATGGCGTAAGGCTCCAGTTCAGCAACGAACTGCTGTGAACTAAGAGGCTGACACGAACCAGACATCAGCGCTGTAATAACACAGGTTCCGTAGAACTCAAGACAGACGTGTGTGTTTACATCGACGTCAGATACATCATAACCACACACCAATAAACATTTTATTATAGTCCATGAAAACGTTCCAACAAAAGATAACTTCCGCAATGAGACGTAATCTGTCAAATTCAGATCGAATGAGATACATCAGTTGTACCCATAAATCGATAAGATAGAGAGAATAAGCATTCAATAACAACGCGTTTTAAGCGTATCGAAATATAAAGTAATTTCTTTGTCGTATAACACAAAATGTGTCTTCTTTTATTCCGACCTTTATAAAAAATCGCAACTCTGCCTACTGCGGAAAATTGGAAGAAATTTGATTACCGTGAAGAAAGAAATACATGACTTGTCAAAACAGTTGTGTGGCGACCATCTAGATCTAGTTCAAATGTTAGTAACTCATGGAGCTATAACTCCACTTTTCAAAATGCCTTCGTAGAATAATTTCATAAAATAACCATTAAGCTGACAAAAAGGGTAAGGTGAGGACATTAACGTCATTGAAATAATGTCATAATTAAATACATCCTGTTCACTTACTGAGAAGTGTTTTAACATAAAGTTATCATCTGAAAGAGAAACGTAAAGTTAACATTGTGCCTCCGTACAATTTCATAAAATCACAAAGTTAAGCTATATTTTATTGTCATGTTGTATAGTATCTACATAACCTCACGTTTCAGTCAAAAGTAAGCAATACATTTTGTTAACATCTTTCACATTACAGTTTCGCTGCATATTTTGGCTTTACTATAAAACTTCCAGGCTAATAATATTTTTCAATCATTTTCGTAGGCGCATTGCATGCCAGTCTCTTCTTAGAAATGGTATTTATATAGTATAATATAAATCGGTGAAAAGTTAAAAGTTTCAGATGGAAGTGGAAGTAAATATCCTTACATGGAGGTAATGGATATAAATGGGCGACTTCACGTGTGGAATCTTTGGTATGTAATGGAAGAAAAAAAGAGGACATGGGTCTTTGTGACCGCCGGAGAAGACCGAGTTAAAATTACGTACTCAAAATTGTGCCGATCCCAGTAGACGCGCTTTCTAAGGCGCGGGTCTGATATCGCTCGCTTGTTGGGATTGCGGGTTCGAATCCCTCCAGAGGCATAAATGTGTCTCTTATGAGCGTTGTGTGTTGTCAGGTAGAGGTTTCTGCGTCGGACTTGTCACCCGTCAGGTGGAGTCCCATTGACTGTGGAGTCAGTATCGTGAACCCTCGATAATGAGTAGGCCATGGCCCACTAGGAGCTGCTGCACACAAAAATTAAAGTTGTTGCATTAAATAGAATTATATTTACGATCTTCCACGGTGATGAAGATAATGAGGAAACCTCATAACCTTACACAACCTTTCAGCAAGACTCCTGTCATAAACACTCGACCTGAAGAAGGCAACATAACACACTGCCGAACCCATGTGATTCTGTGTAAGAAGAGAACTACGTTAATCTACTGAAGGCCAAATAAATACTCTAAGCCGTTACGTCACACTGTTGTCAAAGAACATAATTTATACAATCTTTGCCTGTTCAGACACATGCCGTCGCTTCCAGAGATGTCACCGGAAGTAGACGTCGTGACTCGCCGGAAACAAAGTACTGTGAAACTACAACATTTAATGCAGTGCAACTTTAATAACCAATTACGCGTTATTTTGCGCTATGAATCGAATGGAATTTTAACAACATTGAATCCTATTAAACTCCAACACTCCTAATGCATCCCGTGTCGAACGAAACCGACATAAATGGGAAACGAAGTTATTTCCGTACATTTAAGCGGAACTGTAAAGAAAATAAACCCGAGATCCTTGACAAATAATACAGTCAAAATGACAGATAATTGCACTGTTATTTGTGACCATTGCTGAACTTTAAGCCACCAAATTCAAAATACGTTGAATTTCAATAACGTCATTAGTTATTATAAATCAATGAAACATTTAACGAACTCCATAAAGAAGGATATTTAGTGAAGGGACTGCACAATCTTAATTGAACACAAAGGTTCATTTTCATGCGCACATTATCTCATTACTGGTCTCTATTCTGAGACATGCGTATCGGTTCCATTCACCAAAATTTTTCTAAGATATATTTTCAAATTATCCCACCTACACCTATGTCTCCCAAGTGTTTTCTTCTCTTCCGGTATTACGATCAAAATTTTGTATGGATTTCTCTGCTCTCCGAAGAGTGTTTGGGCCTAAGAAGAACGAAGTGAAATGGTAGTGGAGAAAACTACATAATGATGAGCTTAGTTATGTGTATTACTGACTAAATATTATTCCGATTATCAAATCGAGAAGAATACTATGGGCGGGGCATGTAGCAAGTATGGGGAATAAAAAACATACATAAAGGGTTTTGTTGCGGAAACCTGAGGGAAAGAGACCACTTGGGAGTACCAGGCATTGATAGGAGGATAAAAATAAAATGGATCTTCAGGAGGAGAGATGGGGGTATGGACTGGATTGATGTGGCTCAAGACAGGTATAGGTAGCGGGAACTTATAAACGCGGTAATGAACCTTCAGGTTCCATAAAATGCGGGGAATTTCTCGACTGGCTTCTCAATAAGAAATCTGCTGCATATAGTGAGTAAGGAAGGGGGTAAGTAAGACAGTAATTTGCTATCAAGAACACAGTACTGAAATTCAATACTGACCGAATGTGTACAAGGTATCTTCACAAATTTCCGTGATTTCCCACTATATTTTAACAGCAATTTTGGAATATACGCTTAATAAAAACATAGCTGGTTCGTTTTGTCGTCATAACATAAACTGTACTTGAATATAATTAAGATACGAAAATCTCAATCGGAAACCCAAATGTTTTCTTTGATATTTGAGGTTACCACGTTGTTGACTACAAAGATTGGCGTGTTTTGGGATGCAGTGCTACGCAGTTTAGTACAAATATACAATATACACGGCGTCACACTTCAGAAGACAGCAACGTTCATGGACACTGAACTGAGGAAAGTCAAATCTCGAACGCTTCTTAAAATTCTTCAAGAAAATTTGACGGAACACACTAAAACCTGAACATGTATTAAAGTCCAGACTCATACTTGGGACTTCACGACCAGAAGTGATCAACGTTACAATTGGACTGAACTACTCGGTCGTACAGCCTGAAATCTAGCAACATTTTCAGGGGTTTTCTCCAAATTACATTCGATCCCCGAAATGAAAATCGTTTTTAAGAAGCAAAATATTAAAACACTCATGCTTGAAGTGTCTCCACCTTCCAGTTGATGATGATGATTTTTAGAATGGTCAGAATGAACTGCGGTGCTATAAAACGCATAAATTCATCAATGTCGTCACTGATTCTCTAAAAGAACGACCAGATCGTATCCTCGAAGTTAAGACAGCCTTAAACCGCGCGCCCTCTAAGACAGGCTCCACATTGACACTACACATATAAATAAACATAACACATTTTGTAGACGTTCTAAGTTAGCAGCTTCCACGTCACAGTAGGAGTTGTTTCAGCAGCTGTAGAGTAACTACCAGCCTATTAGTTTCCTCTGCGGTTACCGCTTCCTAGGTGTCGTGACACTTATTAAACTGCCAACCATTAATCTCCCGAGACAGCAAGTTTCCATCTGCGTCCCAACAAACATGGATACAACTCGCCACACAAGTTACAAGTCAGTTCAACAGAGAAATTATCTCCCAAGAAAGCAAACACTGTACGGTCAGGTACCTGTATTCTTCACCAGGATATGCTAATGTTTGGCACCACTGACTCCCGAAATTTCCCTCCCATGAAGCCCTTCTGGCTTCAGTCGTGTTTCGAGGTAACCAAAAATTAAAATATCTCCTTATCTTAGCAACTGAGTTACAATTGGTCATCATCGAGATAACATAGGCGGGAGACTGACAAGCGATTTCTTTTAAACGCCAATACCCGACTTTAACAACAGATCATGCTTCTGGAGGTTTAATTGTTCCTTTAGCCTAAGCTCTTACCTAAAATATTACAGAAACTGTCTGAAGTACAAAAAAGTGATGGTCTTAGCGCGTACGTCGCAGAGAACACTACCTGTCAGACCAATTATGGCGGGAAATTATAAACATATGTAGCTCTACACGTAAATCCTCTGTTATAGTTGTCCAGCATTAAACAAAATTGGAATACAATGACAGATTTTGAATAGGAACTCTAAATATAAAATTTCACGAAAATCGCCCCAGTGGGAGTCGCTCTGATCCATTCGGACAGACATAACGAAACTGATAGTCACTTTCCGCAACTGTCTTCCAAATATTCGTTACCAACCGTGAGTTATGATGTTCTCCCGATTATATCCAGATTACGTTCCTGTGAAAAATGACAACGTATAGAATGGTTGATACGTGCCAACGATCTGGGGGAAGACCCAAGGACTATCCTGAAGATTGAGGTAGGACTTTCCTCTAAAACTTTTATACTTATCAAATACATGACGCTTTGTCCCAAAATTTGTAATCGTAACGTTCTACAAAATTTCGACAAAATACATATCAAAATATTTGGCAGAGACCCATGTTGTTCCCAGTTCATACAGTTCTTGCTCGGCGAGTTGCCATTAGGAGATGAAAAGTCAGACAGTGCATCTAAGGGGCATAGGAACAGAATGTCATACGTTTGTAACGTAACGTAACAAACGCCTTAATTTATGTACTTACTTTCTATATCCGAAATTTATTTTTATAAGTTCAGCCCACAGAGCAAAGTGTTAACTATACAACACCTTCTGCCAAATTATGCAGTTTATTTACACCGTATACTCGTGTATTTTACATTATTCTCCCAGCAAATAAAAATCACTGCCCTAAACGTCACTTACTGTTTGGTTCTTACAATGGGCACAGACCGTGTTCTCTGTGAGTCAGAAACTGAGTTCGTACAGATAACTAATTCAAATCGACATCGTTCCTCAAACGTCCTCTCGTCACACAAGAAGACCCAAGGCAAGTGTCACTGTAACAACTGTCACTTTGTCAATCCTCGTATGGCTAACATGCCAACTACTAGGAATAAGCTGAGGTTTCTATTTAAAACTAAAATAAAAATATATTACACTCGTAATAAAATTTCCCATATACTAAGTGCCTATGCGTATTCTGTCTAAACGTTATGTTCACTGAGAAAGGAAAGAACTACTTAAATTTGTGTCTAAATAGTAACATTACAGTTCACTAATTTTAACGAGTAATCACGATACGCAAATGCTCCACCTCAAAAACCCTTCTTCACTGTGGAGGGAGGAGGGACAGAATCATAAAATGGTAATTTGATTGAAAGAAGGAAAATCGTTTTATTACAGCAATTCACAAATAGATTATTAATCAGATTATTTTGCAGCAAAGAGGTAAATAATTTGTTAACATCTGCAGTAGACTGTGTCATCAGGAAACAGACTGAACGGAAATCCCTCTACTGCTGCAATCTGAGACTCGAAACTTGAGTCTATGATAGGTTAAGACATCGTTATTTTCACAGATGTAGTGTTAGCTTCAAGGAAGAAGGTCGAGGTCAGCGGCACATTCTGCTTAGAATACGTACTTCTACATCGTTTGACAGAAAAATCAAGAAGCCGACTGTCCTGCGGACGTGATGCAGTGCAGTTTTATATCTAGTTACTGTTTGCCTTCATATTTAAGGGTCAATTACCGCAGTAAAAACTTCAGCTCTGGCAATAAAAAATTCTTCTGATTAAAAATATTAATTTGTCAGTTTTTTTACAGTTCGTTTTCCTACAGTTTCAGTAGTGCTCCTCCAATTATTCGATGCAAATGGACAGTCATTAACAATATACTGTCATTTAATTACACTGCAGAATCATTTCATGTACACGATCATCGTATGCAGGCAACTATATGCCCTCTCCGCCTTACTGTTTTCATCTCTTTCTTGTTCACGCGAAATTCCGTTCAAAACGAAAAACTTGTTTCTTGTAGTGTATTCTCACATCCCTCGTACACGTTTGCTCATTCCCCTATTTTTTTATTCGATGCTTAAATTATTTGTGGTATCGTGTCAGTGACAAACCATTAAACTACAGCAGTAGTAAGTTAAGTCTTCCTTCCTGCAGGTGTCGTATTCCACTAACTCAGTTCCTCATCGTAGCAGAAACAAAGCAGGGAAACTTATCGAAAGGATGCTTTCCTTTGTTTCCATATTTCATATCCCACTACTCCTTGTGGGCCCCAAAATCTTGCACTCTTTTTTGTTCGCTCACAATATACTTAAATCGTGAGTATACTTCTTATAATCAGTTACTGAATTTAGTTACGTAATCGCTGTCACAGAAATTGGGCAAATTCAAATAAGAAAAACTCGCGACCAAAAGAATTGTAGAATGATGGCTTTAACGATGCCAGAGGAATATCAAGAAACAGGGAAAACGAAGCGTGAGTCACATCAATAAGAATTTGCTAATTAAAATGCGCAAACATTACGACTTAACGCTACTAACCTGAGCTATAAAATACAGGCTATAAGTTCATTTGTAAAATAAGAGTAATTAAAGGGGTACTAAATTTAGAACATAAATATAAACGCAACTCAGCGTGGCAGCATGCAATGTTCTTTTAGCAACACGAGGTAACGTTATTTCCAGAAACAGCTGGCAAATTAATTCTGCTTCAATAAAGTGAACAGTAGTAATGTTATTCAGTTGACGTGAAATAACAAGCACGTGCGTACGTTTCTCTGTATCATTCACTTGGACTGCAACAGGACTTCTTTTAATTCAAGAGCTCGTCTACATCATCTAACACTCAGTATCTCATCCCACATCCCCTTAATCCGATTTCACAAGCTGACACGTCTCGAAATTTTCCTCCCACCCCATTTTAGCCCTTGTTCATGCTTCAGCATCCTCGCCCAATTGTTATTCCAGGGAAGTCAACTCACAACCCTTGCAAAGTTGTTAATCCAATCCCAGAATCGTGTGAAGCATTTCTTTGATGTTGCGGAGGTAGATACACTGCGATGGCACGAAATGTGGTTATTAAATCCTGGCCTCTACTGCGTCATATACAGGGAATGTACGGCTTCTCATTAATCTCACAATCGATATGTACTTCAACTTCTACAATTTTGCGGTCTACTCTGGCAATTATTTACGATAAACGAGAAACAGACCAATATCGAAAATTTTACTCGAGAGACCTAAAGCGAAAAGATAATTTGGGAGAACTTGACGCAGATAGGAATGTACTATTATATTCTATCTTGAAAAAATAGGAGGTAAGGGTGTGGGTTGGCGTCTTCTGGCTGAGGATAGAGACCAACAGCTGATCTTTGGGAACTTGTTAACAAATCTTAAGGTTACATAAAAATTTCTCGAGTAACTTCAAGACTTTGGCTTATAGAGACGAATTCTCTCCAATCCAGTCAGCGAATTATATGTCTCAAAAGTTCCTTTAACCCTGTCTATCGATACTTTCCCACATTCGTAAGATGGTTCCCAAGATTCCAAGTTGCCACTACATGCTTCTCATGTAGCCCTCCCGACTTAAACCTAGTAGTAACCAATTTCATGTTTTGTTTACATGTAAAATAACCACTGCCACCGGGTAATAACCCAATTGCAGTAAATATATATATTCCATGTGCGTTTGACTAACAGGAATAACTCAGCATTCGAGAGTAGTGTGTCTGCTGTCTGTCTGTCTGTTTATCCTTCTATGTATCACGTACTGTTTGTAAATTGTCGGACCGCCTGTGTCTCATCACAAGTCTATCAATCCAGTGTTTCAGCTATCGAAACTTTGATATTTCCAGAAACAAATGTAATGTGATGTGCTACAAAACAACCAATACATTCTATGAACGAGTTCACTGTACTTAATGATATCGATAAAATAAACAGGTATAATATTAGACCGTTAAGTTAAACTTTGAAAGGAGGTCAGAAAGACCTAGTTTATAACGCCGAATGAGACTTTAATCCAGAACATTCGAAGATTAAATCAAGTGGCATAATATATTAAGATTCAATCCGTAACGCACAGAACACTATATGCTTGCACTGGGAAGACCAACGCGTTAATGTTGTACAGCGCATCAATCGATATTTACAGCTGTTTACGGTTACAATTATATGTAACACATAAACACACTAGGTGGGCAAAATGAAGAGTTCTTAGAGCTAAATCAGGCCACACTTGAGTAACCTCTAGGCTCTTAAGGGCCGAGGTGATATTATTGTTCCTACCATACGGCAATCCACGTGGATTTCTTTCACTGTCTTATTAAAACACAAAAAATCACTGTAAATAAAATCCAGTAGTAATAGTATTAGTAGTAGTAGTAGTGGTAGTAGTAGTAGTAGTAGTAGTAATAGTGGTAGTAACGGTGGTGGTAGTAGTAGTAGTAGTGGTATAGTGGTGGTGGTAGTAATAGTAGCGTAGTAGCAGTAGTTGTAATAATAGTAGTAGTAGTAGTAGTGGTGATGGTGGTAGCAGCAGCATCAGACACAATTTTAATTAATTTAGGAAAGAGTGGGTTTATTTACAGATTATCGAAAGAAGTTAAGAGGCATTAAGTGTTCTGTCGGTTGTCTTCAAAGCAACATTTTCTCCCAAGTTCTTGTATATCGTATGTTGTGTGAAATAATAAGAACAAGAGTGATCACATGTGATGAAACTAGATATCCTGACACATGAAGACTTAGTTCTGTATCATCCTTCTCAGAACGGGTTATAAAACAGTACTACAGTTAACAACACTGCTGCATTTTGCAAATCACACAAGGGACATTCAAATTTACGTCGAACCGCAACTGCAAGAGATGAATTACATGAGGGCGGAAATGTTCTCGGGTGTTTCTGCAAACTGGCAGTACGACTCGGCAGATTACACGGCTAATATGTCAGGTCTATTACGAACCATGAACTGGTTTAGGAGTCTGGAAGTACACTTGCAATCTAGAAGTGACATATGTAACTACAGATAAGACGCCATGCAGTACTGTAAATGGGGACCGCGTCGCATGACGCCACATGCCAGGGGGCAATAATCTTGAAAGTTAACAACCAGTAACATCATATATCACACGTAAGGTACCTACTATTCATCGCCGATAATGACCGTTAAATCACTGCACTTAGATTCTGAGTGAGGTCGTTTTCGACTTGCAACTTACGTCTAAGGCCGCATATAATAAGAATTAAAAGGACGGTGCGTGTCTGTAAATATGGTTTAATAGTTTCAGGACTGTGAAAGCGCAGACTTTTTAAGGTCTCACAGAGAAATGAGAATTTAATGAGTAGAATTACAGATCCAAGAAATATGCGTGTTTTGGAAAAGAAATAGACATGCGAAATTTCAGGTTTTCACAGCGGTTTTTGAAGACGCAAGTCCACTGGGACTTAAGACGTTCCGATTCGTACAGCTGCACATATTTCGAGAATCTTAGTACCTAACATCTCCACGATGAAGCAGCCAAGCACCAGTTTGTCCCTTAAATATTTAGAAAATAACACAGGATAAATCTTTGATAAATAAGCTTTTAGAATCGTCTTCTGTGTCATAGCAATAGGAAATGAACCAAACACAGAGTGCGAAATTTATGAAACAGATAAGTCTTTTTGCGAAAACAGCAATATAAACGATTACATACATTATTAAAAGAAAAAAGTTTTGAAAATTTGAGGTTACATATGGAACATGTACAGCGGTTAATCTGTTACATGAAATTGTGAGCAGAAATGTAACACGTACTTGAAGGGAGTGGTAATTATTCCGTATATATAACACTTTCTGTAACAGTGAGAATCATTTAATTTTTCTATACGTGCTTTTATGTGTTTCACAACATTATAAAAAATCATACCTGTATTTCACAACATTATCACAATGCGCATCTCTGTTTCAAACCATTATCACAATACACACCTGTGTTTCACATCATTATCATTACGCACACATGTGTTTCACATTACCACGATGCACACCTGCACTTCACATAATTAACATAATGCACACCTGTGTTTCACATCACTATCGTAATGCACACCTGTGTTTCACATCACTATCATGATGCAAACCTGAGTTTCACGTCATTAACACAATACACATTTGCGTTTCACATCATTATCATTATTCACACCTCCGTTTCACATCATTATAAAGCACATCTGCTTTTCACATCATTATCATTATGCACACTTGTGTTTCACATCATTATCATTACGCAAACATGTGTTTCACATTACCATGATGCACACCTACGTTTCACATAGTAAATATAATGCACACCTGTGTCACATCATTATCAGAATGCACACTTGTGTTTCGCATCATTATCATTATGCGCATTTGTTTCACATTATTGCGTGTATAACGCACACCCGTAAGTTATATATCATATCGCATCACATCATATCATATCACATATCATATCGCATATCATATCATATATCATATCATATCATATCATATCATACTATATTATATTATATTATATACTAACGTTATTCTTCAAATTATTAATTTACAGGATTACATTTACTGACTTTTATGTGATTTTCGCTTGCTGGCGTCAGTCTCCTGATTCAGTAGCTACCTGTTGCGAAACGTATCGTTATCAGCATCACGTTCTACGAGTTGACAGAAAGAAAATATACCATTTAATACACTGTAACCTGTCTCTTTATGTGTTTATTTTTATACCACTTTGCTTGTGAGTAAGTAACAATACGTGGCCTGAAACAGAATCTCCTTGCGGAATAAACAAAAAGCATTACAAAACAGAAGATTGCGTGGGAGATATATTATTTTTCTTAATTTTCATCTTAGGCCTAAACGGGGTCACTTGCCTTCGTGACTGTGCATTTGTGACAATAAAGCGAGCAGATAATACGGAAAGAGTACATTTTTAACATTTGAAGTCATAACATAATTTTTATAAACACTTATCTTCATTAAGGTTTTATTGTGCGTTCTCAAAATGTAAAAAAAACAGAACGTCTTAGAACCCTTGAATTTTAATTATCTGAAAAATAATATTCAAATTTTGAACTAGAATGCAGTGGAACAAACACACGTAGCACGGTGAGTTATAGCTGAGAGTGAAATTACTGCTTGTAGTGTTGAAACTCAATGTGAAAAGAGTCTGAAGGCAAAAACTGTTCATTATAGCAGCTACAGTTCGGGAATCAAGTTTTCGGTCCCAGATACTGAGGAAATGTATGGGAAATGCAGCAGCATAGCTCAGTCTCTAACTGCCGTGTACAAGTCCGTTGTTCACGCTGGCATGCCTTTTGATAATCGGGTACAATTCGAATTATATTCCTTTCCTTAACAAAACAAAACATGCCACTTTATACGTTTAAGTTTCTTATGTCCGTGACGGAGGCAAAGTAAAATGTTAAAGGTAAATCAGTCTCGTTACAGGTCTGGAGTGGCCCAGAGAGTTCCAGGAAATTAAGGTTCCCAGATTACATGACAACGAAACAGGAAGGTGGTAAGATTGTAAGCCGTAAGCACCGGCCGCCTTTACCCCCAGGAAATGTTCCTGGTACTCATTTCTGTCAGAGGCTGAGTCGACCTCAGAGCCACAGTGCGATCAGAAGGATTTTATGTCAATGAAAAATTCCAATGACACCAGCTGGGATCGAACCAGCGACCTTCCGATTCGTAGCACAGCACCTTAACCACTGTGCCACCGCGGTCCCCGTTGGAGGCAAAGTAAGCATTCTAAACCTCGCTATTTAATTAGACCGTGATACAACTGATTTCCCGAGACGATTACTCGCCGTAAAAGCTTCAGATCTTACAGGAATAAGAATTTAATTCTCCCTCAACCTCTCACTCACTCCCTCGCTCATTCACATTTATATATCAACTTCTCCTTCCATAGCTAGACCTACACCAGTACTGTCACACAGTAGCACCTAATTTTCCTGTCTGGCTCTATAATATTCACCCTCCTCTCCACACCAAACCCTTTCAACTCCCTTCTAAAACCCCTAGCTCCTAGCCACCGCACAACCCTTAATTCCCACCCCTTCAGTCGGCGACGAGGTTGGAATAATAAGCTTGATGCGATTAGCTTAGATGACAAGCAAAATATGTCGCGACGGAATTCAGTGCTGACCAAGCTGACGGCAGCCCGCAGTGGGAACAGCTCCAGGCTAAATGAGTGGATGTGAGATGAAGAGGTACGCTCATTATACAGTAGGCAACCAGCATTACTGTAGCGATGTGTATGTTGCATATATGTGGATTTGGGAATTAATGTGGCTAATTATGTGCGTCAAATCGTTCCTGCTACGTGTAAACCAACTTAAGAATCAACTAGAAAAGTTAAGATATGTCGTCGTCATCATCATCATCATCATCACATCAGTGCTACAGCCTCGTTCCAGTCTTGACAACCCCGACGACGCATCTCTTGCAGTTTCTTGACACGAGTTGTTTTCCAGTGTAAGGGAGTCAGTCTCTCGCCAACCGGACTGGTGGATCAGGCCTCCGTATTTATGTCCCCTGGAGACAGTGTGGTCCAGCTATACCCCCAAATTTTGGGTATCAATTATAGTCGCCTCTTACGACACTCATGGACTGCGTTGGGGCTATTCTTGTTCCCTGCCTCAACACGGTAAATTTTATCTAGTTAACAAAACTTTCTTCTACAATAAACCTGTTTAAGGCTAAACGTTCTCACACACGGAAGGGAAGGAGATAAATGGATTGAATTCCTCATTAAATTCCTTAGCTCTCTTTCAGATGTAATTTGCAGGCTACCAGTGGCGATTATTTCGAAACAGAAAATGCCGCAACCGGAATTTTAAACAAAAATCTATCAGGTTCTGATAAAGAAAAATGTGAAAAATGTTTCATAATCGCTCAAATTTAAGCTCTTATTTTATTAAAAAAAACTCTTAAGCTACTCAGATGAAATCTTTCACACGAATACAAGTCACTGACAAATGTTTTCTAGTTTTCTTGTTTTGACACTGTTTCACTACACAGTCGGATTACATTCCGCTGCATTATGGCAATTCGACGGTCATGTTAAACGTAGCATGATGTTATCATTATTCAAAAGGTCATGAGAACATTATTTATAAATGAGCAGGTTCGTATTGCTTCAATTCGCCACCTTTATCATAACACAAACCCGACTTTTTTACATAAATTCAGAGTGAATTTAATTCTTTACTTCTTCTTACCACTTCTAACAAATTATAACTTCACAATTTGCAATGTAGAATTCACTTTTATCATACGTACATGGCATCACATTCATATAAATTTATTCCAACTGGAGTGGGAGCTGGCACCCTTTATGGTGTGGTACACAGAATATGTGTGACAAACATAGCCAAATACAGTTCCCTTTTAAGAATTCTGTGGGCAGTACAAACACTACAGAGTGGAATGTGGGACAAATTTTAACACATCCGCCCACGTTGCAGTTACAACATTATCGTTCGGCGCAACACGCTGTCCTGCATCTATAATATATTATGTTCATTTCCTAATATGAACTCAAAAATGACATTTTTTTTCAAATATTTTTGTTCTCAGTTACAAATACGTCTGCAAAATCTTATGGTTAATGGTTATAGGAAGGAGACACTAGAGATTTACTGCATGGCACTGGGGTAGATGAACAGAGCTTTTCTGAGTCACAACATTCCGCTTCTTAAGAGCACAAATTCCGATAAATATGGACGATTCTCATAACACATCGCATCAGCGTTATGCCACAGCTGTCAATTTCTTGCAAAGAGTAACAATCACCTGGCTGAAGAATGGCGTCGTGTTGTTGGAGCGAAACTAAAGATATTTGCGTTATGGGGGGGGGGAGCTAATCACAACAAGAACCATTTCAATTATGCTACTGTACTTTGAAACGGACAGATAAAACATGTGAACTACAGTTTATACTTCAACTTGAAATATAAGTAAGACGGAAAAATTCAAGGTAACGACCAGAATAATTTAAATTATTGTCTACAGACAAAGTACGTTTGTCGCACTAGTAAAAATAAAATAGAAATACAATACCAATACAGCTGCCGAACAATAGAGTTATGTAACAAGAAGTTAGCTTCAGAGTCCTGCTCGATATTTCGTAAACATCATAAAATCGATGCTATATTAATGAATACGTAAGAACGCAATTATCTGAAGTTCTATCAACTGACGAGATTTACAAATTTCTCTGTAATGGTTGGGCTAAGGAGCACTTGCTCTTCGCTTGCCTCTTCTGAAATGTGTCCTTGTATCTTTGCATCTTTCTGCTATGCAATTAGTGAACGTTTGGGAATCTGTCTTTGTCAGTTTTATTGATTTGGGTTAAAGAGTTTTCTCTGTAATCACATACACGGCCATTTACTGAATAAATATTTACTTTTCATCTCCATCTTCGTGTTTTAATTCTGTGCAACCAGCACTATCCCATGACACTTGTGAAAATATAATCTCTTCTCATGAATTTTATTCCCGCCACTTCAAAGTGATATTCGTCTTAATTCTAAACCCAAGTTTAATCTCCAAGTTCACGGAGCAAAATCCTCTTTAAGACGCTCAGGTGGTCAAGAAATTCCCAACCAAATATGGGATCTAAATGTTCAGTTCGAAACTTGAAAACGTTTTGAAAATGTTGCTTCCTTTAAGCGATTTCAGTTTAACACAAAATATCTATTTGTAAAAACACGCGAATTCTGACGATATTGGCTACGTAAGACACCAAGAAATAAGATTTCAATTTACACCGAAATTTCATCGCCAACCAGTGACAGCAGTAGCCTAAATCTACAATATTTGCAGTGCAGCAGTTTTATATGATTAATACTCATAATCTCACCTTTATCCTTATTTTTATAGCAGCCTGGAATTAGACCGTACGTGTAACTTCTGATGATGCAATTACAGAGATCACAGCTTAAAGTTCTCGTTACTGAAATTCTCTATTTTAAAAATATATTTATTTTATATACTGACACCTTAAACATTTATAATCCTCCAGTTTTTCCATACAGAAGATCAGAAAAATATTTTTATGTCACTTACCAGGTGACAGTATGGTGTATAAAGTCGTGCTTCTTTGGTAGGACCTCTGAAAACCCAGACCGAAAGTTGAGTCTGTTATCAGTGTCCTAAATATCTATGAGTTTTACACTTCGTCTTCAGGAACCAACAGGCATAACATGAAATTTTAATTCCTGTCCCTTTTAGCTCTTAATGACGTATTACCTCGCCACGAGGACCCTTCATCATTTATAATAATCTACATGAAACAAAAACGTTTGGGAGAACACGCGGAATCTCTCTTGTTTTAATTTAACCATCGTAACATTCTCCATTCCTTTGAAAAACAGCTTATAAAAAGAAGTCCATTAGAGGAGATTAACTGAAATAGTACTGATACTGCCTGGGTGGACGGAACTGGAACCGCAGTCCAACTAACGCAACGGCTGAGTTCAAAACCACAGAAAAGAACTCATATATAAATAATACCAACTAGAATCACAGACACTCCCCATAACAAACTTAAATCTCAACCATAAACTAGGCCAGCTGTTCCAAACTGTACTTTACTTAACCCTTCGGCACTGACAATGGTTTGTAGGGGATCTGCGGATGTCACATCTAATGGCGAATTTAATTCAACAAAATTCTTGAAGCATCCTTGTAACCTTAAAGAAATAGATAATTGTTCCATACATTGAACTAATACTGCCTTAAGTAAACTATCCTTATGAAAGCCCTGCAGAGGGTTGATTCAGAAACCAACAAACAAAACTAATCACACGATATTTCATACGATATTTCGTGAGCATGATTAGTTTTCTTTTTTTTAATTAGATGAATATCTACGTGTTCCTCAGCACTCAAGATTTTAATTACGGCGTTTTGTTTCTCCGGGCACAATCAAGACTTTGTCAAAATCAAAAAATTTTGACGGAAACAAAACATGCAATTTGTGAAGAACATGAACCATTCCATTACTCGACCTCTATTCAAGCGATGTTACCGTTCTTTAGTTTTGCGCCACTGGACTGAATGTCAATGTGCTACCGTAATTATCAAGCACTGATTCCAATTGCGAAAGGCACCAGATGGAATTACAGCAGAGGACAACAACCTGGGGTTTCTTGTTGTGAATCCTCGATGGAAGGAATGGATTTGAATTTTATACAAGCGTGAAGAATAAAAATATTGTTGAGACAGTCACATCAAGACGGAGGAGATGGGTGCAGAATGTGGCACGCATGAAGAAGGAGGTTTGGTGGGGAAATATGACGGAAAGCGACCACTTGTAATAAAAAGACATAAATTAGAAAATAGAATTACAATAGATCTTAATGTAATAAGATAGTATTGCGGAGGTTGGATTCATATGACTCAGGACAGGGACCAGTGACTGGGCGTTTGTCAACACGATAATAAAACTTCGGGTTCCAAGATGCGCGGAAAATTAGCTTCTGGAGAACTCCGCCTCATGACACAGTTAGCTAGCCATACAGAAAAACGGGGCGGTAAAACTTTAAATTCGATGACGACCACTGCTTTCTAACTCCTTCCAACTCTTTCATCACTTCCACATTAATCACGCAGCAATTGTAAGTCTCCTGAAATAAACAACGTATGAGTCCATAATATAATAAGGAGAGTTAGAAAGACGGACAGACACAACTAGATACAGAGATTGCAGAGAGAGACGGATGGACGGACGGATGGAGAGGTGGTTCGACAGATGAGTAGAGACAGAGAGACAGACAGGCCGGCGGGTGGGTGGCCGGAAGGACGTACGGAGAGATGGACAGGACGAGCAGGCGGACGAAAGGACGGACAGACGGGCGGGCGAGCGGACGGACGGACGGACGGACGGACGGACGGAAATATAAAAAAGTAACAAATACAGCGTGTGTGGACAATATTGAATGTTGGGCTTGTTCGCATTCCTAAGGAGTATCTACTGCAGCCATTCTGTCCTTCCGTATTGTCTGTACGCATGTAAGAGCTGAAGAAATTCTCAGGTATTTTCATGAAATTTTGTTTTGAAAAGTTTTACGAAAATATCGAGCCTTTTAGCTTAACTTACAACTTCAATTATTTCGCGCAAAAGAAGCCGGGGATTAAGAAGTCGGTAAAATAACTAGATCGAAGGCTTAGCCATCGGAGGTTCGATTTCCGATAGAAGCAAAGATCTCCAAAACTACAATACCGGCTCTGGAGGCCACCCAGCTTCCTATTAAATGCAGGGATAAAACGGCCGAGCCATGAAGTTGACCGCTCAGCTACGAACAGTGTCGAGGTTAAAAATAATTGGAGCTCTACCACAACTTCTCCAATACGTGTTCAAGGTGTGAACATGAACAATTTTAAAATTGCTTTTTTTATGTAACGAACTGCGCAATGGGATGGTCACATCAGAGTTCGCCTCTCTACTCTGGGCATATAGTGCTCCCAATTCAGCTTCGGGTCCACAGGCAATCTATGAACATAAAACCTGACCTCATATCATTCCAACTGCATATACCAGCCAGTTTGTGACTTCCCATTACTCTTGTAAGAATACTAGCATACAACGTCACCGGAACTGCGAATCGGTTATAGCTTCTGTGGTAGAGTAGGGAAAAAGCAGATCCTGATGTAATGTTTGAAAGCAGACTGTTCGCACCCTTGAATATATAAACAGATTTAACACTGTAACACTGCATTTTTGCCTATAAAATGTGTTGTGACACATGATTCTCACATGGAGATTATTTTTACCTTACACGGTGTTCACTGGCTGGTGTTTCTGATGGCAATCGCATTTTGTTCATTGTGAGGGAGGAACTGAATCTTTGTATATAATATACAGATTAATTCGAGTCTACAGCACTGCGGAGGTCTGGGTTCGATCACGGGCCAGTCCATGCAGTAATTGTGATGGACATGGTACTAAGACAGGGTCTGCTCTCAGTAATTCTATTCTACTCCGTCAGTATCATTCCGCCGGTGCGCGATACTGTTCTGACTAGAAGGACAGATGGGAGAAACCTGGGAACCTTTAAACAAATCAATGATCTTTTGCATAATGGAAAACACTGGAAAGGGAATTAGACAACGTTTTTCAGTATTCGAAGTTCTAAATTAAGTGGGACATAAAAATCTGCTTTCAAAGGCCGGAACGATTAATTACAAAAAAAAGTTGGATCAAGCAGTCTTATAATTCTGTTAAATTAGTGTATACACAGACTGTGTCACGCAGCAACCTTACGTCCAGAAGCGGTATAACACAGAGTGCCCAAAATTATAGAGCAGATTGTCTGACGTACACTTCCTCCGTTTCGTAAACTCACATCAACGTAAATTGCGCTTACAGTGTTACATGCAAACGGGGGCCGTGGAAGGGGGTGGGGGGTGGAAGAGCTGAAGGCGAAATATTAAAAGAGTGTCTTCGAGTCCAAACAACACAAAGAATTCAGGATTTTGTTATGCCGTTTTTACCTAAACCGTAAAAGCACTGAATACCTTAATGCCTTTTCAATGTTACGTTGTGTTTCCGTCGCAACACGCACGCACACACACACACACACACTCCTCCTCCTCCTCCTCCTCCATCTCCTCCTCACTTCGAGTACCACCATTACCATCCCTTGAAATCACCACAGACTTTGAGTTTTTGCTTTGATCTCGGCTTTCACATCGGACGCTGAGAAGAAAAGACTTTTACCTATAAATGTTGTATATAGCATATACGAAACTGAAAGTGAGGATTATGGGGACACGGTCCCTTTGTTGCCTTATATAATAAAGCTGTTCCGTACCACCATACTATGCTTTCACTGTCATTTTGTATTTTGTTGACAGACGCTACGTATAAATAATTCCGATTCAAACAGATCCAATACGTACAAAAAAAAAACCTTCCAAAAATTAATGTTACGTTAATTTATCCCCTAAAACACTGAAACGAACCTATACTAGATTTAAGAATTCAGTTTCTACTTCGCAGAAAACATAATGCTTTTCGCCAGAAAGACAAAAGTGCTTAGTACTGTGTACGGAAATAGCCGGCGGTATGTTGGGACTTCTCTGGACAGCGTAAATTTACTGCGTGTGGGAGACAGCAGCAGCAAGAGTGACCACTCGGATTTAAGCGACTATAAACTTCATATTCATAGTCACTCATTCCAGACATTCCTTGACGCAGTGGTAAAAATATAAAGAAAGAAAAATCACATACATCCCATTTTGTAACAGTTTTTTTTTTCTCATTCAGTCTATATTTCACCACAAGCCGTCCTCGAATATTGATCGGCCAGTGCGAGATGAACTTAGAATCCATACGCAATTACTAAATCCTAAAAAGCGTATCCTAGTATTCTAGTTGTGCTTGATGGTTTTATTTTATTTTAATAATATCAATAACGTCATCGCAATGGACTCCGACCTGAATACTTGTTTGCCTATGTGTCTTCTTATATGAAATCATGAAAGAAACTAATAAGTAGGTGCCCGTATTTTTCTTTCTGAATGTATGTCTGTCTGTCCGCTGTGTTTCATTTCCTAAATGTCAGAACTGATTCTCCTAAGTGGCGCATAGTAAGAGCTGAATACACACTGGAAGAATGTCGAGCTATAAGCGGACCTCACAACAAAATAACAAACTTCAAAATACACGATGTGTCCCGTGCAGCATTTTTCTTGTGAACAGACTTCGGCTCTACAAATAACTACCCGCACAGGCTACTATTATTACTGCTATTACAGTGGCAACTATATTAACTAAAAGTAGAAATTCCGTCTAGTTAAATCTGTCGAACGCAATATCAATAGTGTCTTGTTTGTAGCTGTTGACTTGCTGATAATGACATGCAGGCAGGTGCATGATCTGTCCTACCAATTCACCTACCTGGATCTAGTGGCTCATTATCCCTTGCCATCAAGCCAAAAGTTCGTAAAATTTTCGCACAGTCGCCATATCGCCATTCCACACTGTACGCAAAATTTACAGTAACAAAAGATATTTCTCAAACATTTCAGGGCTTTAAATAAAATGGCTCTTTTTTTCCTACAACCCCAAGAACACGACCCCGCCATGTTGCCACTACCGATTAAAGTAAATTAAATAGTACAATTTGTGATGGCCTTCCGTGGCAAAAAGTTTACAATAAAGTTCACGAAATTTGGTCCTTATGCGAAAGTGTCAGTGAAGGATAGAAATACGCACACAGATCACAGCACAGTACAGCACGGCACGGCACAACGCTACACAGTACAGCACGGCACGGCACAACGCTACACAGAACAGCACGGCACGTTACACAGCACAGCACTATACACGGCACAGCGGCACAGAGCGCGGCACGGCACAGCACTACACAGCACAGCACGGCACAACGCTACACAGCGCAGTACGGCACAACGCTACATAGTACAGCACGGCACAGCAGTACACAGCGCGGCACGGCACAGCACTACACAGAGCAGCAATACACAGCACGGCACAATGATACACAGCACAGCACGGCACAACGCTACGTAGTACAGAACGGCACAGCGGTACACAGCACTACACAGCACAGCACGGCACAGTACTAGGCAGGACAGCACAGCGAATCCCGTTCGCCCACTTCCCTTCTTTTCCTTAAGAAACAAATATGGACTGAAAGATGCTCTATTACATAATTATTTCATAGTCCAAACTTATTTACTCCTCTTTCCTGTCTAATTCAGCAAACAATTATATTTTAGGTAACAGAATTTTTTAAGAGAGTCGGAAGATTTCAGTCAGCATATTAACTATGCTACGGCCTCGACAAAGTTAGATTTCAGGTAAGTGGAAGGAGTTTTCTCTTGTCCGCAGCATCCAGGATCTTTTTGAGACCCACTCAGCCTTCTATGCAACAGGTATAGGGCATCCTGCCCATGGAGATAAAATGGTCACAGCTTCAAGCAATCACTTACCGCTACTTCACGGTTCCTCACTCTGCAGTATGCCTACCACCACTGGCACACCAAGAGGACTTAAAAAATCGAAATATAAAGGGCTAAAACTGTAAACAATAAACAAAACATAAACCACATATTGTTGCTAGTAAGCAGTATTGCTACCAACATTCTATAACTCATCCCCGCTGTCAGTCTTACCAATTATGGTTTATTTATTTAAATATAAAATGTACTGCTAGCACATTCAAAGTGTTAAATTTGATCTAGTGGCAAGCCAGCGAGCAGGTCTGAGAACTCATGCTCCGTCTAGTGCAGTGTTCAACAATGCTCGGGGCTATATCTCCGCTCCCCCATATGTCTTCAAGGCACGGTGCTTAATTAAGCAACAATCCAAATAACATAAATACAAAAGGATTCTTCCATAAAGCACCGAATATCTAATGCCTTGCAATGTTATGTTATTTCTTTTCACACACAGACCCCAGCGCCCCCTTCCCACCGCAAGCAATCACGCACGCACTCCCACACACTAAAAGCATGTCCGTAAGTCCACTTTCGTCTCCAATGCAAGTATATTTTTCCGTTATCTTTCTTCAAAAGACATATCTAAAGCCATTTATCCACGGTAAACTATCCATTAACGTCACATTAAATGAAAGTGTGCGATCCTAAACGACAGGAACCAACATTACAAAAACACATAATTATTAAATCGGTTATGGTCTTTTGATCTTCCGTCTGTGTAGGATGGTCCCAACAGGGGTATGTCCTATCAATGGGCACACACAGGGGCATGTGGCAGGCCTGTGCAGAGACAGAAAAGAACTGTGTGGGCACAGGACCCGTCTGTTCTCAGACCCATTTCAAGCAAGGATGATTTGTTTCACGCTTTTCCATTAGGACTGCAGATATAAAGGCTAACATTAAAAAAGTTTCTTTAAATACGAATCTATTAATACTCCTCAGTAGGAAGACCTATATGTACTTCTGCCATTCGTGTTGTGTTTATCAACGTTCAATTCCAAGCTGCGTTCACAGTTCAAAACATTACAAGATGAAACTTAGTTCCCAACTGCGTCTGAACATAAGCACAAAATATTAGGAATTGTATTGTACAATTGTACAACAGAGGAACAGACGACTCATACGTAAAGAATCTGTAGACATAACAGCTCTTCCCTTCGGACACACCAATCGTTTCCAATCTCACTGACCATATTTTCTTTGTCAAGGTATTAATGTGTGATCTGGGGTTGTCATTACGACGGTATTTCTGTTAGGTAGGGTTCAGATGATGATATGAATATAAATATCAATTTTAGAGCGCAGTCGGTATAACCCGCTAGGCCTGGACGGTGGAGTAAGGTTTTCCTGGCCCATCCAGACCAACCCCAAGGCCCACTCAGCCCACTGTACAAAGAAAACTTGGTCTCTTCCTTGAGAACAAAGCGGTCGGAGCGTGGGGCGGATCACCTATTCCCTTCTAACTCTGGGGTTGAGTTTCGATAGAAGTACATCTCTGCCACCTCTCAGTGACTGCTTAGCACATAATGGGACACCCTTTACATTCACCACCTTAACTTTTATGGAGTTTGTATTTTAAAATAAATAAATAAATATATTTCGGAAACTGTGTCTGGTTTACGTCACCAGGTAGGGAAGTACGAGTGAGATGGTTTCGTTTGTTATGACTACGTTTAGTCCCAGCGCAACTTACGATTAAGCGCGAGCTTGGTTAAGCACATGTATAATTTTGCTTTTCAGAGAGTTAAGTATAAAGCGAAATTAAGTGTTAAAAGAATTTTGACTAGAAATCTCGAAAAGACATGACTACTTGAAAAACCTAGGTGCAGATGAGAGGATATTGTAAAACGGATTTTCAAGAAACAGAAAACGGGACTGAGGACTACATTAACGTGACTTTGAACAGGGTGTAACAGCGGACCTTAGAATATGACAGTCAATGGTTTCGACCCCTTTTGGTCCCGATGTATGTAGGCCTTTTGACAGGCCCTTTGTGCCAATGGCGGACCCGGAAACGCGGTCCCACGAAAAGTGAGAAATTCTCAGATCAGGTGACCGAATATTATCTCCTCAAAATGTCTGTTCCATGGAGTTCGTATCAAGAAAATTAATATCAAAATTATCATGCTAAGGAAAGAAATTTATTATGTTTTCTTTTATAAATTAATGAGCCTTAAAATGTACACACCAGTTAGCTAAATATCTCTAATTACATACTTGATTATAGCCCGCCAAGACGATTTTGGCGCAAACAGATACAGAAACACTATTATTATTATTATTA
>Ga0123353_10001809_pt1 | contig 26288 bp, 23 predicted proteins | sample TergutLab28metaG_3_FD_92763 | JGI IMG/M metagenome (GOLD analysis project Ga0123353, IMG submission 92763) | Labiotermes labralis P3 segment gut microbial communities from Petit-Saut dam, French Guiana - Lab288 P3 | ecosystem: Host-associated > Arthropoda: Insects > Digestive system > Gut ...
CATTATGCTTAACCATTTCTTTTTTTTTTTGTATAATTATAACCCCTGCTCGCCCCGCCCCCCCCTTTTTATTTTACTTCTGAAACTAAAGTGTCTTGGTGGAGCATAATCATCACAAAGCTTGCACAACACACGCAGTCATTACCTTCATTCCAAACAAACAATAGCTAGAAACCGACGGTAAAATGTATTTAAATACTGTGCAAAGATGTGAAGCATTACTGGAAAGTGAATCCCTAGTCACCATCTTCTCCTCTGTGGTTAAAGAAGCAGTTCCTTTCAGTTCCCTACACCCAGCTTCAACAACAATTTCACATGCACAAATCTAGTCATGGCAGCATGTTTAACCGTAACACACTAAGGAATTAGATATGCAGGACATCACTCCTGTCAATTAAGCCACACTGTCATCACATACAGAAACAACAGGAACTTATTTACTCAAATCAACAGACAAAAATAATACATACGTTACACGATAACTTTTCTGAATATTAGATTTCTCTCTGCTAAGAAACTATGTCTTAAAAAACAAAGTTAACATTTCATGAACAGGCTTACTGAGACAAAAAGAAATTTTTCTGGAAGAATGCATCAAGATGACATGTCCCTTCTGGTTTCTAACCACAGTCCTCATAAGTCTTCAGATGCTAACGAAGCAAATGTTAGGATATTTATTGACAATACCATGAATCAACTCCTTGTACTACAAATGTGCACTCAATTTAAACTCTGTGTTACGTATATCAACACAATTTTCATGGCTACATGTCAAGACAATTGTCATCTGCAGCATATTCATTATCTCACTTGTTAAAACAAGTAAATCAAAGCTTACTGATAACTGGAAACTTGCCCCCAATTCGATTTTCAGTAAGAGAGGATCAGAGAAACACAAATGACCTCTGCATGTTGTATCAGTACGCAAGGAGAAATGGGCCAAGCTTTGTGTCAACATTCACCTTTGTCTAAAACAAGTTTTTTCACAAGAAACATGGCACACGGCTGTTCCGTTGGAAAGTCACAGTCAACTTACAAAATGTGCTGACAATGAAAGATAGTACAAGCACATATTTTAAAATACCAACATTTGCAATATTTCATACTTTAGTTTTCAATGGCTTCTAACTACATACAAGTTTGAAGAGAACAGTGGACATATGTGATGCACAATTACTTTGCACAGACAAGGAAGCTTGCCTGTCCAAATACTGACAAGACAACAGCTATTCGGGGGTGGGAGTTGGGTTCTCCTCCTTCCCTACTTCTGTGGGCAACTTCATGTCAGTCTGCTGAGTGCTGCCGACTGCCACTGGCTTGGTGCTTGCAGGCACTCCACTGCTGTTGCTGCTCGAGCTGGCATTACTGCTTTCTGGCATCTTATTTTCACTACTAACAAGAGCATTACCTTCAGACTTGCCTTCAGAACCATTTTCCAGCTTTAAGTTTGCACCTGTCAATCAAATAACACATTTTATAAGATCCATACTAATTCACAAAGTAAACTGTTACATGTAGCAGAAACAAGGGATCCTTGCCAGGACTGTCGTCACTCACACATACTCATAAGAATCAATAAGCTTGCCAATAATTGACTTCTCAAGGTTGTATTTCATAAACTGTAAGGCTGCAAAATGCGAGGTCCTCTCACAGGAGTGTTGCTGAAAAATCAAGCCTTCTAGAATGTTAACGCTGGGCTAGTAGTTCCTGGTGTTTCAAAGGATCACAGTGCCTTCATCTCAACTTGAAGATGAAAAGCACTATAATCCATTCAAACGTCACGAACTACTTGACCAGCAACACAGCATCATGTCTCAGAAGACTTGCATTTTCAATTGTCAAGTTCTGTATTCATGGTAACACAGGGCAGGCAACATGTTCAGTGACAATACACACCTCCATCAAAACATGTATGAGCTGCGTGTTCCTCATTCCTAAATGTTTTCAAACTCCAGTGATTTCAGAATCACAAAGATCAGAAAAATTACAGCACCTAACAAATTTCTGCCTTATCGCTGCAATCTGCAAAACCACCGATTTAAATTGTGGCATCCACTTTCTTTCAAGCAAATGCTACAGAAAAGCAAAAGCAAAAAATCAAAAAAAGGGCAGTGAAGAAAGGCCACAAGTGGCCGATGCATATGCCACACCATTCAGCGCCAAAGGGTTAATGTATGCTATGTAACAGAAGTGCAGATACTTAATAGGTGAAGGGAAATAACTGCTGTTGATTGGAAGCATTACAAGACCTGTAAGTGGACAGATTGCAAAGTTTGCTAATGTTGAAAAGTGTCAAACACACATCAACCACAATGTGCAGTTGTTAAAAAAAAAAGATACATAAGGTGAAACTGACCCTGTCCATGGCATGACAGGCACACCCCCACTCATTCTTAATCTTGGAACTATATGAAGTGAGTGGTAACCTTCACACTCCCACTGGGAGAAAACCTGGTACTCACTGAAGAGCCAGCCTGGATGTTTAGGAGAAGAGAAATCTCTTACCCTGCTGGGAATTGAAGGAGTCCTTGGATATCCAGTCCACTGCCTAGTCACTACACCCACTACACTAATCTGATATTTCATAACCATCTTCATGTTGTACAAACCATGGGCTCCATAATATGGCTGCCCACCAGCCTGGCCACTCTGCATTTTATTGATGTTCGGTGGTGGCCGTGATGGAGGTGCGTGTGAAGAGTTATGCTGAGGCCTGTGTCGACCAGAACCACTCATTATGCTGTTTCCCGGTGCCCCTCCTCCTTGCTGATAGGCTACTGGTCGTTGGATTGGAGTTGGGTAACGTGGAGTTGACGGCATGCCTCCTCGTACCCCGATGTTCATCTGGCCTCTTATGCTTTGCTGAAAAGCCTGCAAATGGAGACAGCAAATTTCAAGTGGACATCTTGAACACACACTATGATAGAACAAGTGGACAGATAAATATTAGTTAAGGTAAATGCAAAGCTGCCCTTCGGCATGCCACTAAGGCAATTCACTTGCCAGTATCATGCCCCTGTTGAAGGTATCCAAGTACCTACCGATTACCAGGCTGCCTGGACCCCAGAGTCAGTCTGTACAATTATATTGGTGCCACTATTCTCACACATGGACAGAATGAACAGTGAACAGTATGTGACTAACAATATTAAAGAAAATCTTATCCAATTTCTTCATCAAAAAGTGTTTCTACTCAGTGGAAAAATTATGACAATGGATTCTCAACAAGTGAACTGTGAATGAGTAAGGACCAATTAAGCCTTGAAGTATCTTGACTGTGATTGGCTGTGTGGTTGTTGTGCTTTAAGTGTCAAATAATGATGAATAGATGCTGATACATCCTGATTATTATTTGTTGTGTGGGACTTGAGTTTGATGTGTCAAATTTGGCGACTCGGGGCATTTGTCTTTAGTTATACCGTAGTTGCTTGTATTTCTCGAATTGCTAACTTCATTACTTGCTTCCTTTGTAATCCAATTTTCTTTCTGATGAGTCCATCATCATTTTTGTAGTGATCATCAGGATGAAATACAATACAATGCAATACATTACAAAACTACACTACTACTTTCCTGGCTAAATGGTCATCTAGGGTGGCCCAGATGACATGGTACAGCCTCTGGCAATGGTCTTGTCTAAATTAATACTCAGACATCAGCTGATAATTCAACAAACAAGAAGCCATGAGTGTGCCATTGTCTGATCCTGAATAAGTACAGCTACCAACAGCAAGGCAGACACAAGAAAACAATGCTCCACTGTCTTGTCAAATACTCTGAACTGTAGTCACCTTCAGTAGGCAATGCCTTGAACAGTATTATTATAGTCTACGTCTATGAAAACTACACAGCAGCCAACACCTGAACCGCCTAATACATGTGCAGTTGCATGTATCTTGTAATTTCATTACAGACACTAAGCAGTACTGCTACAACAGGCATGGCTTGAACCACTTCTTACTGATAAAAGCTGAGTTTTGACATCCCTGTGCTACAGAGATGTAAGTATCCTTGGAGATGGTCTTGAAATGACTAACACAAAAAGGCAAAGATATTCCTGTGCACACTATGAAGACATACAGAGGGAGAAGAGGTACAGTTCCACTCATTCTTAACCTCAGCACTAGATGGAGTAAGATGTCACCATCATGCCCTGGATGCTTTATCACTGGGGAAACAGCCCTAGTATGACTGTAAGGGTGGGTCTACAGCTGGTAGAGACACTTTGGAGAAGAGAAAAATATCTTGCCTCTACCAGGATTTGAACCCTGGACCGTCTAGCCCATACCCTAGTCACTCTATTGATCCATCTATCCCGGTTCCAGACAGGAAGCCAATACACATGGCATATTTGTAACATACCAACTGAGAAGGCTGAGTGACTCCCTGGTATGGATTGAACTTATGATGCTGCTGCTGCTGTGTTGGGCTTTGCTGTTGCTGCTGCTGTTGCTGTTGTTGTTGCTGCTGCTGCTGTTGCTGTTGAGGTGGTGGTTGCTGCTGCTGCTTTGCATTGCGAGCTTTTGGTGATGGGATCTGGGGAACTGTGTATATGAAACAAAATACTGCAATTGTAAAGACCACAGCAATGAAATGTGAAGCTGAGGATCAGTGTTTACATGGAATGAAAATACAACTGCTGCTGCCACTACAACACAAACGTGTCATGTCACAGCACTGGCAGTTATATGCTGGCTTCTTACCACAAAAGCCACCAACCTCACTTAGAGAAAAACAGAGTTTGACTGAGCTGAGTGTGCCCTGTACAACACTGTGGGAATTGGGGGAGTTGACTTGTCAGCCACGTGTCTCAATCACATACTTTAGAACATATCACGGATCTAAACAATGGCATTATAATGGGTAACAACAAGAGGTCAAAATAGGTTTATAACCTCCCAAGGCTCCACTGCATTCCTTGTGCTAACAAGTGCACAGCAGTCATCATTTATGTGTGGGTTGCGTTCCATCAGCATGCACATCAACATTCAACACAAATTCATGCAATTTAGCCCACTGAAATTTTGTTAAGTTTTTTGACCATGCTTGAACATAAAGCATGTCATTTCAGTTTTTGTGCATTACTACAATTCATTTATTATTATTTCCTTATACAGAGGAGTTATTTCAAAGTGGCACAAAACAATACCACCCACACAAATCATGACTGCACTGTGTTGTGCCAAAAGTCTATGAACATGGCAGGTAAGCTACACTGCAAATTTAAAGGACTATTTCACATGTGCCAGCAGACCATTTACGTGCCAACAAAGACAGTTACCAGCAGCCATAATTTCATGAGATGTTGATACAAAATTCTCGGTGTCACAGCTATGCACTAAATATCACAGCTGACTGCAGTGTCAGTTTGCTATGAGAATATGCTTGAACACAAGGTATGTGAAACTTGATTCCAATTGAAGAAAGGTTACAACATAGATGTTTGGACACAGCTAATTACATCAGTGTCTAATTAAAACAATTTTATATTGCATTTAACCATGAACTGACTGTACGGATTTTAATATTTTAATCTTAACTAAAATTTTAATCACGTATGTAGAACCTCTGCCACATAGGCTACACACGCTGAAAACGTGTGAACAGCTGAGGCCAAAACATGTTGGGAGTATCCTTATTGTTGCACCGTGCTTTTCGTAGAATTACTTTATCAACCAACTTATGCACTTACATAAAATTTCACATTAAAATGTGAAATTTTATGTAAGTGCATTTGTTGGTTGATAATTAAGGTGATTCTATGAAATGCGCGGTGCAACAACAAGGATAATGAATGCCCAACAGGCAAAACTTAACAACAAAGAGTCTTTCACTACATAACGCACAACGCACACCATAGCCATACGCATTCCCAACAACGTACTCTTACACAATACGATATGCTGCCACAACACCCTGTTAATATAATGGAATTATTTTGTGAATGTTTTTAAAATGACTTTAGCAAGGAACAACGTAGCTCTCTGAGGATGATTTTAGGATCAAAACGTGTCAGAGCAATTGTGTTTTAATGTGAAATTTTATGTATGTGCATTTGTTGGTTGATAATTAAAGTGATGTTGGGAGTAATAATTAACAAATAAAAACACTGTGTAACAAGTTGGTGTTAAACACTACATATGTAATATGGTTGTACGGAAAATGTACAACATTAAGTCTGTGCAAACAATTTACCTGAAGAGAATACTGATGAGAGAACATCCTGCTGATTACTGGAAGGTGACTTCAACTGCGCCCGACCATTGGAAGCAGCACTATGATCAGACGGATGTTGGGCACCTGATTTGAGGAATGTTGGACCAGGAAGTCCAGTGTTACGGTACTGCTGGGCTATCTGCAGTAGAAAGAAGGCAGAAGACTGTAATCAATACTAACTCACTGACAAATATTCTTCGGAGACAAAACGATGCAAGATACTTAATGATAAATAAAACACTCACATCATAAAGATAGCACTGTCCACCTAACAAGCTTCATGAAGATTCATGTCTCCTAGGATGTGCTGTGTCACTGTGTTACTGAGGTAGCAGCTCCTTACATTTCAAAGGATCACAAAGCCTTCATCTACATGATCAAGTCTTGCAATGTTACATCCTGAAGGTGAAGGCACTGCTCTTATGTTTCCAAAGAAGCATTTGTATTCTATTCAAAATAAACTTCCATGCTTTCTTGGATCATTTCACATTTTCAGTACAGTATTTCATTAAGAACTTGAAAGCACACATGCATCTTGGATTGAAAATGAATTCAGATGTCTGTGATGCATTAATTGGTCATGATCACAAACACCCGGATTCTATTGTTTAATTCAAAGGAGCCAAGCAGGTTGATGAAAACTTCCTAAGACTGACAACTTGTGTTCTGCTGTAATTCAACTGCTATATTAAAAAGTCATGCAAAACATTCTATGAAATTATAATCAATCAAAACTTGTGACCAATGGACAAGCTCTTGCCCACAGTACATTCAAAACTCTGGTCTAGTAAGTCACATGGTAACAAATCACATATATTGTTACAAACACTGAAAGCTCTGTTACCTGTGAACCAAAGTTCTGTAGTCCCACAGCGGTGGCAGCACCAGACTGAGTGCTGTACCCCTGTAGATTATAGGGGGAACCTGTTTGGTGAAGCTGCTGGGCTGAAGGGGCTGGCTGCTGCACAGCTTGCAATGCTGAATTTGTAGCCTGGTAGAAACCTGTCTGGCCCCCTGCAATTAGACCCCTCATGACATCAGACACAACGGCAGGGTTCTGGCATGAGTTCGCTGCAACACAAATTGATTTCCGTGTGTTTAAAAAAGTAAATGCAAAGCAACAGAATTGTAAGCATAACTAAAATTATGACATATTCTGCTTCAATGCAGAGACATGTTATGTAATATTTCAGACTGCCAAGGCAATCAACATTAATATTGTGGTCTCGTGACTTACGACACCATCTAATCTGGTACGTGAATATTAAAATTGTAGAGAAACATACTGCATTTCTCCTCGAGATATCAAGGGAGGAAGTTGTTCCTTCAAAATGTTCGTAACCACATACAAGATTACATTATGTCATAAATGAATTATAAAATTTACAGAACACAGATATGATGCTTTTAAAGGATTCCAGTGATGCTATACAGTCATAGTTATGAATAAAAATTTGGACACTCTGTACTGCCTCCGATGCTGGATCCGCCTTTATCTTCACGTGCAACAGGGAAATGGCATGGCTTGCAGTGGAGGGCCCATTACAAAGGGCATTCCTGTCATAAGTTAATGCTGTGGATTCTTGCAGCCAGGGAAGATCAACATTGTCTGAACTGCACTCACAACTATGAGTATGATACCACAAAATGCTGCTGACCAGTTATGCCCGATATTGAAAATTGTTTTTTCTAAAAACAAAACAAAGAATTGGAACATATCTGCATCAACAAGCCATGAAAAAGAAAACAATTTTAAGACCAATCTTCAGCACAGAACCCAATACCCAAATGGTTGAGACGTTACTTCAGGTGTAAATAACCGCTGCAAGAGAACAGAATGTGCATACTGTTACAGAACAAAATGGCATTTTGTTGCTGCTAATGAACTATAAATGCTGCTACCTAGCACGCAAAAAGTTACTACATCTTCACACTGTCGCCAACCCGTACCTAATTATCCGTGAATGTTTCACTAACAACAAATCTCCTGGGAGACTTTGGTCTACTTTATCTTTAGCAGACAGTTTCAAACACCAATTTTATCTCTTGAGAGCAAGAGTTTTCTGGCTTAGTGTGGACATTTATAATGCTACCAAGTACACTTCCAGAGACCAGCATATGGAATGCTAAGCCCCTCACCAGTACATTTTAGCGAACAGCATTTGGTCTCTTTGGATGGCAAAGGTTAAAATATGAATCCTCCACACAGAAGCTTACCAGCACATGCTTAACGAAATACAAGGTGACCTCCCCTCCACAATCTTAAACTTTCAAAAAATACTCACACACAAAATGTTTAACAGTGCACATGATTAAAAGGTGAGGACCCCCACACCTTCTGCAGACAAGAAATAGTGGAGGGGAGTGGGGAAAAAATAATCTTACATTTGGATAAAAGCGGCATTCCAGTGATGGAATGTAACTGACTCTACATAAATCTGCCAAACAGAACTCTGTCTTACCGGCAGAACCTGAGTAAAATGAAGAAGAAGGTGTGATTGTGGGCACTACGTTGCTCTGCACAGGTCCTGGTCGCTGCACCATCTGCGAGCTTGACAGGTAGTTCTGATTGACATTCAGGACCTGACTTGGATCATACTGGATGTACAGCTGAAAACACAAGCAGCCACAGACCCACCATTTAACAGAATGCCTTAATACTGACATGTCATCCCACCGCCTGCTTTTTCATTTGTTCCTGGTTCATGATGATTTACCGATTTATTACGCTAATAATATTCAGTAATATTATGTTATTTCGAACATACCGGAACACCCTAATTGGGTCCCAACATGCCACTCAGTTTTTACAAAACATATCTCATTCATCAAGCTTACCCACATTCTACAAATAAGGCACTTAAACAATGAACCTATTACACACAACCTCAACTATCACTTACATATAACTAGACACTAGAAGTCACAAGCCACTAATGATGCCAACTGGGGTGCGTCAAAATGACAACCACAACAAGTTATGACACACACCAAGGTGTAACACACATGCTCTGTAGTGTAACTACATGCCTGCATGATGTATACAACATAATGCACATCAGCACAAGGTAAGCAGCACAGTGCTGTATTTTACAGCAAACATGAACAGGAAGTAATATATATAAAAAGCGCACCCACTGGATCAAAAAATGTAGGCTAGCTACACAAGCAATATAATGAGCAAGTGGCAAGACAATGTGCTCCAAGTGTGTGTGTGTGTGAACACTCTTCATGCTGGACACTGGCTACAAGTACCCTCAGCTGACATTCTAGATGCATTATGCTTCCTCCTTGTCCAACAGACCTCAGTTGCAAGCACAGCATTGAACAGCATCTCTTTTATTCACTATATATCTCAATATTTCTCTACTTTGACAAGCTACCAATTTTAGCGTAAACTACCCATGCATCATGGCACTAAAGAAAAACATTATCCCTTCTCATGTGTGTTGCAAACCCAGGAAGCACATGGTGTAAAGGTATAAGGCAAAATTTCCTCTGTCCATGCCATGAACGCATACAGGGAGAAGAAAGGTATAGATCCACTCATTCTTAACGCAATGCTAGATGGTGATAAGTGGTTAACTTCACCCCCTGGCCACTTAACCAGTGGGAAACAGCCCCAGTACCCAGTGAATGGGAGGCTGGGTGGGCCCCAGAGCCAGTCTAAACATTTTGGAGATGACAAAAATCTCTTGCCTCTAATGGAATTTGAACCCCGAACTGTCCAGCCTGTACTAGAGTCACTATACTAAATATACTACCATGGCACTGTGGGAAAAGCAGTGGTAAGCAGGTGAACTTATACATGGTAGATTAGAAACAATGCTAGCAAATAACCAATTCACTGTAAATGACGATGGTCTGGAAAAAATAAATGCCAAGAAGCAAACTCACTGCATACAGCAGTCTGGACAGTACATAGCCAAATTCTAAAAGCACATGGACACATATAAAACTTTGAACAAGTCATATCAAAGGCAGTATTTAAGTTCAAAGTTTCTTTGCCATCATGGAGTAATTTGAATACAGGCATTTTAAGACAACATAAATTATAAATGAGGCGCTATCTCAGGAACACAAGGTTACATTGCACTTTTTGGGTAACCATGAATAATCACGTGGCACAACAGTCTGATGCAGTGAGTAATGAGTAAAGGCACACAAGACACCTGCATATACCTGCGATGCTTGAGGGGCAGAGGGCAAGGCACTCTGCTGATATGGACCAGCTCCCTTGGTGCCAATTGCTCCGATCTGTTGTGTCGAAGGCTTCACACTAGCTGACATCAATGAATTGGATGTTGAAGAAATGAGAACTGTGCTGGGGCTGTTACTCAGTTGCTGGGACTGCCCAAATGGCCCTTGCGGTGTCTGTTCAGAGCAGGGAATAAAATGTTTTAGGCAGTCGTCTCATCAAAACACAAAACAATTAAGCGTTTCAAACTGAAGTTCAAGCACATCTTCCTCGAGAGAGCCAATGATTAAAACAATTACAACAATTACTATTACAGCCGCTTCTGAAAAGTTTAGACAACGGCACATTACATTTAAGAATTAGTGGTTTCTGACCGTCCATCATCTATGAAGGATTCTGTGAGGGTCTCTGGGCTGCAAAATTCATTACGTTAAGCTCAGTTCATTTACTCCACTGCAGTACTATCATTTTTCAGCACCATTCCTGAGCACAACAAGAGACTGGCCCCATTCTAACAAGGGTCTAAAAATTCCAAGACAGTTGACATCAGGTAACAGATCCAGTCTGCACAATAGGTGTCTTCTATTATGAATTTTAGACAACGGGAATCGATAAACCTTGTAATTCCAATATAATACCAGTTCTTGCAAAAGAACGCACAATTCGTAAGTTTATCTGCAGGTGCAATATCAGATGATTTGTGTATGCAGCAAGGTCAACTGGTCCAGTCTAACAGCGAAAGATACAATAATACAATAATAAACAGACACCTGAATACGAAACTGCGAGATTGTTGACTGATACATGTCTGGTGCAGCAGTGGGTGGTGGGTGGGGTGCAGTCTGCAAGTACACTGACTGCTGACTGAAAGCAGATGCCTGTCCAAGTCCTTGTGACAAGCCATACGGTGGGAACTGCGAGAACTGGGATCTCGCTTGCCCACCAAGAACCTGAAATGAGATATATACCAAGCTGTAACAGCCTGAGAGCTATTGTAATATCCATGGTAATATATGAAAAACCGGGTGTCAAATCAGCAGGCAGTCTGATGGACCATATGTTCAGAACTGCAATAAATGCAACCCATATTGCACTTTAACAAACTTATAGCAAATCATTCAGTAATGGCACTAAAATAAGGGACATGGTATCTGGCCACTTTTTTAAAAATCTTCATCATTCAAAAACTCTGAGAGCTATGCCTTGTACAAGGTTCACGCAGTGCCTCAGGCATTGACATGTAACCTTTAATGGACAAACAGGAAAATGCTGTCCCGTTAAGTGAATGCCCCTTTTGTCCAAAAGCAAAAACACGGTCCTGCAAAGAGCACTCACAACAGAACATTGCCCTGCCTGCAGCAGAAGCCAGGGATTTAAAAGGCCATTGGCTACATGGTAACCACATTACTTAATGTTCAAACTGAGTGTGTGTATCTTATGTGTATTGGACCGTGCATCATCTTGATATCTGAATAAAGGTAGACCAACTTTGATGACACTTGCTTTATTATGTCAGTTTACTGCTCAACATGTTTTGGATGTTAATACATCCATCTTCAGGAGCTTGCGACTACTTGGTGCGTTATTGTGTAGGCTGTATTGTGGAAAATGCAAGTTACAAAATATCATATCGTCGCTTTACTATAAGTTTTCTTATCATTTCTTCTATGCCAGTCACCGAACTGCAGTTCGGTGACTGGCATGGAAGAAATGATACTGACATAATAAAGCAAGTGTCATCAAAGTTGGTCTACCTTTATTCAAATGTGTGTGTGTAATCTACATGCATGTTTCCACATGTTTGGTGAAATCATCAGATGTACACAAACTGTCAAATGCGAAATCTCAAATGTGCCACCTGCCTGTTCATGTTATACAGCCTTCTCACTAAGGTTATTCCAACTATGGAATGTGGCCTGCAGCAGTGATAGAGAACTTTCAATTTAAGATGTTTTCTACAAATATGTTAACAAAGGCAACAACTCAAAAATTATAGCATGTTTTGAGTTTGTTATTAAAATTATGCAGCAATCTGAAAGGTTATGTTTACTTTTAAGGAAAAGTACTTACCTGCAAATGTTGCTTACAACAACACATGCCTCCACCCTGCCACTGCTCTGATGCAAAAGCACAACAAAGTAATAATGCTGTCTGCTGCTGGCCTTATATAATGTCAGTGACGGATGAACCAGTATGGAGCACTGGTGGAAGGATACTGACAGGGCGTAATCTGAAAACACCTGTCCCAGTGCTACTTGTGCCCATCAAAAATCTCAAACTGGCCTGGAATCAAACCTGGCCCCAGACGTGAAAGGCTGGCAACTTAACTGGCTGAGGGGTGGCATGGCCCACCAGAACTGCTGTTACAATTGATCTGGCAAAGTCTCACAATAATGCATTATATACGTGCTTGACGTAAAACAGTCACGTACCTGAGTGCCGTCAATCTGAAATGCGCCATACAGTCCACCCTGTGCTGGAATCTGCTGTGAGGAATTGTACAGTACTGTAGGCGGCGATGGAATGGCAGAAATGCCACTGAACTGAGCTGCAGTTGGCTACAAATAAACACACAAAGAATATAATGTGATAGAAATTAGGGGTGAACATTAAAATGACAATTTTGCACAACAGCTACATTTCAGATACCTTGCACCAATGATTTTGTGTTCAAACAGGGTTGATTTACATTGCACCAAGGTTCTATGTGGTACGTTCAAGTATTTCTGGAGTCACCAAAAGCTGATATGCATTGCTATACTCAGCATACAGTGATGAATGCAGAATAATCTGCAGACCCATTTGTGGTTAGTTTCAAAACCATAAATGCAGCAGATGTGGATTAATGACAGGAAAACGTGTAACAGTTTAAGTGGATATATGCTACTTCAAACTAGGAAGAAATGCAAGAAACCCATGAAAACATTAAAACACGTTTCTAGAAAGGAAACAATGAGGAGAACTCAAATACCAACTGCTGTTGAATGTTCAGAAGAATAAACTTCAAATGAATACTCTGATGAAAGAGTAGGCGGCTCCAGCAATGAGGAGGACACTGGTGGAGTGACAGGTAAGGTCGTCCTTGGGCATGAAGTTAGCTATACTGAGGGACTGGAGACACAGTTCCACACATTTTTAACTCTGGCACTAGACAGAGGTAAGAGGTTAACTGCACACCCTCGCGACAGAGCCCCTAGTACCCACTACGTAGGAGACTAGGGTGGGATCTAGAGCCTGGCAAGTGCACTACAGAGAAAAATCTCCTGCCCCTGCAAGGAACTGAACCCTGGAATGTGCAGTCCACAGCCTAGTCTCTACATCAACTGTTGTATGCATTGCTCACTACCAATGTAATGACATATTTCACAGTCACCTTTCCTTGTACAGTCACAGCTAATGTACATTTTTTCACCCTCTATGTTATCCTGTCAGCAAAATGCATGGTGTATCACCCTTACCTGATAGCTGATATGTCCTGGCTGTGCACTGGATGAGTTAAAGGGAGGTGGAGAGAGGGGCCCAGGATGTCCGATGGGTGACGGCCCTGTGGACAAGACAGCCTGCTGTTGGGGTTTCACCTGCGGGGCAAACAGCTGCACATCAGTGAAAATATACTTTCAGAAACAAGTGTATACTGTACAAATGTCTTGGAGAAACCTGCATATGTCAGCAGCATGTCTCTCCAAAAGAATGGTAACATCTACAGACTGCACTGTGTCACATCCCAGAAAACATCAGTCTTAATGCTTATCACAATGGAATGTTATAGCTCATACAGAGGACTGATGTTTACAAATGGATTACACCATGTGTATGTGTGTGTGTGTGTGTGTGTGCACACGCACATTGTGACAGCGACTGTGGAGCAAAATAAAAGAAAATCACTAGAAGGGAATTTCAATTCGTACCTAAGCGTACAGTCTACACAACAGTTCTCCTTCTGTTTATATGCAGCAAAACAAAAGGAGAACTACACTGAAGACTGTACAATTTATTAGTCCCTTTTGTCTAGATGCAGTGCCTTGAGCGTTACTCAAATGGACAACCATCAACAAATCTTCATTCTTTAATCAAATGTATCATTCTTTTTGTGTGTTATTTAAAAGTGCTGTCAACTGCTGAGATTGCACAACACTAGTGACTTGTGAGATGAGTATAGCTTTGGGAGCATGACTGAGACAGGGAAAGCAACAGTACCTGTACCCCTTGTTTCACGCCCCACTTGTTGTAATGCCCCATGCCAATAGACACTATTTCTTAATTTAAGCCCCCTCAATTTTGGGTTCCTACCCTTCAGCTGGCCATGCTGTATTATGCTAACCCCTACCTATTCTTTCTTATGGGAGTACAGTTGTTTATATGCCTTTTTGATTTATACCCACTTTATCAGAAATGCAACTAAGGTAAAACAAGGTCTTGGAGTACTGGGAGAAAAACCTGTCCCAGTGCCACTCTGAACCACAACAAATCTTGCATGAATTACACATATCAAATTACTCTGAAGTAATTTAAGAGTTTTCCAAACTAATCCTAGGCAATCTACAGACACAATTACCAATACAATTTGATAATGAAATGATTCCTTCAGACTGTGGCTCGAGTGGAAATGAGGTGGAAAAATGTTACGCTCCCCACCAGCCCGGGATGTGTGACACAACATAACACCCTACAACAACACTGTTACCTGTATAGTGGGTCTTATGAGACTTGCATGCGTGTGACTGTACATTTATTACTTACTATGTTGCAAGCTAAAGCGTACAATGTACAGTGCACATATGTTAAGATTATGTGTTCCAGGATGTGACTCCCATGCAGTTTGGTAGATGGGTGACCACTGTAGAAAAACATGCTACATGCTACCTCCACCTTAGGGGGAAAATTGATTCAGGTTCTTCTGTTGACACAGCCGTATCTACCCAATGAACTACGGTGTGCCTCACCCCTGAGGACAGTAAGCAAAATATTCACTGTTGCAAGAACCCCAAATCTCATAAGTACCATTTTAATACCAGTACAAAATTAATTTTTTTTTGTAATTTCTTAATTTTCTCCTCTTTCCTGAAATAATTTCTGGACTTTGAATCAATTACAGCAGCGCTGAATGATATGATGATTGGTAACGAGCTGCGATTAGGACCCACTCTCCTGACGTCTAAGTGGTCTTACGAACACCACCAACCACCACCTCAACCAAGGTGGTTCATATCTGGGCCAAGATCTGAAACCAAGCACAAACTGCATACAAAGCAGGAAGTGCTACATACCTGACCAAGATGTTTAGTTTGAACTTACAATTTAGACAGATCACCCAGTAGCATTAGAGTGAAACCTTAGTGGCTGGTGGACATTCTTAGCATACTTGAGAGAGATACAATGAATATTCAAACACTATGATGTGAAAATCACTTGGAAGATGGAGACACAATAATGTTGACACAATCTCAAAGCAGCACATGTGTGAAAACAGAACTAGCTCAGATGAACATTTGACAGTGGACTTGCATATTTGTGCAGCTGAACTGTTGTCATATTGTGCCACCAGGTGATATTACACATACTGCCTTTACTCTGTTTATCACGCACTTGCACAGAATGCCAGAACATATGCAAAACAGTAGACATTCAAACATCACGACCAGTTTCCTGACATGTACCACTTTCATACCCTTACATCTACTGTTGTTTCTCCTTCCTCCCGTAAAGCCTGTTAACTTCTCTGCTCTGTTGCCATTCTTCTCCCCCTTTCCACCTAGTTCTGGAATGTGTCATGTCAAAACACTAACTTACCTCTGTATCCTTCAACTGGCACAGCTTCAAATACATCACTGCCATCAGTGCACATTAATACTAAATGTTTTACCACCTCCACACTAAAAGAACATGCTCTCCCTATGGCCTGTTGTTCCCAGCAATATACATACGACATATGTACAAATAAAATATACAGAGAAGGTCCTAGAGAAGCAACTCAGGTTTACCTTACAAACGTTGCTTGAAGTAGACGTGGGGTCATTTTTGGCCATACTGGGAACGGCTGACACTGCTGCTCCACCACTGTAATTATTTGTATTGCCCTGCATTGGTGGACCAGGACTGGAAAGACAAATCGACATACAGAAATCTTTTGAAGGACCAACTGTTACGAAAAGTCATAAAAAGAAGAAAAACATTCGGTTTTCCACTCAAAATCAAAGTTTTTAATTTCATTCCCTAGGCACAAACACTAACACTGCACTGCTAGCACTTGGCCAAAATAACACACTGTCCAATTCTGATTACTGGCTGTCCCAGCCATGCTTCATGTCATCTCTCTGCCACTGTCAGTTTCCAGCAACAATAACAACTGTCAAACCACAGCAGACGCTTGGCGTGAAAACTTCATGAAGTCTCATCAGTATATGTTTGCTCAAATAATTCTTGAAGCATGTCATTAAAGAATTGCCGATGGGCTAACATGTGCCTTTTTTTCATTCTGTTATGTCTGAATGACTACAAAACGGATGACACATGAGATGAGACATGGGTGCACTATTTCACTGTTCACACAAAACAAGCTGGACTGCAATATGGCTGCTGAAGCAACACTTGGGACACTACCAATTCCGGAATAACAAATGAGGGAAACTTCTTTTCATGATGGGTGCAAATACAAGAGCCTCAATCCTATTGCAATGCAATTTTAAAACAGGCAAAACTAAACAGCAGTCAGCAAAATAACAGACACATCACACCTGCTTCAGCCCCATGCAAAGAACCCCAGTACCCATGGCAGAGAAGGTTGGGTGGGTTAAAGAGTCCAGTTACTGTGGAAAAGGGAAACACTGTGCAGTGTGTTGCTGCGAATCAAACTCACTCCCTGGCTGTTCAGCCCTCAGGGCAGACACTGTAATCCTGGCACATTTTTATACAAATGATACACAAGGATCATATTTATTGCTGGGCTGGCCACTGCAGACTGGATGGCATGAGGAGTTACTATGCATCAGTGATGTTGCCAAATCTACAGTGCACAATGCACCAATACAAAATACTCTCTGTTGATTCACTGGACACAATCATACATATGTCAGTTTCATCTTACCTGTACACAACTTCTGCAGGATTAAGTGGTGATCCGTCATCACCGGAAACAACAACTGGTCCATCCACAGATTTGCCAAAAGATGAGGGATCAAGACCAGCATCAACAGGGTTGCCAAAAGTTGGCGTGAAGGATGATGCAGTCGAAGCTACACTTCCATCCTCATTGTGTTCAATCACTGTGGGCATTGCAGGCATGCTCTCCCACACCTTGCAAACACAAAAATAAATCATATGAATTGGACACAGTGTGTTCCCTGCCAATGTTTCTTTTGTGGCATAACAAAATCAAACGGTACATTACATACAAATGCAAACATACACAATCAGTACTTCTCAGTTTGGATGACTGCACAGTATGGAAGTATACACATTTTCAGCACATCTCCATTCAGATGAATTGACGTAGATTTCTGTTCAAAGTTTTGGTAGGTACAACTTTGATTCATTTAACAGCACTGTGGCACTCTGCTGCTATGTATGTGATGCTACCCAGAAGTCCCTGAAATAGGACTGCAGCACAAAAACCGCTTGTAGTACAGTTGTGTGCCGCTAGATATCGCAAGCAGTACCCTTTATGAACCAGTCTGTCAAGCGACTTTCTGCTGTGAGGATGTGTGTTTTTTCTGTGCATTTTTGTGGCGTCATGGTAGTGCTTTTTGCGATCCTACCGACTTGCTAAAATGACTGATGTGAAGGAGCAATGGATTTGCACCAAATTCTGCTTCAAACTCAGCAAGACAGCTTTGGAAACCACACAAAATGCTTAAAGAAGCATTTGGTGATAATGCCCTGGGCCAAACGCATACCCACGAATGGTTTAAGCATTTCAAGAATGGGTGGATGTCAGTCAATGATGAAGAGCATTCTTGACGACCTTTGACCAGAACCATGAACGAAAATGTGGCGGAAGTTTGACACTGAAGACATCATGCATAAGGAATTTGTTCCACCAGGATAGATGGTGAGTGGAAAATTCTCTTGCGATGTTTTGAGGCAAATGAGGGAAAACATATGGCAAAAATATCCAGACAAGTGGTGCAACAACTCATGGGCCCTGAATGACAATGCTCCTGCTCATGCATTGCTCGCTGTGTGGCAGTTTTTGGTTTCTATGAATACGGCAGTCATCCCCCACCCTCCCTACTCACCTGACCTCACCCCGTGATTTTTTCCTATTCCCGAAGATGAAATTGAAATTCAAGGGGTGATGTTTTGACAGCAATGAGGTGATCAGACCTTGCAGAACGTGAAGAAGCTGTTGTGAAATTGCTCCCAGAAGTACTTCCGATTGTGGAAATCCCACTGGAATCGCTGTATCAATGCAAAGGGGACTACTTCAAAGGGGATGGGGCAATTAGAAATTATGGTAAGTGGTTAAGCTATGGCAGAGGAATTTTGGGAACTTCTGGGTAGCTCCACTTACTTACCCAGCCATCACTATGCTGGGACCAGAGCACATAAAAATTAAATTATTTTAACAAACTTCTGCTTATATGAAAAAAGAACAATCCGTTTCTAACCACTGCTTGCAATTTCATACTTCTGCAATGAGGTATATCTGTGTTGCAGGCTATTTTGTTTCTTCATTACCCTTTTCAATACTAAGTACCCGATTTACAATGGTCATTCCACTTACACTGCCAGACCATAATGGATGTGCTATAAAATGGGTACTTGAATTCCACGCTGACAGTTTCAAAGAGCTAAAGAAGCTGAAGACAGTAGACAGACAACACAAAGAAAAATGTAGGAGTGGCGTAAATGTACCTTTGATAACTGCTGCAATGTAAAATGTAACATGTAAAATATAAACACCAAACAAACTTGTTTGTTTAAGTTTGGAATAAGAGTTTATAAATGACAAAGGTGACAACAAAATGGTAGAGGGACAGACGGACAGAAAAAAAAAAATACGGAGAGTCAAAGTGGGGTAGGAAAGACCTGAGCAGTGACAATATTTGAAAATACAAAAAGCACTGGGAACTGACCAATGCTACGTGGCAACAAAGTAACTTTTGTACAACTGTTTCAACACCTGCAATTGATATTGGCCCCTGAGAAAATGACACAATTATTCGTTTTCTGGCAGAGCTTCCAGCACACACTGCGAAATAGTATGTTATGACACTGACTAGTTCTATGTAACTGGCAGGACAACCAACTCCCTGACTACCCTAGCTGCAGCCTAGTCTAGGGTAGGCACAATATGAACTGAGCTGTCCAACTCTTAGACCTACTTAAAATTGGAAGTTATCAATCACCAGTAGGACACAAATTACTTAATGACACTATCAACTGGTAAGATTACACTGTGTTGGTGACAGATGAATGAAGGAGTATGGAGGGCTGGAGGGAAGATTCTTAGACGGGAAAACTTACATACTTGAAGAAAAATCAGTCCTAGTGACATGATGTAGAAAAATGACCTGTCAATGTACAGTGTGCACTGATGGGTCATGTTTCTTTCACTGTGTATTCTACAAGCACAACGATGCCACACCTTACAAAAAAATCCTAGTGACACTTTGTCCACTACAATTCACATGTGCACTGGCCTGGGATCAAATGTGGCCCTAATCAAGAGTATCAACAATGAAATTCATGTAAATACCTTCTTTACAGATGCAATCTTAAAATTGAGATCAGCAGCAGGTGATGATATTGTGGACTGCACTCCAGGAGCCATATGCATTGACCGGGAAAGGCCCATCGTCTTGCTTGACTTATCGTCCGTTAACTGGGAGAGTTCGGAATCAAACGTGAAGTCCAACTTCATGTCCACACCATCCTCACTCTAAAGAAATACAAGTCACTCTGTGGTACATAAACTTAAGGACTTTCAACAGTACATCAGAAACTCTTTAGCCAGGATGTGGCTCCTTCCTACATATGACAACAAACAGAAAGGAACTAAAACTTTCGAGGAAACTAGAGGACACTCATGTAATAAAAAAAGATTAATGTATACAAATAGTGCCTCAATTTTCGCAAACCGGATTTCAACCTCTGGTGATCATCAATATTAATGCTATAATTTAAACCTACTGCAGGAGGTTCTGACAAACTACAAGACCATATGGCCAGGGATTCAGCTCTCCCCACACCCCACTACTGTACATATTGCTCTCAGCTCAGCGGAGCTCTGCCTCCATTAAGGGGGGTTCCAAGGCTTTCATCCTCTCTAACTCTAATGCACAAGTACTATTTTATATTATTATTATTATTAAAATAAATTTTCAAGCTCTTTGAGATCATGTTATGTTTGAATTACCGATCTTTTGTACATTCCTGAAACCAAACAGCAGTTTTACATTTAAAAATGGATTTGGTTCTTTTTTCAGTTTTACTTGTTCCAATTAACCGTTGTGTGCCGAATGTTGACCGAAGTCATGTGCACTGTGCAGTTTACAGTGTCAAAGACAACTAACACTGTCATCAATAACATGATAAGAATTTGCAGCCATTTACATTCTTGTCTTTCTCACAGTGCTCCAGGGCATTTATTTCTGGCACGAAAGAGTTAGTCATGAACACATGAGGCTCTACCATACATGTCTTCAATGCAGCTAGACAAGCGTTAGACTATGCCATGAGAGATCACAGGCGGATCATATTAAAAGACAAAATTCTGATACGCATGTACAGAAACAGTGAGAATGCATTGTCCCTCATTTCTCCTCCTACAGCATGACAGTAATAACACCACCAGCTAACCTTTCAACAGCTAAATCTAATACCGCCAACCCCCCCCCCCCACCCCACCCTGAAATCATCCTTAGACAGGTTTGGAAAACATCATACTTCTGCATCATGTCTCAAATTTGATGACTCAGCAGATTTCCAACACATACAGTACCTAAGGACACAAGGACAGTGGCAATGAATGCTGTATTGTACTGACATTCCTTACACAGCTGTTATGCCCATGGAAATGCTTGTAAGTTGTGTGGGTGATTTGGCAATTCTTGGAGGGTCGGTTGGTCGTGACCTTGGTCCGGCCACCCCCCCTAATTCGTTTACTCTTTTTTTTTTTTTAAGTATTTTTGTTGTCCGCGAGGCGTTGGGGAATGGAAAGTTTTACTCTGGCAGCTTCCTTGTGCTGTGACCGAGTTGAGTTCCTGAGATGTGGTGATGGGAGCAAGACGAGGGGAACACTCGCTGTCTGGACAAATACTTGGCTGGAGCGTAAGTGCATTGCCGGACTTTTCTGATTGTAGATTACTTATTACAGTCTGCAGTCTACTGTTTATGTTAATTTAGCACCCTGGACTGGCTCTCTCCCCCTGGTATAGATTAGTATTAGGGTTTGTAGTAATCCTCTCAGAGTGCAACCTGCTTTGTTCTTTTGTGTTTCAATTTACTCATTTTATTTCATTTTATTCTATTTTATTTTATTTGTCTTTTGTATTATTTTTATTTTACTATTAGCAGTAAAGTGCAACTTGCAATACGTGTTGGTGTTTTATTCCTAAGGGAGAGGTTGCAGCAGTGAGTTCGTTGAGGCTGTAGTCCGCTTTGTTACCCCTGCCCCTCTCAGGAACCCCCAACCTGCAGGCACTGCCAAGGGGTGTCGTGGCGCCGCAAGGGATATTTTGGTGGTAGCCCTGGCGGGCCATAACACAGCACTGTACTGTACTGCCATTCCTTACACAGCACTATACTGTACTGACATTCCCTCGCCTGCACTTACCTTACTGAACGTTAAAGGTGGAATCTGTATGGGGTCAGTTTTGCTGTCTGGTCCTTTGGTCAGATCAGGCATTGCACCAGAGTTCTTACTGGCAAACCCTAAAGTTACTTCTTCAGAATCTTCACCCATTTTGCGATCTGGCAAGGGGGAGGAAAAAAAAGTCAGTTGCAAATGAGATCTAAATTCTGTGCCCAAATAACACCACACACACATTCATTTATGGATTCTGTAGTTGTGAATTCATCTAAATAATGTTATCACAAGCTGCCAACTATATTACAAAGGAAACACAGTAAGGCTCTACAGATCATACAGATTATGTGCAAAGTATACACAATGTTAACGGCAGCTCGTACATATAAATGTAAAAATCTTTGTTTTCAAACATTACAACTGAGCATGCCAATGCAGTGACACACACTGCCACAATTTTCACCATTCCACTGCAGTATAAGTTGTGCTCTTGCACTTGGAACCACTCATGAACAACAACATATACCAACTGTTCTACCCCTGGAGAAACAAAACCCTGGAACACATTAACAAGATGGATGGAGGGGTGTGCCCCAGACTAAACATTTTGGGAAACAAAAAAATCTCTTGCCTTGTCGGGGTTATCAAACCAAAGATCGTCTTGCCCACAGCCTTGCAACTGTTGAAGATTAACAGATTATACTAATGTTAAATGTAAGAAATACAGCATTGTAGGTGCCCGCCAATAATGGACAACCACCCAAGGTACTTTACAAGTAATGAACACCAAAACTATTCACCTCTGGGTTTGTCACTCCTCTGATGTTTCATGTGACTGCTGAATTTTGCCTTCATGGCCAGGTCTGGTGTAGATTTGTAATTTGTGTTCTCAAAGATAATTGTCTGGACAGGCGGTGATGTTCCATCTAACACAGTCTTCTCTGCTGCCTGGAAAAATAAAAATAAAATAAAAAATAAAACACAAATAAAAAATAAAATTTTATACCTAGAATGCATAATGTAAGACCAAGATTTCTTGTTCCTTGTGCAAAAAGAGCTATTATAGTGAGAGATTTAAGGTTCTCACAGTACTGATGCTAACGACTACCATCTTGTAGTATGTGATGCTGTACTGTAGCACCAGCAGCCTTACCCAACAGCATCACCCTGCAGAATGTGATGCTGTGCCGTACCACTGGCTGTCTTACCCATCATCACCACCACCCTGCAGAATGTGACGCTGTGCCGTAGCACCAAGCAGTCTTACCCAACAGCATCACCCTGCAGAATGTGACGCTGTGCCGTAGCACCAGCAGTCTTACCCAACAGCATCACCCTGCAGAATGTGACGCTGTGCCGCAGCACCAGCAGTCTTACCCAACAGCATCACCCTGCAGAATATGACGCTGTGCTGTTGCACCAGGAGTCTTACCCAACAGCATAACCCTGCAGAATGTGACGCTGTGCCATAGCACCAGCAGTCTTACCCAACAGCATCACCCTGCAGAATGTGACGCTGTGCTGTACCACCGGCTGTCTTACCCATCATCACCACCACCCTGCAGAATGTGACGCTGTGCCGTAGCACCAGCAGTCTTACCCAACGGCATCACCCTGCAGAATGTGACGCTGTGCCGTAGCACCAGCAGTCTTACCCAACAGCATCACCCTGCAGAATGTGATGCTGTGCCCTAGCACCAGCATTCTTACCCAACAGCATCACCCTGCAGAATGTGACGCTGTGCTGTACCACCGGCTGCCTTACCCATCATCATCATCATCACCACCACCACCCTCCAGAAGACCTCTTTCCCCACTATTTTAAGGTTACAAAACCAACATTTTACTCATGTAATGTGCATGAGCTGTTGAATTTTCACTGACAATCCATGTTACAAACTCCAGCCATATATAAAAAACTGCAGGCCAGCACTCACAAACACCTGACACTGACCAGAGATATCCACACACAACGGACAGGCAATCACACTTTGCTAGCATTTGTTTAAAAACCTTGAAATCCAATGGCTATGTATTTCCAACAAGCTAAGTGGCACACACACACACCAAACTGACTGGTTTCAAGTAATCAGTTGCATGCAACGTGAAACTATAGCTACACGGAACGAGCGCTTTCATTCCCAATATGTGAAAGGCAAAATGCATATAAGTTTCCAGCTTTTCATATGAGCCCCACACACATTAAGCAAAGGCTTGGTGGGCCCCAGAGCTGGGTCTGGACTTTCTGGGGAAAAGAGAAGTCCCCTGCACCAGGCCAACCCATAGCCTAGTCACTATACAAACTAGATTATGAAAATAAAAAATCACATACATCTCTGCCTAGTTTGCATGGCACCTTATCTTCATTTGGTGTACTTCTTTGGCTGCTTCCTCCACTCTGAGGCTGCTCATTCATATCAATACCACTGCAAAGTACAAACGTAACCTCACATTACAGAGCAATCTGTAACAGTAAACAGCTTCCATGTTTGGAGGGCAATGTCATTTAAATTTCAGTCCACCACACATTGCGGGGCTTTAGCATAAGTTAGATAGGTACTAAATGGTTGTAAAGAAAAGAGTGGAAGCATGTGCTTAATGAAGTACTTCGTTAAGTGCAGTTTATAAGGAAGGAAGGGAGGGAAGGCTCAGAGGGAGGGAGGGAGGGACTGATGGGAGGGAGGGAGTAATGTACATTATGAGCTACAAACTGAGTTCTGTATGATGGATATTCTACAGGTTCCGCAGTCACAAACATTAAATAAGAAGTCATTACAGTACCAAATGCAGCTCACTGACTGCATTCAAATATTATTTTGCAATATAATACCAAAGCAGTGATGCATCCTTCACATCCTGGCACCAGTTTAAAAATCCCACTGCAGTAGAATTGAGGGTTCTTACATTCACAACCATTCATGACTAGCCATTTCCAGTTCCTCATTACCATGGAATCAGCAACCCAAACAAATGCTGTCACATGGTGTGATCATGCACCACAACAATGTAACCCCACAATGGGCACATCAGTCAAAACAGTTACCAGAGAAGTTTCACTGGGAACCTGAGGACAATCCATCCTATTGTTTGGGCTGCTGAAGTAACATCAGAAGGCTGGTAATTCCACAACAACCAGAAGTGCAAATGGCTGTTTGTGAAGTGTGGTGAATGCAACAATCGATTTCTGCTGTGATGAAATCATTAAATTCACGCCAAAAAGGTACAAATGCATAAACGTGATCAGGGATTATGCTGCAAAATAATGCCACTTAACCGGAATAAATGAGGTAAGACCCTTCACTTAATGTTTAGGACCTGGAGAATGGCACTTACTGCACATCTGCCAATATGACAGCAAGTACACTAACTGTAAACAATGGCACTGACAACTCTGTACACTGTGTTGTGCACAATGCATCACACTGTTTCCAATCTTGGTGTTACCACATTTGGCTGTGGCACGATTTAGATTTCGTGCACCACACAAATGTACAGCCATGGTTGCACTACTACTTACCAACTATCACTAGAACTAGTAAGGGCAGTTCCCAGCTGAATTCCTGGAGCTGTGTTACACACTGGTGAGTTTGGTCTCAGAGATGCAGTAATTGGTTTGTCCCAAGCATTGACAGATGGTGGTGGGGCAGGACTAGATGAGTCTGCAAAATAAAATATTGAAAAAATGGGATTCCAAGGCACTTAATGTAAGAAGCTGCCAATAGGTTTATACCAGACTACAGAATTAGAAGTTTGTACTCATAGCTGTTTAAAAAACTGGTCTTCCAATTTCTTTATCTCTAAGAGGTGACAAAGTGTCTAAGTAATTCCATACCAAATTACAATCCAGTTTGGCAAAGTTCTGAAAGAGCTTAGGACTTGTGCTGAGAAGTTCTATCAGCTGTACTATGAAACTTGTCACTTGCGTTAAGCCTCAGATTTAGGGTGGGGTCTAACGAGTAGAACCACAGTTAGCATGAGAGACCACAACCGTTGTAAATAGTGTCTCATAGAGTGGTCCAACAGAACAAAACATATGATGTAATAAAATTTTTGGATTCATAATTCCATTGTAACAAGGAAATGCTGCAAGTGTAAAAAAGGCAGAGAAAAAAAAATAAATAAAAA
>Ga0123353_10001813_pt1 | contig 26267 bp, 14 predicted proteins | sample TergutLab28metaG_3_FD_92763 | JGI IMG/M metagenome (GOLD analysis project Ga0123353, IMG submission 92763) | Labiotermes labralis P3 segment gut microbial communities from Petit-Saut dam, French Guiana - Lab288 P3 | ecosystem: Host-associated > Arthropoda: Insects > Digestive system > Gut ...
AACGGCAGCCGATTTGATGAAGCAAGCGATGGTCAAACTCGTGCCGCTCGACTCCTTTGAGGCAAATCTCTTGTTGCAGATTCACGACGAACTGGTTTTCGAGGTTACGCAAAAGGATGCCGAAAAACTTTCGCAGTATGTGGTGGAAACGATGCTCTTGAACCAACCGCTGCGTGTGCCGCTGGTCGTCGATGCGGAGTTGACGAAGTGTTGGAAGTAACCCATTTTTCCGGTCCGTCGGTATATTGTGGGTGTAGCCGCGATTTTAGGTAGCGATTTTGTGAATTTGGGCAATGACGGAGACAAGAGCCGGGGGATGTAGCGCAGCGAAATCCCCGGGATGGGGGACTTGTTGTCCATATCAAAAGCAGTTAGAATCACAGGAGTTAATTGACGAGGGAACTCCTTTCCAAAATGTTCACTCTCAAATCCCCTTTTTCTCCCTCAGGTGATCAGCCACGGGCAATAGCATCATTATTCGTCGTCTTCCTTTGCCTTGCACCGACGGGATACGGTGATGCTCCGTTGTCGTCGGCGACGACGACAGAAACACCGCTCCGATTTCTGGTCGGAGACGTTTATATTGCCAAGCCTCCTCACGCGCCGGACCGGAAACGCTGGCTCGAAAATGTTCGGCAGTATCGGCAAGCGATTCGGGATGGACAAACGTTCGACCGCCGCTTGTACGATGAACCGTCACAGCAATGGTTGACGAAAGCGTTTACGTGTCATTTCACGTTCATGTACGACCGGTCGTTTTACAATCCAGAATCAGGAAAATATACAATGGACTCCTTCCTCGATGACGGCGAAAAGGAATTCGGCGGGTACGATATTCTGTTGCTTTGGCACGCCTATCCCCGGATCGGCGTTGATCGCCGCAATCAACTCGACTTTTATCGGGACATGCCCGGTGGGATTGCCGGTTTGCGAGATATGGTTCGCCAATGTCATGAGCGAAACGTTCGGGTTTTCATCAATTATAACCCGTGGGATACCGGCACAAATCGCGAAGGAAAAACGGACGAAGATTTTCTCGTGGAACTCGTTCAAGCAACGCAAGTGGATGGAATTTTTCTCGATACGATGCACGGCGATTCGGCAGTGTTGCGTCAAAAACTTGATGCCGTTCGACCAGGAATCACACTTTCTCCTGAACTCAATCCGCCTATACAGGATTTGGGAATCTGCAATTCCTCTTGGGCGCAGTGGTGCCGCGACCCGGAAGCACCGTCGTTGGAACAGCGCAAATGGCTGGAGCCGCGACACATGCGATGGCAAATCGAACGTTGGAATCTTTCGCATCGGGAAGAAATTCGTCGTGCCTTTTTCGGCGGCGGCGGTATGATCATCTGGGAAAACATTTTCGGAACCTATAACCCCTGGAACGCAAGCGACAGGCGGCTTTGGAAAAGGGCAGTATCCATTCTAAAAGAGTATTCTGAATTGTTTACAAACGATGCATGGGAGCCGTACTATCCTGCGTGTGGTGATTCAGAAAATGAAATAGTGCGCCGCGATGCTCAACTGGGACTTTTCGTACATCATTGGTCCGGCGAAAATGGCGAATCGCTCTTCACCCTTTGGGTCAAGGAAAGACCGATGATGCCGGACAACGATTCGGACATCGGGTATTGGCAAACGAATTTTTCACTGTTCGACGTTCCGTGGGACGACGACATGCGGTACTTCGATCTCTGGAACGGCATTGAAATCACACCCGTCAAACGCGATGACCGAGCCGTTATCCGTGGAATGATCGACCGCTTCTCTGGACTTGGCTGTTTTTTGCGAATTCCCAAATCCCAAATCAACGACGAACTCTTGACGTTCGTTGCCAAGCAATACCAATTGAGTCGTGAACAGTTCACTACCAACGATCAACGGAATCTCGCCCGGTCGGTCGAAACGCCGATTCCGATTGAACGGACGGTTCCTGCCAATAGAGATCACATTCCCGCAGGAATGGTTCTTGTGCCCGGCACAAAGGTTCGTATGAACATTGAGCATCAGCGTCGTGAATGTGGTTGCTATCCTGATCCGGGTACTCCGGCAGATTTTGCCGAGACGTTTTCTTGGGGAAACTTCCATTCAGCAATGATACGACACGTTTATTCGGTCGATGTTCCGTCGTTTTTGGTCGACGAAGCGGCAGTGACCAACGCCCAGTTCAAGGCGTTTTTGGATGCAACGAATTATCGCCCGAAATATGAAACGAACTTTCTTGCTCATTGGCACGACGGTCAAATGCCGGTAGAGTTGGCGGAACATCCAGTTGTTTATATCGACTTGGACGATGCGCGGGCATACGCAAAATGGGCGGGAAAGCGTTTGCCGACGGAACCGGAATGGCAACTTGCCGCACAAGGAACCGACGGCAGACTTTGGTCCTGGGGCGGCGAGATGGACATCAACAATCCCGACCCGTTGCGAGTGAACACAACCGGCGGCACGATTCCTGTCAGGTCGTTGCCGGATGGCAGAAGTCCTTATGGTTGCTACCAAATGAGCGGCAACGTTTACGAATGGACGGAAAGCCAACGGGACGACGGACATACCCGATTCGTGATGATTCGCGGCGGCAGTTTCTTTCAAGCCAAAGGGAGCGGCTGGTACATGGACGGCGGACCGCGCCCCAACAATCATCACGCCAAGTTCCTATTGATGTGGTCGGGACTCGACCGTTGCGATACAATTGGATTCCGTTGCGTCAAAGATGTAGAATAACCGTGCGGTCATCGCATTTTCCCCTAGCCAGAGAAAGGACAAAAAAATGGAAATACTGCTACTCATTTTCAATATTGTGATTGTTGCGCTGTTAGCATTGATTGCCTGGCTTTTGTTTTTCCGTAAGACCCAGTCAAACATTGATGCGATTGTCACGTCGTTGGAACAGAACAGCGAAAAACAACGCGACAGCGTTGCCAAGCAAATCAGCAATGATGCAACAGAGCAATTTCGACGGTTCGACGATTTCAAAGACCGGGTTCAGACAACCCTTCAAAGTAATCGTGTAGAGATTAGTAAACAACTCTTCGACTCACAAGAGCGGCTTAATCATCAACTTTCGTTGATCCAACAGAGCAGTGCAGACAGCATCGTTAAAATCAATGACCAAGTGAATAAAACATTGCAGGACAGCCGGATCGAAACAAACAATCAACTAACGTCTATCCGACAGAGCAACACAGACAGTATCAAAGAGGTAAATACCACGCTTGACACCAAAATGAAGTCCATCCAAGAGACTCTTGAAAACAAGATAAAGTCTCTCCAAGAGGGCAATGAGAAACGTTTGGAGCAGATGCAAGGTGTTGTGGATGAGAAATTACAGAAAACGCTCGAAACGCGTTTGACACTGGCATTTGAACAAGTCAGTAAGCAACTGGACAGCGTTCAGCAGGGCTTGGGCGAAATGAAAAACCTTGCCGCCGATGCCAAGAGTCTGAAAAACGCACTCATCAACGTCAAGGAGCGCGGCACTTATGGGGAGGTACGGCTTGAAAAACTGCTCTCCGACATTCTCGCTCCCAACCAGTTTGAAGTCAATGTCGAAATCAGCAACAACAAACGCGTAGAGTTTGTCGTCAAGTTGCCCGGCAGTGGCGACGAACCGCTCCTCTTGCCGATTGACTCGAAATTCCCGATTGAGGACTACAACCGTTTGCTCGATGCAGAAGACAAGCAAGCGATTGACGAGGCGAGAAAATCGCTTGCCCAAAAAATACGGTTGTTCGCAAAAGATATTAACGATAAATACATTATGCCGCCGAAGACCACTGACTTTGCGCTGATGTTTTTGCCGACAGAAGGATTGTATGCCGAGGTGGTTAGAAACGCCGCTTTGTTTGAAGAGGTGCGCGACAAGTTCAAGATTACGCCGGTGGGACCAACGACACTGTCGGCGTTTTTAGGCTCGCTCCAAATGGGATTCAAAACGCTTGCCATTGAACAGCGGTCACAGGAAGTATGGGAAACGCTACGGAAAGTGAAGGCGGAATTTAAGAATTTCGGCGATGTGCTTGATAAAGCCCGCGAAAAAATTCAAAAGGCAGACGAAGATTTAGAGAAACTTGTCGGCACACGGACAAGAGCCATCAACAGAACCTTGCGAACGGTGGAACTCGGTGAAACCGATCCTGTACGATTGTTGGAATCACCGGAGATTGCAGATGAGGACGAAACGAACTAAATCCGGTTGCACCGCTTCCGGCTTTTATTCGCAAAATTAGCCTTGTCAATGTGTTACGGCATCGGCAACCATTTCGCTCGAAGGGAATTGCCAGCACCGGAGAGCGAAGGTGCCGTATTCTGATAGTGCCGACGCGCATCGTCGTACCGCTTTTCCCGTTCCGCTATACGTCCCAACAGATACTCCGTCTGGACCTTCCAAGTGTTCAACGGATGCGTCCGAATTTCCGTCAAAGCATCCTTGGCGGCTCCTAGGGAGTCAATCTCAAACAGTGCCGCTCCAAGCCAATAACTCGCCTGCACCGTCATCCATTGAAGTTGGAAATTGAGAGCCGAATTATTGCGGAACGCCGGATCGCTACGGTACTCGATCATTTCCTTGTCCGGCACCCGGGTATTCTGAAACTTGGTCACCGCATTGTCCTGACCGCTAATCGCTCCCTTAAAATACAAAATGCGTCCCGACCAGAGCGGATAGTGTCGACGAACAGACGAATCGTCTAAATTCAGACGTGGTCGCTGAATCGCAAAAATGTTCATTGCCTCGTTCGTCGATTCGGGACTGAACCGCTGCTCAAAGGCGGTGCGAAACGGATATGTCCAAAACGTTACGCCGGTGATTCCCGACGACGCAAGAAAACGGCGGCGAAGTTCATGCGGGTCGGTGTAAAGCACCATGTTTTGTTCGCCACTCAATTCCGATTCCAAAACCTTCATACGCATCGAAACACTTTCCGGTGTCAGGAAAAGAAGAGCGGTCGTTTGTTGAAGCATTTCGGCAGTGATCGGAAACTTTTGCGATTCCGAAACATCAAAGCGGCGGAGCAAGGAATCGTCTTGCACGAGTTGTGAAAGGGTGGCGACACTGGAAAATTCCAATGCACCGTCATCGCCGACTTGCACTCCATCGGCACCCGGAATGGGAAAGCCGTGATTCAACAGAAAAACATAAATTTCATTGTCCAGCAACACACCGACTGCCCAGTAGATCGGAGAATTAGGGTCTCGTGGATTCGGTACGCCGAGCAATGCCGCATCGATACGCCGCTGACGTAACAGTTCCAGAAAAATGGTCATTCGGTCCTGTGCCGTTCCGTAGCCGAGCAGAATCGTTTGCCACGGATGCTGCGGCAACACCTCAACGGCTTGCTGTTGATTGATCGGAACCCATTTATTCCGGATTTCGATATTGCAAACGACCCAATCGCACATCTGGACGGCTTGATCCAAAAGAACCCGCTTATCGCCGCACGTCCACTGAGAAAGATCACGGAGCCAAGCCGATTGCTTGAGGTACTCCACGTCCGAAGTGGACATAAAGAGACCGTCGGTTTTCAGTTGAACGGCATAGTCTTCTAACACGACAGCAAAACTCGCAAAGCCATCGGTTTCGCGTTCGAGTTGTTTCGCAAAAGATCGCACACTGGAAGCAGTCAGGTTCGGAATGTTTTCGAGAGCAGCAAATCTATTTCGTAAATCTGTGATCGATTGCGACACTCTATTCACGACCGATACATTGGAAAGAGAGGCGAGCGTTTGTGTTTGAGACAAGAATGTTTCCAGACCGGCAACGACATCTTGCCGCTCTTTTTGCAACGATTCCGAAGCAATGACCGGTTGTTCATTGTCGTCCAAGACGGTTTCGCCTTGCAAAAGGCGGAGGGAGCGGACAATTTGTTTGGCGGTTTCGGCGGCATTCCTGGCGGCGCGTTCGACTTCCTGAAAAGTAGCGTCAGGCTTCCATGTGTCATCGGGTTTTTGATTGCGTATCCATTTATCGAGTCGGTCGCCGACGTTGACCAGTGTTTCGAAGCCGGGCATGTTCGGCAAACTCGGCGAATCGTGGAGGCTGTTGATGAGTTTCAGGGAGCGGTCGAAGTCTTCCTTTTGGAATCGCTCATCGCCTGCTTGACTTTTTCCTGCTTCGGCAAGCAGCCGGGCTGCGTCATTTTGCCCTTGACGTTTGCAACCGGCAAGAGAAAGTCCCAGCAGAAGGGTAATGAACAGAATACAAAAGCAATGTTTCATAGGAATAGTCCGGTATTTCGAGCCGGGTGAACCTTATTCTACGCTGTTCGTCTTCTTTTAGCAAGTCACAAAAGCCGGGTCCCTATTTCTGGCTTTCCCGCCGTGGGAAATTTTTATATGTGTACGTTACCAGAAATTTAGAAAATTGGTAGTCACTTCGAGCAGAAGGTGAAAGGAACGACCTCTTGCACGAGGACGCTATTATCGTGTATAATAGGGTGAATCGGGAGGTTTATGTTTTCCCACCATTTTTTCACTATGCAAGCAAAGCAAATCGACAAGGGCTTTTTACATTGGATATTTCAAGAGGGGACATTTCAAGGCGGCGGACAGTCTTCCGCTAAATGGGACTCTAAAATGGCAACGCTCCGGAGGGAAAGCGTCCAAAAACCGACGATCTTCATCGGCACTGGAACCTGCGGACTCGGTGCCGGTGCCGCTTTTACTCTCGAAGAAATCAAAAAATATCTCGCCGATAAAAAAATCGATGCCGACATCGTCGAAGTCGGTTGCGTCGGACTCTGTGCCGTCGAACCATGCGTCGATGTCCAACTGCCCGGCAGAACTCGCTTAATGTTCCAAACCATTACCAAAGACAAAGTTGCGTCTCTACTCGATGGTGTCTTTGCCGGTGAACCGCCGAAAGATTTAGTTCTGTGCCAGTTCCGCACACCGAACCAAAAACCTTGGGAGGGGGTGAACTCTCAAAACGACCATGCGTTCTTTGGTCCGCAGACCCGATGGGTGCTCAAAAACTGCGGTGTCATTGATCCGACGCAACTCGAAGAGTACATTGCGTTCGGCGGTTATCAGGGTTTGCGAAAGGTTCTCGGCATGAATGGCACCGGTGCAATGAATCCCGACGATGTTTGTGCCGAGGTGGAAAAATCCGGCTTGCGTGGTCGTGGCGGCGGCGGCTTTCCCACCGGAGTCAAATGGAAATTCGCCCGAAACAACATCGATCCACAACGGTATCTCGTATGTAATGCCGACGAAGGGGATCCCGGTGCGTTCATGGATCGTGCCGTCATCGAAGGAGACCCGCACCGCCTGCTCGAAGGAATGACCATCGGTGCCTACGCCATCGGTGCGAATAAAGCGTACATTTACATTCGTGCCGAGTATCCGCTTGCCATCCAGCGTTTGGAACAGGCGATTGCCGATGCGGAAGCGAACAATCTGCTCGGCGAAAATATTCTCGGTAGCGGTTTTTCGCTCAAGATGATTATCAAGAAAGGGGCGGGAGCGTTCGTCTGCGGCGAAGAGACCGCCTTGATTCACAGCATCGAAGGAAAACGTGGCATGCCGAGACCGCGTCCGCCGTTCCCCGCCTGTTCCGGTTTGTTCGGACATCCGACGATCATCAATAACGTGGAGACCTTTGCGAATGTTCCGCAGTTGCTCAAGAACGGGGCGGACTGGTTCGCTTCCGTCGGGACATCGGGAAGCAAGGGGACAAAAGTTTTCGCTCTCTCCGGCAAAGTGAATCGCACGGGACTTGTCGAAGTGGCAATGGGAACGACGCTTCGGGAAGTAGTCTTTTCCATTGGCGGCGGCATTGACAACGGCAAGGCGTACAAGGCGGTGCAGATCGGCGGTCCTTCCGGCGGTTGTATTCCCGAGTCGCACTTGGACATCGAAATTGACTACGAATCATTAAAGTTGGTCGGAGCAATGATGGGTTCCGGCGGACTCGTCGTGATGGACGAAGACAACTGTATGGTGGACGTGGCGAAGTTCTTTATGGACTTTATCCAACGGGAGAGTTGCGGCAAGTGTGTACCGTGTCGGGAGGGGACGCGGCGGATGTTGGAAACGCTCAATCGGATCACGCGCGGACGAAAAAACGAAACCGGCGGACAGACGTTGGAACGTTTTCAGAGCATTGTGTTACTGGAACAGTTAGCGGAGATGATTCGGGACACTTCACTTTGCGGGTTAGGACAGACCGCTCCGAATCCGGTGCTTTCCACGTTACGTTGGTTCAGGCACGAGTATGAAGCGCATGTTTATGACCGGTGCTGTCCGGCGAAGGTGTGTACGGAGTTGATTTCGTATCACATTACGGAAAAATGTACGGGCTGCACATTGTGTGCCAAAAAGTGTCCGGCGGAGGCGATTGTAGGCACGGTGAAAAATCCTCATTCGATTATAGCGGACAAGTGCATCGGTTGCGGAGCATGCGTGGACTCCTGTCGTTTTCAGGCGATTGAGAAAGTGTAGCAGAGGGCGAATCGGTGCTACTGAGGACGGCATACCGTCCGAAACGAAAATGTTCCGCCGGCAACGGCAATCTATTCCCGTTTATGGTAAGAATACGGTATGAATCGTATTTGAAACATGACGTACTTCACGCTTCCTCTTATTCCAGCAAGGTGGGAATAGGTCGGGAGAGAAAAGGCATTACCGTGCCGGGGGCAGAACGGTGAATTTCTTTGCGTCTCGTAGTTTCTGAATCATTGCCGGTGTTACTTCCGTATTGTCCGTCAGCGTTACCGATTCCAACTTGGGCATCGTAAGCAATGCTTCTACGCCTGCATCAGTAATTTTTGTCGCTCTTAACATTAACGTTTTCAAAGAAGCAAGTTTCGTGATTGTTTCCAACGACTCGTCGGTAATGGGCACTTCCCAAATGTCTAGAATCTCCAAGTCTTTCAGAAAAGCGACATTTGCCATTCCGTCGTCGGTGATCGACGACAACTCTTGAAGGTAGAGCCGTTTGATCGTCGGCAACTCTTGGAAGACTTCCATTGCGGAGTCGTCGATGGGCAGTCCGCGAAGCGTCAACCGATTCAGTTTTAGTCCTTTCAGAGCGAGTACACCTTCCGAATCAAAATTTTCGCATCGGAAAATAATCAGGCTGGTCAACTTTTCCATCTGACGGATGTACTCTCCAGACCGACCCGTGATCACGAAGTCCTGAATTTCAAGGTTGTCAAGTGCCTTTGCTCCCGTGAGGGTTCGGAGTCCTTCGTCGGAAACGGACGGGCTACGGTGTTTCAGACTTCTTAAAGCAGGAAACATTGCCAATGCGCTCATGCCGCCGTTACCGATCTTCATATTGCCTCGGATGTCTAAAGCCCGTAATTTCGGAAGAGTCGCAAGGTTCAAAATGCCGAATTCACTGAAATCGCAAAAGAGTAAACCGAGAATTTCCAGTTGTTTGAGTTTGGCAATCTCCGCAGTTGCGGCATCGGTCAGCCGCGAATTGGAAGAAACATCAAGAGACACCAGATTGGGAAAGGCTTCGACAATCGTTTTGATTGCCGCATCGGAGATTCCGCCGTTCGTCAGACTTAACGTTTTCAATTTTTTCAAGCCGGTGAGTTTTGCGACGGTATCGTCAGTGAGTTCCCGATAATTGGCGACTTGCAGTACTTCCAAATCTGCCTGTTTGGCAAATAGGTCGAACATTCCGGCATTGAGATCGCTCCCGTCAGTGAACGTAATCGTCCTGATGGTGTTGTCCGTCAAGACAGTTTGTCCCTTCAATGCCTTGATTTTGTCAATCGTTTCCTGAACGTCTTTCGGAACGGCATCATCTGCTGCCGCCGCCGGAGAGAATATTCCGCCGAAGAGGAGTGCCAGTGGGAGAATTAGGAACGAAAAAAGATGTCGCATAGCCGGTTCAATAGAGGAAATTAATATAAAGGACAAGGGACGTAGTGTATCGGACACCGCCGAAGTTGTCAAGTGTCCGCTTTCCGGCAAACGCCGGGAAAATTGATGACGTTTGCCGAGTGAGCGAATGGAGCAGTGGAATGACACTACGATGCAGAGGGTTGCGAAAAAAGTTCATTCTTCCTGAACATAGTCCGATAGACCTTTTCGGCGTGTAATCGGGTGCGGCGTTCAAAGTGGGTACGGTAGTCCCCTTCCCCTTCCTGCGCCGGCACCTCGAACGGTCCTTGGAGCGTTGTCGTCTTTGCCAACAGAGCAAGCGTCGAAGTAAAATATTCTTCAACGTCCGTCCAAAAGTGCAACGCCCCGCCCGGCATCAGTCGGCTTTCGATCAGTTTAAGCACTTCGGAGCGCAAAATACGGCGTTTGCGATGTGCCCGCTTCCACCACGGATCAGGAAAATAAACATGAACGGCAGCGAGTGAGTCGTCGGGAATGAAGTTTTGCAAAATGAGGGCGGCATCACCGCAAACCATCACGGCATTGGTACGATTTTGCCGAATCAGTCGGGCGGCAGAGAATCGGGCATATTTGACGCTGATTTCGATGCCGAAAAAATTGTGCAATGGATATTGCGCGGAGGCGTTGTCGATAAACATTCCCTTACCAGAGCCGATTTCGAGTTCTACCGGTGCCGAATGTCCGAAGAGTTTTTCGACATTCCACGGTTGGGGTAAATCGTCCGGCATTTTAAGAACAGCAGAAAGATCGGCGTTCGGATCAATGGTCTTGACAGGCCGGCGTGCCACTCGGTTCGTTCGCAAGATTCGATTGCGGTTCTGACGGTCTATGCGAACATTATACCGAAAAAATGACAGAGCCGCAATCGTGGACATGATCGAATGGACATTGGTCACCTCCAACCGACCCAGCCTCTTGCGCGTTGATACCACGACCGGGATTGCGGCGGTTCGGCAACCTCCTGGGCAACACGAGGTTTTGGTGTTGCAACAACCGGTTGCGGACCCGAATCTGGAACAACTCGGAAGAGAAACTGCGTCCAATAACTTTCCAACAACGAAGTCAAGTCCGACACTCTGCCCGAAGTGCAATACTTGTCCGCCACGACCAACCGCCTTTGCAACTCGACCATCTCGTTTGCCGAAAACAAAACCTGAAACAACGCAACATCGTCGAGCCAGACCGTTCCGCTGCCCGAATACTGGACACCAATACGCACTTCTTCCAACGACTCCATCGGCAACCGTCCAAAAGGCACAAGCAACCGATGCCATCGGACACCATTTTTCGGCTCCACATTCGCAAAATAAGGCAGCAACGTATCTTCCACGGGAACACTGCGATAGATCGGTTTGCCACGATGGTTAGCGGTTAACACGACGCTCATCGGCAACGACTTGCAATTTTCCGAGATGCCGACGAGCATGGAAACGTCCAAACGCCCCGTTGCCGGTAGCGAAAACGGCTCGGATAAAAACGTTCCCGACTCTGCCGAACTGTTCGTTAACTTCACACTGCTTTGCCCTTTGCCAGCGACAGTATGATCCACCTGAGCGGTCAATGTTTTTCCGTAACGTTGCCAACCGGGAATGATCGCTTCCGTACCAGGCAACAATTTTACATCGGCAATGTTCTGCCATCCCTTCCCATCATTTCTAAATACCATATCAAATGCTGGCAATTCAAAATCGGCATTGCCGAGTCCGGCAAACGGAATGCTGCTCCGTGCCGCATGAACCCGCTGGACAAGTTCTTCAACCCTTTGCCGCAACGCCTCTTCGACAGACGACGGACGATGTACTGCGACCGATTCAATTTTCGCATTGGCATCGCTGATTTGAATTGCCAAAAGATCGTAAGGCGACAATGATGCTCGCCAAGTCTGTTCGCCGCTACGCACCGGACTCCTGCTCATTGACCGGATCATTCGATGCCCTGTGAGTTCCGTCATGCGACTGCTTGTTTCTGCGGCAAAAACGAAGTCCGCCTCCACGGAAAAAGGAGCATCGTTCACGATGTACACGATCAAACCGTTCGGCAAATTGTTGTATCGAACAGTAAGCGGTTGCAACGAATTTTCTTGGGCGGGGGAGGGATGCCCACCAGAGTGAAACGTCTGAAACGGCGCACGCGGCAACCTTCGATAAGTGTCCAATACGTCGAACATTGCCGACTCTTGTCCGAACGGCAACGAGGCTCCGCTGTCCATAAACATGAACACGTCGGCTTGAGCGAGTTGCCGCGCAAACCGTTTTCGACTCTGAACGTGTGCCGGGGTAGTAACAAAATAATCGGTATCAGTATGGACAAACTGCACTCCCGGCACAATACCCCCTGACACAGTGCCCGACCCGGAAAAGCCCGACTCGGAAAAGAGCGAAACGGTATCGGCAGTATTCAAACTATCGTAACTGTAATTTTTTTCCTCCGAAATCTGCACAGGTTTTAAGAAGTGCAGCGATTCCGCCTGTGTAATGCGGGACAGGTCAAAGCCGAGAAGTTGCACTGCCAGCAAGGGAGCAAAATTGTTCGGAAGCGTCGGTCTGCAATACTCCTCTATTCCGGGATGATCGAACATGGTGCCGCCGAGTAGGTACAGCGGAGCGTCCGGTCGCTTTGCGGAAATTGTCTGTGCCAAGTCGGCGTAAAAACCGCTAACTTTTCCCGCCCGCCAGCGAACCCACTGGTCCCAAACTTGAGGATCGTTTAGGAATTGCAACCGCTTCGCATTTTTTTCTGCCAAAAATTGTTGCGTCGGCAACGTTGTTCGAAGATGCTGTTCATCAGGAAAGGGAACGTTGATTTGTATTTCGATGTCCTGCCGAAACTGTGCAAACGTATAATCGTCCGGCGGAAAAAGCGCAAACGGAAGTTGAGCGTAAGTCTCCGGCGACAACACGATGCCAATTCCGCCGAACGATGCATGCTGACCAAAACGGTCTGCAAAATCGAGTACGATCTCCTTCATCGCTTGCTGAACGGCAGGATGGAGCAAGTTGTATCGGCAATGTTCTGACCCGCCCACCAAAATTTCTTCGGCGATTCCCGGATGTTGCGACACTAATTGTTCGAGAGAAGGAATCGGCATGTCAAATTTGATTGCCGGGATGAACGTCAACTCTTCGTGGTTAAATTTTCGGAACATCATTTCGAGCGAATCCCATGCAACGGCAGAATAAGGGAACGTATTCTCGGAAAGAACAGTCAGGGAAACGCCGTCGTATCCTCCGCGATGAAGTTTATCGATCAAGTGCGAACATCTTTCATAAGCCTCTTGTCGATTTGCTGGCACCGGAGTACTGGCTAAAAGTTGTCCGATGCGTTTTCGCTGTGCCTGTCCTTCGAACAATTTAGGCAGACGTTGATCTTCCGGTCGGTGCGTTGCAACACGTGAAACCCTAATGTTGCGGAACAAGGCTTCCTGATCGGGCTGACGATTGACGAGAACCAATTCGGTATGTTGCAACGTTGCCCAAAAGAGAAGTTGATGAGTCGCTGCCGTTTCCGTGTAGGTGTCTTTTGCGATTTCCTCCGCAACGTGAATGTTTGCGGCAGTATTGATAGACACAATTCCTTCATTACCATGTCGTTCTGCAACTACAATTCCGAGCGTTTGCGGAACGTTGACCGGATAGTCAATTTCAACGAGATAGGGTTTTCCTTCTTCGGTCTCTATTGGAAGAGTGTGCCAAGTACATCCGTCGATACCGGCAGGTGGAAGAGCGGAAAAACTGGGATTCTGTTCTGATGTTTCTAAAAAACACGTCTGGTTGGGAGGCAGATAAAGCAATCGCAATTCCATCGGAACGTCAAGCGTTTCCGGTAAAGTAGAGTTTTGCCGGGCGGCACTCCGTTTTCCGAGCGCAGGAAATTTCAGCAGTTGCGCCGGTCGCGGCAGATCAGTAATTCGCGGCAGATCGGTAATCTTCGGCAGGTCAGGCACTTTGGGAAATGCCAGCAGTTGCCGACGAGCCGGTGCGTCGTCAACCGTTTCCAACGGATCACGTTTATCCAAAAGCGTCCAATCGCCGACGGAGCGGGGCGAGTCTTGGGGAGACAACACGACAAACTGGCGACGGACTTCGGTTACTTGCCAGTCAGCGGTAGTGGTGCGAGGGAGATTCACAAGCGGTCGGCTGAGTTTCACCACGGAAAGCACTATTTCGTAAACTCCTTCTTTGTCAGGAGTTACAAACGAAACCGGCAAAGGAGTAGCGGGAGTAATTTGCGTGTTGAAATTGCCAATGGCGGCAGGTTTTTTTGACGACGAAAAGTCGTTCAGTGTGACGTGTAGCGTCAAAGGAGTGGAAGGATCAGAGTAATTCATTGACGAACCGAAAGCGATAGCCGTGCTGCTAAAAGAGCCGTCGGCACCCGTTTTCGAGCCAAGAGATAGTGTATGACCAGCACGATGAATATAGCCCCTTGTTCCCGGCGGATGAAGGGTTACGTCCAAGATGATGGACTGTTGCGGGGTGAAAATGCCGTTGCCTTCGCGGAAGGTGCAATCGAGTGCCCAACCTTGAGCAGGGTCAGCAGAATGAGCGTCGGCAGTGAGAACTACCCCGATGACAACGGTTAACAGAATGAAAAAGTACCGAATCGGGCTCATTTGGACGGATTCCGAGTCCCTTTTGGGAAATCATGCCAATTTTCTCGGAAAAATGCCAGATCAATTTACAAAGTGTTTTGCAAAGTATATTTTTGCGCCGTTTCAAGTATAATAGTTCATTATGTCAAGCAAAGAACAAGTCTTAACCCGAATTCGTGAAAGCGGTTTGGTTGCCGTTGTGCGAGCGGAAAGTGCGGAGCAAGCCGAAAAGATTGCGGAAGCACTAGCGGCGGGAGGCGTGGCAGCCATCGAAATCACTTTTACGGTTCCGGGAGCAGCCGATGTCATCAAAGCATTGGCTGCCAAGTACAAGTCCGGTGAAATCATCATCGGTGCTGGCACCGTGCTGGATTCCGAAACCGCCCGAATCGCCATACTCCAGGGGGCGCAGTACATTGTTTCTCCTTGTTTGAATGTCGAAACGGTCAAACTTTGCAACCGGTACAACATTGCGTGCATGCCCGGTGCAATGACCCTGAAAGAAACGGTCGAAGCGGTAGAAGCAGGCGGCGACATCGTAAAAATTTTTCCCGGAGAATTGTTCGGTCCTGCGATTATCAAGGCGTTCCGAGGTCCGTTGCCGCATGCATTGCTGATGCCGACCGGCGGTGTCAGTTTGGACAATGTCGCGGACTGGATCAAAGCCGGTAGTGTAGCGGTAGGCGTGGGAAGCACCCTCACTGCCGGTGCGAAAACCGGAGATTATGCCGCCATTACCGCCGTTGCCGGACAGTTTATCGAAAAAATCAAAAAAGCGAGAGAATAGAGCGTCTCCGTGAAGTATTTCCCGTCAATACACTCCCGGTTCTGCGAGGAAATTCAAAATATAAATGTGGGGCAAACCGATGGTCAGGAAATAACAGGCTCCGATCAAGACGGCAAGGATGAACGTCAACACTGCCGGTAGAAAAATTTCGCACTGGGCAAGGAGCAGTCCCGACCGGATACGTACCATCGCTGCATAGTGGTCGATTCCTTCGAGCAACATTTGCTGATTCGAAATGCCGAGCGACCACTCGATCAGCGGCGAAACGGACGACTTCGGATAAGCATTCGACTTGCCGTCAACGATTCGACGTTGCAACGCCTCGAGACTTTCTCGCGACCAGTACTGCTCGTTGCAACTCTTGGCAGCCAGCAGGATCGCTTGATCCAGCGGCACCGATGACCGCACGAGCATCGCAAGGATTCGGGCAAATGCCGTCTTCTGCAATTCGACGGCGGCGCGACCAATCCAGGGGAGCCAACGGAAAAGCGAAGAACTGCCTATCGACTGAATGACATCGGAACGTGCCGAACGAATTGTCCAAAAAAGGTAGCCAGCCCAAAGCAACACAGGAACGCCGAACACGAAAGTCCAGGCGACACCGGCATGAGCAGAAAGGGAATGAACAACCTCGAACATGAAAAAGGATTGTCCATAGGCATCAAAAAATTGGATGAACGACGGCGCGGCAAAAACAACGAGAAAGGCAAAAACGAACCAAAGGCTCGTAAGTAACACCAGCGGATAGAGTGAACTTCGCAGGAGGAAGAGTCGGGCATCCCGGAGGGAGCGGACGCACTCCGTGAGCGAGTCGAGTGTACCGGCAAGGTTGCCGGACTTGATTCCGGCTTCGACAACGGCGGCGAACACTGGTGGAAAGACCGGATCGTCACGGACGGCATCCGCCAGAGACTGCCCCGTTCCGAGTCGTTCGGCAAGGTGACGAAGATGGGCACCAATCTTGCCGCGTTCCGATTGACTCTTCAGAAGCAGGGATTCTTCCAAAGGGAGACCCGTGCGGACGAGTGCCGAAATCTCTTCGCTCAGTCCGATCAGTTGATCGAGATAGGTCGGTGAAGCAGAAATTGTTGATTCCATAAGATAACTCCGCCGTTCGAGTGAGTCGCATTGTACCGCCTCCGGCGAGCCGATGCAAGTCCGACTCGCCCCTCATTCTGGTAAAATACGCAAAAAATACAAGAAATAAGGGCACAAATGCTACGCAAAGGGCAAAATTTCCCCCAATTTTCCTGAAATACTCAACTTCTACGTGGAGCACCGCCGATAGTCCGAAACAGTTACACACTCTCGTCACCGATTTTAGACGGGGAAAAAACTACTTCGGAAAATGCTCCTAAAAAGGTCAAAATACCCTCTCTCCATGTTAGGATGGCGGCAGGGTAACAAGGGAAGTTACAGCGAACTAAAAAACTCGCTACGCCGACCTTGCCTGCCGAGTCCGGCGATTCTGACTACACGGACGTTTTTCGAACCAGGTGCAACGCTTTGCCCGCGATGGAATTTCTTGCCCACTATGACACCCCTCTCGTCAGCGTGGTCGAAAAATTCTGTCGCAAAACAGAACATGCACCGATTCGGCTTGATTCTTGGCACGCGTTTTCAAAGAGAGCACGGAGTTCTCTTCGTGGAAAAGAATCGTTAGTTCCTTGGAGACAAGAAAGGAAAACAATTATGAAGAAGAGACTTTTTATTTTGCCCAGTGTGTTACTGGGCGCAATGCTACTCGCTGCACCAGCGATGGCACAACCTACTGGTCCCGGCGTGAGTGCTGCTCCGCAACTCGTGGGAGGGGCAGCCGTTCTTGCGCCTGTTTACTTTGCCACAGATGCGGGAGCCAACAAGAGCGCAACGGTTACGTTTAATGCGGATGGCGAGCGTTTTTCCGCCATCGTTGCCAATGAAAACTCCACCAACAATGGTCCGCCTGTCGGAGGTCCGTGGACATTCGACACGTTGAATGTAACAGCAACTGGTGCACCCGCTCGTGTCAATCTGCAAACCAACGGGTTTCGCTGGGACAGCGGATGGGACGGCGTGAACCCTGGATCTGGTGTCGACTTTAATGGGATCCTGACGGGCAACACAGTCAGGATTTCGAGCAATAACGGCGACGTTTATGGTGTTAATCTCATTAACAGAGACCCAGCAAATCCAGCTGTTACCGGCTCAATTATGGGTGCAGCTAGCAGGGTTAACATTGGTACCATCGACGTGTCGACCAGTGATGCACGAGTTGGTACTTCTGTCACTGGTTTTGTGGCGGGTGGACTCGCAGATGGTGTCCTTCCCGCTGGCGGTGCTCAGGTCAGACTCGGAGAAGTTCTTGTAAACAGTGCTTGGAATGGGGCTGGTGTACATATTGGGGCGGGTGGTACCGGTCTCAATAGTTTGCTTGCCGTTGATAGCGTGAACGTTAGGGCGGCTAGTCGCGCAACCGGTGTTTTGGTAGAAGGTAATGCTGCTGGTCTGGTACAAGCCGGTGATGTCAGAGTTTCTTCGACTGGCTGGGGTGCTGTCGGTCTGCACTTTCTTGGAAATGCAGATCAAGTTCGTTTGGGTGGCGACATTGTAGCCACCACAAGTGCGGCTGGATTCGATGCTTTCGGTGTTAACGCAGGTGGAAACGCCAACATTAGACTCGAAGACAACGTTACGATTTCCGCAAGTGCCGCTGCCGTCGGTAATGGAAACGCCTTTGGTATTTTTTCCGGTGCGGGCAATGTGGATCTCGATGTTAGAGGATTCGACCTGGCTATCAATACGGCAGCGAACCTCGCTGGCGGAGTAGCGATCAAAGACGATATCCATGCATTTGCTGGCAACGTTAACATTACTGGCTCAGGCGGTAGTGTTACGGGACAGAGCGTGTGGGCTGGCGGCGATGTTAATATCCGTGCCAATGGTGCGGGGAACAATGCGGCATTAAATCCGAATGGTCTCGGTAATTCGGTCTCGGTGAAACTTGATGGCATGCCTGCACAAGGGCACGAATGGCTACCGCTTTGGGCACCCGGAACACTCTGGGGCGGCATTTGGGCTGGTGGCGACATCAATGTTACTGCTGATCGTGGCGGTTTTGTCCGTCTTGACACTGTCGATTCACAGGCTTTTGCTGCGGCTGGCTTTATCACTGTCGCTGCTACCAATAATAGCCGGATCGAAATGGTGACTGATTCACTGTCCGCCAACAACGTTAGATTCAACGCCGATGCAACGAGTAGTGCGGAAATCGCCTTGAATATGGCGAACGTCGCTCCTCTTGCTAACGGAGGATTCATAACGGGTAATGTCAATCTGATCACCTACGGCGAACAACCCACTCCGCCAGTACCGGCGTTAGGTGCTGTACCGGCGTGGGCAGTTTATCGCGCCGTCGGTAACATTACAGAAGATCCGACACTTGTCAACCGTGCTATCTTCACCGGGTACCGATTTGGTGTCGATGCAGCGGGCAACCGTAACGGCACCATCGAGTATTCGCGGCTGAAGTATGCGAACCTGAAGGGCGAATTTCTTGCTGCGGGTGTGATTCACAACCGCTACACGGGCTACAACATGGTTCGTGACCGGTTCATTTCCGGCGGTGCCCGCTACGGCAGCGGATTCTTCGGACAGTGCGATCCTTGCGCTCCTTGCGGAACGATGGCATGTGATCCTTGCGATGCAGCCGCTTGCAATCCCTGTGATGATGTCGCTTGCAATCCTTGCGATCCTTGCGGTAACGGCTTCGGCGGACGCAAAGGCGGCGGATTCTTCAGCGGAGACAATCGTCGTCAATCGTGGGTCAACTACGTCGGACGCGGTGATACCTACGGTGATTGGGACATTGTCAGCAATGGCGTTCAAGCGGGAACGGACCTGATCCGCACGCGGAACACCCAGTTCGGACTCCTCTTCGGATACGAAGGTGCCAATGCAGAACGGCATAACCATTTCACCAATGGGTTCATTGATTCGGAAGATACCTATGTCGGTTTCTATGCAGCACGAGTTCTTCGGGGCGGTGCCGATGTCCGGTTCGTCTACAATCACGGCTGGCAGGACTTCGATATGACCCGCGACTGGTTCGACGGAAACCTCTTCACGAGCAGTTTCAGCGGACGCACAGACGAAATCAACATGGAAATTGGAAAACGGTTCCATGATGGTGCGTTTAGCATTCGACCCTTCGTCGCATTGGATTTCTACCTTTCGCATCTGGGAAGGGCTGTTGAAACCCAAGTCGGTGTTGGAAGAGACTTACCGTTGACCTATAGCCAGATGAACACGACTCAGATCTTCGTTCGACCGGGCTTTGAAGCCCGATTGCAGGGTCGTCGTGCGGCGATCAACACTGGTTTTTCCTATGCGGGTGACCTTCGCAACGAAGCCTATCAGAATCGGGTTCGTGCAGTTGATGCAGCAGGAAATCAGTTCAATGCGCTTTATCGCGGAGCGAAGTTGGGCAGTCATCTGATCAACTTCAATGTCGGCGGCGAACTGCAAGTTACCAAGTGCGCAAGCGTGTTCGGCGGATATGATCTGCAAGCGATCGTCGATCGCGACGGCGGAATCATGCATGTCGGACATGTCGGCGGTGCATGGAGATGGTAAACATTTAGCCGCCGCACCCTGTGCGGCGTGCGATTGTTAGCGGGACCGGCGAACGCAAGTTCGCCGGTTTTTTTTGTGTTATAATTCTTCGGCATGCCTGTCCCCGGTCAACCCAGCCTCTTTTCCAGCGATGACGCAGACCACTCACTGCCGCCCTGGGAGATCGACGACCTCAAAAATCGAAAAATTGCCAAAGTCGTATTTCCAGAGGGTTTTAGCCACGCCGCTCTGGATTATCTCGTTCCCAACGCACTTGCCGCCCAACTTGAAACTGGCATGCGGGTGATCGTGCCGCTCGGCAAAGGCAACCGACCGACTGTCGGATACTGCATCGCCATTCAACCCTGGGGCATGGCAATTCAAAGCGTGAACCTCAAACAGGTATCGTCTCTGCTCGACGAACGTCGACTCCTCGACGATAAAATGCTCGAACTGACCCGATGGATCGCCCAGTATTATCTGTGTCCCATCGGTCAGGTTCTCGAAGCGATTCTCCCCGCCGGTGTCCGGGATAATGCGGGGACTCGCTTGACGACCGTACTCACTGTCGCCGACGGAATAGACGGCGGCAATCCCCTCACAAAAAAACAACTGCTCATATTAGAAACGCTTCGACAGAGTCCTGAACCGCTGACGATGCAGGAATTGGGGCGTGCCGCCAAATGTTCTGCCGCTCCTATCAACACGCTCAAACGGTTGGGCGTTATTTGCGTTCAAACAATTCGCCGGTTAGCCGCCGCACCCTGTGCGGCGCACACACTCGCCTCGCAGGGCGAGGCGGCTAACTATCAACTCAATGCGGATCAACGCCGGGTGCTGTCCGCTATCGTCGAAGCCATCGAACAGCGTCGGCATGAAACATTTCTCTTGCACGGTGTAACCGGCAGTGGGAAAACCGAAGTTTATATCCAAGCGATTCAAACGGTGGTCAAACGAAAGAAACAGGCAATCGTTCTCGTGCCGGAAATCAGTCTCACGCCGCAGATGGTCGGACGCTTTCAGAGCCGATTTGACAGTGTGGCGGTTCTTCATTCGCACATGACCGCCGCCGAACGGCATCGGCAATGGACGAACATTGCGTCAGGTGAAGTCCAAGTCGTGGTCGGTGCCAGAAGTGCCATTTTCGCTCCGCTTCCGCGACTCGGACTCATTGTGATTGACGAGGAACATGAAAATTCGTTCAAGCAGGACAACACGCCTCGCTACCATGCTCGTGACGTAGCGTGCAAGCGGGCGGAACTCGCCAACGTTCCGCTCATTTTGGGTTCCGCAACGCCGTCGCTGGAGACGTGGTTCGTTAGCGGCGCACACAACGCCTCGCAGGGCGAGGCGGCTAAACTCCTCACTATGCCGCACCGCGTCAACAACTTGCGATTGCCGGAAGTCCAAATCGTTGACCTCCGTGAAGAAGTGCGACTCCAAACGACGCGCGGGGCAATTCATCGGCAACTACATCAGGCGATGCACGAAACGCTCACGGCAAAGGGACAAATCATTTTACTGCTCAATCGCCGAGGTTTTTCGACGCAAATTCAGTGTCCTGCATGCGGAGAACCGGTCAAGTGTCCGAACTGCGATGTCGCCCTCACGCATTATAAAGCGGATGCAATCGCTTTGTGCCATTACTGCGATTACCAAATTCCTGTGCCGAAAGAGTGTCCGAAGTGCAAGTTCGCCAGCATCCGGTTTTCGGGTTTCGGAACGGAACAGTTGGAGGCGGAAGTCAAATACCGATTTCCGAACGCTTCGTTTGTGCGAGTGGATTCTGGCACGATGCGGACTCCCGGAGCGCACGACCGGGTCTTTTCGCAGTTTCGTAGCGGCAATATACAGATACTTTTGGGAACGCAGATGATTGCGAAGGGACTCGACTTTCCGAATGTTACGCTCGTTGGTGTTATCAATGCGGACACGGCACTGCATTTCCCTGACTTTCGTGCGTCGGAGCGGACGTTTCATTTGATTACGCAGGTGGCGGGTCGCACGGGTCGCGGCGAGCGGGGCGGTCGGGTCATTGTTCAGACGTTCAGTCCCGACCATCCGGCAATTCAAGCGGCGGCGAAGCATGATTACGTCGGATTCGTTCAGCAGGAATTGCTGGTGCGAAAAATGCTGGGGTATCCGCCGTACAGTCGCATGATTCGTATCGTGGTGCGCGGCAAGCACGAGGCGAGTGCGTTAGAATTTGCCCAGATGTTTGCCGAACGTTTAGCCGCCGCACCTTGTGCGGCGCAAGAAGCGTTCAAAATTCTCGGACCTGCCCCTGCCCCGATTGCGAAGGTGCGGAATTACTATCGTTTTCATATACATCTTCGTTCGGACCAGGGAGAACGCCTGTGTGAATCGGTGCGTTCGGTTTCCGCCGCATTGGAAACACCGCCGGAAATCCAATGGATGATCGATGTCGATCCGAACGATATGTTGTAACACTTACCGCTCTGTTTTTCGGACCAAAATCGGATATAATGCTGACAATAACGCAATCAGAGGAAACGGGGTAGATCGACTGCCAGCACTCCAAGCAAATATGAATTCTCCCCTTCGGCTCAATTGGAAACTGCCCTTGCTGCTCTATCTTGCAACGTGGTTGACAACGACCTTTTTTCGGATTGAATTCGGCAATGAAACGCTTTATCGTCTTCTACTGTCCCTCTGTTTGAGTATTGCCGGTGTGGAGTCCGCCTCGGAACATTGGCTCGCCTTCGGACAACATTTTTGGAATTCGCTCCTTTTCTCATCGGCACTGATGGTTATTCTGACATGTCACGAACTGGGACACTACATTCAATCGCGTCGCTATCGGGTACGGAGCAGTCTTCCCTATTTTCTGCCGATGCCATTTGGACCGTTCGGCACATTTGGAGCGGTCATTAAAATGGACGACGCGGTTCCGCACACTCGGGCTCTTTTCGACATCGGCATTTCCGGTCCCTTGGCGGGATTGGTTCCCACGCTTGTTTTCCTCTACTACGGCATTCAGTGGTCGCAGGTGGGACCGCGTCAGCCCGGCGCGATTGAATTCGGCGATCCCCTGCTCTTTCAATGGCTTACGCATTGGATATTCGGGCACATCCCGCCGGACATGATGCTCCACAAACACCCCGTTGCTTTTGCCGCCTGGGCTGGGCTGTTGCTCACATCACTTAACCTGATTCCCTTTAGCCAACTGGACGGCGGACACGTTTTCTACGCTCTTCTCGGAAAAAAGTCGATTCCCGTGGTACACTGCATTTTCGCTGCAGTCATTATCGCCATCGCTTGGTTTCAACTTTGGCACTGGTCATTGGTTTTGATTCTAATTGCTCTGTTGGGAGTTTCTCATCCTCCGACTGCCGACGATTCCGTTCCGCTGAAACCGTTCCGGCACGTTCTCGGCTGGCTCACCCTTCTGTTCGTTTTCGTCGGCTTTGTTCCGACTCCGCTCGGTCCTGACGAACACGAACCGCTTGATAAACTGGTCTGGTACTGCCTCGAAAAGACCGATTGTCCGGTTGGGCAAATGGGGTAAATGACGTAGCGGATTGGCTTTGTTCCTGTTAGAACTAGCGTTTTCCAAAATTTGGGTCATTTTCTTGGAAAAAATTGTTGATTTTCCTCAAGAATCGGGTAGAATGAACGTAAAGACATTGAGTTTCCTTTGTTTTGCTTGCAATGACTTCCGATTCCGCCGTTCTCTCTTCTCCGACTTCCGCCTCCTTTGACGCAACCGCGTGTGCGGAGTCGGCGCAGGAGGTGCAGGAACTGGCGGCACTGCTCCGATTGGTCGATGCACTGCCCACGGAGCGTCGGCAAGATTTTTACAAGGTTATGGACAGGCTCGCCGCCTGCATGGAACGCCGACAGCGAATGCTCGGCTATGTGCAGGATTCGCTCAATCAAATGAGTCTCGACTTGAAATATCTGATTTTCGATCTCGAAGCGACCCGGCAGGAGCGAGACGAGTATCGCAGTTTGCTGGAACCGTTCTGACCGTAGTCCGCGAGTTTACACAATGAACGGAGCAGCGTAAGAATGCCGTGCCGTTCTCAGTCTTGTAGCCGAACTGAGCGAAATTCCAAAAGTTGCCGCACCGCTCTTTATTTTCTTTTCGATTTATGGTATGCTGTACCACGTCGTTGGTCGGCGGACTGTACCACCGCCCTGTTTTTATCATTCAACCCCTACCGAAAGGATTTTCCTGTGTCCGTCTCCAAACTTGATGTTGTTTTCAATCCCCAATCCGTCGCCGTCGTCGGAGCCTCCACCAAACCCAATACCGCAGGAAACGACCTGCTCCGCAATCTTGTCCGGGACGGATTCGCCGGAAAGATTTATCCCGTAAATCCCAAAGCCGAAGAACTTTACGGACAGAAAGTCTATCCCGATCTCGCTTCCATTCCCGGCAACGTTGATCTCGCTGTCTTCATCGTCCCTGCCAGAGCCATTCCCGGTCTCATCGGCGAAGCCAAAGCGAAAGGAGTCAAAGGACTCATCATTATTTCCGCCGGTTTCAAAGAGTCCGGTCCCGAAGGAGTCGAACGGGAAAGAGAACTCACCCAACTTGTCCATGATGCCGGGATTCCCCTCATCGGACCGAACTGTCTTGGCATCATCAATTCTGCCGTCAATCTTAATGCGTCCTTTGCACCGAAAATTTCCCTCAAAGGAAGCCTCGGCTTCATTTCCCAGAGCGGCGCATTTTGTACGTCGGTTCTCGATTACGCCGAAGCCCGAAAAATCGGATTCAGCAAGTTCGTCAGTTTCGGAAACAAAGCCGATGTCAAAGAGACCGATCTTATCGAATACATGGCAGACGATCCCGAAACAAAGGCGATAGCAATGTACCTCGAAGACATCGGCGATGCTCATCGTTTCATCGAAGCCGCCTCTAAAACTTTTTGGGAAAAAGGGAAACCGATCATCTGCATCAAGTCCGGTCGCAGTGCCGAAGGGGCAAAGGCGGTCAGTTCTCACACGGGTTCGCTTGCCGGTTCTGATGCCGAATACGAAGCGATTTTCAAGCAGTCGGGTGTGCAGCGGGTCAACACGATAGCGGAACTTTTCGACTTGGCGGCACTCTACACGACGCAACCGTTGCCCAAGGGGAACCGGCTGGGGGTTATTACCAATGCAGGCGGTCCCGGTATTATGGCGACCGACGCTGCCATTGCCGCTGGGCTGACACTTGCCAAATTGGAAGATTCTACGAAGGCAAAACTCAAACCGCCGGTGCTGCCGGAAGCCGCTGCACTTAACAATCCGGTCGATGTCATCGGCGATGCTTTGCATGACCGGTATCAAGCCGCCGTCGAAGCCGTGATGACCGATCCGAACGTCGATATGGGAGTCGTGGTGTTGACTCCGCAATCCATGACGGATGCCCACAACGTCGGAAAATTTTTGCCCGACATTATCAAAAAAATCGGCAAGCCGGTGGTCGGCGCATTCATGGGAGTCAAAGAAGTCGATGAAGGTGCCCATAATTTGATTGACCAAGGAGTGCCGAACTATGCGTTTCCCGAAAATGCCGTGAAGTCGCTTGCCGCCGCTGTGCGATTGGTCGAAATGCGTGCCGTTACGAAGCGGGAATACGTCGAGTACAAAGATGTCGATGCGGCAAAGGCGAGCAAAATCATTGCCGAGTATCTTGGGAAAGACACGGAACGGTATCTCACTCAGGCGGAGTGCCGGGCATTGTTCGAGTGTTATAAATTGCCGTTGCTTGCGAGTGGCGTTGCAAAATCGGCAGACGAGGCAGCAAAAATTGTTGCTGACATTCGCGGCAAGGTCGTGATGAAGGTGATGTCGGCGGACGTGAAGCACAAGTTCGATTCCGGCGGCGTGTTGCTCAACATTGAAGGGGCGGACGGCGCAAAGGCAGGATACGACAAGATTTACGCCAACATTGCCAAGAATGTGCCGGGCGCAAAAATCGACTCGGTTTTGATCGAGCAGATGGCACCGGAAGGAGAAGAGGTGATTGTCGGTTGCAGTCGCGGCGGTCTCGGTCCGCTGATGATGTTCGGTTTGGGTGGAACATTTGCCGAGTTATTCAAAGATGTGCAGTTCCGATTGGCACCGATGTGGCGCGTAACGGCGGAAGAAATGGTACGTTCGACCAAAGTATTCAAAAAGTTGGATGGTTTCCGTGGTACGCCGAAGCGGGATGTCAATACGGTGATAGATGTCATTCTACGCATGTCGGCGATGGTAGTGAATCATCCCGAAGTGGCGGAGTTCGACATTAACCCATTGATTGTGCATGTCGAAGGCAAGGGGGCATCGGTGGCGGATAGCCGGATTATGCTCCGCAAACCGGTAATGTCCCGTTCTCATTGCATTAGATTGTACCGTCCGAAGAACCAGTAATTGATGACCAGTCCGACACTGATTTTGTGCATTTGTTCCGTTTTGGAAAACCGAATTCCTTTCCTC
>Ga0123353_10001814_pt1 | contig 26264 bp, 23 predicted proteins | sample TergutLab28metaG_3_FD_92763 | JGI IMG/M metagenome (GOLD analysis project Ga0123353, IMG submission 92763) | Labiotermes labralis P3 segment gut microbial communities from Petit-Saut dam, French Guiana - Lab288 P3 | ecosystem: Host-associated > Arthropoda: Insects > Digestive system > Gut ...
CTGCTTAGAACCGCCTGTGGCGAAGCTGGATATCGCAGCAGATTCCGATTCTGAAGGCCGGGGGTTCGAATCCCTCCAGGCGGGCCACGCGCAAACCCTTGACGCTCAAGGCGTTGGGGGTTTTTTCTTTGCATCCAACACAGCCTGAAGCGGAAATTTTCTACACATTTTCTACACTTCGCGCTGTCAGGCCATTGAAAGGCTTCCCGCGAGGGAGTCCGCGATGGACTGCTTCCGCTTCATATCCAGATGTGCGTAGACGTTTGCCGTCATCGTGATGTCCGCATGACCCAACCACTCCTGCACATCTTTCAAGCCAAACCCCTGGGCAATCAAAAGACTTGCGCAGCTGTGGCGGAGATCATGGAATCGGATCCGCGGCAGATCGTTTTGCTTCAGCAGCTTGAGAAACCGATGGCTCACATAGTCCGGTGAGAAGGGCACCCCGTTCGGCCACTTAAAGATGTAGGGGTTGTCTTGGTACTCGCTTCCGAATAGTCGCCTGTATTCCTGCTCTTGCTTCTGCAGTTCGAGCAGCATCTCTCGGATGTCAGGCAAGAGTGGAAAGCTTCGCCGGCTGGAGATGTTTTTCGTCTTGGCCTTTTCGTACAGCCCGTTGTATTGTACGACGGTGTACTTGATGAAAAGCATGTTCGCGGCGTAATCTACGCTGTCCCATCGCAGGCCAAGCAGCTCGCTGCGCCGTAAGCCATAGACCGTCACCACGCGCAACAGCGGATAGATCGTGTCTTCCTTCGCGGCCTGCAAGAGCGCGTTCAACTGATCCGCCGTGTAGAAGGTGATATCACGCCTCTCTTTTTGCGGCAGGATAATGCCTTCACATGGATTGGACATCAGCAGATTGTTCCGCACAGCCGCCTTGAGCGATTGACTCAACACATTGCGGATGTGCCCCAGTGTAGTCGGCGATAATCCGCCTGGCTTTTTTACACGCCCTGAAGCGTGCATCTCGTCTACGTACTTTTGGAGCATGGGACGTGTGATCTCCCCCCAGTTGCGTGCCGCGCGATTTGAAATACGGGATGACGTACAGCTCGGCAGTACTTTTGTAATTGGCGCGCGTAACGCCGTCAACCCGCTTCTTAGCCTCACGTAGCCAAGCGCCCACCCAATCCGAATACAGCACATGGGATTCCGGAGAGACAAATCTCTGCTCGTGCTCCCGCAGGGTATCCCGCAGTATTTGCTCCGCGCGTTTCTTGTTCCCCCTAATGGGAAGGCCCGTAGGGATCCATTTGGGCTTGCGCTTGCCGTTCTCATAGAGATACAGGACAACGTAGTAGTATTCGCCGTCCTTTAGCTTCTTTGTTTGCAGGGTGCCTGTCATCATAGTCTCCTTTCCTGAACAGGAACAGCCCCGCCATTACAATGAATATTATAACGCGCGGGGCATGAAAAGTCAATTGCTACTGTTTATTGCAGTGCATTCCAAAGTTTTTCCACGGGAATAGCCCTAACCCTGAGTCTGGCGACGCCTTTCAGATAGGCTTTCAGGAACTCAGCCTGCCAAGGATAACAAATCACCTCGAACTGCCTGTCTGTTTCAGTCCGCCAGGGCAAGCCCTTCTCCTCAAGGCGAAGCCCCTCCCGGAACCGGATCAGTCGTGCCAAATCTGAGTCCAAGTGGGAAAACACGTAGACCCCGTTGACAACGGCATCGTACTCCATAAACCCCTGGTTCCAGGAACGACATTCTTGCTCAAACAGGGCATCAAGCACGTGCTCATTCCAGTCTGGGAGCGTCAGGAGTTTCAGCAATTGGATCCCATCTGAGTTCAGGGGAACGAAATGCACGCACTGGTAGGTCTTATCGAAGCGCGAGGATTTCCGCAGATTCTTGGTCTTATCCGACTCCAGGATCGTCTGCAGCGCCACTGCCGGATCGTTCCCCAGCAGCAGCGCCGACTCGACATCGTTTGAGCTGTTATTGCATCGGTTCAGCCCCGAGAGAAAATGCTTGGCCTTGAACTCGCCTGTGCCGGACCACTTCATCACGGCGTTGCGCGTATTGTAGACCGCGTAGCACCCGCCGGGGTAGAACACCGCGCCGACGACCCGGGTAAACATGGTCTTGTCCATGTCGTCAAACTCAGATCCCATGATGTCCCGGGCGATGTAGAAACTCGGTTTAGGGAATACCTTTCGGTCGATGGCGTCCTGATCCAACTTTGGCAGCGCATAGGGCCGGAACTCCAGCCCCGCCATCATGGCCAGGGCGATTGTCTCGCCCACCCGGTGGTTGCGCCCAACGTGATGGACACCGCCGGCAAGCTGATGATTCCGGGTCGCGCGTAAATAGTAAGCACTCGCCTTGGGGTGCAAGCCCTCAAGTAGCGAGAGCGCCCCTTTGCTCAACCGAACCGTGCGCATTTCCCTGTAGCCGCTCACCGTAAACATCTTTGTTCGTAACACCGATTCATCTGGCGGGAAGCGGATATCCTGTGCCGCCTCCAACCGATGCACCAAGTCCTTCACGGAGCGTTCACTCCCGAGCAGGCGCAGCGATGAAGCCGGGAATTCTCCCGCAATTGCAAGCAACTGCAGGAGTTGATACGCATGACTGCCCTCTTTCACTGTAACCATAACTACCTCCTTAGAATTGTGGCGATTCCGGCATGGGGACTGCTATCAATGGCGTTTTTCTGAGCAGCCCGATTGCCGGAAAAGCTTGATATTATTGCGTTTCAGCGTTTCTGGGGGTTGTGTATACAGAAAAGGCCGAAAATGGCCCCTGAATACACAAAAAAATCCGCCTTTACAGCGGGGTAATTTTGCTCTCTGGCGGGTCAAGTTTGCCGGATTTCAAGGCAGCGCGGAAGATGTCGAAATCTTCCTGCGGCACAAGGTAGACTTCGGTGGCGTCGGCCTCGCCGCGGGCGGCACAGTAGTAATGTTCCAGGTGCTGCGGCCCGTCGCTGCGCAGCAAGTAGAGCGCTACGACGTTCACCACAGCGTTGAGTTCGATGTTGTCGTGGTCGCGGTATAGCCGCTCGGGGCGTTCGTAATTGTACACGTGCCTGAAGACGATTAAGCTCTTTGGGAAGCGGAAGGGCGGCCTGCTTTCCGCGAAGCGCTTCATGGCGGGGTAGAGATTGTCGCGGATGTAGTCCTGGTTGCCGCGCTCCTTGCGGGGCAGCAGCGCCGGGATGATCATCTTGAGCCAGCCCTCAGGGGCGAGTTCAATTGAAATCGGGATTGCTTTCGCCACTTGCTCCTCCATCCTCTCCCTGGCCCCGGGATGCCCGGTGTAGGCGGGAATCTCCCGGGCCAGCAGCGTGAGTTTCTCGGACTCATACGCGAAATCGAAGGACTTGTCGTAGGCGAGGTCGTAGCGCTTTCCATCTTCAAAAAGAAGCGTGAGGGATAGCGCGTCCTGTAGTTTCTTCAGCCGGCGCTGGGCGGCCAGTAGTTGATCTTTGAATGTCATAGTAAAATTTCTCCTTTAAATTAGTTTTGCCTCCTGCCTCTTAGGCGCAATAAGTTACTGCGCCTAAGAGGCAAGAGGCTTTGGGGTATTGAGTTGCCGGGGCGCGGGGTTGCGGGACCGTCATGTCGCTACGTGTGTTCGCTGGATAAGAGCATGGGGATCACCTCCTTCTTCAATGAAAAATGCGCAGAGCCGGAGCCCTACGCCTGATCTTTCTCAGCCAAAAGAAAAACCGCCGAGGCATTGAAGCTCGGCGGCGCTGCGTAACTGAAAATTTATCACGATGATATTATATCATATAGTGTTTCCCTTGTCATCGGCGAATATACTGCCTTTTTATAAGACAAAAGGGAAATGGTGGAATGTTTTGGCCAGCTTTTCTTGTTCTTTTTGTGATTTGTTGTCTCTTGTTGTGCAATCGGCTTCTTGACGAAATCGCGGAAGGCATTTATACTGGTATGGACAAAGCCGCGAAGAGGTCCCAGATGATTCTTGAAGCGGTTGCCCTGGGGACCGTGAAGCTCACTGTTTACGCCCGCGACAACAGCCCTGAGATCGACCCCGCGCGCCGCTATCCCGCCGTGCTGGTGATTCCCGGCGGCGGCTACGGCATGTGCTCCGACCGGGAAGCCGAACCCGTGGCCCTGCCTTTCTTAGCGGTGGGCTGCACTCCGGCGGTTCTGAGATACAGTATCGCGCCTGCCCGGCATCCGACGCAGTTCCACGAGGTGGCGGCCGCCATGGCGTACCTGCGCGAACACACGGACGATTATCACATCGATCCGGCCCGGGTTTTCGTGTGCGGGTTCTCTGCGGGCGGACACCTGGCGGCCATGCTGGGTTGCCTGTGGCTTGAAACCCCGGAGGGGGATCTGGCCCGGCCCACGGGCATGATCCTCTGTTATCCCGTAATCTCCGGCGGCGCGTATGCCCACCGTGGCAGTTTTGAAAATATGACTATCCCTTTCTCGCCCCCTTGACGAATCGGAACGAAAGTGCTAGAATTGAAGCAAGAAGAGGAAAGTGGGAAAAGGGAATGGCAAGAGGGATGAGCATCACGGAGTTCAACGAGAGGTTTTCGGACGAGAACGCGTGTTGGGCGCACCTGTATCAAGTTAGGTACCCGGACGGGTTCGTATGCCCGAAATGCGGAGACAGACGGGAACCGTGGAACATGAAGCGGCGCACGGTAAAGTGCAAGGGGTGCCGGTCGTCGATTTCGCTGCTGGTGGGCACGGTGATGGAAAAAACGCACTTGCCGCTGCTGAAATGGTTTCACGCGATGCGGCTGATGGCGGAGGACAAACGCGGCTGCTCGACCGTGAAGCTAGAGCAGGAACTGCGCGTGAAGTATCACACAGCTTGGTATCTTCGCAAAAGAATCCAGATGGCGATGGAAGACCGTGACAAAAATTATCAATTGTGCGGTGTTGTTGAGGTTGACGACGCGTTTTTCGGCGGCCCGGGCGAAGGCGGCAAGCGCGGACGCGGTACGGACAAGACGGAAGCGATGCTCGGCGTGGAGGTTGAATATTTCGTCAACAAGAAGGGCGAACGGGTCAGTCGGCCCCGGCACATGAAATTGGAGGTCGTGCCGAACGCCCAATCACCCACAATTCAGGACTTCGCCTTGCGCAATATCCGCGCCGGGAGCACCGTGATGACCGACGGCCTGGCCTCGTATCCGGTGCTCGACGGCCTGGGCTACGAGCGAATCAGTGAGCCCGCATCACAAAACAAGGAGCACTTACCATGGGTTCACACGCTCATCTCAAACGCGAAAGCCGTCATCCAAGGCACCTACCACGGCCTTGACGAGAAATATCTTCACATCTACTTCGCAGAGTATTCCTGGCGCTTCAACCGGCGCGGCCTGAACCTATTCGATCACCTGTTGGTTTCTGTCACGGCTGCGCCAAAAATTGAGTTGGGTGCGCTAAAGGGTTAGTCATATTTGAAAATCTCACGGGCGGCAACAAAGAGCTGATGGAAGCGCTCTCATTGGAAAGGCGCGTGGACGAACGGACCACCCCTGCCTTCATCTGGACAACTGTGGACGATGGCGCGGTGTCCGCGATGAACTCGATTTTGATGGCACAGGCCCTCGCCGAAAAGAAAATCCCCTATGCCCTGCACATCTTCCCAGAAGGCGTACACGGGCTTTCCATGGCAGAGGAACTTACTGTACCCATCGGCTGCGCAGCGATGGTCAATAGTCAGGTCTCGTGGTGGTTCCCTCTGGCGATGGAGTGGATCAGGCGTTTTTGAGTTGCCCCGGCCTAAAAGAAAAACCGCCGAGGCGCTGATGGCCCGGCGGCGGTGCTCAATTGAAAATTCTTGACGATAGTATTATAACACATCCCGATTTGCGTGTCATCGGCAAGATTGTGCCAAAATATAGGACATGGAATAGGACATTGCGTTTTCACCGGGTAGTTTCCGGGGCTTTTTCGGCGGTTTTGGTCCGACTGATAATTTTGGACAATATCATTCTATCACATTTCGATTTACAAGTCTAGGGCGAGGTTGTGCCATCGCATGTGTACCCTACTATGAACCCTAATGGGAAACGGAATAGGCATTTTTCCGCCATTTTTAGGCGCGCGGCAGATTGTTTGGGATTCCTGGCGGTTCAACTTACGGGAAACTCTCCCAATTTTGTACTCATTTGGGGCAAAATGAGCATTTTGAGGGAAATACTCATTTGAGTTATATCCGCCGTCCGTGCACCGACAGCGCGGATTTCCCCTCTAGCGCTCTTGTACTTTTGGAAGATTCGTGCTATAATTGAGGCAGAAACCAAATGGAGCTTTTTTCGATAATCACAGGAGGCGTATATGCTCTACGAATACCACCTCACCACCCCGAGGGAGGACTTCTATAACGTCACCCCGCAGCTGCGTGAGGCCGTTGCCCAAAGCGGCATCGCCAGCGGTTTTGTGATCGTATATTGCCCGCACACCACCGCAGGAATCACCATCAACGAGAACGCCGACCCGGATGTGGTGGGAGATCTTTTGCTGGGCTTGAGACAGGCATTCCCGGATCGACCGGAGTTTCGCCACAGCGAGGGCAACAGCGCTGCACACCTGAAAGCTTCAGCCATGGGGAGCAGCGCAACGGTGATCATCGAAGGCGGCAAACCTCTGCTTGGCACGTGGCAGGGCGTATATTTCTGCGAGTTCGACCCGCCGCGGCAACGTCGGTTCTATGTAAAGGTGTTGGGTGCATGAACGCAGAAAAACTCAACCAGAATCTGACCGAAATCATCTACCGCGCGGACGAAAAGGTCCTTTCGCGCGGACGTGATTACTATGCTTCGGGACAGATCGAGGGCGTCATGCTTGCGCCCGACGGAAGGTTCGAGGCGGAGGTCAACGGCTCCGAGAGCGAGCTATACCGCGTGTTCATCACCATCGAAAACGATGCGGTAGTGGACTTCGGCTGCGACTGCCCCTACGATTGGGGAGACGTCTGTAAGCACATCGTGGCGGTGTGCCTGGCGATTCAGAACGGCGATTACAAGAAAATGCGCAGGCCCGCCGCGAAGAACGACCTGAACACCCGTGCGCTGCTGAACAGTGTTATGCCGGAGCAACTGAAGGAGTTCGTCGTCGCCCACGCGGAGCGGGATTTGCAGTTCAAGAACGAGCTGCAGCTGGCCTTCGGCAAGCCGGACATCGGCCTGATTATGACAGAAATCAAGGAGCGCGTGCGCGACATTATGCGGGGCCGCACACAGTACGGCTCCATCGAAAGCGGCGATTGCAGGGCCATTTGCGGCGCATTCTATAAAATCCTGGAGCAGGCGCAGGCCCGGCTGGCGCAGGGGCACGCTGGCGTCGCGTTCTCGATCGCCATGCACATCCTGCTCAAAAGCGCGCACGTGGCCGCCATCACGGAATCCCCCGACACGGCGGAGGACGCCTGCCGCGCTGCGCTGGAGGTCATCGAGCAGTGCTGCGCGCAGGCCACGGACGACGCCGACAAGAAGCTCATCTTCGATACCTGCGTAAAAGAAGCGAAAAACAAGGCCTTCGAGGAGGGTTGGAGCGGCTGGTATTACGATGTCGTACACTCGGCGGCGCGATTTGTGACGAAGAAGAACGCCGCTAGACTCAACGGCGCGCTGAACAATTTCTCAAGACGGCAGACGCGTGAAAGCGCCGGAGAAACCCTCGCCCGGTTGGAGATTACCCGCTATCTGGACGGCGAGGAGGCATGCGAGGCCGCGATTCAGGCGAACCTGCACGTCCCGGAGGTGCGCAGGCTCGCCATGCGGCAAGCGATTGAAAAGAAAGATTACGCCCGCGCCGTTGTGCTGTGCGAGGAATTTATCGCTGTGCATGAGAGTTATCAATACCACTGGCTGCGGGACTGGTATGAAGCGTTGTTCAGGATTTACGGCATCGCAGGAAATGTGCAGGCGCAGATTGCCTTGGCGCGGGAATTGTTGTTGGAGCGGCAGGATGGCCCATGGTATCCCGTGCTGAAGGGACTGCTGCAATCTCAGAAGCTGTGGGCGTGGGAATACCCCGCCCTGTTAGCTCAGTGTGCAACGAAGCTGCCCGCCTGGCTTTACATGCGCATATTGCATGAGGAAAAAGAAGCGCGGTTGCTGCTGGACGCCGTACAGGCTCAGCCGGACAGCGTGTTTGAGTACGGAGAATTCCTGGCGAAGCAATACCCGATGGAAGTGCAGGCGCTCTTGTTACCGCAGATCAGGCGCCAGGTGCAGAGCATGGAGGGCCGCAGCGGCTACAAAAAATTCTGCGCAAATCTGAAGCTTCTGGCCGAGGCGGGCGGCAAAGAACAGGCCCTTGCAATGATCGGGGAATACCGAGCAAGGTATCCGCGCAGGACAGCGCTACTCGAGGAATTGGCAAAGGTGGAGGGGAAACTGGGAACAGGCGGCTAAAAAAACGTTTTTTGGGGCAGAAAACGTTTTATGGCGGAAAAAACGTTTTTTTTGCGGTCAGTAGCGATGTCGGAGAGCGTAGAACTCTTCCGTTCGAGTCTGGTCATCAAGACTGTCTATTGACGTTGATATGACGGCACTGTCAAAAACCAAAAATTTGGCGCGTCAATATGGATACAGTGCATCTGCCTTTCTACCGTTGACTGTGCCAGCTACGCTGCCCGCTTCGCCGCATATGCATCCAGTTCTTCCAGCAGATACTCTGTGCCATGGACGTGCAATAACTCAAACATATCATAGATATATTGATCCGCTCCAATCCGGCGCAGATAGGCGAATGCCTCGCGGCCGCTCTGGTTCTTCGCTTTTTTGTACATCTCTACGGCGTGGGCAAAGTAGGCCACGCGGCGTTGCTCCTCGCTCATGCCTGTTCCTCCGTGATGGTCTGGACCGCGCCGGTTGCCAGTTCTTCTTCCAGTAAATCGAAGAGCGTCTCGGCGCTCAGGTGCCACAATTTCGTGTCTTCCGCCTCCAGCGCCTCGTACAGCGTGGAGGAATAAAGCAGCGCGGATGCCGCCTGCCAGCCCACGCTGTGCTTTGCCATTACCATCTCAATCAGGCGCGGGGTCAGGACAGCCAACAAGGAGTGCAGATTTTCCTGGTTTACCATCTCTATCAGCCCTCCATTGAATAGCTGCGAAGATAGCGCAGACAGCCCAAGGCTTGTTGTGTCTTAAAGCAATACTGGTCCTGCAACTTATACGCCTTCAGCGCGCGCAGCGCTCCCTCGAATTCCAGCACGCCGCTTTCGAATAGTTGGATGGTCGCGAACACGTCGTCGTTGGCGGTCGGGCCGATGCAGAGGTCGTAGGCTTCGCCCGCATATGCCTTGCGGCGGTTCTCATGAATGAATGACAGCCATTCGCCGTCCGCTTTCGGAAACGTGCGTGTAGCAAGCTCGTTAAAGCCTTTGTCGTCGAACTCAAACACGCTGACAATGGGAACGCCGACAGGCTCTTTTTTGTACTTGAGCGCCCGATTTCGAACGATGAACCCGAATTTTCGCCCCTGCTCCTCGCTGGCAGACAGGTAGAATCCCTCGCCAAAATCCAGCCCCCGGAGGGATTGCCGGATTTCCGGCTTGGTGACGACGATATTGCTACCGTGGTATAAGAGCATGAAGCGCACCTTCCTTCTATTGCTATTATACCGCAATTCGCCTGAAAAAGCAAGCCCCGGAGCGAATTTACTCCGGGGCAATTTGCTTTAGAACCACATCCAGATCCATCCGAAGCAAACGAAGAATAAAATCCAGTTCAAAAACGTTGCTTCGTATTTGGTGGAGAAGATATATTTTTTCTGAACAGGCGCGTCCTTATAGGTCGCCGTCACCGTCGCCGAACCTGCAGGCATGGTAAATGTTGTACTGACCGATGTCGGGCTTGCAAGGGTGCCTGAAGTGGCTGTCCACCGATCAAACACTTTCCCACTAGGGGCTGCGTTCGCCGTGATGGTAATGGCCGTATTCGCAGTATATTTTCCAGAGCCAGAACCGCTGTTGACCGTGAGTGCATAAACCCGAACGAGTCCACTGGTCGATGGCAATGCGATAGCGTTGACCGCTTCAACTGTCGTTGCGGCATTTACCTGTGCAATAGCGTTAGTGATTGCTGATTGTAATGCCTGCCAGCTTTCGGCGGTGTAATCGGCGCTGTTCAATCCATTCGCCACGGCGTTAATGGCGGCAATCCTGGCAATTTTTGCGTTTGCGAGCAATACAGCGGGATCATCTTTATAGTTCGCCGTCACGGTCGCGGCACCTGCTGGCATTGCAAATGTTGTAGCCGCATTGTTTGCATTTGCAAGCGTTCCAGAAGTTGCAGTCCAGTTGTCAAACAACTTGCCGCTAGGGGCTGTGTTGGCTGTAATTGTAGCCATCGCGCCAGCGGCATATTTTCCAGAGCCAGAACCGTTGTTGACCGTGAGTGTGTAGACCCGAACAAGTCCACTGGGCGATGGCACTGCGACAGCGTTGACTGCTTCAACTGTCGTTGCAGCATTAACCTGCGTAATGGCGTTGCTAATTGCGGTTTGGAGTGCCTGCCAACTTTCTGCAGTATAGTCGGCACTGTTCAAACCATTAACCACAGCATTGATAGTAGCAATTTTTGCAGTTTTTGCTGCGGAAAGATCAGCGGTATTTGTGACCAACCCGGCTGTAGTTGGAACCACTACTGCATCTACTGCTTCAATTGTCGTTGCGGTATTCACTTGAGCAATGGCACTGCTGATTGCTAGCTGTAGCGCCTGCCAACTATCGACGGTATAGTCTGCACTATTCAATCCATTCGTCACAGCATTGATGACCGCAATTTTATCAGCTTTCGCAGCGGCAAGTTCAGAGGCTTTCGTGACAAGCCCGGTAGTGGTCGGTACCACAACGGCGTTTACCAATTCAACTGTCGTTGCAGCGTTCACTTGCGCGATAGCATTTGTCATTGCGACTTGCAGCGCTTGCCAACTTTCAACGGTATAATCATCGCCATTCAGCCCGTTTGTCACGGCATTGATGGCCGCAATCTTAGCAGTTTTCGCAGCAGCAAGCTCGGAGGCTTTCGTGATAAGCCCTGCAGTGGTCGGTACCGCAATAGCATTTACCGCCTCAACTGTCGTTGCCGCGTTCACCTGTGCGACAGCGTTTGTCATTGCTGTTTGCAGTGCCTGCCAGCTTTCATCGGTGTAGTCTGCGCTGTTCAGACCATTTGTCACGGCGTTGATGGTGGCTATTTTAGCGGCCTTTGCCTCTGTGAGCAGTATAGCAGGATCGTATGTCCACTTCGCATAGAGCGTTTGGTTGGCTGTGATTGCTACAGTTGAACTTGAAGTGATTTGCGTCCCGCCACCATTGATTGCCGTGTACCAGCCATCAAATATATAGTCGGAACGAGTCGGCGTAGGCAGTGTGCCGTAAGAACTATCATAGGTTACAGTTTTGCTTGTCGGGCCTACGTTGCCACCTTGGGCGTTAAAGCTAACAGTGTAGGTGTTGGCAATCCAATTAGCGTAGAGCGTGTGATCCTCCGCAATGCTAACTGTGGACTCCGAGGTGATCTGCGTACCGCCACCATTTTCCTCAGTGCACCATCCATCGAAAGTGTAGCCCGTTCTGGTCGGCTTCTCTAAGGTTCCATATTGGCTGCCATATGTCACTCTAATGTTCATCCCACTATAGTTGCCGCCTTGCGGGTCTAACGTTACTCCTGGAGTCTTGGCTGTCCATTTTGCATAAAGCGTTTGCTTCGTTGTGATGCTAACAGTAGTGCTTTCAGTGATTTGTGCACCTGCTCCATTTCCCCAGAGGTTCGTTGTGGTATACCAACCGCTGAAAGAATAACCATCGCGGGTAGGTATTGGCAGATTGCCGTATGTACCACTGAAGATTACCGTCTTAGTTGTCGGGTTTACGTTACCGCCCAATGGGTTAAATGTTATACTGAATTCCTTTTCCCCCAACGCCACGAACGGGATGGAGTATTTGCTTGCATAGCTTTCTGCTAAAGAGCCCCGGTATCCATGTATTGAAACTAACGGGGTACTTGGAAACAGATCATCACGAAATCCGCTGCCTGAAAAATTAGTTCCAATGCTTGTGACGCTAATTGGCATAACAAGTTTCACAAGGCTGGTGCAGTTTTCAAAAGCCTGGGCACCAATGGCTGTCACGCCTTCCGGGATTGTGATGGTAGTTAGCGAAGCGCAGCCGGTGAACGCATAATGTCTGATGTTTCTTACGCTTTCCGGGATTTCAATTGCCGTCAGTAACACAGCGGCTTCGAACGCTCTGGCTTCAATGACTGTTACGCCATCCGGTATTTTGTACGACGTGCCAGGTTTCTTCGGCGGATAAGATACGAGCGTTGTCTTGGCCTTATTGAAAATGACGCCGCCGACAGAGCAATAATTTGGATTGTCAGGCGCTACCCTCATGTCCGTTATCTCGTTGCTGTAAATGAATGCGTATGGGCCGATGCTTGTTACGCTTTCCGGGATATAGATAGACTTCAGGCTGCTGTTGGAGAAGAAAGTGTTATCGGCAATCTCTGTAACAGGATACCCCGCTATCGTTGAGGGAATGACCACGTTCGCGTCTGACCCTGTATAACGAGTGATCGTCGTTTTCCCATTGGCGACTGTGTAGCCGAATGGAATTGGAATGGAATGTTGACCGTTGCACTGCTCAAACCGTATACCCTTGGCTTCGGCATAGGTTTTGGCGTAGCTGTCGGTGGAAGGACAACAAATCGTCAGATCAGAAGCCGCAGACTCAAAATTAAGGTCTGACATGTTCTTACAATTCACAGGAATATGAATTTTGTTCAAGGAATACATGAAATCAAGTGCACCATCGCCGATGCTTGTAACACTGTCCGGGACAATGATTTCATTGAGTGCGTAGCAGTCGTTCCAGAATGTAAGAGGCTCAATTGAAGAGATGCAATTAGGAAGTGTCGGCAAGTTCAATCTAAAGCAGCGTTGAAAAGCAGCTTCGCCAATTTTCATCACACTGTTTGGAATAGAAACAGAAGCCAGATATTCACAATGGTAAAAAGCTTCTTTTCCAATGTTCCTGACTGTATCCGAGATCGCGACAGATGTTAGCGTGCTATTTTCTTTAAATACGTTGTCACCAATCGCGGTAACCGAATATCCTCCAAGCGTTGATGGTACAGACAATGAAGACGCATTGCCTGTGTAAGCGTGGATTGTTGCTTCGTTATTATCAACAGAGTATTTCCAATCGCCAGAGGTTTGTACCTCCAGCCACTTTGCATAAAGCGAAAACTGACCAGCGGTGGTGATGACACCAGAGTTGACATTGACAACCGTAGTATCTGCAACTCTCATCCCGCCGCCATTGGTTTGTGTATACCAACCGCTGAAGACAAATCCTTCTCGGCTAGGCGTTGGCAACAAACCATAAATACTGTCGTAAGCTACGGATTTCCAAGTGGGGCTAACACTTCCTCCTTGTGGGTCGAATGCCGCCATGTAGTAAATTGGCGTCCATTTTACGTAGAGTGTTTGGTTTGCCGTGATACTCACAGTGGAATCCGAGGTAATAAGCGACCCTTCACCGTTTGGCATTGTGTACCAGCCACTGGAATAATAACCAGTTCTGCTGGGCGATGGCAGAGTGCCATATGTATCGCCATTTATGACTGTCGTATTCGTCGTACTATAGCCCGCCGCGCCCTGGTAATCGAAAGTCACTGTGTAAGGAAATCCTATTCTGATAATACCATCTGAAGACAACTCAACTGAAACATTATATGTACCGTAAATATTGGGCAGTTGTACAGGAATACTTGTCAACGAGGATGCTGACACCGCCACGTAGTATTCTCTTGTGGGATCATCAGTGCTTGTGAAGGTGACGAAGCCCTTGAGGTCGTCGTCCGCGTTGGTGCGTGAAAAACCGATCAGCTGATTTCCCAAAGCGTCTCGCAATTCAGAAAGAGATATCCCAATGGCTGTGTTCGCGTTATATGAACCGCCACTCATGCTTGTTCTTCCACTGAACGCGTTGCCAACAGAAATGGTAGCGTCCTGGTCCTTGCTATTGGCTCTTGTTCTTATTGAATACGTAGCGCTGTCTTTTTTAAGTGATAATTCTACAGTGTAATCACCTTTTTCTGGGAAGATTGTCGCGCCTGGATGCATTTGCGTTTCGTAAAAATATCCAGCATCAACTGCCGCATACCCATAGACAGATGTATCCGTTTGGTCAAACGCCTCTGACCAAGAGATAGTAATCCCATTTTTTGTAGACTCTCTGGCGATGATTGTTTGATCGGTGGAGGTCAAGTTAACCATTTGTGTTTCCGTTTTTTCATCCTTGCCGTTGACCCTAAGCGTTGGGGTCACATCATATGTGCCGGGCGGCATATAAACGACAGAATTGCTGAACGATAGGCTGCCAAATATGTTGTGGTTTATCTGAACAGATGAAACTGTTGCACCAGGAGCTTCTGGCATGATTGTCAGTTTGCGTAAGTTTGCTTTGCTGAGCGTTTGCACATCTTCGACATTTCCATTAAGGAAGAAAACTGAGTCGGGCGACGACACAACCAGAATCGCAACGTCAGCATTCGGAATATGTGCAGCGATAGTGTATATATTATCAGTTGATGATATCCAGAAGGTGTCCGCGCTTTGCCATGTATCGCCTGTTTTGTAGTATGCCCGAGCAGACATAGAAACTAGTTCAGCTAAACTAAAGCGCCACAATACAATATCTTTTGCAATGTCAATCGTTGCATTATCGGACAGTACGTTAACATCGAAATAATAGAAATTCGAACTTGAGTTCTTGTAAGTGTAGTCAACCCAAAAACTATATGTGCCAGGAGTTAAATATAGTGGTTTTGCAACAGGAGTTTTCAAGGTGATATTATTATAAAAGAGATAGCGCAACTCAAGGCTCTGCACCGCGACATCGGGGCTGTCAGTAAATGTCAGTGTTTTGCATGTGGTAGGGGTGAACGAAACGTCTGTGGCGTTCACCAAAGCTGATAATATAGCATTATCCGCTATAACAAATAGCCTATATATGAAGATAGGCGAAGTAAGCGCATTTTCCGGCAGCGTTATTTTGTACTCGTTGCCGGATACATTCTGAGGAGTGACTTCTTGTTCAGGAGCCGATAATCCCACATAAAACTTTGGATTAGTGAAAGCGCTGTCAAGTTGAAAGCTAAATGTGCTTTCCGCTTCGCTTAGCACCTGAACTATGTACTCCCGTTCTTCCACAGCGTTTTCCTGCGCGTTTATGGCATAGGTCACAACAACACGAATCTTATGGGTGCCAGGTTCTTGCGCGGGATAATTAACTGTGCACTCGTTACCGATTATCTTCGCCTCTACAGGCAGCGCGCCGTCCAGACTGAACGTAACGCCTTTTACATCCGCAGGGTTGGTGACTGTCGCTTTCGCGGTGAAAGCGGTACTATACCGCACCCTAGTGGGCGTGATGGTGTATCCCAAAACAGGTTTGCTGTACAGCCTATCCGCAATTTGTATCGTTGCGCTCTTTTCGACCGAGGCCGTCGTGCTTGCCCCATTACGATAGATAGCTTTTATGCGAATTGTATGTTCGCCGAGGTTCAGCCCTGATGCGTTGATGAAGTAACGCTGGTTGCTTTGCGCGACCGTACCAGCAACCTTTGTGCCATCAACAAAAAACTGTACTTCAGTTATATCGGCGATGTTACTGATGTCGGCATAAAGACAGGCATTCTGATTGACAACTGTTTTCGCCGGGCCGATTTCACCTATGGCGGGAATATAGCGATTGCGCCCAGTAACAGTCCTTGTGGCGGTGTTATTGGCGGTGTTGCGCTCATCCAAGCCAACTGAGGCGTTTGTCAGAGTGATCGTAAACGTTTGCTCTGCTTTACCGGTGTAGTTAAAGGTAAATGCATAGTTGGAGAAAGCCGGGATATATACATTTTTCTGTGTGCTAACTACGGCAGAACCATCGGAAATGGCAATGTCCACCCATCCGCCACGGCTGCCCCGATTGTAGACCTTGTACAACACAGTGTTTTTTTCGCCGATGAGAAACCATTCACCCTCTGTGAAAATATCCTCTTCGTAAACCGCAAAATCCGGCAGGGAGCGGACATCCGGAAGGGTATCAGGGGAGCCGTAGTAGGGAAGTTCCGCGTCCGGCGCATAGATCAGTGTAATGATCGTTTCGTCCGTGCCAAAGAAGTGCTCCGGGGGTGTACTCCAGCGACTGGTGAAGGCATTCGATTTGCCCGGCTTAATTTTATCCGCCGGAATCATGACGGAGTATACATCCGAAATGCCTTCGCTTGCGCCGCTGCCCACCGGTTGATTGTTGACAAGAATGTCATAAGTCACAGGCGTATTGCTTATTATGCCTTGGCTGATGTCGTCATACCAAGCACGATAATCATTGCCGGTTCTTCGCATATGGCCGGATATATTGGCTCCAAGCAAGCCCTGCGTAGCGGGAACATCTATTTTAGTTGTAATCTGCCCTCGGTTGGTGCAGCCAAAGCCATAGTTCGGAAGTGTAATGACGGGGGCGTTCTCGGGGGGCAGACCCGAATCGGGGTCAATAACTGCATCAGTACACAGGGGCACCTTCTTAAATTTTTCGAAATGCCAGCCTCCCAATGCCACTTCAATACCAATTTTTGATATTTTCAGCTTTCGCAATAAGACGGCAATCGGAGATTCACCGCCGCAGACATCAATATCAAAATAAAAACTGTTGTCAACATCAATGCAAATGTTCGGACAGTTAATTTCTGGTTTGGCAGAAAGTTTCCATCCCGCTTCCAAAATAAAATCATAGAGGGCATACCCGAATATTTTAAAAGTGGGCGTTGGAGCAACACCAATCTTCAGGTTTGCTGAAGCATTAAAGCTAAAATCCTTTTCAAAGTATGCGCGTGAATTAACAGGACGTCCTTTAAGATATGAGAAATTATAGCCGAAAGAAACATCGCACTCAATACCAATACTGCCATCAAGTTCGATTTTCAGATAGCATGGAATAACTAAAGTGATACCCATATAAATACCGCATGGAATCTCCCCCAGTAAGAACTTTTGCGCAAACGGTTCATTTGATCCTGATACCGAAATATCAACACTGCCGATGACCTTAGCTTGAAAGTCTATTATAAGCTTTTCCAGGCCCGTCGGCACTATGCCCCACCAGGAACATTCAAGATCAAACACAGGCGGAGGAAGTTCGACTGAAACTGACCCCTCAATTTTTGCATTGTTATTAATCTCTTTGTCAACCGTAAATTTTACGACAACGGTTCCTGGACTAGTTGTAGACTGGGCTTGCAACTGTTGGCTTGCACTGGATGTAAAGTATTCTGCATCTACCCCTTCTTCCGTAGTTATTTGACTCGGAATAATTGAACCCTCGCCGGAAAAGCTAATGCTATCGAAAATCTCGTCAATTCCCGGTTGTATCCCTTTCACAGCACAATTTGATCCCGAGCGATTTACTGCTGTCGCGCGAACAGCAATTCCGCTTGTCGCATATTCGTTTGTACCTAGAACAAATAATGAACCAACGTTAATTGTATTGGTCGCTGCGTTATTTGGCAGTATCAAAGTATATTCATCGCCAGATTGACTAAAAGTGTAGTTATCAATGCTTCGCAAATCTAAAACTCCGTTTGCAAAGTCTATGTTTGAATGATAGTCTTCCTTTTTAATTGTACCAAGTTCTACCCACTCATGGTAAACACGAAGTGCTTGATTCAGATCGTTATATATCGCATGACCGGCAGGTTGAAAGTTACCGCCCTGAAGGGAGAATATTGTCTCTTTAATGGCCAAAGCGGCTTCATTCTGGAAGACAACGTCATTCTTGTCATTGCAAACCAATTCTTCTTCGCCCAAAAAACCAATTGCCTTCACCGCAGTAAAAGCAGCAAATTCCCTTGTGGCAATTGCGGTCGGCTCAAACAGGGATTGCTGAGCGAAAGGTACATCGGGAAGCCAGCCAAAGGCCTGCGCTGTTTCAATCATGACCCCATATAGGATGAGAATTGTGAATCCGCATAGAAGCAATCATATGTAAAAATATCGTCGATCAGCGTAGCCTCTGTTGCGGACAAAAGCGCCTTGATCCACTCCCCCTTCGTTATGGGAGTCGCGTTGTCAAATGGGCCTTCCGCTCCATCATCTTTCATCTGCGATTCCTTATATTTTCTTGTTTGCCACGCTGAAAGCTCGCCCATGGTAATCGTTTTCATTGTGTCGGGCGGCAGCACGATTGTGAGGGGAAACTCCTGCTGTTTACCGCCGCAGGAGGCAACGAGTTTGCCTGTGAGGCTGGTTTTGCTATCTTTGTCCATTTTTGCGATGTCCGGCCAGAGGGTAAACGATACAGAAGCATTGTGCTCCATGGGATATTCGGAAACCGTTGGGTTAAGCTGGGCATAACCCGCCGCGTCCCCCAAAAGAGCCACGCTGAGATCGGAGAGATACGCGCCGTTGTTAGTTAGCATCCACGTCTGCGCCAGCGTTTGGGGATCAATAGACTGAAGGGTACAGGCAACGCTTAAGTCGACCGTCTGGCAGTTGATCCGCACATCGTTCGTGGCATCGGCGGTGGCTGCGCCGTCTTCGCCAACCAGGTATGCGGTGATTGGAAACGAGTAGCTGGCCTGCGTGGCATTTTGCGCAAAAATGGTTAGCTTCACAGGCTGGGTTGCTCCCGGCCCAATAACCGAGGGATGCTTTTCAGAGCCGCTGCCTGAGAAGTCCGTTGCAAGGTCGCCAGTGCCATTTTTTATTGACAAGTAATATGCAACCGCAGCGCTGGTATTGTTTGTCACAGACACCGTGACGTTTTGGTCGTAGTCGCGGCTGATTGAGTGGGTACCACCCGACAGGCTCAGAACGCCATCGACCCCATCAGCCCCCTTGATCGTGATGGGGCTGGTGCTATTAGCGGAAATCGTGACAGGGGTGCCGTTGTTAGCAGCGACGGATATGATGCCTATATGAATAGCACCATATGTTAGCAGCACAGCAAGGAAAGAAGATAGAACCCGCTTAACCCATTTACCCATGAAATTGCCCTCCCAGCCTCATTATGTTCACAGGGCTCTTCGTCCCAATGAATCCAACATTAGATAATTATAACCCTTGTGATAACCGATTGCAAGCCCCTTTTCGCTTTCCCCCAAAAAAACTTTCGCCCGAAAAAGGCTATTCCGTATTCGTGTACTAATACGGAAAAGCCACGGAGCGAAAACCCAAAAAAATACAGGCTGTTCCTTTGTGCAGCCTGCCAGAAAATATTTCCTAAAACCCTTGCGCGACGCACATTTCCGTGATATAATAGAGAGCGTTGCAAAGTAAAAAAGCAGTCCGTAAAAGTACACCTTTACGGACTGTTATTTAGTTTCCTGCTCCTGCCGTATCCGCCACATGGCCAGGTACTTGTAGAAGGTTGAGCGGCAAACCCCGCACTGCTCAAGGATTTCTTCGACCTCCAGCGCCCCGCGCTCCCACTGCCGCACCAACTCGCCGAAGTTCTCCGGGAGTTCCGCGCAGGGCCGGCCAAAGCGGACCCCGCGCAACTTGGCCGCGGCAATACCCTCGGTCTGCCGTTTGCGGATGTTCTCGCGCTCCTTCTGCGAGCAGTAACTGAGCAACTGTAAAACGATGTCGCTGATGAGCCTGCCGGTAAGGTCGCGGTCTTTCTCGCGGGTGTCGAGTAGGGGCATGTCCAGCACAACGATGTCCGCGCCTTTATCCTTCGTGATGAATTGCCATTGATCTAGAATCGCCGCGTAGTCGCGCCCGAGGCGGTCCAGGCTATGCAGGATAATAGTGTCGCCGGGCCGCAGACGCTTGATCATGGCGCGGTATGCCTTGCGCTCAAAATCCTTGCCGGACTGCTTGTCAATGTAAATATTCTTTGCCGAGACGCCTTGCTCCGCCATCGAGATCATTTGGCGATCCTCGTTCTGGCTGGCATCGGATACCCGGACATAACCGAAAGTGTTCATGGGAACCTCCTGAAATGAAATATGCCCCGGCATTGCTGCCGAGGCGCTGCATAATAAAAAGAGCCGCCTGGGTACAGTACCCGGCGACGTTGCTCAACTGAGAATTTCTGATGGTATTATTATAACATGGGACCTATTCTCCTGTCAACGCCGAGTATACTGCCATTTCATAGGACAACGCATCGGATATGAAGGGGAATACGACTGTTTTTTCTTGTGATTACCTGGGATTTGTGGTATAATCGGTTGCGCCCGTATGGGCAAACGATAACCGCAAAGGTGAATTGCCATGACCAACCCCGTCCCATCCGCCATATCCGAACGCCGCAGCATCCGCCAATACAAGCCCGAGTAGATTGCAGAGGAACAGCTACAGGCCCTCCTGGGTGCCGCCGTGGAATCCCCCAGCGCACGGAACTTACAGCCCTGGCATTTCACCGTAGTCCAGGACACCGCCGTGCTCGCCGAGGTCAACGCGGAGGCCACGACCATCCTGAGCCGCGAGGGCGATATTTTCTACGCTGCACCCACCGCGATTTTCATCAGCGCGGACAGGGGCAGCGATTAGACGAAACTCGACAGCGGCATCGCCGTACAGAACATCGCCCTTGCCGCACAGTCGCTGGGTCTGGGTAGCGTGATCCTGGGCCTGCCCGCCGCCGCGTTCAAGGGCCCGCGCGAGGCATATTTCGTGAAATTCCCCGCGACGCACGAGTTCGCCATCGCCATCGCCGTGGGCTATTCCGATTGCACGAAGGAGGCCCACCCGGTGGAGGCCGGGCGGGTTGCATATATTCGGTGACTTTTCTCTCGGACAGCACTCCCTATAGTAATACCTCTGGCAGTCCTTATCATAGTTCTTACATTTCTCACAGAGCAAGGTACGCATATATAAGGGAAGTGCAACACGATTTTCAGAGATTATGCGCCTGCTGTAGGTGGCGATTATACGGTTGAGCTTCTGGTTGTCGGTGCCTTCAAAATACGTATTTGCCCCAGAATACGTATTCTGCCCAAAATACGTACAATTTCTTCGTCCTCCGGTATGGTTGCGGTCGCGCCGGGATACCGTGCATTGAAAATCAGGCAGCCGAAGGAACCGGGTAGCTTGCGCAGTGGGAAGGCATCTTCGTGCTTTCGGAGGAATCGCCACACTTTCGTCTTTTCCCATCCCCAGCGGACACCGAGTTTCTCCAAGGTGAGGGCCGCACCCTCGCGGCCGAACTGAACCGCCGGAGCCATATGAGAAAACACGTTGTTTGGATCCCGCCACACAGTGTGGCACCAGAGATCCAACCATGCGTCGGATTCTTCAAATTTGCATTTCATGTCAACCAGCCGCTGTGTGATGTTCCGCGGCAGACAGAGAAACCCGTAGCCATCGGTGGCGTAGATGGCGCCGTCAGCGCAATCGGCGCCGGAGCATTCCACAACCCAATCCTTGATAGTGTAGCTGAGCTTTTTGCTTCCCTTTTCGAGGGTATAGCTGATGTATCCCGTCTCAGTTAGGGAGTCCATGATCGCCAGCGCTTTCTCGCGGTTGCTGATACCGAGGATACTCTTCAGGCCGACAATGCCCCCAACCCACGAGGCCAGTTCTACATCATTGCGGTGGCCGCAGTAGTTGGACTGCCCGGGACGGAAGGCCGCCCGTGCCGCCAGACGTGCCCAAGCGCCCATGATCCCCTTGCCGGGCGGCAGGCTGTCGCGGGGGAGTTTGACCCAGTTGAATTTGAGTAGGCAGGACATAATAGTAGACTCCTTTGTGGTAAAATGAATATTGCCAGGCTTTCGGTGAGGAAAACCTGGCAGTGAGAAGCCATCGCTCAAAGGAAGCCCGTTTTGCTATTGACATTTCGGGCGAAAACGGGTATTATAATAGTAGCGGAAGGGAGGGCGGCGAATGCTCTTATATCACGGAAGCAATGTCATCGTGGAGCGGCCGAGGCTGATTGAGCAGAACAGGCTGCTCGATTTCGGCTTCGGGTTCTACACCACCACGAACAAGGCACAGGCGGTTTCGTTTGCCGAAAAGGTCGTCCGCTTTCGCGGCGGGCAAAGAGCGGTCAGCGTGTATGAGTTCGACCAGAGCGGCCTCGCTTCGCTGGATATTCTTCGATTTGAGTCTGCAAACGAAGAATGGCTGGATTTCGTTTCCGCTAACCGCTCCGGCACATACGCCGACAAGCAATATGATCTGGTGTGGGGCGCGGTCGCCAACGATGACGTATACGAAACCTTTACACTTTACACGGCGGGCGCGTATACGAAAGAAGATACATTAAAAGCCTTGAAAATCAAGAAGCTGTATGACCAGGTTGTATTCACCACGGAGCAGGCGATAGCGTGCTTGCGCTTTGCCGGCACGGTGGATTTGACGAAGGAGGTGTAGCGCATGAGCGCGGAAAAATTCGCCGCCATGCTGTTCCTGCTTGTGCCGCAGGTGGTGCATCTGATAGCGGATCGGCACAGCTTGGCAGAAGAAGAAGCCGTAAAAAGATTTTACGACTCGCGGTTATATGCGTTGCTGGAGGACGAGCAAACCAAGCTATGGCATTACAGCCCGTTAATGCTGTTCACGATGTACGATGAAGAAACCAAAACGGGCGAAATCACATTTCCGGAGGAAGCGGCATGAGCAGGGAAATGAAATTTCTGATTTACTGCATCGAGGAATACAAGCTGGAAAAGGGCTTGCGGGGGAAGCAGGCTCTGGCTCTGTTTGAGCAATCCGGTGCGAGGGAGTATATCCTGGCCTGCTATGAGGCCCTGCACACGGTAGGCAAGCAATACCTCATGCAGGACATTGACGGGTATATCCGTGAGCGGCAAAGGGCGTGAGGAATGCAGAACTGGGCATGGCGTAATGGCAGGGGCTGTTCTACACTCGTTCTACACTTTTCCGGGATTTCGTCAAATCCGGGGTGTTTTGACCCTCAAGGGATTGCGCGATTTTCGTCCGCTAAAGGCACTGGAAAGCCTTGTGCCACAAGGGATTGGACGGGACTAGCAGGGAACAGAAGGGACAAGACAAGAAGTGCATTGATCGATTCCGATTCTGAAGGCCGGGGGTTCGAATCCCTCCAGGCGGGCCACGCGCGCGTTCCGCCGTGTCTCAAAACCCTTGACGCATAAGGCGTTGATGGTTTTATAGCTTAAGGCCTTGCTGCGGGAGGATGATCGCATTGACTTCAAGACAACGCGTGCTGAACACCTTCGCTCACGAAAAAACCGACCGCGTCCCCATCAATTACATGGCCAACGGCGGCATCAACGAGCGCCTGAAAAGGCACTTTGATGTGGAGCCGGGCGGGCCATTGGATTTGGTGGACTATTTGCACGTGGATTTCCGCGGCATGGGCGCGCCCTATAACGGCCCGCGGCTGCATTTCGGCGACCCCGCGAGGGGCGTCAACGCCGACCCCCTGTGGGGGCAGCGCACGCGCTGGGTAAAGCACAGCTCCGGCGGCTATGAGGAAAACGTGGAATTCCCGCTGCTGGACGCCGACGAGGAAACAGTGGCCGCCTACCCCATGCCGGATCCGGACCACTTTGGCTATGACAAAGCCCTGGCCTGGTGCAAAGAGGAACGGCTCGGCAGGAACAGGGCCGTTTTCGCGGGCGGGGCGGGTTTAGCCGATATCATCAACGTCAATGGACGCCTGCGCGGCATGGAGCAGGCGCTTGTCGACCTCTACACGGACGACCCGGCCGGTACGCTGCTGACGGACCGCCGGCTCGCCATCGATTTGAAGGTGACGGAGCGTCTGTTGGAGCGCTGCAAGGGCTATATCGACTTTCTGTGGATGGGTGAGGACCTGGGCACCCAGCGCGGCCCCATGATTTCGCTGGAGCTGTACCGCAGGGCGATCAAGCCGCGCCACAAGCCCTTTGTGGACCTGGCCAAGAGCTACGGCCTGCCCGTGATGATCCACTGCTGCGGCGCGTCCTCCTTCGCCTTCGAGGACTTTATCGAGATGGGCATCGATGCGGTGGACACCCTCCAACCTGAGGCGGCAGGTATGTCGCCCGAGATCATCAAACGGGACTTCGGGGGCCGCCTGGCGTTCCACGGCGGTATATCCACCGCCGGTCCCCTGGCCTTCGGCAACGTAGAGGAGACCATCGCCGACGTGCTGCATACCCTCGACGTGTATACCCCCGGCGGCGGTTATATGTTCTCGCCCGCGCACATGATACAGGACAACTCGCCGACGGAGAATGTCGTTGCGATGTATCGAACGGCACTGGAGTATCGGGTATGACAATTCGCAATGAGCTGCAAAAAATCATGCCCGGCAATTGCGAAATACAATTTATTCGCGAGAAATTCGGCATCTCTGTTTTTCGTGTCAATCAGGATCATCAATCCTATGTGGGCAAATATTTCAGTAAAAAGCAAATGCACGGGCGGAAAGAAATCCGGCATTATGAATTGCTGCAATCATTGGATATCCCCACACTGAGAATGATCGCCCATACAGAACGCCTCATACTGTTGGAGGACATAGAGACAAGCGGAACATACCGGCTTGGCACGGAACAGGATATCGCCGGCTGCGCAGCCGCCCGGCTGATCGCCGAATGGTTCAGGCAGCTGCATACGCGAGGCAGGGGCAGGGCCCATGTTGACTGTATGTACAACACAGAAGATGAATTGAGCATGAAAAATATCGCGAAAGCTATAGAGAAAACGAATTCCGGCGGCAATCCATTCTGGCCCACGCTGCTAGATCATCTGGAGGGTATCAAGAGCGCCTACGCGCGCCTGTGCGATACTATCACGTACAATGACTTCTGGTGGGACAACATGGCGGTGGCCGTCGATGGCTCCTCGGCGCTGATGTTTGATTACAACTGTCTCTATCGGGGCTATGCGTACAGCGATATCAGGCACATTCTGTCCGTTCTGACCGAAGAAGCGGGCGCCGCGTTTTTGGATGCATATGGGGACTACTCCGAGGAGGAGAAAGCGTTTGAGGAGCTGTTCTTCCCTCTGACCGGCTTACTGTCGCCATGGGCAGGCAAGTTTGAGGAACTGCTGCACAGCGGGGAACTGACGAGGCGGCTTTGCGCACTGGAAGGGATGATATCATGAAGGAGGGCCGTGCATGAACGGGCCCCGCGTTGAAGCACTCCCGGCAAAGGAATTCCTTGTCATCAAGGGATACGCGAAGCTATACGACAGGAACACCGATGGAGAGGCAGATGCATGGGATGTCATCAGGCGCAGGCTGCGTGACGGCACAATCGAGCGGCTGAAAAAAGTAGCTGGCTCCGAGACGGTCTACATGCTGTTCTGTAACACCTGTGTGCGCAACGAGGAAGAAATGTGCTACGACTGCTGCTACGATGTTGCCTGCGAGAACCTGAACAAAGCAGAAGCCGGGGATGAATTCGAAATCGTCAGGCTATTGCCCTGTGAATACGCCGTATATGAATTTGCGTATAAAAAGCCCATGGGGCAGGCCCATGAAAAATCGGACGATCTCTTTTGGGGCAGCTTCTTGAAGAAAAACCCCTACACTAGCGCCATTGACGACCCCGCCAACTGGATTGGCAACGGCTATGCCTCCATAGAGCTATATACGCCCTTTGACCCGGACGCGGCAAAATTCACCGCGAAAACATGGTACCCAATCTTAAGAAAACAGGAGAAACCCACATGATCAAGCTAGGCGTCAACACAGTGCTTTACAAGGCATTCTCCCTGCGCACGGCAATAGAAAACTTGCGAAAGACCGGCTACGACGGCTTCGAGATCTCGGCCATCGAGGGCATGTGCGAGCATCTGGACCTCAAAAACTGGCGCGAGCAGAAAAATGAAATCCTCGAAATCTGCGACGAATTCCAGCTGCCCATCACGGCCACCGAGGTCGCCTCGACGGATCCCGCGCGGCTCACCCTCGCGTTCGAGGCCGCCGCTGGCATCGGCATCCCCGTGGTCAACATCGGCCCGGGCGGCAAGTCGGACATTGAGGAGGACATGCTCGCCTGCATCGCGCGCATGAACGAGCTCGCGAAAATCGCGGAGAGCTATGGCGTCACCCTGTGCATGAAGGCGCATGTGGGCGGCGCGGTCTACAGCACGCCGACCACCCTGCGGCTCGTCGAAAACGTCGCCAGCGCATATTTCGGCATCGACATGGACCCCTCGCACATTTATCGCTGCGGCGAGGCCCCGGAAGACGCGCTTGCTTCTGTAGTCCAGTACATGGGGCATGTGCACATCCGCGATTGCGCGAGCGAATGCCTAGGCAAGGGCCCCGGCAGCCCGCTGCAGCAGATCTGCGGCGCGGGAGACATCAACCTGTATGGC
>Ga0123353_10001815_pt1 | contig 26263 bp, 23 predicted proteins | sample TergutLab28metaG_3_FD_92763 | JGI IMG/M metagenome (GOLD analysis project Ga0123353, IMG submission 92763) | Labiotermes labralis P3 segment gut microbial communities from Petit-Saut dam, French Guiana - Lab288 P3 | ecosystem: Host-associated > Arthropoda: Insects > Digestive system > Gut ...
CAACACCTTTGTTCCCTTGCCTAATGTGCGGGTGGTATGAAACGTCGTGACTGCCGCTTTGTTCGCCTCGCGGTAAGCCAACTGTTCTTGAATGTCCGAAACCGTACTGCGTCTGCGATCACTGAAAAACGGGGAAAGCAATCTGGCGCAATCTTTGCACAGGTTTCCGTCTTCCAGTTTTCGATTGCCCAACAATCCAATCTTTCCGTTACAAATATCACATGATTTTTTATCAAATAATCCCATATATCGTTACCTCCCTATCTATTAGACTTTTTATACAGCAAAATTTAGGCTATGATATCACTATCATTAAAAGGATCGGCACATTCCGGGCAAAACTTCGGTGGTTTTGTGGGATCTTCCGGTTCCCAACCGCATTTATCGCATTGATACTTAGGAACATCCGCGGGCTTCGGTTTTGCGCATTCTACACAGAACTTCCCTTTGTTAGTGGTTCCGCATGTGCAAACCCAGCCTTGCGCAACCGGCTGTGGCTTTCCGCATTCGGCGCAGAACTTCCCGGTGTTTCCGGTATGCCCGCAAGGACATGCCCAGCCTGAGGCGGACACGGTTGTCGTTTGCGGTGCGGGTTGATTCGGCGGCTGCCCCTGTTGCTGGCTCATCGCAAACAGACTTTGAGCGTTCATACCGCCTGTCTGTTGGGCGAAACCCATACCCATGAAACCTGTCATGGCGCCTTTTTCATTGTTGGCTGCCGCTCTCATCGCGTCTGCCTGCGCGCCGACAAGCGTTGCCGCAGCCATCGTCGGATCACGCATGACCGCGCTCTTTTGCAGATCTTTAATCATCTGCTCGTCTTCTTCACTCGCTTTGACCGAGGAAACGCCGAATGAAACGATTTCAATTCCGCGTAAGTCACGCCATTTCGCTGACAAGACATCATTAAGCGCTTCCGCCAGCTCTGCCGTGCGGCCGGGCAGCGCCGAATAGCGGATACCCATTTCGGATATTTTTGCAAACGCGGGTTGCAACGCGGTCATCAGTTCGGTCTTCATCTGTCCTTCAATGGTGCCGCGCACATAGCTCGCCGCGACATTTCCGCATACGTTTGTGTAAAATAAAATGGGATTAATTATTCTGTAACTGTACTCGCCGAAACAGCGTATCGCAATATCTATATCCAGCCCGATATTCGTGTCCACCACACGGAACGGAACCGGATTCGGCGTACCATACTTATTGCCAATCAATTCCTTGGTGTTAAAGTAGTATACCCGTGTGTCTTTTCCGGGAGCGCCGCCGAACTTGAGCCGCTCCCATACACTTTGCAGGGAAGCCAGCGCGTTTTCTTTCCAATCTCCCCCTGCGAACAACGACGGCTCGCCGCCCACGTCAAAAATAAACTCTCCGGGTTCCGCGCAAACATCCAATACCTTTCCCTGCTCAACAATAATCATACACTGTCCGTCAGCCACGGCGATCACCGAGCCGGTAGTGATAATATTGTCATCACCCCGCTTGTTGGATGAATGACCGGAGACACGCTTTAAACCTTTGATTACCAATACATCCTCGGGTATTGCCTCGCAATAGAAGTATTCTTTCCATTGGTCAGCCAGAACACCCCTCGTCGCGCCCAACGCGGCTCTGATAAGTCCCATTGCTACTCCTCCTTTGGTAATTGATATGGTATTGACTCAACCATTAAATGAAAGTTTTCACTTTGCAAACGCTGTCGGATGCTTTTTTGTGTTATAGATGGTTGGAATCGTCTTTAATAACATTTATTGCCTGGTACCATTCTACTATGATGTACCATTCAGTTCAATAGTATTATTTCATTATTCTATCGTGACTTGCTTTTTTACCAGAAAACAGTAAGATGAAGCAGAAGCTATATTTTCTTTATGGAAGTGTTGTATGCAAGTTCACTGGTATCCGGGCCATATGGCAAAATCCAAACGGCTCTTAGCCGATCAAATCAAACGCGTCGATATAGTCATTGAGCTATGCGACGCGCGGCTGCCGCTGGCCAGCCGAAATCCCGCGTTGTGGGAGATGACGCGTCATAAAACGCGCATTCTGGTATTAAACAAGGCGGATTTAGCCGATACCAAGTTAACCGAAAGCTGGCTTAACGCCCTAAAAACAGAAAACATCAACGTATACAGCCATGTGTCGGGTTCGGGCAAAGCCGCACGTGTGCTCAAGTGGATAGAAAGCGCAAGCCGCGTCTATGTACAAAGAGCGATGGCAAAAGGGGTGCGTAAAACCGTCCGCGCCATGGTTATTGGTATTCCCAATGTTGGGAAAAGCACGTTCATCAACGATCTTTCAGGCGCGGCAGTTGCCAAGGTAGCGGATAAGCCGGGTGTAACAAGGTCGGTACAATGGATGAAGATCTCACCCTATTTAGAGGTTATGGATACTCCGGGCCTCCTTTGGCCCAAATTGGAAGATCAGCTGTCGGCGATTAAACTGTGTTATATCGGTACATTAAAAGACGAAATTGTAGATATGGAGACGCTGGCGATATCTTTGCTGGAGGATCTGTTGCGTATATGTCCCGATAAGGTTAAAGAGCGCTATAAGCTTGCCGATACAACCCTAAAGGGCTTGGCGTTGTTAGAAGCCGCCTGCCGAGGGCGCGGGTTTTTGATAAAGGGCGGCGCGCCCGATATTTATAGAGGCAGCGCTGTCGTCATGGATGAGTTTCGCGCGGGGAAATTAGGACGCATCACATTGGAGATGCCCGTGACGGACACGAAGGAAGGACGCGCAGTGGTTTCTATAAAGAATGACAGCGCGGCGGCTGAAGATTAGTATCATGCAAAAAATATCACGGTTGCAAAGGGTACAAACACTGCTGTTATGCGACAAGCCGTATTGGGAGCGCGGCATCGTGATTGCCGGCATCGATGAAGCGGGGCGCGGCTCGTTAGCCGGAAGCGTCGTTTCCGCCTGTGTCGTGATGCCCGCGCGGGATATTATTGAATGGATTGATGACAGCAAAAAATTAACCGAAAAACGCAGGGAATCGGTTTACGAAGCGATTCTTAAAAAGGCTGTCTGTATAGGCGTGGGTGAGGCATCGCCGGGTGAAATAGACAGCATGAATATTCTAAACGCGACGAAGCTATCCATGCGCAGGGCGGCGGAACAGGTTCCGGCTGAGTTATTTCTCATCGATGCGGTCACGCGCGTCGGGTTATCAGCCGAAGAGCGCCCTATCGTTCATGGTGACGCGATATGTTATAATATCGCGGCGGCCAGTATCGTGGCAAAAGTTGTGCGGGACAGGCAGATGAGGCAGATGCATCTCGTTTACCCTGAGTATGGCTTCGACAGGAACAAAGGATACGGTACGTACGAGCATATACAAGCGCTGCGTATCATAGGGCCTTGTCCGGAGCATAGGCAAACGTTCATCCGAAAATTTATCGCATGAGTGAAGCTTATTCATCCGGTATCAGGGGAGAAAAAGTCGCGTTGGAGTTCCTAACGCAAAAAGGTTTTGTTCATGTTACCTCCCGTTTTCGTTATGGCAGCGGCGAAATTGACCTTATTGCCAAAGATGGGGAAACAACGGTTTTTATCGAGGTAAAGGCACGTTTGGAAGGGGAGCCGGGCAGTGGGCTCATTTCGGTTACGCCTAAGAAGCAAAAGCGTTTAAGGAACACTGCCCTTTGGTACGCGGTGCAAAACGGTTTGACGGAAACCTCGTTGCGGTTTGATGTCATCGAAATAACACCGCATGGTATCATACATGTAGAAAACGCATTCTAAATCGCGTAAAGGCGGATGGTATATAACATGAGACGATGGTGTCTGGTAGCCGCATTAATTTTTATCCTTCTGATGTCTGCATATGTTATGGCTGATGAAATGTCGGAAAACCTTATTCAAAACGGCGGGTTTGAAACCATTGATGAAAACGGGTTACCCGCTTTTTGGGAAATGGAAGTATACGCCGAAGCGGATACGCTTTTCCTGGTTTCATCTGCTTCCCATTCAGGTGAAAATGCCGCGATGATACGCAGCGGTGATATGAACGACGCGCGTTTTTCTCAAACAGTCGCGGTCGATCCGGAAAGCCTGTATTGCCTTTCAGGGTATATTAAAACAGGCAGGATACCGGATGCGGGATCCGGCGCAAACATATCCGTCTCCGGGGTCTACTATCATCTGGACGGCTTATTTGATACAAATGGTCAATGGCATTACTTTGTCGATTACGGCGAAACGGGTATAGACCAAACAAGTGTCACGGTCTATGCCCGGTTAGGAGGTTACGGCGGGGAAAGCAAGGGTGAGGCGGCGTTTGACGATATACAGTTGGTGAAGGTCGCTTCGCTGCCGGATGACATCGTAGCCAAAATTTGGTACCCGGTTGAAAATTCCCGTGAATATACGGGCACGGCTTATAATGAGCCGGATGTGTATCAAGCGCCCGCCGGTCCGTTTTATCCATGGCTCATCGGTATGGCGGCGTTGTTTTTATTAATGGTACTTTACCACGCGAGGCGTACCGGGGACGACTTCAATTTAGTTAAGCCGCGTTTTGAAAAATCACCCTATATCGTCTTTTTTACGGGCTTGTTGATATCTTTTAGCGTGAGGCTCTTCATTGGTTATACCGTTACCGGATACGATGTGGATATCAGTTGCTTCTTGAGTTGGGGCGGCAGTATGGTAAGGCACGGACCGGGCGCGTTTTATCAAAATGTTTCCTTCTGCGATTATGTCCCGGGATACCTGTATGTGTTATGGCTTAAAGGCGCTCTCTTTACATCCGACTATTCATTGAACCTGTTAATTATTAAAACCGTACCGATAATCTGCGACGCATTGGGCGCTTACCTCATTTTCCGTGAAGGCAAAAAGGAGTTAAACCATAAAGCCGCCTCCGCGTTGGGGTTATTATACGCGTTTAATCCGGCTATAGCCTTAACGAGTGCCGCATGGGGCCAGATTGACAGCGTTTACACATTCTTTCTCCTCCTTACTGTCATTTATACCGTCAAACGGAAATGGCGTTTGGCAATCCCGCTGTACGTTCTCTCCGTGCTCATCAAGCCGCAGGCACTCCTGTTTGGGCCATTGGGGCTGGCCGCGCTTTTTGTCGATATCAACGCAACAAAAACCGATGTAAAAAAGCTTGTGACAGGCTTAGTAATCGGGTTGTATATGGCGCTGCTCGTCATCGTTCCTTTTAACGGCACGCAAGAACTGGGCTGGATCTTCGGGAAATACGCGGAAACGCTCTCGTCTTATCCGCATACCACCATTAATACGGCAAACTTCTTTTATCTGTTTGATAATAACTGGGGCTCGTTAACACGCACGGTGCCGATGCCCATGACCTTGTCCGCCATCATTGCCGGGCTTACGCTCATCTTCTTTAAGCTGCGAAAACGGCAAGATTGGAACGCTTATAAATTGGGCGGAGCGGCTCTTTTTTTAGCTGCCTCTGCGGCAGCATTTATCTTCCGGGATATCTGGACATTTGAAGTTTTCGGGTACATGATCATCTTGTTAGCCGTATCCTATTCTATATTCTGCTTTGTGAAAGGCGGGCAGTTGAAGCATTTACCCTTGATTGGCGGTGTCATGCTGCTGTTGTTGTTTGCCTTCGGCATCCGCATGCATGAAAGGTACATTTTCCCTGCTTTGATTCTTCTGACACTAGCCTATGTTAAGAACAAGGACTGGCGTATCCTTCTGATTATGGCGCTCATATCGGGTGTCATGCTCATCAACTGCGGGATAATTCTGGATAATTCCATCAGATTCGGTAGAAATATGGGGCATCTGAACGCCGATACGCAGATTGTCAATCAGGCGATTTCCCTCATCCATGTCGGCACGGCGCTATTCGCGCTTTTTGTCATGCGCGATCTAACCGTAAAGGCTTCCGAGCCAAAAACGCTGACATGCCGTAACTATAACGGGAAAAGGCCGCGTGAAAGCTTTCAGCATGCGCAGGAAGCGTTGCTGCGCCCTTCCGACACAAGATTACATATGACGTTACGCGATTATCTTATCATGCTGGGCGTGACGGCGCTCTATGCTGTTTTGGCATTGGTTAATTTGGGCAGTGTCAAAGCGCCTCAGACATATTATGCTTCGAAAAACGCTGAGGATGAAATTATTTTCGACCTGGGAGAGGAAACTTCTTTCAGCATGCTGTATTACGCGCAGGTCAGTTATGATAAATTTGAGGTGCGTGTATCGCCGGATGGCTTTCAATGGTCCGAGGAATATCTGGCGAACATGTCACAGGGAGATTGTTTTCGCTGGAAGTATCTAACTTCTTGGTTTTTAAACTGGAAAGACCAGGTTGAGTACAATAACGGCGATATTATTTGGCTGGAAGGACGATTTGTTAAAATTACCCCGAAGCAAACCGACCTGGTGCTCTGCGAGGTCATTTTCAGAGGCCTAGACGGAAATCGCATTACCGCGAGTGCTGTCACCGACTCAGCGTTGCTGCTGTTGGATGAACAGGATACGCTGACAGGGGAACCCGGTTGGTACAACGGAACCTATTTCGATGAGATTTACCATGCCAGGACGGCTTATGAGCATGCGCACGCTTTTGATGAAGATGCGGTTGAAAAAGGGGTTTTCCCTTACGAAACAACACATCCTCCTCTCGGCAAGGTTATTATGTCCTGGAGCGTGATGATTTTTGGCATGACACCGTTTGGCTGGCGGTTTGCGGGCGCGTTGACGGGTATACTGATGCTACCCGTCATGTACTTGCTGGGAAAGAGGCTCTTTGGCAAAACGAGGTATGCCGCTGCCGCCATGCTTTTAATGGCGTTGGATACCATGCATTTCACGCAGACGCGTATCGCCACGATAGACAGTTTTGCCGTGTTCTTCATCATGTTAGCTTACTATTTTATGCTGCGTTTTATGAAGGCGGATGTATGGGGTAAAGGGTTTGCAAAGTCGATGATCCCCCTGTTTTTCAGCGGCCTGTTCATGGGGCTATCCATCGCAAGCAAATGGATAGGCTTCTATGCGGCCATTGGGTTGGCGGTATTATTCTTTTATACTGTTGGCCGGCACATCATGCAATGGCGTGCCGCCAAAACGATGGACGCTGTCACCGGTGACAGGATGAAGGCGGTAGCGCGCGCCCGATATTTCGGGCTAACGGATACATTGGGACGCTGTTTAGCGTGCATCGTATTCTTTATCGTCATTCCGTTGATAGTTTATTATGTTTCCTATATCCCTTACTTTAATACGACCGGCGGTGTTACCATCGAAAAGGTGGTGGAAGCCGCTATCGGAAGAGATTACGGTTCCGGCATTCGTTCCGGCGGTATGCTCGGGTATCATGCCACACCGAATCTGGGAATGGATCATCCCTTCTATTCACCATGGCATGAATGGCCGCTTATCTTAAAACCAATGTATTACGCATCCGCCAACTATATGCCGGAAGGCTACTCGTACAGCTTGTTTTTAACGGGCAATCCCGCGGTCTGGTGGGGAGGGTTGGCGGCTTTATTCATAACTGTCGGTATATGGATCAACCGGCACTTCTTAAACACAGCCGGGGGCATACGGTTTTCCATTCGCGCTTACGATGGTCAGATAACATGGGGGTATGTTCTGATAGGCTTCCTTAGCCAATACCTGCCGTGGGTCCTCGTGCCAAGGGGGACTTACATCTATCATTATTTCGCGTCGCTTCCTTTCATAATGTTAGCGACGGTTGGCGTTTTCTGCCTGGCAGGCCGGAAATTCGGCAAGAAGGCGGACATAGCCCTCTATATCTTTTTAGGCCTGGCGGCCGGTTGCTTTATTATCCTCTATCCGTACGCGTCGGGAATAACCGTGCCCGTAAGCTGGCTGGATTTTGCCCGAAACCTAATGATCAAACGGAATATATACTACTAAGAGGTGACGGGTATGCTGGCAAAGGCCTTAAGCTACGGCGTGAATGGTGTCGACGGTTATCCCGTATACGCCGAGGTTTTCATATCCGGTGGTCTGCCGTCATTAGATATTGTGGGGTTACCGGATACCGCTGTCAAAGAAAGCCGGGATCGCGTGCGCGCGGCTATCATGAACACGGGTTTCGCTATGCCTATCAGCAGGGTAACGGTCAATTTATCGCCTGCCGATATAAAAAAAGAAGGCCCCTCCTACGATTTACCCATCGCGGTAGCGGTACTTGTCGCAAACAATCAGGTGATCCCGGAGTCGCCGGAAGATACCGTCTTGTTTGGTGAACTCTCCTTGGACGGCACGCTGCAGCCGGTTAAAGGCGCGCTCCCCATGGTCATCAGCGCGCGTCAGGAGGGCATGAAATCGGTCATACTCCCTAAACAAAACGCCCGGGAAGTCATCACGGTGCAAGGCATATCCGTGTATCCCGCCGAAACGTTAAGAGAGGTAATTTATCACCTAACCGGTCGTGAAAAACTACCGCGCCAGCAGCAAAAATCCTATCAGGAATGCTTGGATAACACGGTTTTTCCTGTAGATATGGCCGATGTCCGCGGTCAGGTTGGCGCGAAACGCGCCGTTGAAGTGGCTTGCGCCGGCGGGCACAACCTTATCATGATAGGTGTCCCGGGCGCGGGAAAAACCATGTTGGCGCGTTGTATACCCACTATTCTGCCGCCGATGACATATCAAGAAGCGTTAGAAACAACACGGATACATTCCATCACCGGTGCCTTACGCGGTCAGGGCATGTTAACGTTGCGCCCGTTTCGATCCCCTCACCACAGCGCATCGGTGCCGTCGCTAGTGGGGGGAGGCAGCAAAGCCGGACCGGGGGAAGTGTCCCTTGCGCATAACGGTGTGTTATTCTTAGATGAACTGGCGGAGTTTACAAAACAGGCTTTAGAAGCGCTCCGGCAGCCTCTGGAAGATGGTGTAGCGTCTGTGACGCGTGTCAGCGCGAAGATGAACTATCCTTCACGTTGCATGCTGGTAGCCAGTATGAATCCGTGTCCCTGCGGTTATCACGGAAGTAAGACAAAAAAATGCCGGTGTTCAAGTCACGATATCAGGCGGTACTTAGATCGTATATCCGGCCCGCTGCTTGACAGGGTTGATATTCAAATAGAAGTGGACTCTGTTCCGGTAGAGGAAATACGCCATACCGGAACGGCTGAGTCGAGCGCGGATATACTTAAAAGAGTTCAAGCAGCCCGTGAAAGGCAATTACAGCGTTTTGCGAAAGAGGGGATACACTCAAACGCTCAGATGGATGCCAAACAAGTGAAACGCTATTGCGTGTTGGATACCGGTGCGGAACCGTTGCTAACCATGGCTGTGCGTTCCAATCACATCAGTATGCGCGGGTATACGCGTATCTTAAAAGTAGCCAGAACCATTACCGATTTACGCGGCGGCGATGTTATCGGATCAAACGATATCGCCGAAGCGATTCAATACCGCAGCCTGGACCAGAAGTATTGGAGTAGTTAATGACATCCTTTACGAATGAAGAAATATCGCGTATATGGCTAAGCTACGCGGACATGACTCCCGCTAAAAAGACGGCAATCATCAGCACATACGGATCCGCGTACGGCTTCGCGCGCTCTTTTAAAAGCGGTATGCGTGAAGTATTGCCGGAAGGTGCGTTCGCGGAACTGGACCGCATGCGTGATAAGACTGTTTTAGCAAATGCCTTAAATGAAATAAACCGGTTAGGCATACGCGTTTTAACACCGGAAAGTAAACATATGCCTGAAACGCTTATGAACCTTGCGGACGCGCCGTTGCTTTTATACTTTTTAGGTGATGAGTCACTCCTTTCAAGCCCAAGGAGCATCGCAATCATCGGAACGCGCAGTCCATCCGCCTACGGGTCTATGATGGCCTCTGCCATAGCGGCATCACTGGCAAAATACGGCGCGACGGTCGTCAGCGGGCTCGCGCGCGGTATCGATATGACGGCCCAAGAAGCGGTTGTCAATGCGGGCGGTAAGACGATAGCGGTTTTAGGCAACGGGATAGACAGCATTTATCCCCCGGAGAATGAACCGCTCAAGCGCCGTATACTGGAATCCGGCGGACTCATTCTATCCGAGTACCCGCCGGGAACACCGCCTAAAAAACACCATTTTCCTCAAAGAAACCGCATTATATCGGTTCTGTCGCAGGGTGTTTTGCTCATCGAGGGTAAAATAAACGGCGGAGGTATCATCACGGTGGGGCATGCTTTGGAACAAGGTAAGGATGTTTTTGTGTTACCGGGAAGAGCGCATCATGAACTGTATGAAGCGCCTCATAAACTGATACGTGACGGGGCACGGTTAGTGACCGGCGGAGAGGATATCGCCGAGGATATGGGATGGGAACCTCCGGAAGCCGACCTTACGGTTCGGGAACAAATGACACCGGAGCAGGAAATAATTGTAGGGCTCCTGACCAATGATGAGCTTTCATTTGACGAGCTAGCGGATAAAACCGGTTTACCCGCTGCCGGCTTAAGTTCCGTCTTGACAATATTAGAGTTGATGGGAATAATTAGGCAATCCGCCGGCAGGATGTATATGAAGGTTAAAAAGCATCCGCCGCAGCATCAATAATCGGAGGTAACGCATGCCCACAAAAACCAAACTCATCATTGTAGAATCGCCGGCGAAGGGTAAGACAATTGTCAGATATCTGGGAAGAGGCTATAAAGTAGAGGCGTCACAAGGGCATGTCCGTGATTTACCAAAGTCTCAGTTGGGTATCGATACACAGAATGATTTTGTTTTAAAATACATAACCATTCGCGGACGGGGAGATATTTTAGCCAGAATACGCAAGGAGGCTAAAAACGCCTCGGTTATTTATCTGGCGACAGACCCGGACAGAGAAGGGGAAGCAATCGCGTGGCATTTGGCAGGTGTCCTCGATTTAGATGTCGCCGCTCCCTGTAGGGTAGAGTTTCACGAGGTAACCAAGAAGGCTGTGCAAGCCGCTTTAAAGGCTCCCCGCGCCATCGATATGAATTTGGTAGACGCGCAGCAAGCGCGCCGCGCGTTGGATCGTATCGTCGGATACAAGATAAGCCCGCTGTTATGGGCAAAAATCAGGAAGGGGCTTTCCGCGGGAAGGGTACAAAGTGTCGCGACGCGTTTGGTTGTCCTTCGAGAACGAGAAATCGATATATTTATACCTGAGGAATACTGGGAAATAACCGGATACGCTCAAACAGGTAAAAACGGAGCGGGTTTGCCCGTAAAGCTCGTCACTTTGGATGGCCGCAAATCTCATATTGTCAATGAAACGATGGCTACCGAGGTAAGGAAGCGTATTGAAACGCAGGAAATGGTTGTCACTTCCATTAAACAAAGTGAAAAACGAAAATCGCCGGCCGCGCCATTTACAACTTCCAGCCTGCAACAGGAGGCGGGCAGAAAGCTTAACTTCACGACACAAAAAACCATGCAAGTCGTTCAATCCTTATATGAAGGTGTCGAGATTGCCGGAGAGGGTTTACAAGGCCTGGTTACTTATATACGAACGGATTCGGTACGCGTCAGCGCCGAAGCGCTGGCGTCCGTCAGAGAGTTTATTCCCGCCCGATACGGACAGGCGTATTTGCCTAACGTTCCTAATGAGTATAAGGGAAGGAAGAACGCGCAGGACGCGCATGAGGCTATCAGACCGACTGACATCAACAGAACGCCTGTTTCCATTAAAGAATCACTGTCCAGGGATCAGTTCAATCTGTATAAGCTTATCTATTTTCGTTTTCTCGCCAGTCAAATGGCACCCGCGGTTTTTGATACATTAACGGTAGATATCTCCACCGTGAATAACGACATAGGCCTGCGTTTTTACGGAGAACATAAAAAGTTCGCCGGTTTCACCTATGTTTATGAAGAGGGAACCGATGAAGACTCGTCCGATAGCATCGAAATGAAACTACCGGAGCTGATGGGAAATGGAAAGGTTATCGTCTCGGGTTTAGAATGCAAACAGATTTTCACACAACCGCCGTCTCGTTATACTGAAGCGGCACTGGTTCGCGCGTTGGAGGAAAAGGGAATCGGCCGTCCCAGCACATACGCACCTACTATTACGACCATCATCGCCAGAGGTTATGTCAGCCGTGAAAAAAAACGGCTCTTTCCAACGGAGTTGGGTAAAATTACAACTGATTTAATGGAAGAATATTTCACGAGCATCGTCGATACGGATTTTACAGCCGAGTTGGAGGAAAAACTGGATCTGGTTGAGGATGGGAGTCTAAGTTGGAAAGATGTATTAAAAGGCTTTTTTCCTCCCTTTATGAAAACACTGGAGATAGCTGAAAAAGAAATAGAAAAAATTGAGGTGCAAAACCCTGTAAGTGACATACCCTGTGAAAACTGCGGTTCTCTATTGGTTTATAAAAAGGGCCGATATGGTGAGTTTTTAGCTTGTCCCCGCTTTCCCGATTGCCGTTTTACCAAACAAATTGTTCACTACATTCAAGCGCCCTGCCCGCAGTGCGGTGCGCGTATCGTAGAAAAACTCAGCAAGAAAAACCGTCTTTTCTATGGTTGTGAGGCATACCCCGATTGCAGTTTCGTTTCATGGTATAAGCCTGTTGAAGAAAAATGTCCTCAATGCGGAGGATATATGGTAGAAAAAAGAAGCAAAAAATCAGAAACACGCCATGAATGTGCTAATGACACATGCCGTTACCGTGCTATCATTGAAGAAGAGGATGCCGAACTCTCATGACCGCGTTGGTTATCGGCGCAGGATTAGCCGGTTCTGAAGCGGCGTGGCAATTAGCGGAGCGGGGTGTACCTGTTCGTTTATATGATATGAAACCGAAGCGGATGACTCCGGCGCACGCGTCACCACTCTTCGCGGAACTTGTTTGCTCAAATAGTTTACGTTCAAACATCCTATCCAACGGCGCGGGGCTGCTTAAGGAAGAACTGCGTGTGTTAGACTCGTTGGTTATAAAAGCGGCGGATGCATGCCGTGTACCGGCAGGCGGAGCGCTGGCTGTGGATAGAACCCTTTTTTCCCAGATGATAACGGATGCCCTGACCTCCCATCCGCTTATCGAGGTTGTCTGTCAGGAAGTAACTCAAGTACCGGAAGGCCCTGTCATCATCGCAACGGGCCCGTTGACATCCGAAGCGTTAGCAACCGGCATATCTAAACTGGAGGGGTTACGGCACTTGTCCTTCTATGACGCGTCTGCTCCCATCATTACGGCAGATTCGCTGCGAATGGAAGCAATCTTTCGGCAGTCACGTTATGAAAAAGGCAATGATTACTTAAACTGCGCGTTGAATCAACAGGAATACGATGCTTTCTATGACGCGCTTCTGGAAGCGCAAACCGTTCATGTACATGGTTTTGAGGAAGAGAAAGTTTTCGAGGGATGTATGCCCATAGAAAGCATGGCGCGCCGCGGACGGCAAACACTTGCGTTTGGACCGTTAAGACCGGTCGGTTTAAAGGACCCGCGCACCGGGAAACGAGCGCATGCAATCGTCCAATTAAGGCAGGAAGACGCGGAGGGCTCTTTATATAACATCGTTGGGTTCCAAACACGGTTAAAGCAACAAGAACAAAAGCGGGTTTTCGGTCTTATCCCGGGTTTAGAGAATGCGTGTTACGTGCGGTACGGCAGAATGCATCGTAATACTTTTATCAACAGCCCCGGCTTTTTAGATAACACTTACCGTGTTATTCTACGGGAATCACTCTATTTTGCCGGGCAAATAACGGGTACGGAAGGTTATATTGAAGCGGTGGCAGGCGGTATGACATCAGGTATCAATTTAGCCAGATATATAAAAGGAAAACCTGCGGTTCATTTTCCGGCTTTTACCATGATAGGCGCGCTGGCGGCGTATATATCAAGGCCAAACCCCGCTTATCAACCCATGAATGGTGTATTTGGGCTCATTGAGCCGCTTGAAAACAATGGTGCCGCAACCATTAAAAAAGCCGGTAAAGCCATGCGGCATATGGCCATCGCGCAAGCATCCTTGACATATCTTAATAAAGAATGTCAAGATATATAATACCCGTTTGACAAACCATCGGGAGAGGAGCGTATCTATGGAACAATTTCACGGCACCACTATCTGCGCAGTCCGCCGCAACGGAAAAATTGCCATTGCGGGCGACGGACAAGTGACGATGGGTGATAAAACAATCATGAAGACCGGCGCGAAGAAAGTGCGCAGGTTATATGGCGGACAGGTGATTATCGGATTTGCCGGCTCCGTCGCAGACGCCTTTACACTTTGCGAGCGCTTTGAAGATAAGCTTCAACAATGCGCCGGTAATCTCGAACGTGCGGCGGTCAATTTGGCCCGTGATTGGCGCGGCGATAAAGTGATGCGTCAGTTAGATTCGATGATGATAGCCGCGAATCGGGAATCGATGTTGCTGCTTAGCGGAACGGGCGAGGTAATCGATCCCGACGAGGGGGTAACGGCGATAGGTTCAGGCGGGAACTTCGCTTTGGCGGCGGCGCGGGCGCTCATGCAAAACACAACACTGGAAGCCAAGGAAATCGCCGAAAAAGCCGTTCGGATTGCTGCTTCAATCTGTGTCTATACTAATGATTGCATATTAGTGGATGAACTATAAGCGGAGGCGTATATGAAAGAATTATCTCCCAGGCAAATCGTACGCGAACTGGATCGATTTATCATCGGCCAGGATGACGCGAAGCGGGCTGTAGCCATTGCGCTTAGAAATCGTTATCGCAGGGCCAAACTGGACGATGCGATACGGGAGGAAATCAACCCGAAAAACATACTCATGATTGGCCCCACCGGTGTAGGCAAAACGGAAATCGCACGCCGTTTAGCCAAACTGGTGAACGCTCCGTTTGTCAAGGTGGAAGCGACAAAATTTACGGAAGTTGGTTATGTCGGGCGGGATGTGGAAAGCATCATACGCGACTTAATGGAAAACGCTGTACGATTGGTAAAGGATGAGTATCAAAAAAAGATTCAACCCCTTGCCAAGGTCTTAGCCGAAGACCGTCTGGTGTCATTGTTGACGCATCCGCCGAAGAAGAGTGAAAATCCGCTCGACTTTTTACTTGGAAAGCAAAAGGAAAAGGAATTGTCGCCGGAAGACCGCAACGAACAACACGCGAAGGGTGAAACCCTTCGGCGTATGCTGTTAAACGGTGAATTGGAAGAACGCGAAATTGAAATTGAAGTGGAAGAAACCATGCCGCAGTTGGAAGTTGGCGGCGGCTCTATCAGTGTCGGCGATATGATGGGCGGCATATTACCCAAAAAAATGAAAGTACGGCGTGTTAAAGTTAAAGAGGCGCGTAAAATACTCATGCAGGAAGAGGCGGACAAACTGGTTGATAAAGATACCGTTCAGGAAGAGGCCATTAATCGCGCGGAGCAGAATGGTATTGTCTTTGTGGATGAAATCGATAAAATAGCAGGTCGATCCAATGGTCATGGGCCGGATGTCAGCCGCGAAGGTGTGCAAAGGGATATCCTGCCGATTGTGGAAGGAAGTACGGTCAACACCAAGTACGGTGCGGTAAAAACGGATTATATCCTGTTTATCGCGGCGGGTGCTTTTCACATTTCAAAGGTTACCGACCTTATCCCGGAATTGCAAGGCCGATTTCCCGTGCATGTGCAGTTAAAAAGCCTGTCCATGGAGGACTTTATTAAGATACTAACGCTGCCGGAAAACGCGTTAACCAAACAATACCAAGAACTGCTTAAAGTTGATAAGGTCAGTGTAACTTTTACGGAAGATGCGATCCGTGAAATTGCCGGCGCCGCCTGTCAGGCAAATGAATCGGGCGAAGATTTGGGCGCCAGACGGTTACATGCTGTTTTCGAACAGGTCTTAGAGGATATTTCCTTCAACGCGGGAGACGAGGATATGCCGGAAGTAACGCTGGAAATAAATGGTGAGTATGTACGGGATCATTTATCGGGCGAGAACAAGCAGGATCTGAAGCGATTCATTCTATAACGCGGCTTTATTATTAAAACATGCTAACAAAGCGAGGAGAAAACCGGACATGAAGAAAACGTTTTATATCACAACCCCTATCTATTATCCAAGCGACAACTTGCATATAGGCCATGCGTATTGTTCCGTTGCTGCCGACAGCATGGCGCGTTTTAAGAAAATGACAGGGTATGATACGTTTTTCTTGACGGGCACAGACGAGCACGGGCAGAAAATTGAACGAAAGGCACTGTCTCAAGGCGTCACGCCGCAGGCATATGTGGATGAAATCGTCAGTAATATTAAAGATTTGTGGCGCGCCATGGATGTCGCTTATGACGATTTTCTGCGTACGACGGATGATCGTCACGTGAAGGCGGTTCAATTTATTTTCAAGACCCTGTACGAACAAGGTGATATCTATAAAGGTGAGTATGAAGGTTGGTACTGTACCCCCTGTGAATCATTTTGGACGGATCTTCAGCTCAAGGAGGGGCGCTGCCCGGATTGCGGCCGGCCGGTTGAAAAGACGCGGGAAGAAAGCTATTTTTTAAGGCTTTCCCGCTATGGCGATTGGCTTATACAGTATATTCGCGATCATCCCGGATTCATTCAACCGATATCGCGAGCTAACGAGATGATGAATAATTTTTTGCTGCCGGGCCTGGAAGACCTATGTGTTTCCAGAACCTCCATCCGCTGGGGTATACCGGTTGATTTCGATGACAAACATACCGTTTATGTTTGGCTGGATGCGTTGACCAACTACATTACGGCATTAGGGTATGGCACGCCTGAAAATACCTTGCTTCAAAAGTATTGGCCTGCCAATGTCCATCTGGTCGGCAAAGAAATCACGCGTTTCCATACAATTATATGGCCGATTGTGCTGCATATGCTGCAACTGCCCCTGCCGGAATTGGTATACGGACACGGATGGCTCCTGCTGGATGGCGGCAAAATGAGCAAATCGGTCGGTAATGTTATCGATCCGAAGGTGTTATGCGAAAAATACGGTTCGGATGCAATCAGGTATTATTTACTGCGCGAAATGCCCTTCGGTTCAGACGGGCAGTTTGTCTTTGAATCTTTATTAACCCGCATCAACGCGGATCTGGTAAACGATTTTGGGAACCTCATCAGCAGGACGACGGCGATGGTTGAAAAATACTTTGAAGGGTCTCTGCCGGAACCCGGTGCTTATATAGAGATAGATAAAACAATTATAAAGCAGGCGTTGGCGCTGCCCGGACAAGTAGAAAAACATATGAACGCGCTGCAGTACTCACTGGCGCTTACAGAAATCTGGAACCTCATCGGCGAATGCAACAAGTATATCGATTTAACACAGCCTTGGATACTCGGAAGAAGCGAGGAGGGGAAAGCCCGTCTGAAGACGGTGCTCTATTTGCTCGCGGAATGCTTAAGGTTTGTTGGGGTACTAATCGGTTTTGCCATGCCCAATACTGTCAAGGAAGTGTTCCTGAGGATTTGTACGCAAGATGAAACCATTAAAACGTGGGATTCATTAGCATGCTTTGGCGCTTTGAAACCCGGCACACCCGTTCAAAAGGGCTGTTCTGTTTTCCCGCGAATCGATATCCCCTCGGAACTGAATAAAGTGTGGGAATCTTCTAATGTTAAGGAAAAAGCGGAAGATGACATAAAAAGCATACCGGAAGTTTCCATCAAGGATTTTTCTGCCATGACGATGCGGGTTGCTCGCGTACTGGCATGCGAAAAGGTGAAGAAAAGCGATAAGCTGCTTAAATTGTCATTATCGCTGGGTGATGAAACACGTACGGTTGTCAGTGGGATAGCGCGCTGCTACACAGTAGAGGAAATGGTTGGCAAGCAAGTCGTTCTGCTTGCTAACTTAAAACCGGCAATGATATGCGGGATACAATCACAAGGCATGATTCTCAGCGCGGAGGATGCGCAAAGCAAGGCACTCAAATTAATCGTCCCGGAACCCGGTATGAGTGACGGCGCTGTAATAGGGTAAATGGTGAGGCTTTTTGATACGCACTGCCACCTTAATGATCCGCAGTTTGACGTAGACAGGGGTCAGGTCATCTCCGGATTGAAGGATCATGGCGTCGTTGCCGCACTCGTAGCGGGATCGGACATGCCCTCATCAAGGCTGGCCGCGGCTTTATCGGCTGAAAACGCCATGCTGTATGCCGCCGTGGGCATTCATCCCCACGAAGCGGCGTCCTTTCATCACGACAATCTGGATGAGCTAAGCCTTCTGGTTCATCATAAACGTGTCGCTGCCATTGGTGAAATCGGGTTAGATTATTACTACGACCATTCCGAAAGGCCTGTCCAACGCGATGTGTTTATGCGGCAGTTAGAGTTGGCGTATTCATTTTCCATACCGGTAATCTGCCATGTTCGCAGCGCGCATGATGATATCATTAACCTGATGGGAAGCAGAAAAGGCAAGCTGCCTTCCGGCGTGATACATTGTTTTTCGGGTAATACACTACAGGCAAGCCGATATTTAGATATGGGGTTTTATATTTCTTTCGCGGGTCCTCTGACATATAAAAACGCGGTGGGACAGCGTGAAGTGGCGGCATATGTCCCTTATAATAGAATTTTAGCGGAAACGGACGCGCCCTATCTATCGCCGGTGCCGTTACGGGGCAGACGCAATGAACCTGCGCATGTATCCTATATCATTAAAAAGATGGCGGAAGTCAAGTGTATGGATGAGGAGCAATTAGCCGAAACCCTTATTCAAAACGCCTGCAAAGTATTTTGCATACCGTTACTCTAGCTTAAAAAACTAAACCATTCATAAACAGGAGGCGTGTGCTCCGTTATGACAAATGATAGTTATATTTGTGTGGTCGGCGCGGCTAATGTTGATATCATCGGGATACCCGACGGCCGGTTTAACGCGGGTGATTCAAATCCCGGAACGGTAATGGTATCTCCGGGTGGTGTTGGGCGAAACATTGCCGCGATAATTGCCAAACTGTCATATCCGGTAAAGCTCATAACAGTGCTGGGTGATGACGCGTATGCGCAAATGATTCAAGAAGCCTGTATGGATGCATGTGTGGATATGACGTATTCCATTACAGTTAAAAACGCGCGTACATCGTCTTATCTGTGTGTCAATGATCAAAACGGCGATGTGCGCGCTGCTGTTTCCGATATGCGGCTATGTGACGCCGTAACCCCTCATGTGCTGCGGGACAGGCTTGATGTGATGAATGCGGCAAAGTTATTGGTTTTAGACGCGAATCTGCCATCGCAATCCATTGGCTTTATTGCCCTGCATGTAAAGGCGCCCATCTTCTTTGATCCTGTTTCCCGCCCAAAAGCATTAAAAGCGCGGGAATGGTTAAACCGGTTTTCCCTCCTGAAACCCAATCGAATGGAAGCGGAATCTTTATTAAACAGAACGCTTCGGACGAGGGAGGATGAGGCTGCCGCGGCGCGTGATCTTTGTCTGGCCGGTGTTTCCAATGTGCTGTTGTCTTTAGGCAGCGACGGGGCGTATTATGATAATGGGTATCACGCGGGTAGGCTCATGCGCTTTCCCGGGACTGTGCGTAATACAAACGGATGCGGCGACGCGTTTTCAGCCGCTGCCGCCGTTGGTTATGCAATGGGGGAGGGCATCGAGACATTCACAAAAATGGGGTTGGCCGCCGCCTGTATTTGCGCGGAATCGGATAAAACCATGCCGGATAGTTTATGCATAGGGCAGCTAAAAGAAAGAATGGAGCGGAAGTAAGGTGTATGATTTATACTTGGATGTTACCGATGAAATACGTTCGGCTTTATCAAAGCGCGTACCCGTTGTCGCGTTGGAATCCACCATTATCGCGCATGGCATGCCGTATCCCCAAAATGTTGAAACAGCGCTTCACACCGAAAGTATCATTCGTCAAGCGGGAGGCATACCGGCAACAATCGCCATTCTTAAGGGTAAAATAAAGGTTGGCTTAAGCGCTGATGATATTGAATATCTGGGCAAAAAAGGGTTAGCTGTCATCAAAGCGAGCAGGCGGGATGTTCCTGTCTTGCTGGCCGGGCGTGAAGACGGCGCCACGACGGTGTCAGCCACCATGATAGGCGCGTCCATGGCCGGCATATCCGTATTCGTGACGGGCGGTATCGGCGGAGTTCATCGCGGTGCCGAGTCAACAATGGATATTTCAGCGGATTTGCAAGAACTGGCGCATACGCGTATGGCGGTTGTGTGCGCGGGGCCTAAATCAATCTTAGATATCGGACGAACACTGGAATATTTAGAAACAATGGGCATACCCGTTATCGGTTATCAAACAAATGATCTTCCCGCGTTTTATTCAAGGTCGTCCGGGTTCCCCGTAGACTATCGAGCGGATAAACCGGAAGACATCGCTAAGATAATCAAGGCACAACAAGCCTGTGATTATCAAAGCGGCTTATTGGTGGTCAATCCCATACCGGAAAGGGACGCTTCCGGGCTGTTTGATTTTGAGCAATGCGTGCAGGATGCCATTTTAGAATGCACGCGTTTGGGCATTCACGGCAAGCGTATCACCCCGTTCTTGCTGGATAAAATTAAGGAACTTTCAGGAGGCGAGAGCCTTAAAGCCAACATATGTCTTGTTTATAATAACGCGGTGCTCGGCGCGGATATTGCCAAGGCCTTATGCCGGTTATAAGCGGTTGCGGTTATCCCGGGGCGCATAAAAAACGCCTGTTTGATGGCATTGAATGGAGCCGCTCGTTATATCTTTTAATCTGACCATTACTTCCGGCGTATCCTGTTGGCCAATGCATAACATAAAACGGACATTCTCCGTGAAGACAGGCGCTTCTAAGCGTACGGGCATGGTTTCCAGTAAGCGGCGCGTCCTATCCCACAAAGGATAAGGAACGGTACATTCCCATTGTTCGCATAACTCCATGCAAATAATCCCGGCTGCATCGGCTGCTGACGCGCACGAACGCGTATAAGCGCGGATGAGACCGCTCTTGCCGAGGGGTATTCCGCCGTAATACCGGGTGACAACCGCGCATGTGTTTGTGAGTTCTTTTTGCTTTAAAACGTTTAAAATAGGCAGCCCGGCCGTTCCGGAGGGCTCCCCGTCGTCAGTGAAACGGGATAAAGGACTCTCCCGGTTGAAGATATAAGCATAACAATAATGCGACGCCTCGATATATTTTTGGCGGATACGCGCAATAAAAGAAAGGGCGTCCTCTTCCGACAAACAGGGAGCGGCGCTGCCGATAAAACAGCTTTTCTGCGTGGTATACGTCACATGTGCTTCTTCGTGAACGGTAAGGTACGTATCGGTCATTTCAACAAACGGATGCGGCAGAAACTTTTCTTCCCTTTCCGTAGTACCATGTCTCCTCGTTCTAAATCGTCTTCCGTGACACGTGTATCCGGGTCTAAAACCTTATCATCACCAAGAAAAACCGCGCCGCATTGAACCATCTTTCGCGCTTCGCTTTTACTTGAGCATAACCCGCAAAGCATCAGCAATGTCGTCAGCCTGTTATCCTCCAAAAAAACAGAAAGCGGCCATTGATACGATGGCGTATTCTCCGATAACGTGTTCCCGCCAAACAGAGCCTGCGAGGCTTCTTGCGCTTTGCTTGCCGCTTCAGAACCGTGAATGAGGCTTGTGACCTCATAAGCCAATATCTGCTTGGCTTCATTAATGGCCTGATCCTTGAGTGAACCTAATCTGCGCACCTCGTCCATAGGCATAAAGGTTAATAATGCGAGGAACTTGCCCACATCGCTATCCGGGATGTTACGCCAGTATTGGTAAAACTCATAGGGAGATGTGCGGTTCGGGTCCAGCCATAACGCGCCTTTTTCCGTTTTTCCCATTTTTTTGCCGTCACTCATCGTAATGAGCTTCCAAGTTAAAGCGAACGCGTCTTCATTCTTCTTGCGGCGGATTAAATCAGCGCCGGCCAGTATGTTGCTCCACTGGTCATCGCCGCCCAGTTGAAGGCGGCACCCATGCTGTTCAAAGAGATGCAGGAAATCATACCCCTGCATAACCATGTAATTAAATTCCAAAAAAGTCAGCCCTTTTTCCATGCGCTGTTTGTAGCATTCCGCCGCTAACATGCGGTTTACGGAAAAAACAGAACCGATATCACGCAAAAACTCGACGTAGTTTAGTTTTAATAACCAGTCACCGTTATTCAGCATAAGCGCTTTTCCATCGGAAAAATCCAGAAATCGTGCGAGCTGCTGCTTAATGGCCTCCATATTCCGCATAATGGTTTCTTGTGTCAGCATCTGCCTTAGATCCGTTTTACCGCTGGGGTCGCCCACCATGGCGGTGCCTCCGCCGCCCAGCGCAATGGGGCGGTGGCCGGCTCTCTGTAAATGTGTCATGGCCATGACAGGTATAAAATGACCGACGTGGAGGCTGTCAGCGGTAGGGTCGAAACCCACATAAAACGTCATGGACTCCGATTCTAACCGCTTGTGTAAATCCTCTTTAAACGTCGTTTGCGCGATAAAACCGCGCTCTTCCAGGATATCCAGTACATTCATGGTATCATTCGCCTCCTAAATCAATGATAGCTTGTTTCAATATTCGCATCCCGGTATGGATGGTGTCAATGGTACTGTTTGAAAAATTCAGCCTCATCGTATCATGATGCCCGCCATCCGGGTAGAAAGGCGTGCCCGGTACAAATGCGACATTTCGTTCGATGCATATTTCTAAAAGTTTTTGGGCGTTTAGGTCGTTTGGCAGGGTGACAAAGATAAACAAACCGCCTTCAGGAACGGTGTAACGGGTACCTTCCGGAAAACCGCTTAACTCCTGCAGCATGGCATCTAACTGCAGGCGATACGCGCCGCAAATGGTTTTAATATGTTCGGGCAGCGCGTTTTCGCGCAGATACAAATCAACAATTGCTTGCGTTAAATTAGGAGAATGTACGTCCGCCGATTGCTTGCCGATCGTACACTTTCGTATGATGGCCTCGTTCGCTGTCAGATAGCCTACACGTATACCCGGTGATATTATTTTAGAAAAACTACCTAAATATGCCGTGTGCCCGGTGGTATCAAACGTCTTGATGGCCGGTAAGGTCTGCCCGGCATACCTTAAATCTCGGTAAGGATCATCCTCGGCTAAAACAAACTGATACTCAGAAGCCATTTCTGCCAAACACTTTCTCCTGTCCAATGCCAGCGTACGCCCGGTAGGATTCTGGAAAGTAGGGATAACATACACCATTTTTGGATGATGCTTTCGAACCGCCTCTTCTAAGTCAGCCGTTATAACACCATGCGCATCGCTTTCGATAGGTACTATATTGGCTTGATACAAACGCATGCATTGAATATTGCCCAAAAAAGTGGGGTTTTCCACAAGAATGGTATCACCGGGATCGATGAGCGCCTTAAGCAGCAAGTCCATAGCCTGCGAAGACCCGGCGACAGGCAGTATCTCCTTTCGAGATGCTTGAATGGTTAAGTGTTCGTTTAAATAACGCTCAAGGCTGTCTAAAAAAGGAGCATATCCTTCCGTCGCGCCGTATTGCAAAACGTTTTTTCCATCCCGTAACAACGCTTTTTGAGTGTACTCAAGCACAACATCCTCCCTTAGCGCCGCGGGCGACGGGTTTCCTCCCGCAAAAGATATCATTCCGGGTTTGGAAATAAAACGCAAAATCTCCCTAATAGCGCTGCCTGTAATGCCGTCGAAACGTTTTGCGAATGGTATGGGCATCATTGACGACCTCCTTCCGGTTATCAGGGTATAAAAAAACCCTCCGTGAGCATTTCAACGGAAGGCGGACAAGCCGCGGTACCACTTCCCTTCAGCCAGCCCTCGCGGACGGACCCTCGGTGAGAACGGGACGAATGCCCCGCTTTCATACGCTGTAACCGGCGTACCGGGGATGCCTACTACCGCTTCGACATCCGGCTCAAGGATGTATTCACCAAAACATCTGCTGTTTTCTTGCACCAAACGAAAACTCTCTTAAAACAGTTAAATTGGCTACTTTTTCCCGTCACTGCCTTGATTAACAGCCTCATTGTAAGAAATTGAACACGGAGTGTCAAGGGGGTTGAAAACGGGAGCTTGATGGGCAGCTCCGGCAAGGAAGTAGTACAGTACGCTTATGACGCCCGGGGCGGCTGACTCGAAGCGCCGCCGGTGGCGGAAAAAGCGAGAAGATGATGGGGCGCGAAACGAGCGATGGCAGCGGCAGCGTACCGGCGCGACGATTGAGTAACCGGGATGCTGACAGGCAAGTCGAGTACCTTGACAACCGCATTGGATACGCTCAATCCATTCCGCTGCAAGGGGTATGTCTACGACGAGCAGACCGGGCTTTATTACCTCAGAAGCAGGTACTACAACCCCGAGTGGGGCAGGTTCATCAATGCGGATGCACTGCTGGGGAACATCAGAGGGCTACTGAATCACAACGTATATGCCTATTGTGGCAACAATCCGGTTAAGCGTATATCTCGCGATGAATTCACCCAAAGCTACACTTATGTGGCATGGCCCGTGGGTCTTGGTTCATCACGAACGCCTTTAAAAAACGTAATAATGATTCCACAAGCAACGATAGTAACACCAATATTTAATAATAAGCCCGATAAAGCATTATAAATGAAAGAATTTTTATGCATGGTGCTTCGCCTCCTTGCTTCGGATACTTTTATTCTACAGTGTTTCCCATACATGCACAATGGCAATATAGAATTGGAAAGTGCCAAGTATAAAAGTTATAAACTTGACGATTAATGGCGTCGTAATACTAATCACTGATAGTACAGTTGATATAAGGCATAGTGTTTGATAGCATCCTCTGCATACAAGCAAAACACAAGACGAACACACAGCATATTTAAGCTCTTTAACGACTGTTCGTTCGATGGATCTCTGTAGCGTTTCAATATTGCTTCATATAAGCGGCCAACGAGTTCACCCGCTTGTATGGATATTTCCATTTCCTTCTTGAGGTCGCTATCGCCTGTATCGACAAGAAAGTTCAAGCGATAATGCTCACTGGGCAGGTTTTCGAGAAGGATCTCTGCCGGTTCTCCTGAGGGCATCTCCATATCGTAGACATGGAAGCAACCGAAATTGCATGTAACGATTCAGCGAGGGTGTTGCGATCAAGTCATTTCCGCTGCGTATCGCTTTGCCTGTTGAAAAGGGATGAGCAATGAACCATCTGATTGCTTGATTGGTTTCTTTAGGTCTTAGCCTAATCCTTTCTGTTCGATCAAGACATAGGTCGTTGCGATATTCCCATCAATAAAGCTTGTATGGTCAAGATGGACTTGATCTTCAAAAATGATAAATTCTTGTGGTTTTTCAACGCCATATACATCGCGGAGAAGGTTCATCCAAAAGACTTGGCTTTCACCCTTTTCATAACCTTTCCCTTTCAAAACTCGGTAAATTCCTTTGCCGCTTTTCGCTGTTCCCTGTCTGTCACTGGTCTATCCTCCCACGCTACGTTTGCGTTATCGCAAACCACCTTCAACTCATCAGCCGCTCTAAAAATACTGCCGGTGAGAGGACGCATCCATGCACCGGGTAGTGTTTGCTGTTGCCAGTAATTAAGTAAGCGCCCGCTGATAGAGCCACCTCAAAAAACTTCTTGTCGGTAACATCAGAAAATTGAACGTCGGATGGCTCGGCAAGAATGGAACCGCCTATGCGCACAATCGTATCTAGCAGGATTTGAACATCCCTTTTCTGAAAAGGGAACCTGGGTCGGAAGAGAACCGTTTTGTATTCCAGTATAATTCTGCTGTCGTAACAAAGCGAAATTCTCCCGTTTAACACCATATTCAATAATCGCGCTGGATTGCTTTCAGCTACTAAGAGCGCTGAAACCAGTACATTTGTATCCAATACAACCTTTATCATACTGGAGCCTCTTTACGCGCTGTTATAATCTCCGCATTGATTTCGTCAAGGCTGAAGCGAGAAGCGCCTGATTCGGCAGCGGCTATCCGCATACGGTTGACAGCACGCATTGCGCTTGCTTGCCTTACCGAAGCCATAACGTCTTCAAAATTGGTATCATCAATCGGTATCATCAGTGCGGTTGGTTTACCGTTGTTTGTGATGACGACCTCCTTTTGCTCTTCCAGCGTATCCCATACCGTCTTTGGAGTTGACCGAAGATCCCTGACTGTGAAAAAATTCATTGTATCTCACCTCCCGTAATAGAATACACAATCGTCACACGATTGTCAACGCCTTGTAATCGCGAATGATTTCGCTTGTGAGGCATTTGAGAATGAAAAGCAAGTTATAAGAACTAACATGAAGTCCCCGTCAAGCCATCCATTGAGCCGTTCCACTGCTGTCCGGCCTTTATACAAACGAGCGAA
>Ga0123353_10001816_pt1 | contig 26262 bp, 29 predicted proteins | sample TergutLab28metaG_3_FD_92763 | JGI IMG/M metagenome (GOLD analysis project Ga0123353, IMG submission 92763) | Labiotermes labralis P3 segment gut microbial communities from Petit-Saut dam, French Guiana - Lab288 P3 | ecosystem: Host-associated > Arthropoda: Insects > Digestive system > Gut ...
AGGCCCGCCGGATCTCCCCGCGCCGCTCGCAGTGCAGCCCCAGGCCCTTCAACAGGGCGGCTTTCAGCTCGTGGAACTGTTCCACTTCGCAGGCGATGACAAACAGATCGGTGCTGCGCAGGTGCTGCGCCAGCACCGCCAGCAGCGCTTCCGGGGCCTGCACGGCGATGGGCGCGGGCAGCTCCGGGAACCAGCCCGCCATGGTTTGCCACAGCCACTGGCTCTCCGGCCAGAGGGGGGATTGTTGCAGAGTATACACTTGGGCGTTCATGTTTTGCATCTTCCTTTTCTTTTTTGACGTCATTTATTTTGGCCCCGCGCCTCCTCCATAGCTTCCGGGGCAAAAATACGGTGCTATACTTCCTTCTCCCTAACCCTTTTCCCTACTTCCTGACTCTTAACCGGGGAACCACAGCTCCGCCCCGGCATAGGGGTTCTTCTGCTTGCGCTTGTCATACATGGCCTGGGGCAGGCGCGGATTCTGGTTGGTTTTGACGCCCGCGGAGTCCACCTTGATGCTTTCACCCGGGCGCACCATGCGGCCGACAACATACAGGTACGCGTCGTCGAAACCGACATCGAACAGGCAGGTCTGCAGGGAGATCAGCTTGTCGCCGTAGCGGACATCTACCCCTGTCTTGATGGTGGTGCGCTGTTCCAACTGGCGGACATAGCCTTCAAAGCTGGCCTGGGTGGGGAAGTCGTGCGTGTTCACGGCGAAGGCGTAGCCGTTGTCGTCCTGCAGCCTCCCGTTGATCACCAGCACGGCGAAGATCTTGTACTGGTAAACGCTGCCGTCCAGCCGCTCCAGGGTAATGATGGGATGCCGCGCCACAACGTCCCGCTGGCGGTAGTTCTTCAGGCCCGAAAAGATGCTGCCGTCGCGCATGTTGTGGCCGTAGATGACCAGGTTGGTGGAGGGCGGATCCAGCTTGCAGCGCCGGTCCAGGAAGGGGTTGCCGTAGCGCGAGAGCTTGCGGTCGAAGTTCCTGTGCAGGTAGTAGTCGTTGTCGGTGTACTGCACCACGGGGTATTCGATACGCCCCCCCGGGGCCGAGATCCAGAACCTCAAATCCCTATTGCGGGCCAGCAGCTTGTCGAGGGGTTGCCGCGTTGTGGACACCACCGGCTTGGTGGTCTGGACTACCTCCGCGCCCCCCGTGGGCGGCTCGGCCTCAGCGGTGGTCTCCGGAGAACGGTAGCCGCGAAAATGATCCTCCATGTTCCGCCCCCTGATGGGCTCCAGCACGCTGAACCATGTCACCACCGACGCGCTGGAGACCATGATCAGTAGCAGGATGACGAAGACGAATTTGCGCCGCTTCTCCTTTTTGGTGTCCCCCTTGAGGGGGATGACGTTGGCCTCGAAGAAATTCTTCTTCCGCTTTGCCGTGCGGATCACCTCCTCCACGGCCTCGAGGGCCTCATTGGATTCAGGCGGATGCTTTTCCTTTTTCCCCATAGAATTGTTCCCCTTTTGCTTTTATTGCTCCCCTCTGCCCTGCGGGCATCCCCCTCAGGGAGGGGGGCAAGTGCCTCGCCGTACGGTTTGCCCTGTCCCCCTCCCTGAGGGGGATGTCGCGCAGCGACAGGGGGAGCGATTTAGATCAACAGTTCCCTCGCCAGGTTCAGCGCCTGCTTGGCGGCGGCGACGCGGTTGTAGTTCCGGTCGGTCCGCCCGGTTTCCATCTTCAGATGCTTTGTTTGCGAGCCGTCCGTCGCGCACAGGTAAATGAGGCCTACAGGCTTATCCGGGGTCGCGCCCCCCGGGCCGGCGATGCCGGTAATAGAGACGCCGATATCCGCGCCGGAGGCCTCCCGTGCGCCCCGGGCCATCTCGAAGGCGCACTGCCCGCTCACCGCGCCATGGGTCTCGAGGGTCCCGCGCGAAACGCCGAGGAGCTTCTCCTTGGCCTCGTTGGCGTAGGTCACGAAGCCATAGCGGAAGACCTGCGAGGCCCCGGGGAGCTCCGTCAGCCGGGCCGCGACGCCCCCGCCGGTGCAGCTTTCCGCGAAGGCGATGGTCTTGCTCCGGGCCAGCAACAGGTCGAGCAAAACCTGCTCCAAAGCTTTGTCGATGGCGTAGACGGATTTTCCTAAGATGAATTGTAAATTTTTTATGACCGGCGCGCAAAGGGCCTCGGCGGCCTCGATATCGGGCGCGAAAGCGCTGACGCGCAGGTAGGCCTCGCCGTCCTTGGCGTAGGGCGCGACGGTAGGGTTTTCCATGTCCAGATATTCGCCCGCCAGTTCCGCCATGCGGCTTTCGCCGATCCCGATGGTGCGCAGGTGGTGGGAAACGATTACGCCGCCGCCCCAGGGGGCCAGCAGGGGGGCCAGGCTTTGGGTGAACATGGGCTGCAGCTCCCTGGGCGGCCCCGGCAGAAAGGCCGCAGCCTTGCCGTCCTTTTGGATGAAGCAGCCCGGCGCGGTGCCGTTTTCGTTGTAGAGTACGGCGCAGCCTTCGGGCACCAGGGCCTGCTTGCGGTTGCTCTCCACAAAGGGGATACCCCTGCGCGCAAAATAGTCCTCTATTTTTTGCATGGTCCGCGCATCAACGGCCAGGGGAATGCCCAGGGCCTCGCAGACCGTCTCCTTGGTCAGGTCGTCTTTTGTCGGGCCCAGGCCGCCGGTCAGCAGTACCAGGTCGCTGCGGCCCCAGGCCAATCGAAAATCCTCCCGCAGCCGGGCGGGGTTGTCCCCCACGGTCAATATCCGTTGTACCGCGATCCCCATGGCGGCCAGCTCCCGGCAGAGGAACTGGGCGTCGGTGTTGAGGATTTCCCCCAGCAGCAGCTCCGTGCCCACGCAGATGATTTCGCAGACAAACACGCTGAATCCTCTCTTCCAAACGTTCGATGTGGTTTAATCTTATCATGCTCCGGCTGCCGCGAAAACACCCAAAAGGGTGATTTCGCGCATCGGATTTCACGCCTCAATCCCTAAATACTTCGCATTTTCAATGGCTCCTGCCATTAGTTTGTCCAATTCCAGGGCCGCCTCCGCCTGTTCCAGCATGGGGCGCTTTGGGCGGGTGCGGGGATGGCGCGGGGTGAAGACGGTGCAGCAGTCCTCGTAGGGCAGGATAGAGATATCAAAAGTGCCGATTTTGCGGGCCATGGCCACGATGTCGTCCTTGTCCGTGCCGATGAGGGGCCGGAATACCGGCATGTCCACTGCCGCGTCGGTGCAGGCGATGGCCTGCAGGGTCTGGCTCGCGACCTGCCCCAGGCTTTCCCCCGTAATCAGCGCGCCGCAGTTTTCGCGTACCGCGATGGTCTGTGCGATGCGCATCATGATCCTGCGCATAATCAATGTAAACAGATCCTCCGGGCAGCTTTCCTTGATCGCCTCCTGGATCTCCGTAAAGGGCACCACGAACAGGCGGATGCGCCCGGCATAGCGCGCCACCTGGCGCAATAGCTTGTGCACCTTTTCCTCGGCGCGGGGGCTTGTGTAGGGCGGCGAGGCGAAGTGGATGGCCGTCAGGCGCAGGCCCCGGCGGACCATCATCCAGGCGGCCACGGGGCTGTCGATACCGCCGGAGATCAGAATCGCCGCGTCCCCCGCCGTACCAACGGGCAGGCCCCCCGCGCCCCGCAGCTGGTCGGCGTGCACAAAGGCGAACTGGTCGCGCACCTCGATATAGACGGTCACGTCGGGGGTGTGCACATCCACCGTTAAGTGTGGGAAGGCTTCCAGCAGCCGTTCGCCCACGGCCGCGCAAATCTGCGGGGAATTCAATGGAAAAGACTTGTCCGACCTCTTAGCCTCGCATTTGAACGTGCTTGCAGAAGTGAGGCTGTCCCGCAGATAGTCCGCGCAGCGCTCCAGGATGGCCTCCATGGATTTCGGCAGCCGCGCCGCCCGGGAGTAGCCGCCGATGCCGAAGACCTCCCCGCAGCGCCTGCCGGCTTCCTCCATATCGGTATCCGGGCTTTTGGGGATGGCCTGAATGGTGGACTGCGATACGATAAACTGCCATACCCCTGGGAGGGTCCGCCGCAGGCTCCGCACCAATTGATCCTCGAACGCGCGGCGGTTTTGCCCCTTGAGCGCAAGCTCGCCTGCCTTGACGAGCAGAATTTCGTCCATGTGTCGTTCTCCGATGATTCCCCTGATTTCTTTTCTACTTCCGCGCCAGATTCATCCGCGCCTCGTTGAGGGCGAACAGGAAGGCGTCGATTTCCTCCCAGGTGGTGAAGCGCGAAAGGCTGATGCGCAGCGCCCCGGCGATCTCGGCGTCGCTCAGGCCCATGGCGCGCAGCACGCGGCTCTTTTTGCCCTTGGCGCAGGCGCTGCCGGAGGAGACATAGATCCCGCGCTGCGAAAGGAAGTTGAGCATGGTCTCCGACTGCAAACCGGGCAGCGAGATGTTGGTGAGATAGGGCAGGGCGTCGGGGGGGGAATTAATCCGCACGCCCTCCATGGTGCGCAGGCCCTGCACAAGGCGGTCGCGCAGATTTGCGGCCTGAGCCCGGGCGGTCTGGCAGTCCGGCAGGGCCTGTACCGCCGCGGCAAAACCGGCGATGGCGGGCACGGCCTCGGTGCCGGGGCGCAGCCGGTTTTCCTGGGCGCCGCCAAACAGGACCGGCTGCAACTTCACGCCGCTGCGGACATAGAGCGCGCCCGCGCCCTTGGGGCCGTGCACCTTGTGGGAGCTGACGGTGAGCAGGTCCACGCCCATGCGCTGGGGGTTCAGAGGCAGCTTGCCGAAGGCCTGCACGGCATCGCAGTGGACGAGGGCGGGGGCCCCCGCGAAGCGCAGGGCGCGGCGGATGGCGTCGATGGGCTGGATGGCGCCCACTTCGTTGTTCACGGCCATGAGGCTGACCAGGATGGTGTCGCGATTGATGAGCCGGGTGAGCTCCTGCTCGGGCACGCGCCCGCTTTCGTCCACGTTCAGGTAGACCACCTCGAAGCCGCGGTTTTGCAGTTCGGCGGCGCTTTCGGCGATGCTGCTGTGCTCCACCGCGGAGGTGACAATGCGCCGGCCCCTGCGTTTTAGCGCCATGGCCGCGCCGAACAGCGCCAGGTTGTTTGCCTCCGTACCGCCCGAGGTGAAAACGATTTCGCCGGGGACGCAGCCCAGCTTTTCCGCCAGAGCCGCGCGGCTTTCCTGCAGCAGGTGCTCGGCCTCCAGGCCCGCCCGATGCAGGGAGGAGGGGTTGCCCCACACCAGGGAAAGCGCCTTGTGCACGGCCTCCACAGCCTGCGCGCAGGGGGCGGTGGTGGCGCTGTTGTCCAGGTACGCCTCCATATTACGCGCCCCCCCGCAAGGCGGCGGCAGTGCCTTTGGGTGGGTCGAATCTATTATACATGATTGCCGCTCCTATTTCAATGTGAAAATGATGAATAAAGCGTGGTATATCTTAGCCTTTTACAGAATTGCCTGATTATAGCTTCAGTGCGGAAAATTACTCCCTGCATCAGGGAGCTGCGCGAGCTGACGCTTGAAAGCTTCACCTCGCGAAAGAACAGCGGACACCCGCATTCATTCTCAGTATATGCGGACAGGGCATACAGGTGTCAGGAGGCAGGAATCAGGAGACAGGGGAAACGCTTGTCCCCTGCCTCCTGCCTCCTCAATCCTGATCCCTACTCCAGTCCCAGCAGCCAGTTGACGCTCACATCGAGGGCCTGCGCCAGGTGCTTGAGCTCAATATCCGTCACCAAACGGTACTGCCCTTCCAGTTTTGACAAGCCGGACGCGTTTAAATCAACGCCGCTGATTTGCAGGCGCGTCAGCAAGTCCTTTTGCTTCATGCGCAGTTCCCTGCGGCGCTGTTCAATTTTCGCTCCGACGATATTGCGGTTACCCAGGGCTTGCTGCCTTGTCCTCACATGCATCCCCCCTCTTTCAAGCCATTATAGCAAATATTTGGAAGAAATGCAATAGGAAATCGTAAAATTTCCACGAAACATTGGAAAAGCTAAGGAAATTCCAAGAAGCAGCGGCGATGGGGCGTTGACAGGCTCCGCTCTTTCCTGTATACTTAACTGTAAGCTCTTTTAGGCAATGGTATTTTTTATCTCAGGACGTCCAGTGGCCGTCCTGCGCATGATTACGGCGGGATGCGGCCACCGGACGCCTCAGCAGAAAAGCTTACATTCAATATAATCCACAAGAAAGAATGATGCGCATGGACTTGAAGCAAAAAGCGCGGCGTATCACGGCGCTGCTGGAGGAAGCCTACCCCCGGGCGCTGTGCGCCCTGGAACACATCGACCCCTTTCAGCTGCTGGCCGCCACGCGGCTCTCGGCCCAGTGCACCGACGCCCGAGTGAACCTCGTTACGCCCGTGCTGTTCGGGAAGTACCCCACGCCCCAGGCCATGGCCCTGGCCGATCCGGAGGATGTGGAGAACATCATCCACAGCTGCGGGGTTTTCCGCACGAAAGCCCGGGACCTCATCGCGATGTCGAAGCGGCTGTGCGAGCTTCACGACGGAAAAGTGCCCGAAAGCATGGAGGCGCTCACAGCCCTGCCCGGCGTAGGCCGCAAAACCGCCAACCTCATCCGGGGCGATATCTTCGGCCTGCCCGCCGTGGTGACCGATACTCACCTGATCCGCATCGCGAACCTGTTGGGCCTCGTCGCGGCGAAGGACCCTGTAAAGATAGAAACCCAGCTGCGCGGTCTGCTCGAGCCGGAGAAAAGCAACGACTTCTGTCACCGCTGCGTGCTCCATGGCCGCGCCGTGTGCGTGGCAAGGAGGCCGAATTGCGGGGTGTGCACGCTGGCGGGGGAGTGCGATTATTACAATAATACAGTAAGGTCGTGACCATCATGCTGACAAGCCAAGAAAAAAACATCCTGCGCGCATTGGCCGGCGAATACATGTCCTATGCCACCCTGCCGGTGCAAAAAGAGAAAATCGGACTCTGGAGGGCGCTCAACCGAAGCCGGATGATTCGCCCCATGGTCACCATCGACCAGCTGCCCTGGCCGGAACTGGCCTGCGAAGAGCTCGAGTGCCGGGTGAACGACGGCTTTTGGCGCGGGGTGGAGCGCGGCCTGCGGCAGACGCTGTACAAGTGGAAGCGCTTCTCCGTGGACATGGTGCTGGACCCTTTCATCGCCGTCCCCATGGCCCTGAAAAGCACGGGCTACGGCATAGAGGTCATCAAGGAGACCCGCGGCCCCGAGGACAGCACCGCCAAATCCCAGCGCTACATCAACCAGCTGCTGGAGATGGAGGACATCAGTAAAATCACCAATGACCGCATCGCCCACGACGAGGCGGAAACCGCCGCGCGCCTGGACGAAGCGCGGGCCCTCTTCGATGGCATCGCCCCCGTGCGGGCGGAGGGGCGCAATTTCCACCTGGGGGTGTGGGATAAAATCTCCACCTACATGGGCGTGGACGAGTGCTACTACGCCTTTTACGACAGACCCGAGCTGCTCCACGCGGCCATGGAGCGCATCACCACAGCCACGATACGCGGCATAGAGGACGCGAACCGCTTGGGGCTGTGCAACGACACGGCGAATCTCTGCCACTGCTCCTATATCTATACCGACGAGCTGCTGCCGGGCAGCGGCGAAGGGCGCGGCCCCTATTCGCAAAACTGCTGGTCCCTGGGGCTGGCGCAGCTCATGACGGCGGTGTCGCCGACGCTCTTCGAGGAGTTCGAGCTGCCCTATATCGCCCGCATGGCCGGATGTTTCGGCATGATCTACTACGGCTGCTGCGACAGGATGGACGACCGTCTGGAGATCGTGAAACGCATCCCCAACGTGCGCAAGGTCTCGTGCAGCCCATGGAGCGACCGCGCGAACTTCGCGGCCAACATCGGCCCGGACCTGATTATGTCCGCCAAGCCCACGCCCGCTTTTCTCGCCACAACCAGCTTTGACGAAGACGCCGTGCGCCGCGACCTGGAAACAACCTGCGACCTGGCAAGGCAGAATAACGTCAACCTGGAATTCCTGCTCAAGGATGTCTCCACCGTCAGGAATGACCCGGCGCGGCTGGCCCGCTGGGCGAATGTGGCCATGCGGGTGATGGAGGGGTGCTAAGCGCGAACCGTTCGGATTTGCTTTACTACACAATTTACACAACGTCAATACATATTTTTTCCAGGAGGCCACCATGAATATCATCACCCCATTTTTCTGGCGCGCGGTCACGGCTGCCGCGCTGTGCTTCCTCTCTCTCTGCGGCCTGGGGCAGCGCCCCGGGACTGTACAGGCAGTCACGGGCAACGGCTCCCTTGCGGGCGTGGATGCCCTGGGGCGGCAAACCGTCTCTTCCGGCCAAAGCGAAAAGCAGGTGGGCCTGTTCTACTTCCTCTGGTGTGGCGCCCACGGCACCGACGGGCCCTACGACAACACGAAGATCGCTGCCGCCCACCCCGAGGCCCTGTTAAGCGAGGAGGCCTGGCTGGCAGCCGGGGGCGGGGGACTGTATGCCCACCACCACTGGGGCGAGCCGCTCTTCGGCTACTACACCAATACGGACGCCTGGGTCTACCGCAAACACTGCCAGATGCTCACCGATGCGGGGGTGGATTTCCTCGTTTTCGACGCTACCAACACCTATATTTATGAAGAGGCTATACACGCGCTGCTGGCCGTCTGGTATGAATATTTTGAGGCGGGCTGGCCCGTGCCAAAGCTGGCGTTTTATACGAACACCGACCCGGGCCTGACCATGAATAAGCTTTATGATGCTTATTACAACAACGCGGCGCTGGGGACGCAGTACCCCCGCCTGGATGAGCTCTGGTACCGCTGGAGCGACAGCGAAAAGCCCTTCATCGTCGGCGACACCGGCGACCCCGCCCTGCGCCCCGAGGTGCGGGACTATTTTCATATCAAGCGCAGCCAATGGCCCAATGCCGCCAAGCAGGCCGACGGCTTCCCCTGGATGGAATTCGACCGCAGCCTGACATTGAACGCCTTCTATGGCCGCACGGGGAGGGCGCTCATCGACCTTTGGAGGTCGGACGGCGTCATGAACGTTTCGGGCGCGCAGCACAGCGATACCGTGCGCATGAGCGCCGCGGCCTGGTACGGGGGCAACGACCGGGGCCGCGCCTGGCATAACGGCGGCAACGACCCCTCTGAAGAAGCCCTGCTTGGCGGCGCGAACTTTGCCGAGCAGTGGGATTTTACGCGTGCACTGGATCCTGACGTCGTTTTTATTACGGGCTTCAACGAGTGGGTGGCCCAGCGCCAGCCCCCGCGGCCGGGGGAGCCCATCGTCTTTGTGGACAGCGCCGATACCGCCTTCAGCCGTGACACCGAGCCCAGCGCGGGCCTTCTGGGCGACAACTACTACATGCAGATGGTGGACGAGATCCGAAACTACAAAAACAGTGTGGACAGAAAAGCCCCCGGCGGCGTTTCGGTATACGTCGATTACGAAAACGATACCCTCCCCCGCGACGCCGCGGGCTTCGGCGGCACGCCGTATCAGGACAGCAGCGGGCGCAACGACATCATCCGCATGACGGTGGCCTGCGACAACATCAATTATATTTTTACGGTGGAGACGAAAGACGCCCTCACGCCCTCAACCGACCCCAACTGGATGACCCTGTTCATCAATGTCAATGGCGGCTCCTCGGGCTGGGAGGGCTATGACTACGTGATTGGCCGCGAGACCCCCGGCCTGGTGGAACAATCGTTGGGCGGCTGGAACTGGGAGGCCGTCGAGCAGTCGGAGTGGTCCGTGGAGGGCAACGTGCTCACGGTCAAAGTGGCCTGCGACTTGTTGTTTCCCTCCTTCCAGTTCAAGTGGGCGGACAACTACACCCCGGGGGATGTATACTCCTTCTATACCAGAGGGGACGCCGCCCCGATAGGCAGGCTGAATTATTGCTGGCAGGGATAAGGCCCCTCCCTTGCACCAACACCGCCTCCCCCGCATAAGATGCATTGACGTGCATCATACGAGGGAGGTTTTACATATGGATTGCGGATGCAGATGCGGCGAAGGCTCGCCCGTGGGCTGGCGGCGGATTCCCGGCGGGGGCAGGTTCGGGCCCTTCGGGCCGGGCTTCGGGCGCTTCGGCGCGGGCGCGAACAACAACAATAACAATAATAACAACAACAACAATAACAGCAGCAACAACAATGCCCTGAACAACATGCTGGGCAGCCTGCTGGGGCTGGGTGGCTTGGGGGGCTTCGGCGCGCCCTGTGGCTTCGGCCCGGGCTTCGGCGGGTTCCCGTCCTTCCCGCCGCCGGGCGGCTTCGGGCCCGGCTTTGGAGGCCCCTGCGGCTGCTGCTGCACGCCCGGGCCGGAGGACTGCGCCCCCTGCAACAGGGTATGCTGGAAGAATTTCAGGATCGTCTCCCCCGAGGGCAGGGAGTGCTGCTTCCCCGTGGCGGTGCCCTGGTGGTGCTGCGGCGACAATGATGACGATGAGGGTCTGGGCCGCGCCGCCGCGGCCAGGGAGACCCAAGAGGAAGAAGCAAAAGAGGAAGCCACGGAAGAGGCGGCCGGAGCGAAGGGCTGCATGTCGGCCTCGCAGCTGCTTATGCAGCGCTATATGATCGCCAACCCGCCCCGGGCCTTCGGCAAGCCCTGCGACAGAACCGGACCGGCACGCAGATGCATGCCCATAGAGGTCATGGAGGAGGATATCCCCCCCGGCGCGGAGATCATCGACTGCCCGGACTGCGGGGAGGCGGACCGTTACATCGGCAACGCCGTGCTGATACCCAGCGAGGCGGTGGAGGGGTAATTGCACCCCTCTGTTTTGGAGCACGGCGAATGGTAATGTGAGTCACCAGTTGAAATCGCCTTTTTTACCCCCCCTGCCGCCAGTGTCTCCTCTGGAGCCACTTGCCCCTTCGGGGCGGCGGCATCTCCCCCACAACATTCCGCTTCGCTTCATTGGGGGCGATCCTGACGGTATCCGAAAACTTGTGCGCAATTCCGGGGAGAAGAACCTGCGGCAACCGCCAGAGTCGCCCCCAATGGAGCTAGCGTCTCCTACGGAGCCGCAGGCGGAATGACTGGGGGAGATGTCGCGGCCCCAACGGGGCAGATTCGCGACAGAGGGGGTGGCTAAAAAATCCCCCTACCCCTTTTCCTTCATGTTGTCCAGCGCATACTTGCAGCACTGAAGAACCAGCAGATTGAACGAGATGTTGTATTGCGTAGCAACATCGTGTAATTTTTCAAACAGGTCTTCCGTGAAACGTATTGTGCAAGGGGTATTTGCGCTTTTTAGGCTGTTATCTACCTCGAACATATAACTACTCCTATAATTATTCTTGACATAATTATAGGTTCTATGTTATAATCTATAATGTAACTAATATTGGTTATATGACAGATGAGGTGATTATCATGGGCATCACCCTGATCCCAGGCGACGGAGGGCGTTACTGCCCCGGATATGGGGAGCGCTGCGACGAGTGCGATTTTCTTATCTGCTGCACAAACTTTGGCGGGCTGTGCGACAGATGCTTTGAGGAGGACCCAACGTGCCAATGGAGAACCGGTATGCCGCCGCGCGAAAAATCCCCGGATGACCAATGATCATCCGGGGATTTGCGTAAAGGGTTATTTGCCTTCCAGCCCCCGGTCCAGCATGGCCCGCACCTTCATGCTCAGCCCGAACAGGTTGATGAAGCCCTCCGAATCCTTCTGGTTGTAGACCTCGTCCTCGTCGAAGGTGGCGAAAGCCTCGCTCCACAGGGAATAGGGGGAGGTGACCCCCGCGCCCGTGATGCTGCCCTTATAAAGCTTGAGGCGCACTTCGCCCGTCACGCGCCGCTGGGTAACGTCCACGAAGGCGTCCAGAGCCTCGCGCAGCGGGGTATACCATTGTCCGAAGTAGACGAGCTCCGCGTAGCGCTCGGCCAGCAGAATCTTGTAATGCTGGGTGTCCCGGTCCAGGGTGATGCTTTCCAGGACGTCGTGGGCCTTATAGAGGATCTTCCCCGCTGGGTTCTCGTAGACGCCACGGGATTTCATGCCCACCAGGCGGTTTTCCACCAGGTCGTCGATCCCCACGCCGTGGGCCCCGCCGATGGCGTTCAGTCGGGCGATCAGCTCCACGCCGTCCATGTGCTCGCCGTCCAGGGCCACGGGGACGCCCTGCTCGAAGGAGACGGCGACATAGGCCGGCTCGCCGGGCGCCTGTTCGGGGGCGGCGCACATCTCCAAAAAGCCCGGCTTGCGGTAGGGCGGCTCGTTGGCGGGGTTCTCCAAATCCAGGCCCTCGTGGGAAAGGTGCCACAGGTTCTTGTCCTTGGAGTAGTTCGTCTCCCGGCTGATCTTCAGCGGCACGCCGTGGGCCTCGGCGTAGTCGATCTCGTCCTCCCGGGATTTCAGCTCCCACACGCGCCAGGGGGCGATGATCCGCAGATCGGGGGCGAAGACCTTGAAGGTGAGCTCGAAGCGCACCTGGTCGTTGCCCTTGCCCGTGCAGCCGTGGCAGATGGCGTCGCAGCCCTCGGCGATGGCGGTCTGCGCGATCGCCTTGGCGATCAGTGGCCGGGCGAAGCTCGTGCCCAGCAGGTAGTCGTGCTCGTAGCGCGCCCCCACCCGCAGGGTGGGCCAGATGAAGTCCTCCACGAACTCCTTTTGCAGGTCCAGGACGATGAGCTTGGCGGCCCCGGTCTTCAGGGCGCGCTCCTCCAGGCCGTCCAGTTCGGTGCCCTGCCCCACGTCGGCGGAAATGGCGACGATCTCGCAGCCCTCGTAGTTTTCCTTGAGCCAGGGGATGATCACGGAGGTATCCAGGCCTCCGGAGTACATCAGAGCGATTTTTTTGATGGGTTTACTTGTCATAAGAATGGTCTCCTATTCCATTTTAGAATGTCATTTTATTGTAATATTTCCAAAACCATATTTCGGGCCGCTGCGTGATTCTTTCATTTGCAGCTTTAGTTGACCAACGCCGGATACCGGGATAACAAATAATTCAGGAATCATTTCACCTTTTAATTCTCTTGTAAGATCGTTCTGCAAAACTCCATCAAAATAAACAAGGAAGGTAGCGTCCAAAATAAACAAGGAAGGTAGCGTCATTCAATTGAGCACCATCACTGTAGCGTAGCAATGGAAGCATTGGCGGCAGCAAGCTCTTCTTTGAGTTTGCTGTTGCTTGCCCCTATGACAGCCGCAATAATTACCGCTGCCGCACCTATCAAGGCACAGATGATTTGGATGGCATTTTTGGTAGCATTTTTGCTCATTTTTATCGCTCCTTCCAAACTTATATCGCCCTTCTCCCTTCGAGGGCCCGCGCCAGGGTCACCTCGTCGGCGTATTCCAGGTCCGCCCCCACCGGCACGCCGTAGGCCAGCCTGGTCACCGCCACACCCAGGGGCCCCAGCAGGCGCGCGAGGTACATCGCCGTGGCCTCGCCCTCCACCGTGGGGTTCGTGGCCATGATGACCTCCTTCACAAGCCCGTCCTCAAAGCGGCGCAGCAGCTCCTTGACGCACAGGGCCTCGGGGCCTACGCCGTTGAGGGGCGAGATCACCCCGTGGAGCACGTGGTAGAGCCCCCGGTATTCGTGGGTGCGCTCGATGGCCATCACGTCCCGGGGATCCTCCACCACGCAGATGAGGGAGGGATCCCGGCTGGCGCCCCGGCACACGGCGCACAGGGCCCGGTCGGTCAGGTCGCAGCAGATTTCGCAGCGCCGCACGGTCTGGCGGGCGCGGATAATCGCGTCGGCGAAGGCCTTCGCGTCCTCCGCGGGCATATTGAGGGTATAGTAGGCCAGCCGCTGGGCGCTTTTGCGGCCGATGCCCGGCAGCCTGCCGAATTGCTCGGCGAGCTGCGCCAATGGGGCGATGGGTTGTTCCATAATTATATTTCCTTTTATAACCCCCCTGGTCACAGCGTCTCCTGCGGAAGACACTGCTCCCTTCCCCTCTACAGGGGGGTTCAAATAGATTACATCATCCCCGGCAAGCCCATGCCGCCCTTGGCCGATTCCATGGCCGATTCCATGGCGTCGCCAGCCTTGGCGAGGGCCTCGTTCACGGCGGCGATGACCAGGTCCTGGAGCATCTCCACGTCCTCGGGGTCAACGACCTCGGGGGAGATCGTGATGCCCAGCAGCTCGTGCTTGCCGTTGCACTCGGCGCTCACGGCGCCGCCGCCCACGCTGGCGGAAAACGTGGAATTCTCCACTTCCTCCTGCACCCGCGCCATTTCCTCCTGCATCTTTTGCAGCCGCGCCATCATGCCGGCCTGCCCGCCGCGGAACTCCTCGGGTAAACGTGCTTTCATGGTGTGTCCTCCTGTTCAAACGAAATATATTTCCATGGGCGATCAATATTCCAGCCACATTTTTTACATTTGTTTATCAAGCTTAGTTTACCGCCGCATTCAAGACAAATGAACGGATCATAATCTCTTTTCTGTCCACAATCTTTGCAAACGTTATATTGGATAAATTTGAAACCTTTTGCCCCCTGCTGTTCCGTGACAATAGCAGTCTTCCCGCCGCAGCGCAGGCAGAGGCAGTTTCTATACCATTGTTTTTGCTGTTCCGCTTGCTGCACCCTTTTGATATAAGGCTTTGCCTGTTCCGCATAAGGGAATAGACTATAAAATTTTTCCCATTGTGTGTCAGCCATTTCCACATCAACAATCGCGGGGGAGTTAATACAATCGTTCTCGTTGGCAGCGGAAAGATCCCTGAATAAAGCGAATGCCCTGCTTTCAATATCTTCAACGCTTACCGGAATACTCACATGCGTGAGGGATTCACATTGCCCAAAGGCTAAAAGTTCGATCTTCTTCACGCCTTCTTCAATAGAAACACTGCGCAATTGGTTACAAAAGCCAAACGCGCCGACTTCCAAAACAGAAACACTGCCTGGTATGATAATGTTGGTTAGCCCGGAATTACTAAACGCATTTCGGCTAATTTTGATAACGCTGCTTGGAATTGTAATCTTTTTCAGGCTACTGCATCCCATAAACGCAATTTCTGCGATGATCTTTAAGCCATCCGGCAGATGCACTTGTTCCAAATGCTGCATTCGCGCAAATGCCTCTCCGATTTCAATCACGCCTTCAGGAACCACAACGCTTGTGGCAGAGCCGTTATATTTCATCAACACCCCGGCGCGGATATCGAAATCCGACTGGCCGACGATCACTGTATCCGCGTGGATGGTGTTCTGCACGGTGTAGGTATGGATCGCCCTTTCCACAATGAAGGGCGTGCCGCAGTGATTGCAAATTGCGGCGTCCTTCGCGGAATTCACTTGCAGCGCTGCTCCGCACTGTGTGCATATGGCCGGTACCATCGGCATGACAATCGCTCCTTTGCATGTTTATATCAATAGTCTTTGCTCTTCCCGCAGTTCCTGCACTGCGCGGTTAAAAACGCGATTCTGCCGCCGCAGTGCTGGCACAGGCCCCGCTCGCGCCACTGCTTTTGCTGCGTAATGCGCTTTGCCTGCGGCGTGTGGGGGAACAGGTAGTAGTATTTCTTCCACTGCGCGGGGGTCATTTCCACCTCCCGCAGCGCGGGCAGGGCCACACGCCCCGTGAGGGGATAGCGGTGGTCGTATTTGCTGGCGAAGGCCTGGCGGTTTATAACCTCCACGCTGGGCGGGATGCGCACGCGGGCGAGGGATTCGCACTGGTAGAACGCGTGCCCGGCGATCTCCTTCGCGCCGTCGGGGATCACCACGCCCTCGATGCCTTTGCGCTTGACGAAAGCGTCCGGCGCGATCACCCGCACGCCTTTGGGGATCACCACATGCTTCGCGCGGCCCCTGTACTCCTCCAGCACACCGTCCCGTATGAGGAAATCCTCCTGTGCGGGCGCGGACGGCGTGGGCGCTGCGGCCGGCGGCACGGGTGCGGACTGCACCGGCTGGGCAGCAGGCTGGACATTTGCGGGCGCGGGTGGTAACGCTCCCCCCAGACCTCCATTGGAGGCCTTTCCCCCCTCGCCAGCGAATGGGGCATGAGATTGCGTCTTTTCCCGCATTGGCGGAGCCTCGGCGGGCACAGGCGGGGGTTCTTCCTGCCCCAGCGAGACGCCGCACCTGGGGCAGCTCGCCGCGCCTGCGGTATACCAATGGCACTGCGGACAGAACATAACGCCATCCAACGACATGTGAGCGCCTCGCTTCCTAATTCTATAGCTGTGCTTTACCTAAATTTACTCAGATTCCTTCCGCATTTGAGACAGAAGTATGTCATGGATTTTATCTTTTCGCCGCAATAGTAACAGACGAGATTGTTGTATTCTGCTAAAATCCCGCATTGACTGCACTTGCCATTGAAAAAGCCGATCTTGTTGCCGCAGCGCAGGCAACGATATTCGCACTGTCGATGCAATAGCCGCCTTCCCTCCTGTGCATAGGGAAAAAGTGTGTAATACCTGAACCACATTGCCTCATCCATTTTCACATGCTTTAGTGTCGGTGAATCTCTCGTGCCCTCGCTGTAGATTGTATCGGAAAGCGTAAACGCCGTGCGGTCGATCTCCTCCACGCTGGCCGGAATTTCTACATGAGTGAGATAAGAACAATCCACAAAAGCGCGCTTTCTGATTTTTTTCACGCCCTGCGGTATGACGACCCGTTCCACGGTTAATGCCTGCGCGAAAGCGCTTTCGCCGATTTCTTTTACTCCGTCGGGAATGACCACCTCTGCGGTGGAACCGTTATATTTTATAAGAAAGCCCGAGCGGATCTCAAATGCGTTTGGAGTGGACGGACTGACAGCCTCAGGCACAGGCTGGGCTTGTGTCTGCCCCTTTACGGTATAAGTCGCGCCGCAGTATTCGCAGACGACGGTATTGATTGCACTGCTCACAGACAGGCTTGCGCCACACTGTGAGCATTTTTGTTGCAAGTAACTGTTCAGAACCAGTTCCATACAATTGCCCCTTTCGTTGCAGGTGAAATTACATTTCTTCCGCCCTTTGCGCCAGCATGGCCAGGGGGTCCTTCAGGGCCTCCTGCTGCGGGCCCTTATAGAGCCCCAGGCGCGCCCTGCGGTCGGTGACGAGATAGATGGTCTCCTTCAGGCTGTTGGCGTGGATCGTCTGCTTGATGAACGCGCCCAGGACCGGGTTGTCGCACTTGATCAGCACGAAATCCCCCCGGGTGAAGGCCGTGGAGCCCTCCAGTATCCCCGCCAGGGGCGGATTGCACTCCCGCAGCTGTTCCAGCACGAGGGCCCACTCGGCGAACAGGCGGTCCTCGCCCTCGGGCGGAGCCTCGGGCGCCTGCGGCGCGGCAGGCGGCTTCGCCTCTGTCAGCGCGGGTATGGGTGAAGGCGAAGACAGTTGCCTGATTTGCTGTTCCAGTGCGGCGACGCGCTTTTCCAGCGCGCTGCTATCCTGCAATCCTTGCTTCTTGCCTGCGGCTCCATAGGAGACGCTTGCCTCTTGCCTCTGATCGGAGCACAGGCGGATCAGGGCCAGCTCCATCTCCATGCGGCGGTCGGCGCTGCGGCGCAGGTTGAAGGCGGCCTGCTCCAAAACTTCCATCGCCCCAAGCAGCTGGGGCGTGGAGCACAAGCCCGCCTGAGCGCGGTAAAGCTCCAGGTCCTCCTCGGTGCACAGCAGGAATTCCCGGGGATTGCGCACGGTGAGAAAGATCAGCAGGCCCCGCAGGTGCCCCAGCAGCTCCTCGCACAGGCGCTCCATGTCGCAGGCATCCTGGTAAAGCTGCTGGATCAGCTCCAGACAGGCGGGGATATCCCGCTCCAGGAAGGCATCGGTGAGGGAGAACAGATAGCGCCGGTCGGCCATGCCGACGGACCGGGCCACGTATTGCGCGGTGATGGCTTCCCCCTCCGCGCGGCAGCGGTCCAGCAGGGAAAGCGCGTCGCGCATGGCGCCGTCGGCCACCCGGGCCAGGAGCATAGCCGCCTCTTGCTCGAGTTGAAGGCCTTCTTTTTCGGCGACATGCAAAAGGCGCGCGTGAATATCTTCGGCGGAGATGCGGTGAAAGTCGAAGCGCTGGCAGCGGGAGAGCACCGTGGCGGGCAGCTTGTGGACTTCCGTTGTGGCGAGGATGAAGATCACGTAGGAGGGCGGTTCCTCCAGGGTTTTCAACAGGGCGTTAAAGGCCCCCGCCGAAAGCATATGCACCTCGTCGATGATATACACCCGGTATTTGCCCTGGGCCGGGGTGAAGTTCGTCTCCTCCCGCAGGTCGCGGATGTTGTCCACGCCGTTGTTGCTGGCCGCGTCGATCTCGATGACATCGAGGATGCTGCCGCTGTCGATCCCCCTGCATAAAATACACTGGTTGCAGGGCTCGCCGTCTTTCGGTTCCTCGCAATTCACCGCTTTCGCCAGGATTCGCGCGCAGGAGGTCTTGCCCGTGCCCCGGGGCCCGGTGAAAAGGTAGGCGTGGGAAAGCTTCCCCGTCGCCAGGGCACGGCGCAGGGTAGTGGTCACGTGATCCTGCCCGACGACGTCGGAAAACGTGGGGGAGCGCCATTTGCGGTATAGGACTTGATACATCGTGGCACCTCTACACTTCCCTTATGAGGGCTTTTATTTCGTCTATGCTTTCCGGGCTATCCACGGGGATCCGAATACCGGAGATTCGATAGTATCTGGGATAAGCGTGGCAAATCGAATCGTTTCTGCCCAGCACCAGGATAAATTCCTGTCCGCGTTCGATGGATACTTGATGGATACGCAATTCACCCAAGCGGCCAAAATCCACATATGTGTAGCTTTCACTTTCCGAAACGCGGATGATTTTTTCGGTGATTTCACCCCGGAGAACCTCTCTGACCCGGAAGAGCATTTCGATACCATACATAGAGTCTACCGACTGATGGCCAAGGTATTGCCCCACAACGACGCAATTGCTTAACTGAATCGCCTCGTCGAATGTGTGCATCTCATAGTCAACGCAAACCTCGGAGTAGTTGGTATGTGTCTGGATATAGTTTGCGAGAGGGCCTGTGCCGCCCGTAAGCGTGACGGCTGTAAAAAGAATCCATAATACAAACTGCCTCATGCGTCAATCCTCCCAAATGTAAGTTGTTAGACTTTAGACGTCAGATATCAGACGCGGCCTCAGAGTCTAACGTCTAATGTCTAACGTCTAAAGTCTAGCATTGGCTTGGTCACACGGCGCACAGGCGGACTGTATCGCACGCCCCGGTCCGCTGAATGCTGCTCGGTTCCCCGCCTGACATGGTTCACGGCGGCACGCCGTACAGGACCCGCACGCCGCATGGCCAAGCCAACAGAATCTATTATAACGGATTGCGCGGGGAAAAGCAAGGGTTTTTTCTGGATTTATCGCAACTGAACATCGCATCCCCCAGCGGCTCGTTGCTGCAAAAACTTTACGCCGAAGGGTTCGTCTCATCCGGCCTATATTCCGCGATGTCCTCCAACTTGCATTGCAGAATTTCGCAAAGCCTGTTGAGGGTATAGGCGTTGATGTTGCTGTTCTTACGCAACCGGGTCAGTTGGCTTGTGCTGAAGCCGTATTCACGAATAAGCTTATATTGCGAAATCTGTCGCTCCTTCATGGTTTGCCACAACCGATCATAAACGATCATAGAAACAATCTCCTTTCCTGAGATTATTTCTATAATAAAACATTGTTTACCTATTGACAATTGGCCGTATATAGCCTATATTAATATTGGCTGCAATCGGCCTATATCATACCAAGGAGGCATCAACCATGGAACCCAATGAAAAGTCTCTTTCCCTTCGGATTGACAAAGACCTGTGGCGCAAATTCAGGCATGTGGCAAAAGCGGATAGACGCTCCGCAAACAAGGAATTGCTTTGGCTGATATGCCAAAATATTGAGGAGTTTGAGGCGGAGCATGGGTCGATTCTTGTGGGGGATGAAGATGCGTGAGGGAGGTGTTGACGCGACGCGCTCCCCTAAAACTCCGCGCTCCCCGCTGTCCTCGGGAACGCGCACACGTCGCGGATATTCGAAAGCCCCGTCAGATACATCACCAGGCGCTCCAGCCCCAAGCCAAAGCCGCAGTGCTTGCAGCCGCCATAGCGCCGCAGGTCTAAATACCAGTTGTATTGCCCCGGAATGGTACATTCCGTATCGCCGCCCATTTCGCGGATACGCTCTTCCAGCAGCTCCAGGCGTTCCTCGCGCTGGCTGCCGCCGATGATCTCGCCCACGCCCGGCACCAGCAGATCCATGGCCGCCACGGTTTTTCCGTCGTCGTTCAGGCGCATATAAAAGGCCTTGATCTCTTTCGGGTAGTCCGTGACGAACACAGGGGACTCAAAAATGCGCTCGGTCAGGCAGCGCTCGTGCTCAGTCTGCAAATCGCGGCCCCAGACAGGAGAATAGTCAAAGTTTTGCGCGTAAGGCTGTAACAGCGTAATGGCCTCGGTGTAGCTCACGCGGGCAAACTGCGAATCGATCACGCTTTGCAAGCGCAAAAGCAGGCCCTTGTCGATGAATTGATCGAAGAATTGCAGGTCGTCCGGGCAGCGCGCCATCACTTCGGCGATGACGGATTTCATCATGTCCTCCGCCAGGGCCATGTCGTCGTTCAAGTCGGCGAAGGCGATTTCGGGCTCCACCATCCAGAACTCCGCCGCGTGGCGCTGGGTATAGGATTTCTCCGCCCGAAAGGTGGGGCCGAAGGTATAAATTTTGCCGTAGGCCATGGCCATGGCCTCGCCCTGTAGCTGACCGGAGACCGTCAGGTGCGCGGGCTTGCCGAAGAACTCCTCCGATTCGTTTGTAGTGACGCGGAACATCTCTCCCGCGCCTTCGGCGTCGGCAGTGGTGATGATGGGTGTGTGGGCATAGACAAAGCCGCGCTCCTGGAAGAATTTATGGATCGCGAAGGCCGCCGCGCTGCGCACCCGCAGAGCCGCCCCGATGGTGTTCGTCCGTGGCCGCAGATGCCCGATGCCCCGCAGGAATTCCAGGCTGTGCCGCTTCTTCTGCAGGGGATATTCCGGCCCGCAGGTTCCCTCTACGGCCACTTCGTGCGCGTGCAGCTCAAAAGGCTGCGATGCCTCCGGGGTGAGGATGAGCTCTCCGCGCACGCACACCGCCGTGCCCACGCCCAGCCTGCGCAGGTCCTGGAAATTTTCGGTTTTGCCTTCCTCCAGAACGACCTGCAGGCCCTTGAAGGCGCTGCCGTCGCCCAACTGCGCGAAGGCTACGGTTTTGGAATCCCGCAGGCTGCGCAGCCAGCCGCAGATGGTGATTTCGTACCCGGCAAAGGCGGCAGGGTTTTCATAAATTTCTCGGATTTCGGTGCGTTTCATGGGATCACCTCCGATTTCTTGGTGAATTTGTGTCGTTAAGGTGTATAGCCACCCCTACAGATCCTGTTCTTCCGCAAATATATCCGGCCTCTTCCGTCTTGTCCGTTCCATCATCTGCTCCCGCCGCCATTTCTCCTGCAACGCGTGGTTGCCATTCAGCAGCACCTCGGGTACCTTCCTGCCTTCCCACACCGCCGGGCGGGTGTACTGCGGGTACTCCAGCAGGCCCTCGTAGTGGCTTTCGCCCATGAGGGCGGCGCCCTCGGCCAGCACGCCGGGCAGCAGGCGCACGATGCAGTCGGCGAGCACCAGGGCGGGCAGCTCCCCGCCAGTGAGCACGTAATCCCCAATGGAGATTTCCTCGTCCGCCAGGGCCTCGAGCACCCGCTCGTCCACGCCCTCGTAGTGCCCGCACAGCAGCGCCAGGGAGGGTTTGCGCGCCAGTTCGGCCGCCCGCGCCTGGGTGAGGGTCCTCCCCTGGGGGCTCATATAGACGAAGTGCGGGCGTTCGCCCCACTCCTCGCACAGCGCCCGGAAGCAGCTTGCGATGGGCTGGCACTGCATCACCATGCCGCAGCCCCCGCCGAAGGGCGCGTCGTCCACCCGGCGGTGCTTGTCCTGCGTATAGTCCCGGATATTTCTCGCGCGCACTTCCGCCAGGCCGTTTGCGCGCGCGCGCCCCACAATGCTTTCGCCCAGCACGGCCTCGCACATCTCGGGGAAGAGGGTGAGGATTTCGATTCTCATAGCGCGAACAACTCCTCCATGTATGAAGCAGGCACAAATCTGCCCTCCCGTGTCATCTCCCGGATTGTTTCGGCGTCGGCCAGCATGGCGTCCACGGTTTCCCCCGGCTGCGGCACGAATTCCTCCAGCGCGGCCTCCTGCCGGAAGAGCCACACGTCGCAGAAGCTGTCCTCCCGCAGGAATGAGAACACGCATCGCCCGTTTTCGGGCAGCAGGGCGATCCCGGTTTCCTCCTCGGTTTCCCGCAGCGCGGCGGCGAGGCTGTCCTCCCCCGCCGTGGCAGAGCCCCCGGGGGTTTCCCAGAACAATGGCCAACCCTTTGTGGGCGCGCGCCGGGTGATGAGGAACTCGCCCCCGCTGGTCTTGATCCACACATGCACAATCAGGTGATAGTCCCCCGGCGGCATGGGGTCGCCCCGCCGGTGGGCGCGCCCTGTGGGGCGGCGCTGGGCGTCCAGGACATCCCAGAGTTCGTCCGGCGCGCTTTGCAGGTTCAATTGGTTTTGCAGGGCGGCGTAGGCTTCGTCCATGTTGCTTATGCTCCTTTTTACCACCCCGCCCTACGGGCACCCCTCCAGCGGAGGGGAATTGCCAACCCTCTGTTAGGGGTAGATCATTCCCCTCCACTGAGGGGTGCCCGTAGGGCGGGGTGGTCAACGCTTTAAGGGATGCTTCTTCATTTCCACCAGCGCAAAATCCACCAGAGGCCGCATCCGGCACAGCCGTGCTTTCGCGCTGCCGATCTGGCCGATGATCGCCTTGCCATAGGCAATGCCCTCGTCTTCCCAGCGCTGGCCGATTTGCCCATAGGGGGTGCTGCCGTAGTCGAAGTCCTCCCAGGTTTTCCACACGCGCGCGCCGTTTTCGAGCATAGCTGAGCCGAAGGCCTCGCGGGGCATATCGGGGGTCTGCGCCTCGGCCAGGTGCAGGCAGGTGCAGCGGGAATATCCCACCCCGATGAGCAGGACGCGGGCGTCCAATTCGTAAAGAGCGCCCAGAGGGGAATCCATGCCCCACATGGGGGTCAGGGGCTGGCGCAAAGTGATATATTCGGCCAGGGGCCCGTTGGCGCAGGTGGAGCCCACGGGATGGTTGGAGCGCAGGGTGCCCGGCCAGGTGCGGAAGAGCTCCGCCGCCGCGCCCAGGCCTCGTGTGGGGGATTTATCGGGCTCAAAGGCGGGCATGTGGCGGCGGATCATGGTATTCCAAGCCGGGGGCACAGGCGGGCGCCGCCACTGGGCCGGGTCGGTGTTCCCGCCGGTATGCGCGGGCATGACAAGCGTGCCCGCAGGCCCCACCGCCGCCAGCAGGGCCTCCACCAGGCCCTGCGCCCCGCCGCACACCCAGCCGATGCTGGAAAGCGACGTGTGCGCCATGAGGACTTCCCCCGGGCGCACGCCCAGCAGCGCCAGGTCGCGCCGCAGGGATTCCACGGTGCGCGGCGCGGCGGTATTTTGCACCGCTTTTGCTTCAGACATATTATAGTATCCCTCCGCTTTTGTGTCATTGATACTATACCATAAAAGGGGCTGTCCCGCAAGGGAAATTTTACGTTTCGGAATTACTCCGATGCGCTTGCCTTGCGCCGCCATTTATGGTATACTTGTATGGCAAATTGCGAAAGGACAGACCGCCATGCCCTCCTGCATGATCCACCTGCTCACGGCGCACATCGCGGCACCCGGCGCGGATGCGCTGTTCTATATCGGTGCCGTGGCCCCCGACGCCCTGGACGACTGGCGGGTCAAGGACCGCACCCACCTGCGGGACAAGCCAGACCGCGCCGCCGCCCTGGCGGAGCTGGCCCGGGAGACCGCCCCCGGCGAAGGCTTTCGCGAGGGCGCGCTGCTGCATCTTTACGCGGACTGGCTGTGGGACGAATCCTGCCTGCGGCGCTGGCTGGAATCCTGCGGGGGGCGGCTGGGGGAAAGCGATTGGGTGGCCGCCTACCGCCGGGAGATCTCCCTCGCCTCGGGGTGGGTCTATCACCATGGCGGCTGGTGTAGGCCTCTGTGGGAGGAAATGCTCGCTGTGCCGCAAGAAGCGTACGGTGCGCTGCCGATGGTGTCCCCGGAGGATATCCGCGATTATTTGACCCGCAACCACGCCTGGCACGAGGCCAACCCCGGCCCCGCCTCGGCCTTTTACCCGCCGGGGGAGGTGGAAACCTTCGCGGCAGGCGCGGCGGCGGCGTATAGCCGCTGGAGAAGAGAAATTATGGCGGGTTTATGAATAAGCATTGACATTTTACGTCATGTTGTTTATAATATAATTGGAATAAATGTCAGGACAAGACAAACGACCGCTTCAGGAGGATCAAATGCAAAACCCCGTCATGATCGAAACCTCGGCCCGCCACGTGCACGTTTCCCGGGCGGATCTGGACATCCTCTTCGGCGAGGGCTATCAGCTGCGCCCCAAGAAGGATTTGTCACAGCCGGGACAGTACGCCTGCGAGGAGCGCGTGGCCGTGGCGGGTCCCAAGGGAAGGTTTCCGGCGGTGTCCATCCTGGGGCCGGAGCGCCCCCAAAGCCAGGTGGAGCTCTCCATCAGCGACGCCAGGGCCATCGGTATCAAGGCCCCCGTGCGCGAAAGCGGCGACATAGCGCACAGCCCCGGCTGCAAGCTGGTAGGCCCGAAGGGCACGGTGGAGCTGGCCCGGGGCGTGATTGTCGCCAAGCGGCATATCCACGCCACCCCGGCCGATGCGAAAAAATACGGCCTGCGGGATAAGCAGGTGGTGCAGGTGCGCTACGACGGCGACGAGCGGGCCCTGATCTTCGGCGACGTGGTGGTGCGCGTGCGCCCCGATTTTTCCCTGGCCATGCACATCGATACCGATGAATCCAACGCGGGTCGCCTTTCCAGCGGCGCGTTGGGGGAAATATTGAGTGAATGAACGATGTACAATTAGCAATTAACAATGCGTGGCGCAATGATTCAAAAATTGTTAATTGTTCATTGCCAATTGTTAATTTTTAAGGAGGATCGTATGAAACAGCACCGTAAATCCATTCTCGCCCTCGTCCTCGCGGTACTTATGATCGTGGGCTTTGCCGCCCCCGCCCTGGCCGCGCCCCACGGCGTTACACTTATCACCGGGGTCGCGGGCACGCAGGCCGGGGCCTTCAGCTTCCTCGCCTCGGGCGACCCGCAGCTGGGCGCGGGCAGCAGCCTGGAAAGCGACCGGGCCGGCTGGCTGGGCTCGCTGGCCAATGCCACGGACGAGTGGGACGACCTGGCCTTCCTCATCACCGCGGGGGACCAGGTGAACACCAACCGCGACGAGGCGCAGCTGGAGGCCTTCTTCGCACCCGTCGCACAGATCGGCATCCCCTTAGCGCCCACGCCCGGCAACCACGACCCGGATATCCTCGATGGTCTGGAACTGCCCAATCTCGGCAGCGGCGGCAACTACTGGTACACCTACGGCGACGCGCTGTTTATGCACATCAACTCCAATTTTTCCATCGGCGGCTTTTTCAGAGCCCTTCGCCTTTTGTGGAGCGCCACAAGGGCCAACCCGGATGCGGAGTGGAAGATCGCCGTATACCACCACACATTTTACAGCGCCGCCACCCGCGCCGATGGCTTCAACCTGGAAGCTTTCGTCCGCCGCATTGTCTATACCGCGCTGTTCGAGCTGTTCGGCGTCGATCTGGCGCTCACGGGCCACGACCACATCTATACCCGCAGCAAGCCCATGCGGTGGCTGGCGCCCAGCGAAACCGGCATCACCTATCTCACCATGAATTCCGGCAGCGGCAGCAAGTATTATGAGATGAGCGAACAGGAATTTGTTTACGCCGAGGCGGCCATGCAGGTGCAGGCCCCCACCCTCACCAGGGTGGACATCGCCCCGGGCGCGCTGACCCTCGCCACCGTGCGCACGGACACGATGGAGGTACTGGACAGCTTTACCCTGAATAAATAATGCAGCAAGGGGGAGTTTCGACTATGGCTCAGAATCCGGGGGACTACCAGGAAGCGGTACCGGTGGCGCAGCTGGGGATCATCGCCCTGCCCGGCTGCGAGCGCATGGCGCAGCAGGTGGACGCCTATATCACGGGCTGGCGCGGGGAATACGTCGCCAAGCTGCCGCCCGGGGATATCCAGCACCACTACCTGCGCGACAGCTACCTGATCGAGGCGCACATCGACCGCTTCAGTTCGGGCGAGGGCAAGGCGATCATCAGCCAGTCCGTGCGGGGCTACGACCTGTTCCTGCTGTGCGACTGCTTCAACTGGGGCGTGCGGTACAAAATGTACGACGAGATGCGCCGCACCAGCCCGGACGAGCATTTCGCCAGCCTCAAGCGG
>Ga0123353_10001817_pt1 | contig 26257 bp, 25 predicted proteins | sample TergutLab28metaG_3_FD_92763 | JGI IMG/M metagenome (GOLD analysis project Ga0123353, IMG submission 92763) | Labiotermes labralis P3 segment gut microbial communities from Petit-Saut dam, French Guiana - Lab288 P3 | ecosystem: Host-associated > Arthropoda: Insects > Digestive system > Gut ...
CAAAAAGGGGTTGACTGGCAGTTCTCGACAGAGGATGCTCGCACTAAGCTCAAAAGGCTATATCCCATTATATGCAATATTTAGTTTTAACATCATACTAGACCTGTAATGTAGGGGACGCTGTCCTCAGCGTCCCAAGAACACCAGAATATGAAATCCGGCGGGACGCAGAGGACTGCGTCCCCTATAGGGCATTATCCCAGCAGCGCCAGCCCCAACTCCTTCAGCTGTGCATTATCTGCGGGCGAGGGGCAGTCCGTCATGGGCTCGGAGGCGTTCTGCACCTTTGGGAAGGCCACCACGTCGCGCAGGGTCTCGCAGCCCAGCAGCTGCATCACGAGCCGGTCCAGGCCGATGGCCAGGCCGCCGTGGGGCGGCGCGCCGTAGCGGAAGGCGTCCAGCAGGAAGCCGAACTTCGTCTGGGCCTCTTCTTTCGAAAAGCCCAGCAGGCTGAAAATCCGCTGCTGCAGCACGGGGTCGGTGATGCGGATGGAGCCGCTGCAGAGCTCGATGCCGTTGAGCACCAGGTCGTAGGCCTTTGCCCGGATAGACGCCTTGTCCGTCTCCAGAACATCCAGGCAGTCGTCCATGGGGGAGGTGAAGGGGTGGTGCATGGCGACGTACTCCTGCGTGTCCTCGTCCCAGTCAAAGAAGGGAAATTCCGTGATCCAGAGCAAATTCAATTGCTCTTTTGGAATGATATTCAGCTTTTTCGCGGTTTCCGTCCGCAGGGAGCCCAAAACGGAGAGCGTCAGGGCGTTTTTCGCGTCGGCGACCAGCAGAACCACGTCGCCCGCCTGGGCGTCCGCCGCCTGGAGAATAGCCTGCATAGTCTCCTCCGTCAGGAATTTCGCGAAGGAGGAGGTCATGCCGCCATCCTCCGCCAAGCGAATCCAGGCTAAACCCTTGGCACCGATGCCCTTAGCCGTCTCCGTGAGTTTGTCGATCTCCTTGCGCGTTAAGATATTCACCGCTTGCTTCGCCGTGAATCCCCGGACGGAGCCGCCCGCCGCCACGGCGTCGCTGAACACGCCGAAACCGCAGTCCGACGCGAGCGCGCTGACATCAAAGAGCTCCATGCCGTAGCGGGTGTCCGGCTTATCCGTGCCGTAGCGCTCCAGGGATTCCCCATAGGTCAGGCGCGGCAGGGGCAGAGGCAGCTCCTGGCCGAGGGCCTCGCGGAAGACGCGCTCCATGTAGCCCTCCGCCATGGCCATGACGTCCTCCCGCTCCACGAAGGACATCTCCAGGTCGATTTGCGTGAACTCCGGCTGCCGGTCCGCGCGCAAATCCTCGTCGCGGAAACAGCGGGCGATCTGCATATAGCGGTCGAAGCCCGCCACCATGGAGAGCTGCTTATACAGCTGGGGCGACTGGGGCAGGGCGTAGAAATTCCCTTTGTGCACCCGGCTGGGCACCAGGTAGTCCCGGGCGCCCTCGGGCGTGGATTTGATCAGCATGGGCGTTTCGATCTCGATAAACCCGTTGGAATCGAAGTAGTCCCGGGTGATCTTCGCGATTTTGTGCCGCAGGAGGATGTTCCGCTGCAAGTCCGGGCGGCGCAGATCCAGGTAGCGGTATTTCAGGCGCGTCAGTTCGCTGGTGGCGCTGTTCTCCACGATTTCAAAGGGCGGCGTTTCGCTCTGGGCCAGGATGCGCAGCTCCGTGACGGCGAGTTCCACTTCGCCGGTGGGCAGGTCCGGATTTTTCGCCGAGCGCGGCCGCAGCGTACCCCGGGCCATCAGCACGTATTCCCCGCGGACGCGGGCGGCCTTTTGCCGCAGTTCCTGCCCGCATTGCTCGTCGAAGGCGAGCTGCACGATGCCCTCCCGGTCGCGCAAATCGATGAAAATCAGCGCGCCCAAGTCCCGCTGCCGCTGCACCCAGCCGCAGACCGTGACGCTTTGGCCGGCGTGCTCCGGCCGCAGATCTCCGCAGTAATGTGTGCGCCTTAAACCCTGCATGGTGTCCATAGTGAAATCCTCCCTATTGTGGGGGACGCAGTCCTCTGCGTCCTAAGAAATATAGAAACGTCAGGAGCAACGGGACGCTGGGGACAGCGTCCCCTACAACCCCAGCAGCGACGACAGCTCCATGCCCTCAGCCCCGAACATATCCTGCAATTCCCGCGTGGCCTGCTGTATGATGATGCGCTCAAAGGCCTCGTCGAAATTGGCCAGCTCCAGAACGCTCTGCTCCCCGCTTTGCATATCTTTCAGGGTAACAGCGCCCTTCGCCAAATCGTCATCGCCCAATACGGCCGTGTAGCGCGCGCCGAGCTTATCCGCGTATTTCATCTGCGCCTTCACGCTGCGCCCCGCGATGTCGAACTGTGCCGCGATGCCGGAGGCCCGCAGGTCTGCGCAGAGCTGGGCCGCCTTGAGGGACGCCGCCTCGCCGATGGGGGCGATATACAGCTGGCAGGGCGTGTCGCCCGGCAGTTCGGCCTTCTGTGCCCGCAGGACGAGCAGCAGGCGCTCCAGGCCCATGGCGAAGCCCAGGGCGGGCAGGGGGGAGCCGCCCAGCTCCTCCACCAGGCCGTCGTAGCGGCCGCCACCGCAGACGGTGCCCTGGGCGCCGATGTCCCCGCTGATGAACTCAAACACGGTTTTCGTGTAGTAGTCCAGTCCGCGCACAATCTTCGGATTGACTTGATAGGGGATTTCCAAGGCGTCCAGGTACAACTTCACTTTCGCGAAGTGCGTCTCACAGTCCCCGCAGAGATAATCCAATCCCGCCGGCGCGTCCTTGGCGATGCCGGCGCAGACGGGGCTTTTGCAGTCCAGAATCCGCGTGGGGTTGCGCGCAAGGCGCTCCAGGCAGGTGGGGCAGAGCGCGGCCTTCCGCGTTTTGAAGTAGTTCCCTAGCGCGGCGTGAAACTGCGGACGGCAGGCCGGGCAGCCGATGGAGTTGAGCTCCAGCCGCAGGTTTTCCAGCCCCAGGAAAGAAAGGCAGCTGTCCGCCAGAGAGATGAGCTCCGCGTCCGCCGCAGGGGAGGCCGTGCCGAAGACCTCCGCGCCGAACTGCGAGAACTCCCGGTAGCGCCCCGCCTGGGGCTTTTCGTAGCGGTAGCAGTGGATGACGTAGCTCAGCTTCTGGGGCAGGGCCTCGTTGAACAGGCCATGCTCCAGGAAGGCGCGCACCACGCCGGCCGTCCCTTCCGGGCGCAGGGTGACGGAGCGCCCGCCCTTATCTTCAAAAGTATACATCTCTTTTTGCACCACGTCCGTGGTGTCGCCCACGCCCCGGGCAAAGAGCTCCGTCGCCTCGAACACGGGGGTGCGGATTTCCCGGAAGCCGAAGTGCCCGGCGATTTCCAGCAGTGTGGATTCCACGAAACGGTTTTGGACACTTGTTGCCGGCAGGACGTCCTGGGTGCCCTTGATGGCCTTGATTTGGGATTGGAATGCCATGATTTTCTCCTTGTCTAACATCTAATACCCATCTCAATTAGAAGAGCAGATAAAATCGGCGTAAACCGTTTACCGTATGCGGTTTTTCGCCGATTTATCGTGGCGATTCTTATTGAGATTGGTATAATAAGGGCGCACTCTGTGCGCCCGCAAACTTCCCGAAAACAGTACATTCCTGCGCCTATTCCGCGTCCGGCGCCTTCGGGTTGACGATGTCCCGCCAATCCAAATCGCCGCGCTCCAAGCTGTGAATCAGGGCCTCTGCGGTGGCGAGGTTCGTGGCCATGGGAATGGTGTGCACGTCACACAGGCGCAGCAGGTCCGCGGCGTCCGGCTCATGGGGTTTCGGGCCGGAGGGGTCGCGGAAAAACAGCAGCAAATCAATTTCGTTGCAGGCGATGCGGGAGGCAATCTGCTGATCCCCGCCCTGGGGTCCGCCCAGGAAGCGCTGCACGCGCAAGCCCGTCGCCTCCGAGACCAGCTTTCCGGTGCTGGCGGTGGCGCAGAGGTCGTGGTGGCTTAAAATGCCGCAATATGCGATGCAGAACTGCACCATAAGCTCTTTTTTAGAGTCGTGTGCCATGAGCGCAATATTCATAGTATTCATCCTTTCACTTCCATGTATAGAAACCACTGGTAAATTTATCATAACAGAATCGCGGGGGTTTTGCAAGTCCCTAGTCCGGAATATTTTCCGCATTTTCAGCACTTTCCACAACGGAACCCTCGGAAATCTCATTTTCTTCTACGGAATCTTCCATATCTTCCAAAGAAGATTCTTCCGCCTCGTGCTCCGCCACGGTGACGGTGACCAGCCGCTCGCCGGGCGAGACCTTCATCACCCGCACGCCCTTGGAGGGCCGGGCAAAGAGGCTGATCTGCGCCATGGGGATGCGGATAATGATGCCGTCGGAGGCAATCAGGATGAGGTCGTCCGCCTCGTCCACCACCGTGATGGCGGCGACGTCGCCGTAGGCCGCCGTGCGGTAGTTGATGGTTCCCAGGCCGCCGCGGGTCTGGACGCGGAAGTCGCCGGGGTTGCTGCGCCGGCCGTAGCCGGTCTCACTCACGGTGAGCACGGTCTTTTCCTCGTCGATGACGTCCATGCCCACGACTTCGTCCCCCGCGCGCAGGGCGATGGCCTTCATGCCTCGGGCGACTCTGCCAAGCGGCCGCGCCCCGGTTTCGGTGAAGCGGATACACATGCCCTTTCGGGTGGCGATGATCAAATCGTCGTTCCCGCCGGTCAGGCGCACCCAGGCCAACTCGTCGTCCTCATCTAAGTTTACGGCGATGACGCCGTTCTTGCGCACATTTTGGTAGACATCCAAAGCTGTGCGCTTGATGACGCCCTTGCGCGTCACCATGCAGAGATAGCGGCCAGACTCGAATTCCGGCACGCGGATCATGGCGGAGATTTTTTCGTCCCCCGCGATGGGCAGCAGGTTGACGATGTTCATGCCCTTGCTGGCGCGGGAGCCCTCCGGGATCTCGTAGCCCTTCAGGCGGTAGGCCCGGCCCTTGGTGGTGAAGAACATCACGTATTCGTGGGTGGAGCAGGAGAACATGGTCTGGGCCACGTCCTCTTCCCGCCGCGTCATGCCGAGGATGCCCCGGCCGCCGCGCCGCTGGGTCTGGTAGGTGTCCACCGGCAACCGCTTGATATAACCCATGGTGGTCAGGGTAAAGACGCAGGTCTCCTCGGGGATTAAGTCCTCGATGTCCACCTCGCCGCTGACGTTGACGATTTCCGTGCGGCGCTCGTCCCCGAATTTCGCGCCGATGGCTTGGGTCTCCTCCTTCACGATGGCGAGGACCCGGCCCTCGTCGGCCAGAATGGCCTCGTATTCCGCGATCTGCTCCCGGAGCTTGGCCATTTCCTCCTCGATTTTCACGCGCTCCAGGCCGGTCAACTGCCCCAGGCGCATCTGCACGATGGCCTGGGCCTGCACGTCGTCCAGACCGAAGCGCGCCATCAGCGCTGCCTTGCCTTCCGGGATGCTTGCCGCTGCCCGCAGCATGGCGATGACCTCGTCGATGTAGTCCAGGGCCACCAACAGGCCCTCCAGGATGTGGGCGCGTTCCTGCGCCTTGCGCAGGTCGTATTGGGTGCGGCGGCTGACAATTTCGCACTGGAAGTGGATGTAGTGCTCCAGCATCTGTTTGAGGGTCAGAATCTTCGGCTCGCCGTTGACCAGCGCCAATAAAATGACGCCGAAGGTGGTCTGCATCTGCGTGAACGAATACAATTGATTCAGCACGACCTGGGGATTCGCGTCGCGCTTTAACAAGACTTCTATATGCATGCCCTCGCGGGAGGAGTAGTCGTTGACGTCGGAGATGCCCTCAATGCGCTTCTCCTTCACCATCTCCGCGATGGCTTCAATCAGCTTGGCCTTGTTGACCTGGTAGGGCAGCTGGTCGACAATGATTTTAAAGCGGTCCCCCTTGGCCTCCAGGATTTCCGCCCGGGCGCGTAAACTCACGCGGCCCCGGCCCGTGCCGTAGGCGGCGCGGATGCCCGCCCGGCCCATGATGATGCCCGCGGTGGGGAAGTCCGGCCCCTGGATGTGCTCCATCAGCTCGTCTAAAGTGGCCTCCGGGTTGTCAATCAGGCAGTTCATGCCCGCCAGAACCTCCCGCATATTGTGGGGCGGAATATTAGTGGCCATGCCCACCGCGATGCCCGTGGAGCCGTTGACCAGCAGGTTGGGGTAGCGGGAGGGCAGCACGGTCGGCTCCCGCAGACGGTCGTCGTAGTTCGGGCTGAAATCAACCGTTTCTTTGTCGATATCCGTCAGGAGCTCCAGGGAGAGCTTGCTCATGCGGGACTCCGTGTAGCGGTAGGCCGCGGGCGGGTCGCCGTCCACGGAGCCGAAGTTGCCGTGGCCGTCCACCAGCATGTAGCGCATGGAGAAGTCCTGGGCCAGGCGCACCATGGCGTCGTACACAGAGGCGTCCCCGTGGGGATGGTAGCGCCCCAGCACCGAACCCACCGTGTCCGCGCACTTGCGGTAGGCCCTGTCCGGGTAGAGGTTGTTCTCATACATCGTATAGAGGATGCGCCGGTGAACGGGTTTCAGCCCGTCGCGCACGTCCGGCAGTGCCCGGGACATGATGACAGACATGGAGTAGTCCAGAAATGACTTGCGCATCTCTTTATTGATGTCCACGGGGATAATCTTTTGTAAATCCAGGGTTTCTTCGTTGAAAGCCATGGGTATCTCCTATATATCTAAATTCTGCACATACTTGGCATTTTTCTCAATAAATTCTCGGCGGGGTTCGACTTTATCCCCCATCAGGATGGAGAAGGTCTCGTCCGCCTGCATGGCGTCCTCCATGGTCACCCGCAGCATGGTGCGGAACTCCGGGTCCATGGTGGTCTCCCAAAGCTGTTCGGCGTCCATTTCGCCGAGGCCTTTGTAGCGCTGGATGTCGCAGCTGCCGCCCAGCTCCTCGATGAACCCGTCGCGCTCCTTGTCACTGAAGGCGTAAAACACCTTCTTGCCCTTGGAGACTTTAAACAGGGGCGGCTGGGCGATATAGATATAGCCTTCCTCGATCAGCGGACGCATATAGCGGAAGAAAAAGGTCAGCAGCAGGGTGCGGATGTGGGCGCCGTCCACGTCGGCGTCGGCCATGATGACGATTTTGTGGTAGCGCAGCTTGCCGATGTCGAAGTCCTCGTCTATGCCTGTGCCCAGGGCCGTGACCACAGGCATTAGCTTTTCGTTGCCGATGACTTTATCGAGCCGGGCCTTCTCGACGTTGAGCATCTTGCCCCAGAGGGGCAAGATGGCCTGGTAGCGCCGGTCCCGGCCGTTTTTCGCGGAACCCCCTGCGGAGTCACCCTCCACGATATACAGCTCTGTGAATGCCGGGTCGCGCTCGGAACAGTCGGCCAGCTTGCCCGGCAGGGAGTTGCTCTCCAGCGCGGACTTCCGCCGGGCCAGGTCCCGGGCCTTGCGTGCCGCTTCCCGGGCCCGGGAGGCGTCCAGCGCCTTGCCGAAGATCGCCCGGGCGGTGGCGGGGTTTTCCTCGAAGTAGGTCATCAGCTTTTCATACAGCATGGAGGAGACCAGCTGCGTGATCTCCGTGTTGCCGAGCTTCCCCTTGGTCTGGCCCTCGAATTGGGCGTCCATGAGTTTAACGCTGATGATGGCGGTAAGGCCTTCGCGGACGTCGTCCCCGCTGAGGTTTTTGTCCGCGTCCTTTAAAATGCCGTATTTGCGGCCGTAGTCGTTGAACACCCGGGTCAGGGCAGACTTGAAGCCGGTCTCGTGGGTGCCGCCGTCTATGGTGTGCACGTTGTTCGCGAAGGAGAGAATCAGCTCGTTGTAGCTGTCGTTATACAGCATGGCGATCTCCACGCTGCGGTCGCCGCTGAGGGCGCTGAAAAACATGGGCCTGTCGTGCAGGGAGGTCAGGCCCCGGCTGGTGTTGAGATACTCAGCAAAAGAGGAGAGTCCGCCCTCGTAGCAGTGAATTTTTTCGACGGGCTGCGCCTCGTCCCGCAAATCCCGCAGCCGGATGGAGAGGCCCGCGTTGAGAAACGCGGATTCGCGCAGATGCCGCTCCAGGGTCTCGAACTCAAACTCTATCGTTTCCTGAAAGATCGTCTCGTCCGGCAAAAAGCGAATGGTGGTGCCGTGCTCCTCCGTTGGCCCCAGATCCTGCAGCTCCGTTTCGATTTCCCCGCCATTTATGAAGCGCTGAAAATAGCGCCTGCCGTCCACGCAGACCTCCACCTCCAGCCAGGAGGAGAGGGCGTTCACTACAGACGAGCCCACGCCGTGCAGGCCGCCCGCGACCTTGTAGCCGCTGCCGCCGAATTTGCCCCCGGCATGCAGGACGGTCAGCACCACCGTGACGGTGGGGATGCCCAGCTTTTCGTTCAGGCCCACGGGAATGCCGCGGCCGTTGTCCTTGACACTGACGCAGTTGCCGGGTAAAATAGTCACGTCGATTTCCGTGCAGACGCCCGCCAGCGCCTCGTCTATGGAGTTGTCCACAATCTCATAGACCAGGTGGTGCAGGCCCCGGGGTCCCGTGGAGCCGATATACATGCCCGGGCGCTTGCGCACGGCCTCCAGGCCTTCCAATACCTGGATCTGGCTGGCGTCGTAGCTCTCCGAAACGGTGGTATCTATGGTTTCTGCTTCCTGCGCAATGTCGTCCAATGGAGCCATTGGCAGTTCCTGATTGTCCAAAATAGTTCCTCCTGACGTGGGGTAGGGGCGATTCGCGAATCGCCCTGAAAATTGCCATTGTGTTCGGGCAATTCGTGAATCGCCCCTACAAACATCGTGTACGGCGGGCGAACGGTGTTCGCCCCCACAAAATTATTGCAGCCCCAAAGCAGACAAAATGCCGTTCTTTTTCTGATTTTTCTTCGGCTTGTACTGCGGCGGATTTTCCATGCGCAGGCGCGCGTTCTTTCCCCCGTTGGACCAGAGGAATTTATTCACCTGAATCACGGGGGAAAGCAAGTCCCCGCTCATGTAATCCACGCAGTTGGCAAGCAGCTCCTGGTCGTTTTCCAGGCGGCCGAGGATGGAGACGGCGATGATGCTCTGGATTTCATTCGTGCCGTCCTCATAGATTTCGTTCAGCAGATTGAAGAGCTTTTTCATTTTCTGCGGGTCATTTTGGCGGATGGTGGCCACAATCGGCTCTGCGCCGCCGCCGCGGAAAAATTCCTCCGGCAGGAACTCCCCGTACCGGGCGATGTTTTCCTTGTAGGGCTCCCGCAGCTCGGGGTACATGACCGAGAGGCGGTTGGCCAGGGTGTTCGCGTCGTAGGAGGCCGCGCCGCTTCTGGCCTGGGCCTTGGACACGGGGGCCGGCAGTTTGGAATCCACGGTCTTCTTTTTCTTCTTGCCGAACTTCTCCTCTATGGTTTCGGAAAATTCCGCCGCGATGGACTTGAGGTCCCGGCTGTCCGCCCGGGCGGGGTCCAGCAGGGAGACCATCAGCTGGCCGAAATCCGCGTCGCCGAGTTCCCCTTCCCCTTGGGCTGCGAGCAGCGAAATCCTGCTGTCGAAATACTCCAGGCGCAGGGCTTTGCCCTCGCCGGAAAAATCCAGTACATAGCGGCCGCTCTGTTCCTGGACGGGGAGCTCCGAACCCGAGGTCCCCTTTCCGCCGGGCGCCGCCGCCGCGAAGCCGCAGTTCCCCAAAGCTTCTTCCAAGCCGGAAGTAATCTCCGTCAGCAAGCTGTTAATTTCTGCCATAATCCGTTCCCCATTTCCTCCGCATATATTTAAATTAGTATACCATAGGAACGCTTTTTAATAATTCTAAATTAGAACTATAGAGGGATTCCGTTTGTAGGGGCGGGCCTCGTGTCCGCCCTATTTTGGATATCGGACGATCCAAGGGCGGACACGAGGCCCGCCCCTACAGAGAACGCTTTCGGCGGGCGCACGATGTGCGCCCCTACGGCGTGGGTCTGAATTCGTAAACTTGAAATGATTTCGTAACAAATTGTTCCAAAATAAATGATTGACCCTGCCGTTTTTCTATGGTATACTGTCTGCTGTTGAAACAGCACCAAAAAAGAAATAGGGGAAGGGGTTTTTTTATGATTGGACTCGGTACCTGGCAATGCGGCGTGGATTCCATGTTCTTCAAGGGAGAGGTCACGTTCAATATTGTTGACAACAACGGCGAATACGGGCTCGATATCGAAATGTCGGACAAAGACATCCCGAAATTCGAGGTGGGAAAAATCGTGGAGGCGGACAACACCCTCACCGTCACCTGCCAGAACAGCATGCTGCCCGGCAAGGACATGACCGCTTTTTTGGAGTTTAACGGAGACACCTTCGAGGGCTACACGAAGATTCCCTTTGTCGGCAAGGTGAAGTACAAGGACGGCAAGAAGATCGCATAACTTCGAGAGAAAATGACTGAAAGAGGGAAAGGGGTTTTCGCATGATCGGACTCGGTACCTGGCAATGCACCGTGGACTCCATGTTCTTCAAGGGAGAGGCCACGTTCAAGATTTTTGACAACAACGGCGAGTACGGCTTCGAGATGGACGTCGAGGGTGGGCAGGAGCTTCCGGAAGCGGAGAACATCGAAGTGACGGAGGACGGCAATACCCTCACCGTTACGTTCCAGGTTGCCCAGCTGCCCGGCAAAGACCTCAGCATCTACGTGGAGTTTGAGGAAGACAGCTTTTTCGGCTATATGAAGATTCCATTTGTCGGCAAAATCAAGTTCAAGGACGGCAAGAGGATCGCATAAATACAAAAAACAAATATTGAGAGGAGCTTTACTATGGTAGGACTCGGCACTTGGCAATGCAACGTAGACACCATGTTTTTCAAGGGAGAGGCCGGCTTCAATATTGTTGACAACAACGGCGAATACGGTTTCGAGATGGTCATCAAGGATACGGAGATCCCGGAGTTCGAGATTACGGGCGTCGCCGAAGACGGCAACAGCCTCACCATCACCTGCCAAACCAGCCTGCTGCCCGGCAAGGACATCACCGCTTTCCTGGAGTTTGAGGAAGACACATTCACCGGTTACATGAAGATTCCGTTTATCGGCAAGATCAAGCTCAAGGACGGCAAACGGGTCGCATAAAAAAACAATTTATTGAAAGGAGTTTTATCATGATCGGACTCGGTACCTGGCAATGCAGCGTAGACACCATGTTTTTCAAGGGAGACGCCACCATTAAAGTTTTTGACAACAATGGTGAGTACGGCTTCGAAATCGCCATCCCGGACGTAGACATTCCGGAAATCGACGTGAAGGACATCGTTGAGGAGGGCAACACCATCACCGCCACCGCCCAAATCAGCCTCCTGCCCGGCAAAGACATCAGCATCTTTGTGGAGTTTGAGGAAGACACCTTCTCCGGCTACCTGAAGATTCCGTTCGTCGGCAAAGTCAAGCTGAAGAACGGCGTAAAGGTTGCGTAAGGCAATTACACACAGAATAAGGGGACGCCAGGCGCGTCCCCTTTTCCGTTTTTTTGTAAAAATGATACAATCACTCTGAACAAATTAATCGTAGTCCCACTAAGAGTAAAGCCGTTTTGCATATCTTCACTTATTAACAAATCACATTGCGCCGCGACAGCGCTTGCCAGAATATGGCTGTCCCAGAATGAGAACGAGTGACTTTCTCTGATTTGGGAGGCGAACAAAGCGGTATCCTTTGAATAATCTTGTATAATACAAATTTTGGTTAAGGACTCGACTACTTTCCGCAGATCCGGTTCGGAAAAATTTTTTCTCAGCAATACCTGAGACACCTCGTTGATGACTTGATTAGGAAACAACTAAGGTGTTTGTGCTTCCCTTTGTGGCAATAAACTGTTCGGATAGCTTGCTTTTTATATGATCTTCTGCCGAAAAGAGATAAACCCATACGTTGCTGTCAACAAACACTTTATTGGCCATAACATTCCTCCCGGTTAAAAACATAACTTTTTTATCCAAGATAAAACCAGTATACTCATTATACAAAAAAATATATTCTTTGTCAACGCAAGGGAAGATATTTTGAGTTGCCCCAAGCACTATTTTTTCGGATTGCTTTCGAAAAAATTCTCAAAGAATGTTATACCCAGTTTACGATGAAACAGTAGCACTCCCACAAAGGCTAAGAGCATGCAAATAAACAGCATAAGAAAAAAAGGAAAAACGAAAACGCTCCCAATGCCCTCTTGAAATATCGTGCCGTCCCAGCGGCCATACGTCCCGGAGTAACCAAAAATTGGGAAAGATAAAATCATGGCTCCTATCTGGACGAAAACAGTCGCGAACAAATACCGGTTTATTCGAAAAACTGCCTGCTCGAGAATGGCCTCCCCACTCGGCCAGTCGTCATCCTTCAGTAGAGAGGAACTGGAATTGAACTGCATGACTGCTAAGACGGTGCTCAACGTAATAAAGATGACACTCAAAGCAAAACCGAGCCCCGCGGAATAAACAGCAGCTACCGCATACATCATGACCAAGCCCAATATTGTCAGTGCCCAGCAAAGCAAGCACCTGTTTTTGAACGCGACAACCGCGTTTCGGGAAAGCAGCCGCATTTGCTTTTCCGCCTTCTGCGATTGCTGCCCCTCGTCCTTGGCCGCGAAGCGCTCTCCGGTTAAAATCTCATCGCAGGAAACCCCGAACAATTCCGCAATCGCGGGAATGGTGCCGATATCCGGGCTGCTCTCGTCCCGCTCCCACTTGCTCACGGTCCGGTTGGAGACGTGCAGCCTGTCCGCGACGTCCTGCTGGGTCAGTCCCTGGGATTTCCGCATGGTGGCCATAAATGCGCCGATGGTTTTCTTTTCCATAGAATAAAGCCTCGTTTCTGTGTTGGTGGGTCCATTCTACAAAACGGAGACAAAAAATGCAAGGAAAAGACTGTAGATTCTCTCTACGATTTGGGGAATTGGGACTTTTTTTATTCCTCAATCAAGTCGTGAACCACCATATTGCGCCCGGCGTCTACATCCGCTTTCAGCGTGGCAGTTGCGCCATATTGTTGTCATTTTCCCCGATTAGAGTGGTAACCAATTCGCTGAAATCCACCGCGCTTTGGGATGTGATTACAGGCTTGCCCGTGCGGTTTTCGATGTCCTTTCGGGCGTTTCCGGCCACGTCCCCGCCGCTTTTTGCCACTTGCCTGTTTTCATCGAAGGTTTCCGGTTGTTGCGTTTTGGATAGTTCCGTCGTCGTGGCCTCGGCCAGCATATTCAGCACCAACTCCAGCGTAGACATATTGTCCCGCAGATTCTCTTTTTTGAGCCCTTTGTAGCGTTTGTATTGCCTCGTCGTCATGCCGGACCAGGCTTTGGATATTTCGTCTGTTAAAATCGCGTATTCGATGCCTTTCGCGACGCCTCTGTCCTGCCATTCGTCCGTGAGTTCCTTGCGGACTTGAATCGCCTGCAGGCGCTGATTGATCCATTCGCGGGTATATCCTTTTTTTAAGTAAGTTTCCAACGCGCGCTCAATCGTCAGCTCCGGATCCATCGTTTCGTCTATGCGTTCCCGGCCAATGGTGGCCAGCCACAGCTTGAACGGCTCGGCTTTCGGTGACGGGATAGACTGAATGACGCGCAAAAGCTGTTCGGTATTGGCAACATCGGTATTGTAAAATTTTCCATCTGACGACTTCATTTTCAGTTGCTTACAATTTGTAAGCAACTCATTTGCACCCTCCTCTTTCAAACGATTTTTTAGAACAGCCCAATAGGTGCTGGCATTGCGCTGCGTCGGTTGGTCTGTCAAGACTGCCACCACGTCCACAATGGAAAAATACCATTCTTCGCGCTCCTCGTCCCAAGCGGTACGGATTCGTCTGTCCTCGAATAATTGAATTTGATTGTCTTCATCCACAGTAGTCTTTCTCCTAACACTCCAAAATTAATACTTCCATTATACCGAAAAACAAGGAAATTTTCAATTGAAATTGACAAACACCCCGGCTTCGGGCTATGATTAAGGCGCAAAAAAGATGCAGGAGGTCATAACTATGGCAACACGCAAGCTCATTCTGGCCCTGGACCAGGGCACCACCAGCTCCCGGGCTATTATATTCAACAAGCAGGGCGAAATCCTGGCGAAATCCCAGAACGAGTTCGAGCAGATCTACCCCAATGCCGGCTGGGTGGAGCACGACCCCATGGAAATTTTATACAGCCAGTTTCAGTCGGTTACGGCGGTGCTCGCCCAGGGGAGCGTTCGGGCGGAGGAGATCGCCGCCATCGGCATCACGAACCAGCGGGAGACCACGATTTTGTGGAACCGGCAGACCGGGAAGCCCATCTACAACGCCATCGTCTGGCAGTGCCGCCGCACGGCGGAGCTCTGCGAGGTCCTGAAGGAGAAGGGCCTGGAGCCCTATGTAAAAGAAAAGACGGGCCTGCTGATAGACGCCTACTTTTCCGGGACGAAAATCAAGTGGATTCTCGACCAAGTCCCCGGCGCGCGGGATCTGGCTCAGGCCGGGCAGCTGGCCTTCGGCACGGTGGAAAGCTGGCTGATTTGGAACCTCACGGGCGGTAAGGTCCATGTGACGGACTACTCCAACGCCTCCCGCAGCATGCTCTTCGACGTGGACAAGCTGCAGTGGGATGAATACCTCTGCGAGCAGCTCGGCATTCCTATGAGCGTCCTGCCGGAGCCGATGCCCTCCAGTAAAATCTACGGGGAGGTCGCGGGCGGCATTCTGGGCCTGGAGGCGCTGGCGGGGGTCCCCATCGGCGGGGCCATCGGCGACCAGACCGCAGCCCTGTTCGGCCAGGCCTGCTTCACACCCGGTCAGGCGAAAAACACCTACGGTACGGGCTGTTTCCTGCTGATGCACACCGGAACAACCCGCGCTCACTCGAAAAACAACCTGCTGACGGGTGTGGCCTGGGGCATCGGCAACGAGGTGGAGTACGCCATTGAGGGCTCGGCCTTCAACGCGGGCTCGGTCATCAAGTGGCTGCGGGATGAGCTGCGGATTATCGACACGGCCCGCCGCTGCGACGAACTGGCGGAGAGCGTCCCGGACGCGGGCGGCGTCTACTTCGTGCCCGCCTTCACGGGCCTGGGCGCGCCCTACTGGGACATGTACGCCCGGGGCACCCTGGTGGGCCTGACCCGGGGCGTGAACCGCGCCCATATCGCCCGGAGCGTGCTGGAGGCCATCGCCTACCAGGTGACGGACTTATTGGAGGCCATGCGGGCCGATTCCGGCATCGTGCTCTCGGAGCTCCGCGTGGACGGCGGCGCCAGCGTCAGCGACATCATGATGCAGATTCAGGCGGACTTGATCCGCTGCGAGGTCAACCGCCCCAAAACCGTGGAGACCACGGCCCTGGGCGCGGCCTATCTGGCGGGGCTGGCCGTCGGCCTGTGGGAGAATAAAGAAGAGATCGCGCGGAACCGCGCGGTGGAGCGGGTCTTCTGGCCGCAGAGCAGCCAGGAGCAGCGAGACAAATCCTATGCTGGATGGAAACGCGCGGTGGAACGGGCGCTGCGCTGGGAGGTTTAGATTTTGTAGGGGACGCAGACATAAAAACCCGGCAAGCGGTGATGCTTGCCGGGCTTCGTAAAAATCAATATTCTTGCTAAAAACCGCGCAAGACCGGATACCCGTTGTTTTTACCGGAAGTAAAAGTCCAAACCGTGTTAAAATCCCAGCTAGGAAACGAAGACTGCGTTTTCATCTGTGACGATGTAAGCGCCGCCGCCTGTCCCACACCATAGCCCAAGCCTTTTTTCTCGGTGTTGCCTAAATCATTGCCGTTTATTGTTTGTTTACTGTCTATGTTCCAGTATGAGTTTCTGACAGCGCTGTTATCTTCGTTGTATCCGCTAACTCCACCGATATAGGACTTGGATGTGTTGGCATCTACAAAAGTGGTTACTGAACTCGTATTATAGCTATTGCTAATGGAACTGTTCGCGATATTTCTACCGGAAATTCCTCCAGTGCAAGAAAAAGCTTCTGCCATACTCCAGTATTTATCAGTATTACTTGCTGAAGCGATTACAGATCCTGTATTATAGCAGTTATTGATGGTACCAGTATTAACTCCAATGACACCGCCTGCATAGGCATAAGAAGTATATGAAGCATTAGGTGTTGAGGCAGAAGCAGCTACCGCTCCGGTATTGTAGCAAAAACTGACGGAACTTCCACGCCCACTAATACCGCCCACACACACAACTGAATCAAAAGCTATGCTATAATACTGAGAACAAGATACAGACCCCGTGTTATAACAATTAGTAATGATACCACCATACCCACAAATGCTACCCAGATAGCTTCCTGAATCTAAATTAATTTTTGTGCCCTCTAATCCGATATTCTTTATAGTTGCGTCAGTAGACGCTTTCCCGAACAATCCTGCGTATTCATAACGCCCTGTTATTGTAAGATTTCTAAGCACATAACCTTGTCCGTCAAAAACACCCGTAAAGGGTTTATTTCCATCCCCAAGCGGCACCCAGGCTCCGTCGGACAAGTCAATATCGGCAACCAAGTGGTACTTACCGTTTAAATTTTTACTGATGGCCGCCAGTTCCGCCCTGTTTGATATAGGCGTGGAACCCGGTACGGTTGACGTCCATTGCGCAATATAGAGTTGTTGTAGTGTTGGCTTTATAGCTGCCGCCCGCGCCGCCTGCTTTGGTTCCGCCGGACGCGGCGGTATACCACCCGTTAAAATTATATCCGGTGCGTGATGGCGTTGGCAGTGTGACATTGCTCCCTTGGGTTACCGTCTGAGAAGAGGGAGACACGTTGCCGCCGTTTGCGTTGTACATTACGATAACGGTGGCGGCTTGGGGTGATGTTTTCGGAGAAGCACTCGACGGTTGCGAAGTGTTTGCGGGTTTGCCGGAAACGGGGGGCACAGCGTTGCCGGGATTAGATGCGCCTGTCGTCGGTGTATTTTGTGGCTCTGTTGCCCCTTGCGATTGCGTGGATGTTCCCCCTGTGGGAAATGCTTCTGTTTGTGATGAACCTTGTTCCGATGCTCCGGGTGTAATGGAAGATGATTCGCCGGTACTTGATGTGTCGTCCGGAGTGTTTTCCTTTGCCTTACATCCAAATAAGGATATCGCCAGCAACGCCGCCATAAAGAATGCCAGTACCTTTTTCATGTTTTTTACCCCTTTCTGTCCTGCAACGATTGAGATAATTTACCTCGCCCCCCATTTTACGTTTAAATGGAAAAAATGTCAAGAATGAAGAATGCCCGGCCAAAGCCGTCTACCCACACAAAACCCCAATAACCGTTAGACAAATAAATCCCCGATAAATTTTATAAAATTTATTGTAAATTTCATAACTTCGTGTTAAAATATTACATTGCATGAGAGGAGGCGCCGCCTATGGAGCGGATCGCCAGTTTTTCGGTAGATCACGATAAAATTGTACCGGGCATCTATGTGTCCCGCATGGACGGCAGCGTCACGACCTACGACCTGCGCACGCGGCGTCCCAATAGGGGCGATTATATGGACAATCTCACCATGCACAGTCTGGAGCACCTGTTCGCGACGTATATCCGCAACTCCGCCCTGGCGGAGGACATCCTCTATTTTGGGCCCATGGGCTGCCAGACGGGCTTTTACCTGCTGGTGAACCACGCGGACAACGCAGCGGTGCTGGCGACCGTGCTGGATACGCTGGAAAAAATCCTGCTGCACACGGAGGCCGTGCCCGGCGCGTCCCGCAAGGAGTGCGGGAACTACCGGAATTTATCGCTGGAGGCGGCGAAGGCGGAGTGCGCGGCTTATCTGGAGGCGCTGCGCCAGGCGGAGAACACGTTCGCGTATCCGGTGTAGGGGCGGACGACCCTGTCCGCCCGCAATCAATCCTTGAAGTAACAACGAATAGTGAATAACTGGGGGCCGGGAAGGACGGGCAACGCGGAGAGCGCATATGAAAGCGTTTCAATTTGTGGAAGAGTTTAATAGCATTCACGGCGATAAAGTGACATTGTGTGTCACTGATAAAGTGCCGGGAAATGAACGGGAACTGCCGTTTTATTACTACGATATTATTGAGAATGACGCGGACGCAGTCGTTGGAAAAATCAGCATTCGAATCGGCAATAATTATCACTCATACTACAATGGGAATATCGGCTATGAAATATTGGAAGCATACAGAGGCAACAAGTATTCTCTGGAGGCCTGTCAATTGGTGCTGAGGGTCGCGGCTTACTATGAGATGGATTTAATATACATCACGTGTAATTACGACAACTACGCCTCTATCAAAATTATCAATTTGCTGGGCGCCGAATTCATAGAGACAGTTGAGATTCCCCGTGATTACGTGTATTATCATGAAGGGATAAAGCCTCATAATATTTATAAGCTTACTTTAATGGAGGAACATACATGATCGGCATCATCGGCGCGATGGAAATAGAAGTCAAGGCGATTTTAGAGCTTGTGGAGGACGCCGCGGAGGAGACCGTGGGCGGCGTCCGCTTCACCCGCGGGAAAATCGAGGGCAAGGAGGTCGCGGTGGCGGCCTGCGGCGTCGGCAAGGTGTTCGCCGCGATGTGCGCCCAGGCAATGATCCTGCGCTACGCGCCCAAGGTCATCGTGAACACCGGTGTGGCCGGAAGCCTGGCCCCCGGAATCGCCATCGGCGACATTGTGGTGGCCCGGGACGCCCTGCAGCACGACATGGACACCTCCCCCTTGGGGGATACGCTCGGGGCGATTTCCGGCCTGGGGCTCGTGAAAATCCCCTGCGCGGCCCCTGTGGCGGATGTGCTGCTGGAAAGCATCCGGGAGGCGGGCGGCAAGGGCCACAGCGGCACCGTGGCCTCCGGAGACCAGTTCATCCACGAGGCGGAGAAAAAGCGCTGGATTGGGGACACCTTCGGCGCGGCCTGCTGCGAGATGGAGGGCGCTGCCATTGCCCAGGTGTGTTACGTCAACGGGGTGGACTGCGGCATTGTCCGCGCGATTTCCGACAACGCGGACGGCAGCGCGGGCGTGGACTTTTTATCGTTTTTGTTCCCGGCAGTGGAGCTGTCCACAAAAGTGATGCGGTATTTTGTTGCAAAGTTTTAAGAAGCATATGAAGAAAAAGAATGATATTGAAACAGAATTGAATGCGATTCGCGTTGCTTTTTATGAGAAAACAAAAGATATGTCCTCAAGCGAAAGAATTGCTTATCTAAAAGCGCAGGTCGCGCCCGTTCATCAAAAGTACGGCATACACACGGTAAGCGAAACGGAAGGAAATGCGCATGGGCCGACAGAGAGATTCTGAATTCAACAGCGCAATCCTGTAGGGGCGATGCGCACACGGCCCCGCAGGCTTACGAATAATTCAGTAGGGGACGCTGTCCCCAGCGTCCCACAGCTTGTCAAAAAGGGAGAATATGTAACGGGACGCAGAGGACTGCGCCCCCTACAAAAAATAACTTAACGGAAAGGAATGTTCTACTATGAAACGCACAAGAAAACCCTTCGCCTTGCTGCTGGCGCTCCTCCTGGCCCTCGGCCTGGCAGCGCCTGCGATGGCGGCAAGCGCCGCCCAGGCGGTCAACTGGGGCGCTTTTCGCATCATTGAGGAGCCGCAAAGCCAGACCATCCCAAATGGCGAAAGCTTCACGCTCAGCGTGGAGGTAAACATTCCGGATGGGGTTGAAGTGGAGTATCAATGGTATTGGACGGAACCCCGTACCGTATTTAATATGAGCGGTTACAAATTCACCAGTCCCATTCCAAACGCAACAGCGCCAGAGGTTCAGCTCAAACCCGGCGATGCCGAATACCCCGTCATAAGCTACACATACAATCCGGGAGAGCGGTTCGGGGAGTATTATTGCCAAATCAGCGCGTATGAAAAAGACGGAAGCGGCGCTGTTGTTGCAAGAAGAGACCTGGAAAGCGAAACCGTTCGCGTGGATGTATTGAGGTCTGCCGGAGAAAAAGTATACGGCGTCACCCTGGAGCCCTTTGCAATCGCGTTTATGCAAACTGTGTTGTTAAATGTTTGGACCTTTTTAATGGCGCTTCCCTTTAGTCCGATTATTTTCTTGTACTATCTGGCTGGAGCTTTCGTTATTGGTTTCAGAGGATTGTCCTAATTTAGGATGTGGGGGCGCAGTCCGCCCGGCAGACCGTAGGGGCGGCTTTTAGTCCGCGCAATACCGCATTTTGCAACCGGGACGTCGAGGACGCCGTCCCCTACAGGACAACGAAATCCAACTGAGAGGCTAAAAAAAGAAAAAGTAAATTTCCTTTTTCAATTTTTAATTTTTAATTTAATGAATCAAGGAGGTATGTTAGGTTGGTAGATCAAAAAACACTGGCGTATATCAATCTCTATGCGGTTTTGGGTACGCTGGAAAACCTGTGCGAGCTGGTGCCCGAAGCTCGCGAACTGGTGAAGACAAAGAAGCCGATTTCCATCGCCTTTGACGTCAAGGGCGGCCCCAGCGCCACCATCACCTTTAAGAACGGCAGGTGCCGTATGGAGCAGGGCGTCGGGAAATGCGATGTCAAAATTCCATTTGCATCCTGCGAGAAGTTCAACGGCCTCGTGGACGGGACAGTCACGCCGGTTCCGTCGAAGGGCTTCCAGCACATCGGTTTCCTGCTGAAGAAGTTCACGCCCCTGACCGATATGCTCAGCGCCTACATGCGCCCGAAGCCGGAGGACCTGGAGGACCCCGTGTTCTACACGAACAGCACGAGCCTGATGTTCTACACCATCTCCGTGGCCCTGGCGCAGATCGCGAACAACGACAAAATCGGCCAGTTCTCCGCGGACCACATGCCGGATGGGGAGATCAGCTTCGCCATTTCGGACGGCCCGGCGGCGACCCTGCGCGTGAAGGGCGGAAGGCTGCTGGCCTACAAGCGCAGGAGCGAGAATCCTAGGGCCAGTATGCAGTTCGCCTCCATGGCCCTCGCCCGCGATTTGTTTGACGGCAATGTCAACGCGCTGTACTGCATCGGTGTCGGCGCGATCGAAATGAAGGGCATGATCTCCATGCTCGACAATCTCAACAGGCTGCTCGACCGGGTAGCCCTGTATCTGGCGTAAGGGAGGGAGTAAAAAATGAGTAAAATTAACAGCTACGACAAGAGCAGAGAATATTTCAAGCGGGCGGTAGAGGTCATCCCTTCCGGCGTTTACGGCCACCTGGGCCCCGCGGAGGGCTGCTTCATCCCCGTCTCCGCCTTCCCGTTTTTCGCCGAACGGGCGAAGGGCAGCTATTTCTGGGACGTGGACGGCAACCGCTTCATCGACTATATGTGCGCCTACGGCCCCAACGTACTGGGCTACCAGGACGAGGACGTGGACGCGGCGGCCCTGGCCCAGCAGAAAATCGCGGACTGCACCACCTCGCCCTCCTTCAAAATGGTGGAATTCGCGGAGCTGCTGGTGGACACCGTGGCCTGCGCGGACTGGGCCTTCTTCGCCAAGAACGGCGGAGACACCACCACCCTCGCGGTGATGACGGCCCGCGCCGCCACCCACCGCAAGAAGATCGTCTTCGTCAACGGCTTCTACCACGGCGTGGCGCCCTGGACCCAGAAGGTCGATTACCCCGGCGTCCTGGAAGAGGACGTGGCGAACAACCTCTACGTGGACTGGAACGACATTCCGGCCCTGGAAAAAATGCTGGATGAAAATGACGGCGAGGTGGCCGCCTTCATCGCCACCCCCTATATGCACGGCAATTTCCTCGACAACGTGCTGCCGGCGGATGGCTACTGGCAGAAGGTGCGCGAGCTCTGTACCCAGAAGGGCATCGTGCTCATTATCGACGACGTGCGCTGCGGCTTCCGCCTGGATTTGGCAGGCAGCGACCACCACTACGGCTTTGAGGCGGACCTCATCTGCTTCTGCAAGGCTTTGGCCAACGGCTGGAACGTCTCCGCCCTCTGCGGAAAAGAATTTCTGAAATCGGCGGTCAGCGGCATGACCTACACGGGCAGCTACTGGATGAGCGCTGTGCCCTTCGCGGCCGGCATCGCCTGCATCAACAAGATGAAGCAGCTGAACGTGCCGGCGCTGTTCCGGGAGAAAGGCCTGAAGGTCAAGGCGGGCCTGGAGGCGGCGGCGAAGAACAACGGCTTCAACCTCGTGGTCTCCGGCGAGCCGGCGCTGTTCTACCTGCGCCTGGACGCGGACGACAGCCTGATGCTCCACCAGGAGTGGGTGGCGGAGTGCGTCAAGCGCGGCATCTTCATCACCAACCACCACAACCACTTCATCAACGCGTCTCTGACCGACGCGGACATCGATGAGACCGTCGCGATTGCGGAAGAGGCCTTCGGAATTATCCGGAAGAATCACCCGGAGTTGCGGTAAAAATTTTTCTTGGCCACCCCACCCTGCGGGCACCCCTCCCCGGAGGGGAATATCCAGGTAAATAAAATTCCCCTCTGAGGAGGGGTGGACAGCTATGCTGGACGGGGTGGTTAAGTAGGGGAAGATGCCCCTACAACAACACAAATTACACAGTAGCAATATAAACAGACAGGAGGAATTTTTCTATGCCATTGACCAAGCAAGAATGGCTGTCGCTGGAGGAGAAGGCGCATCAGCTGCGGAGAACGACGCTGGACACCACCTTCTGGGCCGGCAGCGGTCACATCGGCGGGGGTCTGAGTGTCATGGACCTGTTGGTGGTGCTCTACTACAAGTACATGAACGTCAAAGTGGAGGATCCCCAGTGGGCGGACAGGGATCGCCTGATTCTCAGCAAGGGCCACGCGGGCATCGCCTACGCGCCCCTGCTGGTGGATATGGGCTGGAACGACGCGGAACAGCTCAAGACCTTCAACCTCACCAACTCCAAGATGGGCATGCACCTGGATTCCAACAAGGTCGTGGGCGTGGACGCGTCCACGGGCTCTCTGGGCCACGGCCTCTCCATCGCGGTGGGCACGGCCCTGGCGGCCCGGGTGCTGGGCAAGAGCTACATCACCTACTGCATCACGGGCGACGGCGAGCTGGACGAGGGCTCCAACTGGGAGGCCTTAATGTCCGCGGCCAAATTCAAGACTACCAATATGATTGCCTTCGCGGACCGCAACAAATGCATGATCGACGGCCGCACGGAGGAGGTCATGCCCCTGGAACCCCTGGCCGACAAATTCACGGCCTTCGGCATGAAGACCCTGGTAGTGGACGGCCACAACTTCAGGGAGCTCTGCGAGGCCATCGACTTCGCCCTGGCGTATGAAGATGGCCCGGTGATGATCGTCGCGGACACGGTCAAGGCCTGCGGCATCAACTTCATGGAGGACAACTACGTCTGGCACTACGGCGCCATAGACGAGGACGCCTACAAAAAGGCGGCGGACAGCTTAGACAAATACTACGAAGCCCGCAAAGCGCGCGCGGAAAAGGAGGGTGCTTAACATGGCAGCCGGATTGACCTACACGGCCGTGGACTCCACCGCTCTGTCCACGGCGGAATATTACGGAAAAGCCCTCGTCGAGCTCGGCGAGGCACACCCCGAGGTCGTGGCCCTGACGGCAGACCTCGCCAAGTCCACCAAAATCGGCGATTTTATGGAAAAATTCCCAGAACGCTTCTTTAACGTCGGCATCGCGGAGCAGAACATGTTCGGCATCGCCGCCGGCATGGCGAGGGCCGGCCTGGTGCCCTTCCTCTCCACCTTCGCGGCCTTCGCCACCCTGCGCGTGGCGGACCAGTTCCACACGGACATCTGCTACCAGAACGTGAACGCGAAGGTCATCGCCACCCACTCCGGCACCTCCTTCGGCCAGGCGGGCTCTACCCACCACGCCATTGCGGACATCGCCATCACCCGCGCCTTCCCGAACCTGACGGTTGTCGTCCCGGCGGACAGCTTTGAAACCGTCAACGTCATCCGCGCGGCTTACGAGACCCCGGGGCCCTTCTATGTGCGCATCAACCGCGGCTTCGACCACCTGCTCTATGAATCCACAGACTACGGCTTCGAGCTGGGCAAGGCGGTGGAGCTGCATCCGGGCACGGACATCACCGTGATTTCCTGCGGCTCCTGCTCCTACCAGGCCCTCACGGCGGCCCAGTTCCTGGAGAAGGAGGGCCTGAAGGTCCGCGTGCTGAACATGCACACCATCAAGCCTTTGGACAAGGAAGCTGTGCTCAAGGCGGTTATGGATACCCGCCGCCTCATCACCGTGGAGGACCACACCGTCGTCGGCGGGCTGGGCAGCGCGGTGGCGGACGTCATCGCGGAGGCCGGCAAGGGCTGCGCGTTCCGAAAGCTGGGCATCCAGGACGAATTCGCGCCCATCGGCCTGCATGAGGACATCATGTCCATCGTCGGCATCGATTCCAACGGCATCATCGACGCGGTGCGCGCGGTGCTGAAAATGGACTTCGAAGAGGACGACGACTGGAGCGACGAGGTTTAGGGAATCTTGTTGATTCCCTAGGCGATTGCGAAATGCAGAGTTTCCACTGAGATTTTGAGTGAAGAGTGGAGTGTTGAGAGTGGAGCTATTGAAGAAACATCATTGTTTGCGTATGTGGTTGAACATTTTCACGAAAACTCCACACTTCACTCTCCACTCTTAACACTTATTAAGATTGCGTTTCGCAATTGCTTGTGACACCCTTACAGAAAGGAATGATACTATGGCTTCCAATCAGGAGACCCTGTTTACCAATAAAATATTTTTGAACGCGATTCTGCCGCTGTTGAAGGTCATCGCCACGGACGACCCCAAGCTGGCCAAGCGCTTCGCACGCGCCCACGCCGTCATTCAAATCAGCGCGAAGGATCCGGAGGCGCCCCAGGGAAAAGTGGCCACCCACTTCGTGGTGAATTCCGGCGAGTGGCTGGTCCACAACGACAGAGTCACCCGGGATCCCCATATCGAATTGGAGTTCAAGAGCAAGGAGGCGATGAACGCCTTCTTCAAGGGGACGATGAACGCCGGCACCCTGCCGAAAATGAAGGGCGTGCTGAAAAACACCGGCGTGTTCATCTCCTTCATGATGGTGCTGCTGAAAATGTCCTCCCTCTTAACGGCAAAGGAAGCGCCGGAGGATCTGGCCACCAAGACCCTGCTGGTCAAGAGCTATTTCTATCTGCTCTCCGCGGGCATCAGCCAGCTGAACAAGCTGGGGCACGAGGAGATCCACGCCTGGGCCAGCCAGAGCCCGGACCGCGTCTACGCCTTCGACGTTGTCGGCTGCCCGGAGGTGGCGGCCTACATCCGCGTCAAGGCGGGCAAAACCCGCTCCGGCCGGGGCGTATACACCCGGGCCATGCCCTTCTTCACCCTGCGCTTTGACAGCCTGGACAGCGCCCTGGGCATCCTGATGTCCACGGACGACATGCTGGAGGCGACCAAGGCGGGGCGGCTGATTATGGACGGCGCGCCGGAATTCGGCGCCCAAATCGGCAGCTATTTGCTGGTCGTGGCGGATTATGTGCAGTAGGGGACGGCGTCCTCGGCGTCCCGTTGCCACAGCAGAACATCCAAATAACACAATAGGGCGGGCCATGATGGCTCGCCCTATTGTGTTTGCCGCTACACATCAAGTTTCCTTTTTCATCAATTCATAAAATAAAATGACAGCTCCAATTATTGTTGTAATACCAATTTCAATTAGATGAGTAGATAAAATCGGTGCAAAACCGTTTACTGTACGCGGTTTTGCACCGATTTTATCGTGATGAATCTTATTGAGATTGGTATAAGAAAGGTCAAAACGCTATATTTTTCGTTCAGCGCGGCATCCCCTGCGGAAGCTTGGCATTGCGCAGTGCCGCGAACAGCGGCAAACCCAGCACGTAACACACCAGCAACTCCCCGGCACCCACCTGGGCCGCCGCAATGAGAAAACCGGTCAGGCTGGCCGCTTCCCCGGGCGTAAACAGCGCGATCTGCATGCCGACAATCCAGGCGTTGAACAGGACGGGAAACAGAAGGCCCAGAAGGGGCATGCCGCGAAACCGGATTTTTCTGGTGTAATAGGTACAAAGCGCCGCGAGCAGCGTCGCTGCCGTGCCGAATAGCATGTCCAGCGGATAGGGGCTGGCCAGATTGCCTAGAAAACAGCCGATGGCCAGGCCGGGAATCGCCGCCGGGGTCAGCGCGGGCAGGACGGTCAGTGCTTCGGAAAAGCGGAATTGAATCGGCCCATAGGCTAGATTTAATATACTCGCCAGGTAGGTCAACGCGGCATAGAGCGCCGCGATTAGGGCGCTTTGCACTAAAAAAATCGTAGAAGAGCGTTTCATAAAAAACTCCATTCCGCCGCTGCCGCTGCGGCACAAATAGAAATGAAAGAAGGGTGCGGCACTCCCTTTAATGTTGTATAATTTTCTGTAGAGAGAAGATATACTACAAAGCACGGG